>ULQQ01031204.1_pt1 | contig 32545 bp, 48 predicted proteins | sample 1954621 | NCBI WGS metagenome assembly ULQQ01 (sample SAMEA4835659, study PRJEB28245) | human gut metagenome | biome: gut microbiome; material: fecal sample | place: Denmark | collected 2008
CGGGTCAGGAATATCACATCGGTGGTGTGGTCCTGACATTCAATGATTAAATTTGCTTTCAAGCAGAAAGGAGCATGAATCACAATGCAATACCGTGATATTTACAAGGCCCTGGAGCATCGTTGGAAAACTGCACCTGGGGTCCGCTTTATGGATTTCAGTGGCTGGCGCCAGCCCCACACTGCTTTGGGACGCCGTTCAAGGCTCCTGGTGGTGGTAGAAGATCAGGCCTCGATGCGCCGCATCTGCATTTCTCATAACGATGGGCCTTTGACGATCACCTATGCCCCCATTGGCAACCAGGGATATAACAACGCACAGCCCATGAGCATTTGCTGTAAGAACGAGGAGCAGGCGGCTATGGAGCTGGAACGACTTTTTGTGCAGCTGGATCAGGCTGCCTGATGGAAGGAGTGCAAGTCATTATGATGTATCGCGGAAAAGAAGTATTTACCCAGGAGACATTTTCCTACGCAGCGGCAAAGCCTGGCGACTATGTTGTTCAGGCCGTTGTGGATGACGCAATGGACTGTATGCCGCCGGCATGTATGAGCAGCCGCTGTGCGCAGATGGGAGAACCCTATTCTCACCGTTTGGACCCTGTTACCGGCAGGTGGCGGGCCACCTACAACACTTTCAAGCGCTGCCTGGATGCGGAAGACATCTGGGAGTATTGCGGAAAATGCTTTTGCGGGGAGAATGTCGAGCGTGGACACGAGCCCGTATATGTGTAAGAAACGAGGTGGATAGTAAGTATGAGTTATAGTACCTGGCACAATTACGGCTTTGGGCTTCATGTGGACCTGCTTACAGGCGTCACCGTTGAGAAGCTCCATGCCTTGCTTCACTTGATCCCGGAATTGGAAAAGCAGATGGAAGCAACTGCGTGGGAACTGGAATACGATGACCTTGATGGCTATTTGCGCTGTTCACTGGAGAATGGGGCCGCAGACACGATTGCCTCTATGCTGCAGGAAACCGTTTTAGCGGCAGAAGGGATCGAACTTAGCGTCTGCAAAAACTATGAGGACGAATGCTATTTGATCTATCAGCCCAACTATCCCTGGCAAATGAATGAACATGACCTCGCTTTGACGGAAGATTCCCTTGAAAACATCTTCCGAAAGTATGTCGGCGTCCTTACGGATGACGAGATACTGCTTGAGTTCCAGGAGGTTGAAAACGGTGGCTGAATAAGCGCCGGCTTTTTCGAATTCTGATTATGCTGTGAGCCGCTGTTCGCAATGCGGCCACAGTTCCCTTGCGCCCGAAGGAGATCCTGCTTGGATCTTCTTCGGGCCCTTCTATTCTTATGGAAAAGGAGTAACACATGAATCTACTGGAGAAATTTGAAACGGTTGAGGTAAAGCCCAGCCACTGCATCAGCCCGGAAGACAAAAACTATTGCGAGCGACATCAGGCGGCTTATGAGGCTGCGCTCGAAGGTGTGCAAGAACTGGCCTTCTTCTGGGAGGATATGCGGAAAACCCAGCTGGAACTGCTGGGAGAAGGTAAAGACTCCGTTGGAAATGAACTGACATACCTGACCTTCCGCAATGGCTTGGCCATCACGGACACGAGCCTGTTAAATCACATAGAGGGCTTGCATCATATGTTGGTTCTGAGTATCACCCATCACTTCAATACCACCTACAATATGACCCTGTCTGAAAGTGCGGTGGAGGAAAAACTGATTCCACAGGAGCCCAGACAAACATGGCCCCGCGATAATGAGGCGGTTGAAGCCTATCACAAGGCAATGCAGTCCCTCGTCCTTCACTACCAGAACATTGTAGATCTGTTGATCCTCCAAATGGACGGGCGCACCTTTTCCCAGCAGGCTTTTCACGAGTTGGCCACCAGTTGTCACCAGGCGGCATGGAATATGTATCAGAAAAAGCCAAAGTATGAGTGCAAGAAAAATGTGATCCGCTACACCGGCTACGGATGTCAGGTGCGGAATTGGGGGCACAGTGATGAGTGGCAGCTGCAGGATGATACGAAGACTATCCTGCGTGGAATTGCCCACTTTGAAACAGGAAATTATCGAACCTACCCCGTTGGGATTTCCGACCTGTTGGGATATGGATATTCCTATGACAATGAACATCAGTTCCCCGGCTGCAAGAAACTGATCCAACTCAAGATGTTCAAAAACGGCCGTGTTGACTTCAAGTTTTCCTCTGAAACCTATGCGGAGGAATTTGCGCGGCTCTATCTCGGCTCTGTCTGCTGAAGGAAGTGAGCAGCCATGAAATACACGCAACAGGATATCACACTGTCACAAGAGCAGCGGAAGGCCCTCAATGAGAAGGTCATCTATCTGATTGACAGTGACAGCGCCGCCGAGAGCGGCATTACCAAGGAGGACATCTACAATGCCTACACCGGAGATGGTGGGTTACATGGTCTGGACCGCGGTGACTATGAGAATTATCACGAGTACAGTGATGCCAAAAAGGAAATTGAGAATGGGCAGTTTTTTACCCCACCGCAGATTTGCCAGCTGGTTGTGAGCAGTCTCCGACCAAGCAGATCTGATCTGGTTGCGGATCTGACCTTCGGCATGGGAAATTTCTTCAACTTCCTGCCAACCGAGGCCAATGCCTACGGCTGCGAAATTGACCCAAAAGCATTTAAGGTCGCACGCTTTCTCTACCCAGAGGCAAACTTGGAATTGGACGATATCCGCACTTACCGGCCGGAGCCCCGTTTCGATTATGTAGTGGGTAATCCCCCCTTCCATCTGCGGTGGTACACCGAAGGTGGAGAAGTCCTGTCCCAGTTGTACTATTGCCTCAAGGCGGCGGAACTGCTCAAACCACTGGGGATCTTAGCCCTGGTCGTACCGCGCTCCTTTCTAAGCGATACCTTTTCGGATAAAAGCATGATACAGGAAATGGAGAAGCGGTTTAGCTTTCTGGGCCAGGTGGAACTGCCGGCAAACGCATTTTCCAGAATGGGAGTAGCCAGTTTTCCCACAAAACTTCAGTTTTGGCAGAGGATCACCGAGCGGGACGGCTGGGAGCCTGCAGGTTATTCCACAGAAAGCCTGTATGCCTTGCCAAATTCGTTTTCTCCGGTGTCAGAGGCCAATCGCATTTATCAGTTGATTCTCGCACATCCCAAGGAGGATTTGGAGAAAAACAAGTCCCATATCATTTTGGAATTGGCCAGGGCCCGGGACACCGATGCAGAGTTTGTCTATACGGCAATGAAACTTCTGTATCAGATCAAAGTGCATCCCGCTATCAAAGACCGGTATATGAAGTGCTATGAGTATCTGCACAGTTTCTACACCCAGAAACGGCCGGAAGGCATGGACTACAAGGAGTGGGAGAAAAAGCGGCTGACAGAGGCAAAGGTGCTGGCATACCTGCGGAGCACACTCAAACGGCAAAACAAGAAGCCGGCAAGAGATGTGGTGAAGTTGGTCAAGCAGGGCTATCAGTTCGTTTACAAGGCCTACAGTGTCAAAGCAAGCCGTCAGATGTCGCCGGAGCAAAAGGAACCGGTGCCGGTGTATGAGGCGGTAATCGACAACCGCCAGGACGATTTCCCGGCCTTCACCCGGTTTCTGAGGCGCCGGCGCCGGGAGTACGAAATACAAAGTCAGCCCTTCCAATCCATGGAGGAGGACCCGTACATAGCCGAATGGCTGCAGGAATTCACACTATGGGACAGCGAGAATGAGGAAGTGATCCAGCTCAATGACCTTCAGCGGCATGACATCAATCTCATTCTGCAAAAGCGGTATGGCCTGCTTCAATGGGAGCAAGGCAGCGGAAAAACCCTGGCGGCCATTGCCACCGGAATGTACCGCATGGAGCAGCAGCACCTTCATTCCACCTGGGTCATATCTTCCGCCATCTCAATCCGCAATAACTGGGATGTGGTGCTGAAGAACTATGGCCTGCCCTATGTCTTTGTGGAGCGGTTGGTTGACCTGGAGCGCATTCGGCCTGGGGACTTTGTGATTATGACCCTGAATAAAATGGCGGAATATCGCAAGCACATCAAACGGTGGCTGAAGCTCCACGGTCAGAAAATCCAGTTCGTATTGGACGAGAGCGACGAGATTTCCAATCCCTCCACGGTCAGGGCCAAAGCAGCACTGGACTGCTTCCGGAGGTGCCGCAGTAAACTGCTCACCACTGGAACCAGCACACGCAACAACATTTCAGAATTTGCCCCGCAGTTGGAACTGCTCTATAACAACTCCATCAATATGCTGTGCTGGTGTGATACCACCTACACTTACGACCGGGAAGACGGCTGCATAGTGCCGCATTACGGCAATCCCTACTATGGCAAGCCAATTCCTGCCTACAAGCCAGGATACACGCTGTTCTCCTCCTGCCATCTGCCGGAAAAAACCACGGTATTTGGAATTGGAGAGCGCACCCAAGACATCTACAATGCTGATATTCTGGATGACATTCTGGCAAAGACAGTCATTACCAGGACTTTTGAGGAAATCACAGGTAAGGAAATCCGCCGTATCCAGCAGGTTCCGGTTACCTTTGCTCCAGAGGAGCGGGCCGTGTACCAGCAGGTGATGAAAGAGTTTGAGAAGGTCTGGCGGAACTATTTTGCCTCTACCGGCAATGCGCGAAAGGACGCTGGGCTGAAACTGATGCAGCAGATCACACTCCTGCTCCGGGTCAGCGCCGCGCCGAACACCCTGGCTGAGTACGAAGGTGGTACCCCGGTAAAAATCAGGAAGGCTGTAAAGATGGCAGCCCAATGGAATGACCAAATTGTGGCCATCGGCGTGCGGCACAAGAATGTACTGGATGCCTATGTAGCAGCGTTCCAGGAATACCTGCCGGACCGTCCCTTGTTTGTGGTCACAGGCAGTACCACCTCCTTTGCCAAACGCCGCGCCCTGCGCCGGACACTGAAGGAGAGTGGAAATGGCATTTTGCTCTGCACCCAGCAGAGTCTGCCTTCCAGCGTCAACTTTGAGTACATCAATAAAATCATCATACCGGAACTGCACTTTAACAATTCCGGTATGAGCCAGTTCTATATGCGCTTTATCCGCTACACCTCCACGGAGTTCAAGGACATCTATTTCCTGACCTACGCCGGGAGCCTGGAGTCCAATTTGATGCAGATGGTGGTGGCCAAGGAAAAAATCAACCTGTTCATGAAGGGCAAAAATGCTGATCTGGACGAGATCTATGAGCGGTTCGGCATTGACTACAATCTGATGGCCCTTCTCATGCGCCGGGAAATGGACGAAGAAGGCCATTTCCAAATCCGCTGGGGTGAGCAAATGATTGCTTGATGATATGTTATGTAAGGAGATGACACAATGGAAAACAAAAATAACCCGGATGATGCGTACATTCTAAAAGAAGCTCTCCAGCAAGTAATAGACCGCGGGCATTGTTCTGGACAATCCCTAAAAACACTGTGCGAAGTCAGAGATTATCTGGCCAGCCTGTGTGCAATACCTTCCAGCAGGCCTATGGCTATCCCGCTCACACTCATTGACTTGAGGCGGATGAATGGGCAGACCGTATATTGCCTCGACTTGAATGAGGATGTGCGCGTGATTGCCTATAAAAAAGGCCTAATCCGTGTAACTGACGGTCAGACAAACTACTGCGTTACAGGATTGACCATTTACCGAAAGAAGCCCGTTGAATTTGAAAACTGATACAAAGGAGCAATATTATGAATAAGGTCAGACTTTATCCCCAACTTGAATTGCTGAATACCTGGGCCATTGACCGCACACGGTTCAGCCCGGACGCCACCGAACCGCCGCTCTGCCTGCGCTGCGGTCGGCCGCTCAATCCCGTTCTCTCTCGCAACGGCCACAGCCGGTACATTGATGTCCGTATTTGCGACACCTGCGGGACGGATGAAGCCTTCAGTGATGCGCTCGGTTTCCCAAAACGATTTATTCTCTGGGACGCGGTGGAAAATCAGCGGCTGAAGGTTCCCTCGGATGACGATGCATGGGTTCTCAAGTCGGACTGTCCGTTCTGCCAGATTTATCTGGAAACATCTGAAGACCTTTTGGGGCACAAATCTCCCAGGACGGAGTTGGCCTATTCCCGCTCCGACTACGATGGCCATAAATGGTGGACAAACTGGTTTACAGCGCGTGAGGAACTCAAGACCCCGGAGCGGATAGAGGAAATTGACCATTTTATGGAGTCTCTGTTTGATTTGCCGGAGATGGCCTCACTGGAGACCATGCGCCAGATGTGCCGGTTCTATGCGGAGCCAACATCAGAACACACAGAGTTCAACCTCTATTGTGACACCGACCACTTCCATGTCTGGCTGCGACTGGTCACTCGACAGCGGGACTACAACCTGTATGTCCACTTCTATGTGGCCGACGAGAAAAAGTAGGTTGATTTCTACCTACTTCCGGCTATAATAAAGACAGAGGTGATGACCATGACGATTGACACAAATGCTGTCGTTTCTGTGACAGAGGCAAATCGCAACTTCTCCAAGGTCACGCGGCTTGCGGAGGAAAAAGGACAGGCTGTGATTTTTAAGAACAACCGTCCCAAGTATATGCTCATTGATCTGGATACATCTCCTGTTGTGGATATGACGGACGATGAAAAGATTGACTTTGTGGCAGCCAGGATCTTGAAGAAGTACAAGGACGCCTTTAAGGAACTTGCCAAATGATACGGTTTTCAAAAGACAAGGTTCTGCTCCTGCATAAACTGCTGGCAGAGGCGACCGGCGGCAGTATTGGCCTCCGGGATGAAGGGCTGCTGGAGTCTGCACTGGACGGCATTTACGCCACCTTTGGGGGGAAGGAACTCTATCCCACCAAAGAGGAAAAAGGCGCTCGCTTGGGCTATACCCTGATTTCCAACCACGCCTTTGTGGATGGCAACAAGCGCATCGGAATGTATGTGATGCTGACCTTCCTGGAGGTCAATGGAATCCGCCTGAACTGCAGCAACGAAGATGTTGTGGAGGCCGGCTTGGGTGTTGCCGCCGGCAGCATGACTTACGAGCAACTGCTGCAATGGGTCTTAGAACATGAGGCATAGCCTCTTGCGACCGGGGGTGAGAGCAATCTCGCCTCCGGTTTTTTATATCCGCTGCACCAACACCACCTTAAGAAAGTGCCTGCTTGGCCGCTATCCCGTGATCTGTCAGCAGACCAACGCAAGCCAGGAAGCGCGCTACATGGAGTTTGACATTGAGAAAGGCTGGCTCTCTTTCCGTTTGACTGCTACATACAGCGAGGAACGGCGGGTGGTAGCGGAGCAATATGTCAGAGAGAACAACGCCGCCAACAGACTGAAATAAGTAGATTAGTTCTAAAGTTTTTGCTATACTGCTTTTAGTGAGCAAGATAGAAATATCGGGTTTTGAAGGTTATGAGGTCAAGAAAGAAGGTGTATCATGTTAGAAGTAGTATTCAGTGACAGTGTTGCGGGCGCGATGCTCGTGGCAATCGGGCATCAACACAGCATAGGCGGTGCCACCGCTGTCATTTTTGCCATCGAGGACAGAGAACAGAATGCAACGATTCCGCAGGCAGAAATTGAAAAGTTTCAGCGGGAAGCGGAGGAGCGGGAGCGACGGGGCTGGGAAAATGCTGTCCCCTTTGAGGGCAAACGAGAGGACATCATCAATCTTCCGTTGGCCCTGTCTATCGGGCATATTTCCGAGACCGGAATCGGGGCAGAGCGAGAGAAGTCAATCTCTCTGTTGACGGGAACTTTTCCTGATATGGCGTCTCAGGTTGTGGAGGAGATTCTGGACACCGCCCGCAAGAGTTATGCTGTGCTACTGAAACAGGCTCAAAACGGAGAGCCGATTCGCGTCTGGGCAAGCCGTGAGCCGGATGCGATGTGCGGATTGTATTGGCTCATGGAACAACTGCGTCCCATTGGATTGGAAACGCTGGATGTCACGCTTGTGGAACTCCCGGAGTGGGAAGAAAGACCGGACGGCACCGTCGTCCGATATACCGGCTGGGGAGAGGTGGAACCCTATCGTTTTGGGGCAATGGCGCGCCTGGGTAAGAAATTGCCCGTAAATGCTCTCCGTGGTCTGGCAAGTCGCTGGAGAGAACTCCAACAGGAAAATTCAACTCTCCGCGCTGTGCTAAATGGTAAATTAGTCAGTGTCCCGGAATCTCTGTATGATACATTCATTCTTCGAGAGTTAGAGAAACAAGAAGATGAATTTAAGGAGGCACAGCTTGTCGGACAGGTGCTGGGGAAATATCAGCTTGGAATCGGTGACGCTTGGATTGCTTTACGCATTGAGCAATTTATTAAAGATGGACTGCTGATCCCAATCACGGCTCCAGAACCAGATACTCCTATATACCATCGTATTTTACAAAAATCAGGAAAGAACTGACAAACTATAGTTAGATGAACAGAGAATAACAACCAAATAATTGACCCAAAGAGTAGCTATTGTTGCATAGAAAACGGCTACTCTTTTTCTTTTGCCCATAGGAAAAAAGGAGCATCCAGCCATGACCAAGCTAACGGAGAAAAGCCACGAGGAAATGACCGCCGAGACTGAGGCTGGGAAGGAAAAAACTTGGTTGATTGTTAACAGAGTAGAGGCCATTGTCGGAGTGCCAAGCGGAAGGGCCGAGATAGCCCCGGCCCCTCCGTTTGACATTCTGACCTAAATTCTAAAGAGTTTGATACATTTCAAAAGCGTGACACACAGTTCCTGGTAGATATCTTCATCAAAGACCCCATTCACTACGGATGATTTCATGAGAAGGGGTTGATAAAGTGTCAGGAGTTTTTCCTTAGCTTGCGGATCGTCTGCTTGGGCACGGATCAGCAGTTCCTTAAAATCCATCTTCATCACCTCGAATCTTCTCCCGGATTTTTCGGATCACCCGATAATAAGCAGCTGCCACACCTTTATACCCCATGCCAAGTTCATTGGCCAATTCAGTAAATGACCGCTCATCCAGTACATGAGCATAAAAGATATAACGGTCCCGTTTTTCAATCTGGAGAAGAAACTGCTCCAAATTGATAAACTCAAAATCAGTTGAAAACTCAAAGTATGTATCCTCCGTTACCATACAAGAGGTCTCATTCCAAGTGCCGTCGTAGCACTCATGGCCATAGACTTTTTTCCTTTCCCGGAGAATATCCATCTTTTTCCGCTGGACGGCAGTTTTCAGATATCGGGTAAATTGATTTTGTAGAACATTAGATTCGCCTTTTCCGTTGTTCCAAAACCTCATAGCGGTTCCTCCTATGTGCATTAAAGTTTTTTCAGAAAAACTTTGATGCGGGAGGCCCACGGCACCGAACGGAGTACCTGCTAAAGCGATTACACTGATTCGTTGGCGGCAAATACGCCGCTTGCAAATATATCTTGCCAAGAAATCCGCATTGGGGAAACTCGTATGCAGAAGGTGGCCTGACCAGTGCTGGATTTGGAGTGGACTTATGTATTACATGGTTCTGCCTGCCTCTACAGAAAGGTTTTTCAGCCAAGGAAACTGTGTGTCGTGGTGCAGATAGATAGCGGATGTCCTTGGCACATCTGGCTAATGCCACGTGCGCCATCCTCTCTGTCAATCACACATCATCACGCCGGCTGGTTATCACAAAAGCATTCCTTGCCGCTGCGCCACTATAAAGTTTGTGTTCTGCTCAGCCCAACGGGAATTAAAGGGAATTTTGTCGAAAAAAATCTGGCGATCTTGCTCCATTTCTCAGGAGCAAGACCGCCAGTAAAAATGCAGTCTGCTTTTATTCGTTTTTTACTTATTTTGCAGTATCTCATCCTATCCCCCTCTATCTTTCCTGCTTTTTTGCCAGAGTATAAGAAAATTTTCCAATAATTGCATTATAGAGGGGAGTTTTCACAAGGACTTCATAAATTTATTTAATTTTGAGAGATCTGCGGATTTTTGTATAATTTGGTCGTACGAGAGTCCGTCATATAAATTCTATATGCAACCGCCCTTTTTCTTGTTGAATTGGAAAAGGGCAGCCAACTCGACTTTGGCTGCCCTTATTGTGCCTGTTGCTATTAAGTAATTAAGTAGCCATTACTGACCAGACTTTGGATGAAATCAAACCAATCCTCAATTGAGGAGAATGTCTTATGCTGGTAATTATTTCTTGGTTGAGTGGAAACAATTTTATCATTTTCCGAATACCAAATACATCTCTCCACTGCAATTCCTTCATCCTTCATCGCCTGCTACCTCACCATATTGTTGGCTCTTAAATACCTTCGCAAGTAATATTTTTTTAAGTTTGACTGATTCAAGGTTTAATTATTTTTTCTCCCAGCCAAACGAAGTAGGTCCGATAACTGCACTCATATTATAATAACGATAAAAGGCCCCGACTTTGGACACCTCTTATCAATTTTTTCAACCTGCAAACTGTTTTCTTGCGGGCCCAGGTATGAGCAGTCTTTTTGTCATATCTTTGACTCAACAAACCACACGCCCTTCTCCAGCCAGAGATATGTTTCTTTGCCCTGTATGAGACAGGTGTAGCGGTCCCCAACTCCGCCCACCCGCTGACAAGCTGCGCGTCGCACATCAAGAATCCGGTCAACTGGGTATTTGTGTTCTTCATCAAACTCAATAACCAGCGGACGCAGTTTCCCTTCTGTATCAAATCGCACTACCACAGGCACAAATCGTTTTTTTCGTTGCTCCATGACTCATCCTCCAAAGAATCCAACTGGGTGGACCGTATGGCCGTCTTTTACATTGATGCGCCCTAAAAGCGGGTCAGTATCCAGCAGAGCCCGGCGTATCGACATATATCCGTAACGCTGCCGCAAACAGTCCACGGCGGCATCAATTCGTTCCCACTTATCCCGCCTTTTATCATCATCATACAGAGACAGTTGTACTGATGCCTGTGCTTCCACCAGGCCGGCACCCCGCAGGCCAATACTGCGAATGGGTCGTTCCCAGCGGTAACTGCCACGCAACAACTCCATTCCTACTTCAGTCAATTCTTGACTGGAACAAGAGGGAACTTTTAATTTCCTTTGACGGGTAATCGAGTACAGCTGGGTATCTCGAATAGAAATCTCTACTGTTGTGCAGCGCGAGGCCAATTCTCGCATTCTGGCACACACGCTTTCAGCCAAAAGATAGAGCATCAATTTGACATCCGCCTCATTTTCCAGATCCCGGGGCGTAGTGGCACTGTTGCCAACGCTCTTGATATTTGGAATATGGTCAGTGCGCTGAACCGGCGAAATATCCCGGCCATTGGCAAAGGTATGAAGAACAACACCCATCTTTCCCAGCCGCCGCACCAGCACATCAACCGGACACTCTGCCAGGCGGCCAATCGTGCTGATACCGATAGCACGAAGTTTTTTAGAGGTAGCCGGCCCCACATAAAGCAGATCTTCCACTGGGAGGGGGTAGACAACCTCTTTATAGTTCTCTTGACCAATATAGGTAATGGCATCCGGCTTTTTATAGTCGCTTCCCAGTTTGGCCGTAATCTTGTTGTCAGATACCCCAATACTTGCCGTGATGCCCAGTTCAAACTTGATCCGCTCACTGATCTCTTTTGCGATGTGCATTGGATCACCAAAAAGGCCTACGCTGCCAGTCACATCCAGCCAGTTTTCATCCAAGCCAAAAGGCTCGATTTGGTCTGTGTAGTCCTCATAGATCTCATGGGCCATACGGCTGAAGCGGATATACTCGTCCATATCCGGAGGAATAACAACAAGAGCCGGGCATTTTTGCCTGGCCTGCCAGATGGCCATGCCTGTTTTGACCCCATAAGGCTTGGCAATATAATTGGCGGTAAGGACTATGCCATGCCGCTCCTCCTGGCTGCCGCACACAGCCAGCGGCTTGTCACGCAGTTCTGGATGCCGCTGCATCTCTACTGCAGCGTAAAAGCAGTTCATATCGCAGTGCAAAATATGGCGTGCCATAGTACCTCACCTCCCAACCTTCATATTAGAACATTTGTTCGCTTTTGGCAATAGGAGATTTATGGAAATAGAAGGGAATGCTTTTTGTTGCTCCAAACTGTGTTATACTATATTTTGTACTGGTTTATCTAATTTGATATGCGGAGGGCCCAAAAGAATGTGCGGACGGTATCAGTTTACGGCAGAGCAGTGCGAGGAAATTCGTCAGATCGCCGAAGCAATTCAGCGTAAGTATGGGAAGGATAGTTGGACACCGGGAGAAATCCGCCCAACCAACCATGCCCCTGTTCTTGTGGCCGCATCCGATTCTTCAGCACCGCAGTTGATGAAGTGGGGCTACCAACTGCCAAATTCGTTGGTCATCAATGCAAGGGCGGAAACAGCAACTGGAAAGCCCTTGTTTCGGGAGAGTATTGGGTCTCGGCGTTGCCTAATTCCGTCAACTGGCTTTTACGAATGGGACAGAAACAAGCGGAAATACCTGTTTACTCTCCCAGGGGAACCAGTCCTTTATATGGCAGGCCTGTATGATCGGCGTGACGGAGAGGACTGTTACTGTATTTTGACCACGGCTCCCAACGCATCTATGCTGCCTGTCCATGATCGGATGCCGCTGGTGATACCTCGGGGAAAAATGCAGGACTGGCTGATAGATGGCACAGCAGCACTATCCATGCTCTCGATGCGGCCGCCAGAGTTGATGCGCCAATCTACGGAAACGCAAATGAGCCTGTGGTAAGTCCACTGTCAAAAATGTAGCAGAAAATAACGGAACAAGGGGCTCCGGATAATGCCAGAGCCCCTTTACTATTTTTCTTTCGGAATATTCAGTTTATAGCCGGTCCCAAACACTGTCTTAATATAAACAGGGTGCTTTGGATCTGGTTCTATTTTCTTCCGCAATCGAAAGATGGTGTTATCTACTGTATTTGAGCCATAGGGATATATTTCACCCCATGCGGCGGCATAGAGTTCCTCACGGGTAAATACTCGTCCTGGTGCTTTGGCCATACAGAAAAGCATGGCATATTCGCTCCGGTTGAGTTGGATTTCTTCCCCGGCTCCAAAAACCTGGTGGCATGATGGATAGATTTTGATTTCTCCGATGTTGATAGTAGGACGGTCAATAACAGACATATCCACAATTTTGTGTTGCTTTTCCTGCAATGCGCTCATGATGGATGCAAATGCGCTTCCATCGGAATCCATGATTCGTATTACAATGACTTCCTCCATGTCGCCACCTCCTCTTTCAAATCTAATTTTTGTCTAAATTGATGTGTCCAAAATCCATAAACCCAAGCGTTATAAGAATCAAAAGGCCAATGAACGTCTCTATACCCTTTATAACGATGGTGCAGCAGCATTTTGGACACAATCCAAGCATTTGGAGTATTTGATAGCATGAACTGATTGAGCCAGGGTAATAATGGAAGTATTCTATAATGACACTCATTAAGGGCAGCCGGGAACATTCTTGGCTGCCTTCAATACAGAAATTTTCAATTTCTCTTATGCTGGGCGAACCAAATGTTTTCTCGATTGTATATGTAAGTGAGAGGAGGTGCAGAGCGTGTGATAGACCAGTACATTCATCAATACGGGAAACGCCTCTATGGCCTGTGCCTGACGCTCTGTGCCAACACGCTTGAGGCTGACGATCTATACCAGGACACCTGGCTGCAGGTGGTCAAAAATATTTCCCGCTATGACGCAAGCCGGGATTTTGAGCCTTGGCTCACTAAAATCTGCGTGAATCTGTACCGGAACACCCTGCGGCGCTTCTCAAAAAGTCCCTTTCTCCACTTCCGCAGCAATGAAGAAAAGGAGTTCCTGCTCGGTTCCATACCTGCTCCGGAAAAGGTCGATTACAGACCGCTCTATGAGGCAATCGACCGCCTGCCGGAAAAGTACCGCCTGGCCGTGATCCTCTATTATTTCGACGATAGGGATATTGTAGCAACCGCGCAGATCTTAGGAATTCCCAGCGGAACCGTCAAATCGCGGCTGGACAGAGCCAGAAAGCTGCTCAAGGAGGCGCTTGGAAATGAAACAGATTTATGATTTTGAACAGCGTACGCCTCCGGTTCTCAACGAGCAAATGCTCCGGGCGGAACTGGAGCGGCGCAAACTGCGTATTCAGACCGCCGTCGCAGTTCTGGCAGGCTTTCTCTTGATGATTGCCGCTGTACTGCTGGGGTACTCAGCAATTGACTGGTACCCTGTACTCTCTCTGCTCTGCTTTGGATATATCATGATTGCGGCAACCGGCGGTGGTGTCATCGCCATCGTCTATTCTCGTAAAGGAGGGAAAACAGCATGAGTACCGTTGCGACTGTCCCTGTCATGATTGTACTGGTCCTCATCATTCTTCTGCCGTTTATCGTCGGCTTTTTCGTCTATCGTGACGCCAGACAGCGGAATATGAATGCTATTCTCTGGGCCTTCGTCGCAGCCCTGGCCCCCGCTTTCATTGGCCTCATCGTGTATCTTCTGGTTCGTGGGAATTACATGAACCTCAGATGCCCACAGTGCAGCACCCCAGTCATGGAAACCTATGTGGTCTGTCCCAAGTGCGGCGCCAAACTTCGCCCCTCCTGCCCAAACTGCAAGGCGCCGGTTGAGCCGGATTGGAAGGTCTGCCCCAAATGCACCACACCGCTCCCGGAGTACCAGGCTGATATCCAGACGCCGGTGCGCCCCAAGGATCGGACCGGATGGAAGATCCTCCTGGTGATCCTTTTGATTCCGCTGCTGCTGATTCTGTTTGCGATCTTCGGCCTTATGGGGCTGAGAGGCAGCGGCTCCGTCAGTATGCAGGAATTGAGCCGGGACGAGTACTTCGCAGAGATGGAGGGCCTGTCGCAAGAGGAAGCCGTAGAAAAGGTGCAGGAATGGCTGGATGGCCTGAATCAAGAAGAAACCCGTGCTCATGCCCTGCGTTATGACTATTACAACGGCAGCAACACAGAGTATTATTTCCTCGTTTACATTCCTGGAGGCGGAGATTCCTCTCATTCCGGCTTGGGCCAATCCACCAGCATTTTCGGAACAACGGTGAAGTTAGAGCTGGAGGAAACCGGCAACGATGGGACGCTGTTCAGCATCCTGTCTACCGCAAAAAATGCTCCGAACCTGAAGATCACCCTGGATGGAAAACGGATTCCCTGTAATGTGGATACCGTGGACTTCAACCCCACCGTCTATTATATCGTGCCGCAGTATGATGAACTGGACCCCGACGCTACAGACTTTTTCATGCCTGAACGGATTTCGGTAGTCCAAATCGTTGGCAATTCCAATGTAGGCGTTGTGGAGATCCAGGATGATGATGTGGCCTTTGATATCCTGGTGGGCATTGACAGCGCACCCTATCTTGACCTGGAGCATGACATCTACGGGAACCCGGATGGGACCGGCGGCTATGATTTCAAGGATGGCTTTGAGATCCGTATTGAGTACCAGACACACGACGAGCTGCTCAGTCATGCGGATATGATCACCTGCCTGGCATTCGAGCAGGACGGCAGCTACTACCTGATTGACGACCGCCCGGACAATGGCCGTATTTTCCGCCAGATCGATGAGGCGTTCTACCATGAATTAGAGTCACTCTTTGAAGAACCATCTTAATGCTGGCGAGATAAAAAAGGAGGTTCTGTGATGGAATTTTTGCTGAATTTTTTGTTAAATTACATTACTCTCAGCGTGGCCGGCATTGCATTCGTCTTGATCCTGGCTGTATTGATTTGGAAAAGAAAGGCCCTCTCTTCTAAAGACAAAGGACTCCTTATCGCTTTACTGGCCATCCTTGCCATCTATTTCGGATTTATCCTCATCGTGACCATTACATCCGGATCAGTCCATCCCGCCGGTGGTCCAACTCCCATAAGGCCATAGGAGATGATGACTATAATCGAAGATGTAGCCGGTAAAGTGACGGCATTGCTCAAAAAATATGAGTTCGATGCAAGTACCCTCGCAAGGTATTTGGGACTCTCCCTGGAGCAGGTGAATGACTTTGCTCATGGAAAGATGGAATGCCTTTTAGAGCAGCGGAAAGTATTAGACAAAATCATGTTTCTTTATGCTGTGACCTGCGAAGATGCCGATTTGAAAGCAAGTGCATTTTTAGAAGTACTTGTATCCTGCCACCATCTTTCCACGACTGCGGTTGCAAAAATGGCAGGTGCCGATGTGGGGGATATTGAAAAAATGCTGTCTGGTCTTTCGGCGGAAGTTGACATCCATGCGAAGTATAAGATCGCTGTCACGGCAATGGCACTGCGATTCTTTTTGAAAGACTGTGAACCCACCACTTAATAAGAGCAGGACGGGCAGAATCGCCCGTCCTGTTTCTTGTTTATTAGTCTGAAATTTACAGTCGAGGGAAGGACAGTTAGGGTCATTCCTTTGGATCTTGACTGTTAAGCTTTTCAAGCATAGCTTCAATATATTCCTCTATTTCATCAAGGGTAGTTGCGTTAGCGATGCTGCTATATGCCTCTCTGGAAAAAACAAGGCCATCGTCAGTTTGAAGAAACGCATATCGCTCACCGTCTGCAAATCCATAGTCTGCAAGTTCTCGTTTATCTATTTTTGCCCCGTTTTGCTCCCAAAAAGAGTTTTCATCGTTATATATCATTGGCATAAATATTCCTGTAGTGCCCACTTTCATAGCAGAAACAGTATTGGTGTCTGTTACCCAAAATCCTTTTAGTATAGGACAATTAAGCATAACAGAAATCGTATCGCCCTCGCTGCAAGGGCCACGATAAACCTTTTCAACTTCAATTTTTGCTATTGCGCGATATGTCTTATCACCGTCAAAGTTTACGACAATATTTCTAATTTCTGAGACAGTTCCCTTAAAGATTGCAGTATCAAAGGTGGTAAATAGTTCTTCTTCTGTTAATGGGATCAGACTTTCGCTGCTATTAGTAAAAATGAATGGGCTATCCGTATAGTAGGCTGTTACATTAGTTGCATCATCGGATAACGGAATTCGATTTACTCTCTGATTGACCGAGACAATACCAGCGATCAATACGATGGCGAGGCAAGCAGCAATTGCCCCCCACTTAAACCGATTACTCTTTTTCTTTTGGCGTGTGTCATTAACTGCATGATAAACAAGGTTATTATCGATGCTGCCAATTGCGTCTAACAGTTTTTCGCTTTTCATAAAGTGATACCCTCCTTTTCAAAGTGTATCTTCAAATTGTTTCGCATACGGAACAGTAGGGACGCAACTTTGCTTTCGCTTATGCCATAGGCGGCTGCTATATCTCTGATCGGATAGAGATACCAATAACGCCGAATGAAGATATTTTGTTTTTGCTCCGGCTGGGCGTACAGGAAATCATTAAGTGCTTGTACTAAAATATGGTCGTCAACGATCTGCTCAATATTTGTGTTATCCGGGATACAGTCTTCCAGTTCAGACAACACGAGTTCGGTTTGTCCATATCCCCGTTTCTCTGCTGCATATTTTTTGAAACGGTTGAGGGAGAGATTACGGGTGATCTTACCTAAAAAGGTTGACAAGCGTTCCGGGCGATGGGGTGGCATGGACTTCCACGCCCCTAACCAGGTATCATTGACACATTCCTCCGCATCCTCATTGTCGTGTAGGATATTATAGGAAATAGAATGACAATAGCTGCCAAATTTATTCGCGCTTACAGCAATAGCGGTTTCTTCCCGTTTCCAATACAAGTCTATAATCTCTTGGTCGGTCATTGCGTCCTCCTTTCCAGTTGCGTAAAGGCCTTTCACCTATATACACAACATAGTTTGCTGCTCATTGCGTGAGAAACGAAAAAAGTTAGGAAAATTTTTTGAAGAAGTCAAACAGGCAGCGCCCTTGCCTTTGCAAAGTCGCTGCCTATTTGTGCTGTTTGGTTCTGTGTCTATGCGTCTGCCTCTGTGATAACCGATTGTTTCCTGCTTCCATTTGGGGTACAACAGAGAGAAGTTTATCTGGCGCTTTCGCCTCTATTCCTTTTGGCTGCAACAGTAAATAGGGCAATGGCAACAAGAAGCAGGATCAAAGCTAAGATTGCCGAATAGTGTGTACCTTGTGTGCCCTTGGACCACGCCGGCAAACCGAATCCCATTAAAATATTGTCGCCTAAGCAAAATCCTCGCTTGCTCCAAGTAAATCCAAATAGAATAGCGAATACCGCAAGTCCTACGGAGCAGATTTGCATTGCTGACATGTGTTTTTTCATTGCGATTCATCCCCTAACTGAAACTTGTTGGCATACTTGCTCGAACAAGAAGAACGATTCCAAGTGTACCGACAGCAAATATGGCCAACCAAATCCATAGTTTTTTTGACTTCAATTCGAGTCTTCCTGCGGACATTTTTTCAAGGACAATGCCCATTACAACGGAGAATGCAAAGATACCGCCCCAGATAAGCCAGCCGTAATGGCCGTGTCCATATGCTGCACCCGCTGGATTGTTCCCGCAAAGCTCGCCAAGCAATAGAGCAATCGCAAATCCCGAAAGAGAAGTAAGAGAGAAATACCTTTTTCCGAACAAAGCCGGGACTGTGGAGATTGCCATAGCAACCCAGAAAATATTCTGGTGGAGCAACCAGCCATATAAGTAGCTTAACTGCCCTGGATCGTTTCCGAATAGCCACCCCATCACGCTGGCCTGTGTTCCTGTTGTTCCAAAAATGCGGCCTGCGAGATAGACAATAATGTACCCGCCAATAGTCGCCAAAGTAAGGAGCAAGTTCTTTTTCATCTTGCCCCGGCGTTCCGCTGCTTTCTTTTCTTCCTCCATTTTGTAGAGATAGTAGATCTGTTCTGCTGGAGAGTTTTTTCCATCTTCATTGGAAGACAACAGCATATCTACCGTTGTGCCAAATATCTCGGCTAACTTAAAAAGATTCTCTGTACTTGGTGCAGATTGATTTGCTTCCCATTTCGTAACCGCTTGTCGGCTCACACCAACAAATTCAGCAACTTTCTCTTGTGACAGTCCGGAGTTTTTTCGCTGTTCCTTTATTCTTTCACCTAATGACATATCGTTCACCTCCACCTATACTGTACCGAAAGTGGGGGTGTCTTACTACCAACTATTCGGCAACTATCAGTTGCAGTAGTGTAATCTCATCCATTATGGGATCAAGTCAAAGTCCGCACCTTCAAACTTCTGCTCATGAAAAACGATTCTCCACTCCACCTGCTCCACAGGCTCAAAATGTAGAGAGGAGCAAGCCGCATGAAGTTTTCCCTGTTTTTGCTGATCATAAAGAATGGCCGTGGGGCCATCTGCACCGGCAATGATTCCCACCACCATGGCGCATGAGGTGGCCGCGGGTTGACCCGTGGCCGTCGGCGCCTGCCGGGGCCGGTCGCCATCGTCGCAATCCGCAATGTCCATTACGCCGTCCGGCGGCTCCGGGGTGATGGTGTAACTCATGGCCACATAGTGACTTGGATGCTCCAACCCTGTCTCCGGCATCCGGCTCCAGTCCATAACCTGCGCTTCGTACTCCTGCACCGTCAGAGTGTACTCCTGGCCACCGTAGCAGAAGGCCACCGTCTCGCTCGGCCTGCGGATTTGAAAATGAGGCCCGGGGATGGAAACCTTGTCCGGAATCATTGTGACAGAGAGAGTCCGGATCTCCGGCTTCCGTTTGGTTGCCCAGGGATAAGAGGAGCGCAGGATGACCCACGCATAGTTCAAGTCCAATCCGTAGTGTTCTACCGCTCGTTTGGCCTCGTTCTCCGCCACATACTGGGCCCCAAGACAAGGATTATACCAAGTGCCGTACCCGTGAGTAGAATGCAATTCCTTTCCATTCAAATGCAGCAACGAATGGAATTCGACGCGCATGGGGTTGTCCATATCCAGTTGCATCTGTTGTTCTTGGGTAAAGTCCCGCTCCCCTTCATTTTCCGGAGTCAGGTCCCACTTTTTCATAAAGTCGCGGATCGCGGCGGGTTCCACTCGCATACAAAAGTCCACCACAATTCCCTTGCCGCAGAGGTAAATGGAGGGGATCACCCAGTGATGCCCCGCCCAGTCAAATTCTTTCCGAATGGGCAGCTCCTTCCCGTGGCGCCCCCGACTGCCGCCCCAGAATCCCCCCTCAAAGGAGACTTCCCACTTGGGTGGCGGCTGCGGGGCGTCCGGATTCATGTCCAGGTCATAATAATCTTCTGTGTATTGGATTGTGTCGTAAGCAAACCCGCTCTGCAGCTCGTGGAGGTACTGCCACGGGTGTTCCATGGGAGCGAGGCCGGTCTGCTGGGCCAGCTGCTCCAGCACCGCCGTTTGCTCTTGAGTGGGGGGATTTTCCGCAAGAAATGCTTGAAACTGTGCCTCATCCCACTGCCAGGCCTGTTCCAGCGCATCGCAGCTGCCGCTGGCCAGCAGCAGCCGCAGAAAGTCCGAAAAAGTCCGGGCCAGCGGATGAACATAGTTCGGAGCAACATTCATCGGGCTGACGGCGAACACCATCTCCCCAAAGTCGCGGATCAGGCAGTAATGGATGCCATCCACACCCGCCCAGCCGATGATTTTGGCCCCCTTGGGGGTGCAGAAATAGGTCTCATCCCCGGTGCCCTTTTCAAAGCCCAAGGGTGCCAGGTCAATGCTCTTTTTTGTAAAATTCCGATAGGTCCATTCCATTGCTTTTTCCTCGTTCCTAAACACTACTGGCCTGCCATCCAGTGCTGGTCAGCTCTGTGCCGTAATGCTCCGACCAAAAGCCGTTATCAAGTGAGATCGTGAAGAACGGCGTCATTTTGTTGTAGAGTTCTGTGTCAGTGGGCTTGGGAAGGCCCAGCAGAAAAGTACAAAACTCCGGCGTCACATCGCCGGCGATGATCTTCCCATACCGCCAGTCTGTATCCTTCTGTTTCCCATATTGGAGCGCCAGCTCAATGCACTCCGTTTCTTCCGCCCAGCAGTGGATCTCAAATGCCCTTGCGGTTTTTAAGGCTGCGGACATATAGTTTTGCCACCTGCTGTTGGTTTCCTCGGTGCCATCCAGTTCTACCGACCAATGCTCGGCAGCCTTCTCCGGCGTAAAAGGCGACGGCTTGAGTTCGCTAATCAATGCTGCCAGAGTATTTTCTAAATTCTTCCGCTCCATAAGGTACCTCTCATCATTTTTGGCCCTTGTTTCTGCAGCCACGATGTAAGGACATTTTATAGTAAAATCAGCTCAAGTATCAAGCGTACAGCAGTACAAAGTATTGGTGTCAGTATCATACAGTCCCACCGTGACATTGAAAGACGGACGATCTAAAATATCTGTCTCCTGATCTTCTTGACGGTCTATCAGGATGTAGTAGCCATTTTGGATTTCTCGCACAAGCGGATTGCCATTCCCATCGTTGATAAACGGTCCGATGCTGCTTGTTTCGTCTTTCACTCCATATACCAGTGCTTGTACCGTTTCATCCAGAGGGAACGGCTTCCATTCTGTATTTTCTTTTATTTCATCTAAAACATTGGAGTCGCTAAAACTAAGCGCAACGCTTGAAACACCATCGCCATGAAATCCGCCATGCGTATCCGAAGTAGACAATTCTTCTCCACCGGATACATCAATTCCGAGTTCTGCTGAAATGGTGTCTTGGGTACTGCTTGAGCCACAAGCGGTAAGGGAGAACAAAGCGAGCATTATAGCCAAAGAAAAGATTATATATTTTTTCATAGAAAATACCTTTCTCAAAATGTGATAACGAAACAGATCCTTTATTTACCCTTGTCGAAAAGGAACAATGTTCCCTACAACACGCCCAACAAAATAAGCAATGCCAATATGGATTACAAAACACCCAAAGAGCAGGATCACTGAAAGAATCTTACTTCCGGTCAAGTCATGCATCTTTCTCCAATAATTTCCCATAACCCAGACTTCAGAGGCAAAAAACAAGATGAAAAGAGGATTGCTTTTAAGTAACATTGCCATGTTGGAGAGCGCATAGTTTATAAGGATATAATTGATGGAATAAATGAGAACATCCACTATTTTAGATGCTTTTGATTTCACTACTACACCTCTTTCCCGGTTTTACTAACCTATTTAGTGATATGACATGGCCGGCAACGATTATTGGAATCGTCCCCCTTCCTCGCTCTACAGCCCAAATATGATCTTTGAATCATCAGTTACCGAACCAACGCCAAACAGTAAAACGATGGCCGGTACTTATCCTTGTTGTCCCAATTTTCCGCATTGATAATTTCTTTCATGTCATCCACGGTCAATTCCTCCATACGAATCGTTCTTTTCCGGATATACGGCCTATCATCGTATTCCCAATAGCCCAGGAGCCAGACATTCCAGATTTCCACACAATCAGTCTGGAGCAGAGCAGCTCGGATGTAGTCCATGATTTGCCGGGCTCGTCCATCGGTATATTGAGGCAACTCCAGATATACGCCGTACTTCTTCTTGCAGTACAGATCCACCTCATCAAAGGGTAGAAAGCTGTAATTGTCATCCGCTCCGCCATCGGAGATGGTGCCGGTGTCCAAATTGATGTGCAAAGGATAATCTTGGGATGGCTTGACTTCAGGCAAGGGCTTGTCTGATGCTATAAAAATGCAATTGCTCATAAAAAACTCCCAACTGCTCATAACCTGTCTATTTATTATAACGCTTTTCGCCATAGAATTTGGACACTACATTTTCTACAAATAAAAGCATCGGGCCCAGATTTCTGTTCCCGATGCTTCTATCTTTTTATATAATCTTATCAAAAATTGCCTTTGTCTACACTCGTCGTGCTGGTTGTCGACTCTGTCGATGCGACCGTCAAAGGTGCAATCTGGATGGTATCACTTAGATAAGCCAGGTAACCGTTTTCTACAACCTCTCCCTTTTTATCAGTGCTGTAAACTTGCTTTGTGGCAATGAGCATCCCGTCTTTCAGAGAAAGACTGAAATCATACTCCATGCGATCCTCCAGGCTATAACTGGCCCCATTTGCGTAATCATAGATGATGATGCGATTATCGCCGATGCCGGAACCGATGGTCAGCGTAGAACATAACTCCGGCAGGCCGTCTCCCGTTAGGTCTGTAAAGAACACATTCCAAATGGGCATACCGGTGTAGAGTGGCAGGATTTTCCCGTCCTCCAGGACTGCCGAAACCTGTTCCGGTGTCCAGTGGAATGTCACACCCGGGAAAGCCTCCAGGTTGATTTCATGGCGGCCATCCCACTGCATTTCTCCGTTGTTGTAGTAATCGAACCACTCCTGAACCGCAGGCAATGCCTCCACAGCAGAAGTCCTTGTCCCTCCCGCGCAGATCTCGCGCAGATATTGGCTGAATTCACTGTCATTGATCCGGTAGTATTTCCCCTGATAATAGAGTGCAATATGGTTTCCATCCAGGTCAAAGCCCTGGACGGAGAAATAATACCCACTGGCTTGGATAGAGATCGAATAGTATGGCGTAAAGCCGGCCAGGTCATCATCCTGCCGCCCGATATCCAAACTGGCAAGACGGGATTTCAATTCCTCCAGTTCCGCGTCATTCAAATCAAAAGAGGTCGGTTCATTGGGGCGGCAATCCAGCGTCTTGGCCCAGGAGATCTGCAGTGTTCCCAATTCAAAAGGCAGCGACTGCCCTCGTGGATTGGTCAGTAGGCAAATTGCCAGAACCGCACAGGCAATCACCGCGGCCAAAATTACCCCAATTGCGGGCTTCTTCCAGTTTACCAGATTGCGGATGCGTCCCTTGGTATCCCCCTCTCCAAAGGCTAAAGGCATTCCGGCAATGACATGCCTGCCGGTGGCCAGGCTGAGCAGCGACGCAGTATAGTCTGCCAGTACATGGCTGCCCATCTTCCGGACTACGGCCTCGTCGCAGCTCATTTCCATGTCCTTGCTGGCCATCTGAAATGCTATCCAGACCAGCGGATTAAACCAATGGATCGAGAGTGCAATGAAAGCCAGCACCTTAACAATATGGTCGAGCCTTCGGATGTGATGTTGTTCGTGCATTACAATATAGGGCTGCTCCTGCTCTCCCAGTGAGGACGGCAGATAAATCTTTGGGCGGACCAAACCCAGAACAAAGGGTGATGTGATACCATCGGCCAGGTAGATATTCTCTCTGACGCGTGAGGCCGTGACCAGTTTCCTGCGCAGGCGCAGGTAGGATGCCACCGCATAAATCCCCATGAACAGAACTCCGGCCATCCAGAGATAGGTCGCAATGGCCACGGGCGCCTCCAGAGGATCTGCGACTAACTGCTCCTCACCCTGTGGCAGCGTTTCGCTGATAGCCTCTCCAATACCGGGCGCCGGGAGCACCACGGATGGATACTCCATGTGGACAATATCGTTTGGGATATACTCGATACTGCTGGTTAATGTGCCGCTTGTGGCAACCGGAGTATCCAGCAGGCCAAACAGTGAAAGCCCGGATTCAATGGAGATCGGACAAAGGAGCCGGAAAAGAACGATACCCCAGAGCGCATATGAGATGACCTTCGGTGCTTTTTTCAGGAGGAGCCGCAAGAGCAAAACAAATACAATCACAACACTTGCAGTGAGGCTCATATTAAGCAGGTTTGGCAAAAATGTATAGAACATAAAATCACCTCCGTAGCCCGTCAATTAGTTTCTTCAGCACCTCCACTTCTTCGTCAGGCAACTTCTTTCGGGTTCCGAATGCAGCAATAAACGCCGGCAGAGAACCGTCAAAGGTCTCATCTAAAAATTGCTCACTCTTCATTCCATAGAACTCCTCTCGGGAGATCAAAGAAGTCACGGTTTTGTCTTGTAACTGAAAAATACCGCGCTCGCACAATCTTTTTAAGACCGTATAAGATGTCGATGACTTCCAGTTTAATTCTTTCTCCGCCATTTTAATCAAATCCTTGGAGGCCATCGGTTCGTGACTCCAAATCAGATCCGCAAAGCGGGATTCGAGTGTTCCCATTGTAGGCATATACTCCCTCCTATCTATCTACATCATGTAGAGCAAATTTAGTCTACATGATGTAGATAATTTTGTCAATAGGCAGCATGGATTCTTCAAATGGGTCTTTTCAATATGCAGCCCGGCCTCCAATAAAAAATTTTAGCAAGTGTCCAAATTTGGGAGGCATCTTCGTTTATAAGAAATAGAGGAACACATCACTTTATGATATGGTGCGTCGAAGTTGATAGGAGGTATCGGCTATGAAAAAGTCTGTGTCGGTCATCTTGGCATTGCTCATGGCTGCGGCATTGGTATCCTGTAAACAGGAGTTCCAACAAGGAGATGCGCCGATGCAATACTTTTTTTCGGGAGAAATTATATCGGCTGAAGAAGATTATCTACTGATCGAAGTGAATGATACTGGAAACAGTAATCTACCGGATGGTTGCACCGTAGAAGTGTCTACAAAGATCACAGGGACAGATGAGTGTCCCGATTTTTCCGTTGGTGAATATGCGAAAGTGCTCTTGGCTCAGAGTGTCAAAGATGATCCTCCAGGGCGCTTAGAGGCTCTATCCATTTATGAAGTTGATGAAACGGGTGGGACGATGGCAGCCACAATGCGGCATGATCTCAGTAAAGACGGAAGTCTCCAGGTTTCTGCCACCGTTGATGGAGATGACCCATTTATGGTCGCTGATGCAATTTCTACGAACAGCGAGAAAATATCAATTGCCAATCATGGTGATGGTCAAATCAACGCATACCTGTATGCTGATACTGACTTGGAAACCGTAATCAGGGAACTGGTCATTGACAGCGGTAAAACCGAATCGTTTACCGGACTTACTTCCCGCATTTTATATCGAGTGGCTCTGTCGATTGACGATCCCGGAACGATTGAAGCCACCATCGAGGAGTAACCAGCACCGGGAACGGACCAGATCTTCATTGAATCAACATAGGAGGTCAAAGATATGACAGCATTGTTCCAATACTTACAGAGGGTCGCCATCATCTCTATTCCAGCAGTAATTGTTTTTCTCTCATTTACACCTTACCGCAAGAGAGCACTGGCAGCGATGAACCTGCATTCTTCACGCCAGCGTGAAGTGGGACTTGTGTTACTTGTGATTGCCATATTTGGTATCCTTGCTCTGACCCTATGGCCAACATATATTTGGGTAGATTCTCCTGGAGTATGGGGCGATATCCGGATATTGATTGAGCGGCCAACCTGGAAATCATCTCTGAATTTGATTCCATTTTCGGTATTTAGAGACTACCTGGAGGATCTTTTCAAGGGGCCGGTGTTCTTTCTGGTAACACTGGTAAACTTCTTTGGCAATTTGGCGATGTTTATTCCTATCGGCTTTTTCCCTGCGCTATTATTCCGAAATGCATCCTGGAAAAGATCTGTTCTTGTCGGTCTTGGGATGTCCACTTTGATCGAGGTTGCACAGTACTTTATTGTGCGGAATACTGCCGTTGACGATATTATTTTGAATACAGCCGGCGCCTTGTGCGGTTACTTCCTGTTTTTGCTGATTCGGAAGTGTTGGCCAAAGTTTGCAAACGGTTTTCGAGTACAGAGCATTTAACTGCGAATTGGGAGGGCCTCCAGAATATCCTGGAGACCTTCCCATTTGATTTTACTGGGGTATCAAGGCTGCTTCGTTTCTTGTGTAAAGGAGAAATCACATGGTATAATCGAAGGCATAGTAGCCGGGGGTATGTACCATGATGATCTATCTTCAAATGATTGATACTCCAGAGGATCGCTCAAAGTTCGAGCAGCTCTATCTGGAGTATCGCGGCCTCATGTTCCATGTGGCCAACAAAATCTTACGCAATGAACAGGATGCCGAGGACATGGTCCATCAGGCATTTTTGAAAGTGGCTGAAAATATCGAAAAAATTGGTGATCCCAAGTGTCCAAAAACACAGAGTTATATCGTTACTATAGTTGAGAACCAATCAATAGACCTATATAGGCGGCGCCAAAAGCACCAGGTGGTTGAGCTGAGTGACGAATTGCCAGGAATATCTGCTGTTTACGAGGGTGAGAACGCCCTGGCTGCCTGTATATTGAAACTCCCTGCGAGGTATCGGGAAGTGATCTTGCTCCGATACTTCCAGGGATACAGCGTGAAAGAGGTGGCAGCAATCCTGGGGCTGTCCCTTTCGGCAGCGTCTAAACTTGACCAGCGCGCCAAGAACCGATTGAAGGATCTGTATGAAAAGGAGGGCAAATTGTGATCACCGAAGAAATGCTGAGAATCGCTGCGGCGGAGGCTGATCAGGCCATCCGTGATTCGCTGCCACACCCAGCAGATTGCGACCACCAGTTCTCCCCGCGGTTTGAGCGCAAAATGAAGCGCGTCATCCGGCGAGGACGCCATCCGGTGGCCTATAAGTTTCTCCATCGCGCTGCGTGTCTTCTGGTTGTGGTAACGCTGGTTGGGGCTTCGTGGCTTACTGTGGATGCGGAGGCACGCGGAGCCTTCTTTGCATGGGTGCGGCAGCAGTACGAAAACTTTGTGGAATACCGTTTCGCGGGACTGGCGCCAGATGAAGAAATGACGACCAACTTCGCTCCTACATGGCTGCCTGAAGGATATGAGGAAACGAAGGCACAGTCGGCCAGCGGCACTTCTACCAAGACTTATAGCAACAGTGATGGTCAAGCGATCCATTTCATGTACTCTGCTGGTGCTGACGCAACAAGCCTCTTTGTGGTCTCAGAAAGCATGACCACAGTGAAGGTAATCGTGGGCACGCAGGAAGCCGATTTTTACCAGGATGCCGATCCCGAAAACGCAAATGTTCTGGTATGGCATTCTGAATCCGGAGAGGTTCTGTTCTGTATTTCTGCGCCGCTGCCCAGAGATGAAATGGTCAGGATAGCGGAATCGATAGCTGTGGTGTCATAGGATGATCTGCAGTAGTTCTGGTATGTGACTACTACGCGCAAATGGGCCGCTTGGTTTTATCGCTCATAGTTTTCTGGCTGGTGGTAAAAAAGGAGGATAAGAACTTGTGAAGAAAGTTGTAGCTGGTGGCTTCTTAGGTCTGTTCGGTATTATTGGGATGATTGTGGTAAGCATATTCGCTTCTCAAAATCTTGTGACAAGCTGGACTGGAAATAGATTGCTTTATACCATCATTCAAGGCGATTATTCCATAATCTTTTTTGTGTCTTTACTTTTGCTTGTTGGCGGGATTGTCCTCATGCTTATCGGAAGTTTTGAAAAAAATAAGTATTGAAAAGTGAAAGACAAGCCGGACAGATTGAAGAATCTGTATTAAAAGGGAGCCTGATATGAATTGCCCGTACTGTGGTGTTGAAATGATACACGGCTATCTAAATTGCGGAATGACATTGTGGAGCACAAAAAAGCACAAGATCAGTTTGCTGACTGATAATGATGAGAAATATGCGCTGCAGCTCGGACGGCCTATGCTTTCACCCCATCATGTAGAAAGTGATTGTTGTCCCAAGTGCAAACGGATTATAATTGATAGTTCTGATTATATGAACAATATTGGTTGAACTGCTCTATGTTTTTGATTGGGAGGCAAGTATGGGTAACACAATCTTTTTTGTCGTGTTCATTTTTATCTTTTTCCTTGCCATCGAATTCATAATGATGGGGGCATTTCAGGCATACAGTTCCACAAAGACAAGAAGGGTTTTAGGCAGCTTCTGCCGCATCTTTTTAGCAACCTGCATTTTGGCCTATCTGCTCTTGACCGGGTTATTGCTTTTAGTTGGGGTGGATCTTCTCTTGGATGGTGAGATAAGCAAGGGAATCTCCCTGTTGCTGAGTGCTTTAATTGTCGCAGTCTGCGTATATGTATGGTTGATACGTGGATGGATTAAGCATATTAGAGAAAAGCGCTGGAAGGACACTTAATTAGAGGTATTTGTGAAGATGGAAAGAAAGCATTTTGGCATTATGTTGTTCTTGCTGGGAAGTATAGGATACTTAATTCTTAGCCTGTACTTGTCTATGAACCGATTTAATTACAACGGAATGACCGGCACCTATGCTGCTCTGCTCGGCAATGAACTGCTGGTCCCGTACATCATTTTTTGCGCCATGGGAGTAATAGGTTTCATCATTTGCCTATACGAAACTTATTTTCGCAAGAAAAAGTAATAGCTCACCGTTGTTTCTACCAGAGGTGATTTTATGACAAAGAGATTCACTTTTAAGGCCCAGCTGCTCTGCGGTGTCATAATTGCCATTGCGAGCTGCACGCTCTCCTTTGCTCTCCACAGAAGCATTGTTATGAACATCGCATGGATCATATATGGGCTGATGTGGATCTTCCATCCTGTCTGCCCTGAAGATTTTGATAAAAGGCGAGGAAGTCAACTGGCCAGTGTGGCCGGCGTTGTCTGTATTGCGGTCGGCCTGATTGTCAAATTTGGCATTGGATAAAGTACATTTCAGGGCATAACAATGGGCCCGGTTCTAAGTGAGGGAAGAAATATGGGAAAGAAAACCATACTATTGGGAATTGCCGTCATCCTGGCTGCGATTGCACTATCCATAAGTAACATTATCGCTTTTGTAGGCGGGAGCGTAGGCCTTTTAATTGCAATCGCTGGATTTTTCATGCGTGATAATGCGCAGGAACACTGAGCCTATCATTGTATTTCATAATGAACTTACTTTATGCTATATTTGAACTGTCCAAAACTGCCCTGTTCATTCGTTATAAAGGATAGACGAGTGAACAGGGCTTTTTATGCTTATCAATGGAGGTGAAATTCGGACATGCTGATTGAAAAGATTTTAACCTATGATTATTCTAAAATAGCAGACTGGATGATTAAGACCGGAGTGGTATTATTGGCTGCGGCCATAATAATCATTCTGGGATTTATATGGCTCAAAATAGCGGCAAAAAGACCTGGTTGCCGATTTGGTTACAGGTTATCAATGATCAAAGGCAACGGAGATGCCTGGACATATGCTAACCAGAAAATAGGGAGACTATGGATTAGGAGCGGTTTCATTTTGGGGTGTGGCGGAGCATTTATTATGTTGCGCTGCATACATGGTTACTTTGAAGAATACACGGCAAAATCTCTTGGGCTCCTGATACTGGATTTGTTGGTGCTTATGGCCTGCCATATTTATGTCCGTATATCTGCAAAAAAGAAGTATGGCCTATCAAAATCCGAACTTTAGGAGGTAATCGATATGTATAGACTTCTCGTGTCTGGTGGTGTCGTTTCCTCTTTTTTACAAGTTGTACCGATTACCTGCCTGGTGGGTTTAATCTATATACTATTCCGAGGAATTAGAATAAAACAGCGCGGTACTGGTATCAACTGGAAGGTTGAAATTGTGAGGTTACTCTTTGTGTGCTACCTGACTGGGCTACTCAACCTCACGATTACACCAAGGAATTTCTGGTCCAGTTTCTGGGCGCTTGTCTTTATCGGTTATAGCGGGTCAGAGCTTACTTTTTTTGATGGCGGATTCAATCTCGTCCCCTCCCTGGTAAAGTGGCTCCAGGGAGATCTGATCCTTGGCAGTTGGGTAAAGACGATGCTTGTCGGAAATGTTTTAATGTTTGTTCCGATGGGTGTCCTTTTGCCACTCGCCTTTCCACGCCTGAGCAGGAAAAAACTATGGCTGGCTGCAGTCATTGTCCCAATTATTATCGAAATCATCCAGCCTATCGTTGGCCGCAGTTTTGATATTGATGATCTTATCTGCAATTTTATCGGGATACTGATTGGATATTTGGTAGCACACTTCATTAAGAAGGCAATCCATTGAGAAATGAAAAACAAAACACCGGACACAGTGACCAAATGGTTTCTGTGTCCGGTGTTTTTCTTTATGACTTCGTAATGGAAGGGTACCCAAAGGATTCCAGCGTTACTTTTATCATCCTTGCTGCTTCAGCAGTGTATCTCTGCGGATGGTATCTTTTGCTGCCTTCAGAAGATCTGCAAGCATACGGATCTCATAGTCATCACAATCTTCTACGAGCATTTGAATCTCCTGGGAGAAAATCTCTTTCGAGTGGATGACATTGTCACAAAGCAAGGCATCTACGGAAACCGACAGAGCGTTGGCCAGCGCGACGGCCATCGGCAGACTTAATTTCGAGTTTCCTGTTTCAATATTGCTCATATGCGTTGTGGATAAGCCTGCTTTTTCCGACAACTCTTCCTGCGTCAAATCGGCTCGTATCCTTGCTATTTTTACACGCTTGCCGATCGCTTTATAATCTAATTCCATCTATCATGCCCTCACAGTATGGTAGCCTATCATCAATCCTTCCCTATTGTAATTTACCTTTGTAAGGGATATAATAAACTGTATAAATGTAAAATTTATATAGTTTATATTTTTGCAAAATATTGTGGGTTATTGGCCCATTGAAGCATTTTTATGTTGTTGAGGAAAAGATGCACAATGACTCTGTATTCTTGTAGGAGGCCGGAAGTACTCATATCAATAAGGAGTTGCTATTATGAACGAAAAAACATGTTGTGTCACCGGACATAGGGATATTCCAGAGGGTCGGAAATCCTATGTGATTCAGGAACTCCAGCGGGAAGTGCTGGCGGCAATTGATGAGGGATACACCCGGTTTATTTCCGGCTTTGCGGATGGGGCTGATCTCATGTTTGCTGCAATCGTTGCTGAACAAATGAAGCATCACCCAGAATTGTTTTTAGAGGCGGCCATTCCTTATAAGGGTAGAATAAAAACTGAAAACCAACAATTCCATGAACTATTGCGTGCTTGCAGCGGAGTCAAGGTAGTGTGTAAGGAATATACCCCCTCATGCTTCATGCAGCGAAACCGCTACATGGCCGGTGAGTCCCAGCGAGTAATTGCGGTGTATGATGGGCGAGTGCGCGGAGGAACGCTTTTTACGATGAGATATGCTCACACGCTGGGCAAAGAAGTCCATGTGATAAGGATATAAAAAATGCGCCGGGCGCAGGGCCAGCACGCCACCGCATCCGGCGCTTTTGGGTATGCTATCTCTCAATTTTATAACCCACCCGAAAAACGGTCTTAATGTAGGTGGGGTGTTTTGGGTCAGGCTCCAGCTTGTTCCGCAGACGCCAGATTGTGTTGTCCACAGTGTTGGTGCCTAATTCATAGTCCTCGCCCCAGGCCGCATTATAGAGCTGCTCCCGGCTGAACACACGACCAGGGCAGCGAGCCATGCAGTAAAGGATAGAGAACTCTCCGTAGTTCAGGCAGATCTCCACACCGGCCTTCGTGACCCGACGCTGCTCTGGGAATATCTGAATATCGCCCAGAGTCAGGGCAGAGGGAGCAGAAGCCTCAAGGTCAGCAGCATGGAGAATCTGCACATCTTTTCCCTGTAAGGCTTTCAGGATGGAGCGAAAGATACTTCCGTCTGGGTCAGAAGTACGGATGACTATAATTTCTTTCATATGATTTCCTCCGTTGGCCGCCAATCCTGCACCGGGCAAAGAGAAGCGGCGGTCTTGATCTCTCAAAACCGCCGCTGGGATATGTGGAGTGAGCGTACGAAAGCAACCTGCCCGGCAACGGTTTTTTTCTTTCCCTATCGGGCGGGGCAGGATGACTTCGTATTTAGATTTAGTGACTTATTCGATGGTTTCTATCGAATCTACAATACTCATATTTGAGATTTTCCGTAAAGGAATCGCTGTTGCCAATAAGCAAGCGCCTAC
>ULQQ01002980.1_pt1 | contig 31585 bp, 27 predicted proteins | sample 1954621 | NCBI WGS metagenome assembly ULQQ01 (sample SAMEA4835659, study PRJEB28245) | human gut metagenome | biome: gut microbiome; material: fecal sample | place: Denmark | collected 2008
TCTGCGGTCTGCAGCGCCGCTTTGTACGGCACCTGATCTATGATGAAAAGGGGCTGGCCTTTCGAAACGGTCTGACCCTCGTTTACGCAGAGTTCGAAGATGGTTCCCGAAACCTGCGGATAGATGGCGATGTCCTGACGTCCGCGGATGGTCGCCGAGTAGTTGATCGGGATTTCGCGGTCGGTAGTGGCTATGGTCATCACGGCGTATTCCGCGGGGCCCATTGCCGTCGGTGCCTGTCCGCACGAAACGGCTGCCATGAAGCAGGCCATGACGGCTGCTTTCACAAATGTTTGCTTCATAATTCTCCTCTTTTTTAAACTAAAAAAACTTTTTACGGTGCAAAAGTACCGTAAAAAGGCCGACGATATGCCATTATATTGCGAACAGTGTTGGTGTTTTTCGGAACAAAATTTAGGAAATTAATGAAAAAAGCGTTAAATTTGTTCGAAAAAAGAATTGTTATGTCAGCGACTAACCCCATAATAACCACACCGGAAGAACAGTTCGTCGTCGGAGAGTCCGATTTCGCCTTTTTCGGCAATTATGCGAGCCGCTGCGAAGGCGGGGCGATCCTCTACTGCCGCAAGGGCAGCGCCGAGGCCACCGTGAACCAATATTGCGGTCAGGTGCGCCGCAACACGCTGATTCTGGTGCTGCCCGGCTCGCTGCTGATGCTGACCAACCGCACGGAGGATTTCCGGATGACCTTCTGCGCCTTCTCGCGGGACCTTTTCGCCGAAGCCGGCTTCCGTCTCGAACCGTCGTTTTTCAGGATGCTGCGCGAAAATCCGATCACCTATCCGCCCGCCCGCATCGTGGAAGGCGCCAGTACTTGGTTTCAGATGGCCGCATACACCTACCGCGACCGCAACAATGTGTTCCGCAATACGATCATCCGCAACCGCCTGCAGAACGTGCTGCTGGAGATTTACGACAAATTGCAGCGTTACGCCAACATGCAACAGCAGACGCCCGAAACGACGACGCGCCAGACGGAGCTTTTCCACCGTTTCGTCGCGCTGGTGCACGAACACAGTTCGCAGCAGCGCGAGGTGTCGTTCTATGCCGACAAACTCTGCATTTCGACACGTTATCTCTCGACCATCGTGCGCAATATCGCGCATAGCTCGGCCAAGGAGTTCATCGACCGCTCGGTGCTGCTGGAGATCAAGATGCTCCTGCAGTCGACGGATCTGTCGGTGCAGGAGATCGCCTACCGCCTGCATTTCCCCGACCAGTCCTATCTGGGGCGTTATTTCAAGAAGCATACGGGCGAGTCTCCCACCGAGTACCGCAACACGAAAAAATAAGCTGCCCCGATACCGGGGCAGTTTTTGTTTCGCGCCGGCTGTCGTGTTTGGACCCTGAATTGCAGGGCATGTCGTAAAATACGAAAGATTATGAGCAAGACGATTGAAATTCTTGGGGAAAAGGCCGAATACTACCTTTCCCATGTGTGCCGGACCATCGATAAGAAACTGCTGTATCTTCCCGCGCCCGACACCGTCGACCGGGTCTGGATGGAGTCCGACCGCAATATCCGCACCCTCGGCAGCCTGCAGTGGATACTCTCCCACGGCCGTCTGGCCGGTACGGGCTATGTGTCGATCCTGCCCGTGGATCAGGGCATCGAACATGCGGCCGGCGCGTCGTTCGCTCCGAATCCGGCCTATTTCGATCCGGAGAACATCGTGAAGCTGGCCGTCGAGGGCGGCTGCAACGCCGTGGCTTCGACCTTCGGCGTGCTGGGCGCCGTGGCGCGCAAATACGCGCACAGGATTCCGTTCATCGTGAAACTCAACCACAACGAACTGCTCTCCTACCCCAATTCCTACGATCAGGTGATGTTCGGCACCGTGCGCGACGCTTGGAACATGGGCGCCGCCGCCGTCGGCGCCACGATCTATTTCGGCTCGGAGGAGAGCCGCCGCCAGTTGGTCGAGATCGCCGAGGCATTCGACTATGCCCACGAGCTGGGCATGGCGACGATCCTGTGGTGTTATCTGCGCAACGGGAGCTTCAGGAAGGACGGCGTCGATTACCACGCTTCGGCCGACCTCACGGGGCAGGCGGACCATTTGGGCGTGACCATCAAGGCCGACATCGTGAAGCAGAAGCTTCCGGAGAACAACGGCGGTTTCCGCGCCATCGGTTTCGGCAAGACCCGCGACGAGGTTTACACGAAGCTGACCACCGACCACCCCATCGACCTTTGCCGCTATCAGGTGGCCAACGGCTATATGGGCCGCGTGGGGCTGATCAATTCGGGCGGCGAGTCGCACGGCGCGTCCGATCTGCAGGAGGCCGTCATGACGGCCGTGGTGAACAAACGCGCCGGCGGCATGGGTCTCATCAGCGGCCGCAAGGCTTTCCAGCGGCCCATGGACGAAGGCATAGCCCTGCTCAACGCCATTCAGGACGTATATCTCGATCCCGAAGTGACGATCGCGTAATAACGGCCCGGCGTATACCGTTCTATATTAAGTAAGAAAAAGATAAAATCGTGCATTATGAAAATAACCTTCTTCGGCACGCAGCCCTATGACCGGGAGTCGTTCGACCGCGCCAACGAGCGTTACGGATTCGAATTCAATTACCACCGCAGCCACCTGAACGGCAACAACACTTCGCTGGCGCAGGGGGCCGATGCGGTCTGTATCTTCGTGAACGATACGGCCGATGCCGCCACGATACGCTCTTTGGCGGCGATGGACGTGAAGCTGATCGCCCTGCGCTGCGCGGGATTCAACAATGTGGATCTGAAAGCCGCGGCGGAATACGGCATTCCCGTCGTGCGCGTTCCCGCCTATTCGCCGCATGCCGTGGCGGAATACGCCGTGATGCTGATGCTGACGCTCAACCGCAAGGTCCACCGCGCCTATTGGCGCACGCGCGACGGCAACTTCTCGCTGCACGGCCTGCTGGGATTCGACATGTACGGCAAGACGGCGGGTATCGTCGGCACCGGAAAGATCGCCCGCGAACTGATCCGCATCCTCAAGGGATTCGGCATGGAGGTTCTCGCGTACGACATCTACCCCGACCCGGAATATGCCGTGCGGGCGCAGATAGAATACGTGTCGCTGGACGAACTTTACCGCCGCTCCGATATCATCTCGCTGCACTGCCCGCTGACCGACGAAACCCGCTACATGATCGACGGCGCCGCCATCGGCAGGATGAAACCCGGCGTCATGCTCATCAATACGGGCCGCGGTCAGCTGATCCACACCGAAGCGCTGATCGAGGGGCTGAAGGAGAAGAAGATCGGCGCGGCCGGACTGGACGTGTACGAAGAGGAGGCCGCTTATTTCTACGAGGATACGTCGGACCGGATCATGGACGACGACGTGCTGGCGCGCCTGCTCTCGTTCAACAATGTCGTCATGACCTCCCATCAGGGGTTCTTTACACGTGAAGCGCTGGATAATATAGCGCACACCACTTTGCAGAATATCAACGATTTCGCCGAGCACCGGGAGTTGCGGAACGAGGTGCGCGCCGAACCGGAAAAAACGATGAACTGAACGATGAAAAAAGTTGTTTTGCTCCGCCACGGCGAGAGCACATGGAACCGGGAAAACCGGTTCACGGGATGGACGGACGTCGATCTGAGCGAAAAAGGCGTCGCCGAGGCCGAAAAGGCCGGCCGGCTGCTGCGCGAGGAGGGTTTCCTGTTCGGGCATGCCTATACCTCCTACCTGAAACGGGCCGTGAAGACGCTCGACGTCGTACTCGACAAGCTGGATCAGGACTGGGTGCCGGTTTCGAAGAGCTGGCGGCTCAACGAGAAGCATTACGGCTCTTTGCAGGGGCTTAACAAAAAGGAGACGGCCGAGAAATACGGCGACGAGCAGGTGCACATCTGGCGTCGCAGTTACGACGTGGCTCCGGCGCCGCTCGGCGAAGAGGACCCGCGCAACCCGCGCTTCGATCCCCGCTACCGCGACGTACCCGAAGCGGAGCTGCCCCGCACCGAGTCGCTGCTCGACACCGTCGGCCGCATCATGCCCTACTGGAAATGCGAAATCCTGCCTGCGCTCGCCCGCCACGACTCCCTGCTGGTCGTGGCCCACGGCAACAGCCTGCGCGGCATCATCAAACACCTGAAAGGCATCTCCGACGAAGCGATTTCGGAGTTCAATCTCCCGACCGCCGTGCCTTATGTCTTCGAATTCGACGACGGGCTGAATTATGTCAGGGACTATTTCCTCGGCGACCCCGAAGAGATCGCCGCGCTGATGGCCGCCGTCGCCGATCAGGGCCGGAAATAGCGCGGCGCGAATTCCGGCGCGGGAAGGTCGGATTCCCGGCCTTCATGTTTTAGCTCCCGCTCATTGCGAGCGGGGGTTTTTTTTCGGCGCGGGTGATGCGATTCTCTGGGGTGGCTCCGGTTGCCGCCGCCTGAATGCGATAATGCTTCGTTGCGGCGTCAGTTCGTCGTCCGGTATTCGTTGGGCGACATGCCGACACACTTCTTGAACAACCGGGTGAAGTGCTGGGGATAGCGGAAACCGAGTTCGTAGGCGATTTCGCTGATCGATTTCGTCGTGTCGAATATCCGCTCCTTGGCGATGTCGATCACCTTCAGCTGAATGTACTCCTGCGCCGATTTGCCGGTCTCCTTCTTTATCAGGTCGCCGAAATAGTTGGCCGACAGGTGCAGCTGTTCCGCGCACCAGCGTACCGAAGGCACCCCGTCGCGCTGGGGCGTGTCGCCTTTGAAATAGTCGTTCAGCAGCCGTTCGAACCGGGACAGCGCGTCTTTGTTGACCTCGCTGCGCGTGATGAACTGCCGCTCGTAGAAGCGTATGCTGTAGTTGAGCAGCAGTTCGATGTTCGATACGATCAGCCGTCTGCTGTGCTTGTCGATGGCATGGTTCAATTCGCCCGTTATGTTCTGCAGGCATTCGAGCACCACGAGCCGCTCCTGCTCCGAGAGATGCAGGGCCTCGTTGGCTTCGTACGAAAAGAAGGTGTATTCGTCCATGCTGCGTCCGAGCGACGTGCCCCGGATCAGGTCGGGGTGGAACAGCAGCGCCCAGCCTTTGGGCTGAAACACCTCGCCGTTGTCCTCGATGCCGACCACCTGCCCCGGTGCGATGAATACGAGCGTTCCCTCCTGATAGTCGTAATAGTGGCGTCCGTAGCGCATGTCGCCGCATTTGACGTCTTTCAGGAAGACGCAGTAGAATCCGTACATGCGCCGGGCGTGCCGGGCCTTCGGGCATTTCGAAAAGTCGATGACGCTGACCAGCGGATGGAGCGTCTCCTGCCCCATCATTTCGTTGTACTGGTAGACGTGCTCCATTTTTACGATCTCGTCCATATGCTTCGATTATTGTTGTCTGTCACAAAGTTAATGCTTTTTTCCATGCCCGCCGCACCTTCGCGGCCGAATCGGTAATAATGGTATGACGAACCGTAATTCGGGTAATGACACGCCGCCGGAATCGCCCTACTTTTGCAGTGTGAAACGGACCCGAACCCGATAAACCGGGAAAACGGAAGGTGGTTCCGTCGGTCGGAATACGGGTTTGAAATCAATAAAAGGAGAAAAAATGGAGCATAGAATTTTAAACAACGGCGTCGAAATGCCGGTTCTGGGTTTCGGCGTCTATCAGGTCGGGGAGACGGTCTGCGAACAGTGCGTACGCGATGCGATTGCGGCGGGTTACCGTTCGATCGACACCGCTTCGGCCTATCTCAACGAGCGGGCCGTGGGCCGGGCGATCCGGCGGAGCGGCGTACCCCGCGAGGAACTTTTCATTACGACGAAACTCTGGGTGCAGGACACCGGGTACGAGAGCACGAAGCGGGCTTTCGCCAAGTCGCTCGAACGCCTGCAGCTCGATTATCTCGACCTCTACCTGATCCATCAGCCGTTCGGCGACGTCTACGGTTCGTGGCGGGCGATGGAGGAGCTTTACCGCGAAGGGGCCGTCCGGGCCATCGGGGTGAGCAATTTCCAGCCGGACCGGCTGGTGGACCTGATCCTTCACAACGAGGTGGTCCCCGCCGTCAATCAGGTCGAGACGCATCCCTTCTGCCAGCAGGCCGAAGCGGCCGCGGTGATGGCCTCCGAGGGCGTGCAGATCGAATCGTGGGCGCCGTTCGCCGAGGGGCGCAACAATCTGTTCGGCAACGGGACGCTGGTGTCGCTGGCCGTGAAATACCGGAAATCGGTCGCTCAGGTCGTCCTGCGCTGGCTGATCCAGCGCGGCGTGGTCGTGATCCCGAAGTCGGTGCGTCCGGAGCGCATGGCCGAAAATATCGACGTCTTCGATTTTCACCTCGCGCCGGAAGACATGGACCTGATCGCAACGCTCGACACCCGGCGGAGCTGTTTTCTGTCACACCGCGATCCTGAGACCGTGAAGTGGCTGGGGACGATGAAATACGAGATGGACTGATCGGCAACTGAGGATATGATGAAAACGCGAAACGATGAAGCAACTAATTTTTATAATTGCGGCCGCACTGCTTGCGGCCGGAACGTGTAACCGGATAAATGCTCGGAATATGGAAAAACCGAAGAAAATCAGTGCGTTCCCCGTCGGGGACAAACTGCCCGAAACATTCTCGAAATATTTTGTCGGTCAGGCATATCTGGCCCGGCTGACGCGGAACGGGGCGCTCAACTGCCCGATTTCGAACGTTACGTTCGAACCCGGATGCCGCAACAACTGGCATAGCCATACGGGCGGCCAGATTCTCGTCGCCGTGGGCGGCCGGGGATATTATCAGGCCGAGGGCGAGTCGGCCCGCGAGCTGCTGCCGGGCGACGTGGTCGAAATCGCTCCCGATGCGGTGCATTGGCACGGCGCGGCTCCTGACAGCTGGTTCTCGCATCTGGCGATCGAAACCAATCCGCAGACCAACCGCAATACGTGGCTCGGACCGGTGGACGACGCGCACTATTCCGCCGCGACCGCCGGGGCTGCCGCGATCGCCTCCACACCCGCCTCTGCGACCGCTCCCGCCGCCGGGATTGCTGCGACTGCCGAATCCTCCGCCGCGGCCGTTTCCGCGGCAATGTCCATGTCCTCCGCAGCGCCCATTCCTGCGGCAATGTCCATGTCCGCAACAGCGCCCCTGTCCTCGGCCAAGAGCGCGGCTCCGCGCCTGCGCGCCGCGGCCGTCGAGACCCGTGCGCAGCTGTTTTCCGGGTGCGAATCGGAACTTGCGGCGACCGATCCCGAATTAATCGAAATTTTTGATAACTTTGCGTTCGCTGAAGTACTCGGCTACGGCGATCTCGACGTTAAGACGCGGATGATGTGCATCCTCGCGTCGTGCATTGCCGGAGCCGCGCAGACCGAGTTTCGGACGATGCTCGAAGGCGCGCTGAACGTGGGTGTGACGCCCGTCGAAGCGAAAGAGGTGGTCTATCAGGCGGTTCCCTACGTCGGCATGGCGCGGACGGTCGATTTCGTGCATATCGTCAACGGGGTGCTGACGGCGCGGGGCGTTGCGCTTCCGCTCGAAGGCCAGTCGGCGACTTCACCCGAAACCCGCTTCGAAAAGGGACTGGCGGTGCAGAAGGCTATTTTCGGGGAGCGGATCGACGCGATGCGCGCCGCCGCGCCGGAGAACCAGAAGCATATGCAGGACTACTTGTCAGCCAACTGTTTCGGCGATTACGTCTCCCGCGGCGGGCTGGATGCGAAGGTGCGCGAACTGCTGACTTTCTCGATGCTGCTCACGCTGGGCGGCTGCGAGTCCCAGTTGCGGAGCCATATTCAGGGCAACTTGAATGTCGGCAACGACAAACGGACGATGTTGGCTGTGGTGACCCAGCTGCTGCCCTATGCAGGCTATCCGCGTACGCTGAATGCGATCGCCTGCCTGAACGAAGCGATACCCGAAAACGAATAAAAAAGAAGAAAACGATATGGCGAAGAAAGTATTGATCCTCTCCTCCAGCCCGCGGCGCGGGGGTAACTCGGATCTGTTGTGCGACCGGTTCATGGCCGGGGCGCAGCAGGCCGGACACGACGTGGAGAAGATTTTCCTCCGGGATAAGAAGATAAATTACTGCACGGGCTGCGGCGTATGCTACGGCGGGGCGAAGCCCTGTCCGCAGCGGGACGATGCGGCCGAGGTGGTCGGCAGGATGATCGGCGCGGACGTGATCGTGATGGCTACGCCGGTTTACTTCTATACGCTCTGCGCGCAGATGAAGACCCTGATCGACCGCACCTGCGCCCGCTATACGGAGATGGGCGGCAAGGAGTTTTACTTCATCCTGACGGCCGCCGAAGAGAGCGTTGAGATGATGGAGCGCACCGTGGAGTGTTTCCGCGGATTTCTCGACTGTCTCGACGACCCCGAAGAGCGGGGCGTCGTTTACGGCGTCGGAGCTTGGCAGGCGGGTGAAATCGAAGGAATGCCTGCGATGGACGAAGCCTATGAGCTGGGCCGCCGGGTGTAAACCTAAAATAGAGAACAAAATGAAACGGATTGTTTTGATAGCGATTATGACGATGTTCTTACCCGATATGAATACACAGGCGCAGACCGCATCCGGCACGAAGGTGCTGGTGGCCTATTTCTCCCACAGCGGCAATACGCGCGCCATGGCGCGGCAGATCGCCGAAGCGACGGGCGGCGATCTTTTCGAGATCGTTCCGGCCGCGGCCTACCCCGCCGAATACGGAGCCGTCGTGGATCAGGCCAAGAAAGAGATCGGCGGCGGCGTCCGCCCTGCGCTGAAAGGCAGGCTGCCCGACGTCGGGGCGTACGACGTGATTTTCGTCGGTTCGCCCTGCTGGTGGTCCACGGTCGCGCCGCCGGTGGCGACGTTCCTCGCGGACTGCGACTGGGCGGGCAAGACCGTCGTGCCGTTTATGACCCACGAAGGCAGCCGCATGGGCCGCAGCGAAGAGGATATTCGGAAACTTTGTGCGGGCGCTACCCTGCTCGGCGGGCTTCCCCTACGCGGCGGGGCCGTGAAAGACTCGCGGGACGCCGTGCGGAAGTGGGTTCAGGGATTGAATCTGACAAAATAAACTATACCAGATGTTGCGAAAAATCAGAATCGCGGCCGCGGCCGTTTTCTTTACGATGATTACGCTGCTCTTCCTCGATTTCACGGGGACGCTGCATGCGTGGTTCGGCTGGATGGCCAGAGTGCAGTTGCTGCCCGCTGTTTTGGCGGTCAATGTCGCCGTCGTTGCGGCGCTCTTGGTGCTGACGCTGTTGTTCGGACGGGTCTACTGTTCGGTGATATGCCCGCTGGGCGTCTTTCAGGACGTCGCTTCGTGGGCGGGCGGCAGACGACGTAAAAACCGTTTCACCTATTCCCGTGCCTTGCCGTGGCTGCGTTACGGCATGCTGGCGCTGTTCGTTGCGGCGATGGTTGCCCATATCAAGCCCGTCGCCGAACTGCTGGCGCCTTACAGCGCTTACGGGCGTATCGCGTCGAACCTCTTTGCGCCGCTCTACCGGTGGGGCAACAACCTGCTGGCCTATGCGGCAGAGCGGATCGACAGCTATGCGTTCTATACGGTGGACGTTTGGGTGAAGAGCGGCGTGACGTTCGCCGTGGCCGCCGCGACGTTCGCGGTTCTGGCCGTGCTGGCGTGGCGCAACGGCCGCACCTACTGCAATACGGTTTGTCCGGTCGGCACGCTACTGGGCTTCGTGTCGCGTTTTGCGGTCTTTAAGCCCCGCATCGACACCTCGAAGTGCAACGGCTGCGGGCTTTGCGCGCGCAACTGCAAGGCCTCGTGCATCGACGCCAAGTCGCACGAAATCGACTACAGCCGTTGTGTGGCCTGCATGGACTGTATCGGCAAATGCCGTCAGCACGCCATCGCCTTTTCGCGCAAACCGGTCGCAAAACCCGCTTCGGAGACCTCCGCGTCCGCAGCGGCGGAGGCTCCGGCAAAGACGGACCGCGTCGTTGCAGCGGAATCTTCGTCAAAGGCGGACCGTGACGTCGCCGCGGACAGGCCCGCCGACCCTTCGCGCCGCAAATTCCTCACGATTGCCGGTGTTTTGGCCTACACGGCTACCGTGAAGGCGCAGGAGAAGAAGGTGGATGGCGGACTGGCGCTGATCGAGGATAAGAAAGTCCCGGACCGCGCCGTGCCGATCACGCCTCCGGGATCGCTGGCGGCCCGCAACTTGACGGCGCACTGTACCGGGTGTCAGCTGTGTGTGGTGGCGTGCCCCAATCAGGTGCTGCGCCCCTCCGGCAAGCTGATGACCCTGATGCAGCCCGAAATGTCGTACGAGCGCGGCTACTGCCGGCCCGAATGTACGAAGTGTTCCGAAGTGTGTCCCACGGGGGCCATCCGTCCGATCACGGCGGCCGAGAAGTCGGCGACGCAGATCGGCCATGCCGTGTGGATCGCCGACAACTGCGTCGTCAATACCGACGGCGTGGACTGCGGCAACTGCGCACGCCACTGTCCCACGGGAGCCATTCACATGGTGCATAAGGATCCGGATAACCCTGATTCGCCGCTTATCCCCGCCGTGAACGAGGAGCGCTGCATCGGCTGCGGAGCATGCGAGAATCTTTGTCCGAGCCGCCCGTTCAGCGCGATTTACGTCGAAGGGCATCTGCGTCACAGAACCGTTTAACAGTCAGGAGTATGAAAGAGAAGAAAAAGATAGACCGCCGGGAATTCCTGAAGGTGCTCGGCGTAGGAGCCGCCGCCACGACCGCCGCGTTGTACGGCTGCAAACCCAAAGGCGGTGCGGCGGGCGACACCGCCGCCGTGGGAGAAGTCCCGACCGACCGGATGACCTGCCGTACGACGCCCACCACGGGCGACCGCGTGTCGCTGCTGGGCTACGGCTGCATGCGCTGGCCGACGCGTGCGAAGAGCGACGGTTCGGGCGATGAGATCGACCAGCAGGCCGTCAACGAACTGGTCGACTACGCCATTGCGCACGGCGTCAACTATTTCGATACCTCGCCGGCCTATGTGCGCGGCTGGTCGGAGACCGCGACGGGAATCGCCCTCAAACGGCATCCGCGCGAAAAATTCTTCGTAGCCACGAAACTTTCCAATTTCGACCCTTCTACCCATAGCCGCGCGGCCTCGATGGAGATGTACCGCAACTCTTTCCGGGCCTTGCAGGTGGATTATATCGACTATTACCTGCTGCACGGAATCGGCATGGGCGGCATGGAGTCGCTCCGCAGCCGTTACCTCGACAACGGGATGCTCGATTTCCTGCTCGCCGAGCGCGAAGCGGGACGCATCCGCAATCTGGGATTCTCCTATCACGGCGACGTCGAGGTGTACGACTACCTGCTTTCGCGTCACGAGGAGATAAAGTGGGATTTCGTGCAGATTCAGCTCAACTATATGGACTGGAAACATGCCAAGGAGCTTAATACGCGCAATACCGACGCCGAGTATCTCTACGGCGAATTGGAGAAGCGCGGCATTCCGGCCGTCATCATGGAGCCGCTGCTGGGCGGCCGCCTTTCGAACGTTCCCGACCATATCGTCGCCCACCTCAAACAGCGGCGGCCCTCGTCGAGCGTGGCTTCGTGGGCGTTCCGTTTCGCGGGGTCGTTCCCCGGCGTGCTGACCGTGCTGAGCGGCATGAGCTACATGGAACACCTGCAGGACAACCTGCGCACCTATTCGCCGCTCGACGAACTGACCGACGCCGACCGGGAATTTCTGGAGGAGACGGCGCAGCTGATGCTGCGCTACCCCACGATTCCCTGCAACGACTGCAAATACTGCATGCCGTGTCCTTACGGACTCGATATTCCGGCCATTCTGCTGCATTACAACAAATGCGTCAACGAAGGCAACGTGGCCGCTTCGTCGCAGGACGAAAATTACCGGAAGGCCCGGCGGGCGTTTCTGGTGGGCTACGACCGCAGCGTGCCCCGTCTCCGACAGGCGAGCCGCTGTATCGGCTGCAACCAATGCGTGCCGCACTGTCCCCAGAACATCAAGATTCCGCACGAACTGCACCGCATCGACCGCTATGTCGAGCATTTGAAACAGGAAAATCTGTAATGCGAAGCCGCCGCAGACCGATTCTGCGGCGGCTTCGTATTTGGCGGCATCGGCGCATTGGAATCCGCTGCGCATTGGTGCCTGCTTTGCGTCCGTTTCTCGTTCTGTTCGCATCTCTCTGCTTCTCTCTGCTTCTCTCCGCTTCTGCCTGCAGCGAGCTGCATCCGTTTGTTCCTGCCTGTTCTTGCCTGCAGCGGGCCGCATCCGTCTCCGCTCCTGCCTGCATTGGGTCGCATCCGTTTGTTCTTGTCTGCTTCTGTCTGCATCGGGCCGCAGCCGTCTGCTCCCACTCACTCAGCCCGTCCCGATACCTTCCCGGAGCCAGTCCGCCGTATCTACACCGGCAGCAGGATCGAGAACCGGCTGCCCCTGCCGATCTCGCTTTCGACCGAAATCGTGCCGCCGTGCGCTTCGACGAACTCCTTCGAAATGGCCAGTCCCAGCCCGCTCCCCTGCACCTTCGTGCCCGGAACCCGGAAATAACGTTCGAAAATGCTCTTGTGGTAACGCGGGTCGATGCCCCGGCCGAAGTCCTGCACATAGATTTCGACCGCTTTGTCGTGTTGTACGGCCCCGATGACGATGCGCGATTTTTCGGGCGAATGGTGGATGGCGTTCGACAGCAGGTTGGTGATGACCCATGCGATCTTCTCGTTGTCGACGAACAGTTTCGAGATCTTTTCGGGATAGTCTATCTCCACGAAACAGCAGAATCGGTCTGCCAACACCTGCGTTGCCTTTACCGCATAGTCTATCAACTCGATAGGCTTTGTTATCTTAGGCATCAGTTTAAGTTTCCCGGTCTCGATCTGCGTCATGTTCAGCAGTTCGCCCGTGATCGAAAGCAGGCGGTCGCTGCTCTCCCTGATACTGCCCACCAGCTGTTTCTGCTCGTCGTTGAGTTTTCCCAGCCGGTCGTCGCCCAGCAGCTGCAGGCTCATCAGGATCGACGAAATCGGGGTCTTCATCTCGTGCGAAACGGTCGATATGAAGTTGGTTTTGGCGGAGTCCAGCTCCTTGAATTTGGTGATGTTGTTGAGGATGATCAGGTTACCCACGAACTGCTGTTCGCGTCCACCCACGGGCGTGATGTAGAGCGGTGTGTTGTCCATCTGGAAATAGCTCTCCTTGTTGTCGGCGTATATCTTCAGCGGCTCCTTCTCGGCGTCTTTCCTTTCGTCGCAGAGTTCGCGCAGCAGACGGCGCAGCAGGTCGTTGGAGAGGGCTACCTCGGTCGCGTTCCGCCCGATGACGTCTTCCGGAAGATTCAGCACCGAAAGCGCTTCGCGGTTCATGAAAAGGATGGTCTTTTCGGGATCGAGTCCGATGATCGGCTCGTGGAGCGTGTTTACGATCGCTTCAATGCGTTTTTTCGCCGTCATCAGGTCGTCGAGCGAACTGCGGCGGTACTCGTCGAGTCTGGCGGCCATGTCGTTGAACGACTCGGCGACGGATTCGAATTCGCGGTTGCCCGTAAAGTCGAGCCGCTGCCGGTAGTTGTGGTTGGCGATCTCCTTGATACCCCGCTTCAGGGTGTCGATCGGCCGGAGCACCGTCTGCGGAAACCAGATCAGGATGGCCCCTGCGCTCAGGACGCACAGTGCGGCCACGACGATCAGCCACCACATCACGTAGTCGGCGCGCTGCTCCACCCCGGAGCTTTTGCTCCGGATGGCGGCCATGTTCAGCTCCATGATCCGGAAGAGATCCTCGCGCACGGTCTGTATTTCGGCTTCGGTGACGGGGTCGCTCAGCGACGCGATATGCCGTTCGAGCGCCGTGGTCATCTCCTTTTCGCTGATCTCGGTGATGTTCTGCTGCTGCAGGGCGAGACTCTGCCGCAGGACGTGCCGCGACACCGAATCGTGCCCGATGTCGTTCAGCGACCGCAGCATGTCCCCGGCGTATTGCAGCGAATTGTAGTTGTCGGCCAATATGGTCCCCGTGGCGTGCGAAAGCTGCCGGACGTAACTGACCGACTGGATTCCGAGCAGCAGGATCATGGCGAACAGCGCGCCGATTCCCAAGGTGAGCCTTCTTTGTATTTTCATGGTTTACGACATAATGTAAAGATCGATGTTCATGCGCGACAGCCTGCCGATCAGGCGGCGCAGCGCGACGATGCTTTTCAGCAGCGAAAATAGCGAAAATTCGGGCCGTCCGGTGCAGACGATACTGATTTTTTGCTCCCGGCACAGCTCCACGATGGTTTCGACCGGCCGGTTGGAGTGTATCTGGCGTATTTCGCCGCCCAGTTCGGTGGCGAGGTTCAGGTTGTTGATCAGGTAACGCTGGTTGGCCAGCGGAATGCGGTCGGCGGCTTCCCGGTCGCTCTGCACGTAAAGCACGACGAACGACGTGTTGAGGTGGGTCGCCATGCGGGCCGTCTTGCGGATCACGCGGCGCGAACGTTTCTCCGAGGAGTCGATGACGGCCAGCAGTTTGTCGTGACGGAACTTGTCGCCCGCGGCGATCTCGTTCTCGACCTTTTTCTCCACGCGCAGGGCCACCTCCTTGAGTGCCAGTTCGCGCAGCTGCAGGATATTGTCCTGCGTGAAGAAGTTGTTGAGCGCCGCCGCGACCTTGTCGGGGCGGTAGATTTTCCCCGCTTTCAGCCGCTCTATCAGCTCGTCGGCCGTGAGGTCGATGTTCACCACCTCGTCGGCCGTGGCCAGCACGCTGTCCGGCACGCGCTCGCGGACCTCGATCCCGGTGATCTCCTGCACGGATTCGTTCAGGCCTTCGATATGCTGGATGTTGACCGCCGTGATGACGCTGATTCCGGCGTCGAGCAGCTGCATCACGTCCTGCCACCGTTTGGGATTGCCGCTGCCTTCGATGTTGGTGTGGGCCAGCTCGTCCACGACCACGATTTCGGGATGGAGGTTCAGGATGGCCTGCGTGTCCATCTCTTCCAGCTCCTTGCCCTTGTAGAAGAGCCTGCGGCGCGGCACGAACGGAAGCCCTTCGGCGAGGGCTTCCGTTTCGGCGCGGCCGTGCGTTTCGATGTAACCGATGCAGACGTCCACGCCTGCGTCGAGCAGCTGATGCGCCTCCTGCAGCATGCGGTAGGTCTTGCCTACCCCGGCGCTCATGCCGATGTATACCTTGAACTTTCCCCGGTGCGAGCGGCGGATCAGCTCCAGAAACCGTTGAACGCTGCCTTCCTTGTCCATACTACATCCTCAATGATATGCCGCCCGTGAAATTGACGTCCTCCGCCGCCGGGTTCCAGTTCAGGGAGGTGAAGATTCCCAACTGCATGGACTTCAATATCTCCCAGCTCTTCGCTGCGCTGACGAAAACGTTCTGTACGTAGAAGTCGCGGTCTATGCCGTACGTGCCGACGGCATTCCACGGAACGACGCCGACGCCGGCTTTCATGCCGACGGTTTTCACGGTGAAGGGATACGACGCCTCGATGTAGGTCGCATAGGCCCGTTTCCCTGCGGCATTTACGTCGGCGGCTCCGAACAGCACGGTGTTCCAAGCCAGCGTGACCGGCGCTTCGGGCGATATGCACCACGCGACGCCCGCCTCGACGCGGTGCGGAGAGTCCGCCCCGAAGCGGAAATAGTTGCGGCTGATCGTGCTCCGGTCGCCCGCGCCGCCTTCCCAGTAGAGGTCCGCCAGCGAGAAGGTCACGGGACCGAGCGCATAGGCCAGCGTCAGGTCCATCTCCTTGTAGGAGGTGGCCGCGAAATCGACCGAACCCCATGCCGTCGCCGAGAAATTTCCGGCCGACAGGGTCATTACGGGTTGTATGCAGGCTCCGGATTCCCAGACGCCGCGCCAGACATAGCCGCTGACGATGTCTGCGCCGCCCGAAATTTTCACGCCGCGCTGCGGCTCTTGTGCGCATACGTCCACGGCAAGCATTGCCGCCAGTGCGGTAATCAGAATTACGATCCAGCGTTTCATGTGTTTGTCCATTTCTTTGAGTTTTTTCATCGCCGTATATTATTTCTGCTCCGTCATTGCGTCTGCTGAGCGGTCGTCGCCGTTGTTGTCGGCCGATTTTGCCGGGACCGCCGCCGTGACGTTCGGCTGCATTGTCTCCAGTGCGATGTTGAGCCGGAGCACGTTGACCTTCTCGGTGCCGAAGAGTCCCAGCCACGGCCTTTGGGTCAGCGAATCGACCAGATGCCGGACTGCGGCCGCGTCGAGTCCGCGGGCTTCGGCTACGCGGCGCACCTGCACCTGCGCGCCGCGCGGCGAGATGTCGGGATCGAGTCCCGAACCGCTTGCCGTCACCATTTCGGAGGGCACTTCCTCACGGGTGAGATAGGGATGCGCCGCAAGGAAATCCTGCACGCGCCGCTCCACTTCGGCCAGATATTCCGGGTTGGTCGCGGCCTTGTTGCTGCCGCCCGAACCGCCGCCGTTGTAATCCACGGCCGAAGGACGGCCCCAGAAGTAACGGGTGTCGGTGAACTGCTGGCCCACGTTCGCCGCGCCGACGGTCCGGCCGTCGAATGTGAGGGTTTCGGCTTGGCCGCCGCCGGGGCCTGCCACGGCCGAGACGCCGCGCAGTACGAGTACGTATCCCACGCCGAGCAACAGGCACATTGCCAGCGTTATCCTGATTGAAATCCAGAAGTTTTTCATAATTGTAGCGATACTTTAAAAGAACATACTTATAAACATGTCTATCAGTTTGATGCCGATGAACGGCACGACGATTCCGCCCAGTCCGTAGATGAAGAGGTTGCGGCGCAGCAGGGCCGATGCGCCGATCGGTTTGTAGGTTACGCCGCGCAGCGCCAGCGGAATCAGCAGCGGGATGATGACGGCGTTGAAGATCACCGCAGACAGGATGGCGCTTTCGGGCGAGTGCAGGTGCATGATGTTCAGGGCCTGCAGCGACGGAATCGAAGCGATGAACAGCGCCGGGACGATGGCGAAATACTTGGCTACGTCGTTGGCGATCGAGAAGGTCGTGAGCGTGCCGCGCGTCATCAGGAGCTGTTTGCCGATTTCGACGATCTCGATCAGCTTCGTCGGGTCGTTGTCCAGATCGACCATGTTGCCCGCCTCCTTGGCCGCCTGCGTGCCGCTGTTCATCGCCACGCCCACGTCGGCCTGCGCCAGCGCCGGGGCGTCGTTGGTGCCGTCGCCCATCATGGCCACCAGCTTGCCCGACCGCTGTTCGCGGCGTATGTATTCGAGCTTGTCTTCGGGTCTGGCTTCGGCGATGAAGTCGTCCACGCCGGCTTTTTCGGCGATGTACTTCGCCGTCAGCGGATTGTCGCCCGTCACCATCACGGTCTTCACGCCCATCTTGCGCAGACGTTCGAAGCGTTCGCGGATGCCGGTCTTGATGATGTCCTGCAGTTCGATCACGCCCCGGATCTGCTCGTTCTCGCTGACGATGAGCGGCGTGCCGCCGTTCTCCGAGATGCGGCGCACCGTCTCTTCGATACCCGCCGGGCATTTGTTGCCGGCTTGGGCGGCGATGCGGAGGATCGCTTCCGATGCGCCCTTGCGGATGCGGCGTCCGTCGGGCATATCGACGCCCGAACATTTGGTCTCGGCGGTGAACTGCACCATCTGCACGCCGATCAGCTGCAGGGGATCGACCTTCATGCCCATTTCGGCGCCCAGCTCGACGACGGATTTGCCTTCGGGCGTCTGGTCCGAGACCGACGAAAGCACGCACAGGCGGGTGAACTCTTTGACACCGTATCCTTGTGCCGGGTGGAATGCCGTCGCTTTGCGGTTGCCGATGGTGATCGTGCCCGTCTTGTCCAGCAGCAGCGTGTCGATGTCGCCGGCGGTCTCGACGGCTTTGCCCGACTTGGTGATGACGTTGGCCCGCAGGGCGCGGTCCATGCCCGCGATGCCGATGGCTGACAGCAGTCCGCCGATGGTGGTCGGAATCAGGCAGACGAACAGCGAGATGAAGGCCGCTATGGTGATGTTCGCCCCGACGTAATCGGCAAAGGGCTTCAGCGTCGCGCAGACGATGACGAAGACGATGGTAAATCCGGCCAGCAGGATCGTCAGCGCGATTTCGTTCGGCGTTTTCTGACGCGACGAACCTTCGACCAGCGCGATCATCTTGTCGAGGAAACTCTCGCCCGGCCGCGCCGTAACCTTTACCAGTATGCGGTCCGAGAGGACTTTCGTGCCGCCCGTGACGGAGCTTTTGTCACCGCCCGCCTCGCGGATCACCGGGGCCGATTCGCCCGTGACGGCGCTTTCGTCGATCGAGGCGAGTCCCTCGACGATCTCGCCGTCGGCGGCGATCGTGTCGCCCGCGACGCACTCGAAGAGGTCGCCCTGCCGGAGGTCCGAGCTGCTGACGATGTGCGACTGGCCGTCCGGCTCGATGCGTTTTGCGGGCGTCTCCTCGCGGGTCTTGCGCAGGCTGTCGGCCTGCGCCCTGCCGCGGGCTTCGGCGATGGCTTCGGCGAAGTTGGCGAAGAGGAGCGTAGCCAGCAGGACGACGAAGACGATGAAGTTGTACAGCAGCGAACCCTGCGAAGCGTCGCCCGTGACGGCGATGTAGATCAGCAGCGCCAGCATGACGAAAGTGACGGCCTCGACGGTGAACATGATCGGGTTGCGGACCATTTTGCGGGGGTCGAGTTTGATGAACGATTCGCGGAGGCTCCGGCGCAGCAGCGCGCGGTCGAGCAAGGAATTATTTCTGTTTCGTTTCATGGTCATTGCGTTTTTAGAAGGTCAGGTAATCGGCGATCGGTCCGAGCGCCAGTGACGGGAAGAACGAGAGTGCGGCGACGATGATGATGACGGCGAAGGTCATCAGCGAGAAGGTTCCCGTGTCGGTCTTGAGCGTACCGGCGCTTTCGGGAATGAACTTCTTCGAAGCCAGCAGTCCGGCGACGGCCACCTGTCCCACGATCGGGAAATAACGGCCCATGATCAGTGCGATGCCGGTCGAAATGTTCCAGAACGGCGTATTGTCGGCCAGTCCTTCGAAGCCCGAACCGTTGTTGGCCGCCGAGGAGGTGTATTCGTAGAGCATTTCGCTCAGGCCGTGGAACGACGGGTTGTTCAGCCATCCGATTTCGGGATTTGCGGCGGCTATGGCCGCGGAGATTCCGGTGCCGACCAGAATCAGGAAGGGGTGCATCAGCACGACCAGCGTTGCGATCTTCATTTCGCGCGCCTCGACCTTGTGTCCGAGGAATTCGGGCGTGCGGCCGACCATCAGTCCGCTGATGAAGACGGCGATGACGAGGAATGCGAAGTAGTTCATCCACCCCACTCCGACGCCGCCGAACCAGCAGTTGATCTGCATGTTGAGCATCTGCATCATGCCGCTCAGCGGGGTCTGCGAGTCGTGCATCGAGTTTACCGAGCCGTTCGACGTGACGGTTGTCGTCATGCCCCACATGGCCGATGCCGCCGAGCCGATGCGGATCTCCTTGCCCTCCATCGAGCCGAGCTTCTGCGAAATGCCCATCTGCTCGATCTGCCGACTGCCGCCCGTCTCCTGCCATACCGAGAAGATCACGCCGGCGGTGTAGGCGAAGAGCATCACGCCGAAGATCCATGCCGCGAGCCTGCGGCGTCGGATGTAGAAACCGAAGGCCCACACCATCGCCATCGGGAGAATCAGGATCGACCAGCACTCCAGTATGTTGGTGAATGCGTTGGGGTTTTCGAGCGGGTGCGCCGAATTGGTGCCGAAGTAACCGCCGCCGTTGGTGCCCAGCTGTTTGATGGGGACGATGGCCGCCGCAGGACCCTGCGAGATGACCTGTTCGCCGCCTTCGAGCGTCGTGAGCGTCTGCCTGCCGTCGAACGACATCGGCGTCCCGTTGATGATCAGCAGGATGCCGACCGCGAGCGACAGCGGCATCAGGATGCGGGTTACGCTCTTGGTGAGGAAGACCCAGAAGTTGCCGATCGTTTTCGTGGTTTTGGCGGCCAGCGCCTTCATGACGCCCGCCATGGCGGCCATGCCGCAGGCGGCGGTGACGAACTGGAACAGCATGATGACGAACAGCTGGGTGAAATAGCTCAGTCCCGATTCGCCGCTGTAATGCTGCAGGTTGCAGTTCACCATGAACGAGATGCAGGTGTTGAACGCCAGATCGGGCGACTGTCCGGGGTTGCCGTCGGGATTGAGCGGCAGCCAGCCCTGACATACCAGCAGGAGCATGCCCCAGAAGAACCAGAAGAGGTTGACCGTCAGCAGGGCCTTGAGAAATTGTTTCCAGTTCATCTCCTGCATGGGGTCGATGCCGCAGATGCGGTAGACGAACCGTTCGACGGGAGCCATGAAGTCGAGCCATGTGCGCTCCCCTTTGTATACTTTGGCAATGTAGCGTCCCAGCGGATAGCAGAGTGTCACGAGGGCGGCCCATTGCAGTATGACGCCTAAAATTTCGCTATTCATTTATTATGGGTTTTCAGAGTCCTACAATCAGAATTTTTCGGGTTTTACGAGCACGTACATCAGATAGACGAATCCGGCGATGCTCAGAATAAGCAGTCCTGTAAACATTTTCCATCAAATTTTTTCAAACCAATCGACACATTTGTAATAGAACCAGTAGCAGAGCGCCCCCAAGGCGCAGAGCGCGAGGAACAGTACGATTCCGTTCATCTCATTTTCTTTTTTGAGTTAGACAACAATTTCGCAAAACCGCAAATCATCCGGCATAGCAGAGCCATTGCGCCGCAGAATATCAGTATCAGGATCACGATTGCCATATCGGTTTGTTTGGGTTTTGCCGGATAGCATACGAAGGGGATGCCAAAACCTCGGTTTCGTATCTATTGCGTTGATAACGAATGGACTGTAGGTCGGGAACGTGTGCCGAAAACAACGGCCGCCCTATCAAAATGATAAGGCGGCCGTTTCAGAATGATAGGCTTGTGCGGGAGCGTCAGGACTTCAGGCCGTAACTTTCGAGTTTGCGGTAGAGCGTGGCGATGCCGATGCCCAGCAGGCGGGCCGCTTCGGCCTTGTTGCCTGCGGCGTATTCGAGTACCTTGAGGATATGGTGCCGTTCGAGGGCGTCGAGGGCCATCGAATCGGGGGCTTCGTTCCGTCCGGCTCCGGTTTGGAATTCGGGCGGAAGCGTATCGGCCGTCAGCGTGCCGCCCTCGGCCATGATCATGCTCCGTTCCACGATGTTGCGCAGTTCGCGGACGTTGCCGCGCCACGTGTGGCGTTCCAGCGCGGCGATATAGGCGTCGTCGATTTTCTCGATCCGCTTCCCCATCTTGGCCGCGAACTGTTCCGCGAAATGGCGGGCGTACTCCGCGATGTCCTTTTTGCGTCCGTTGAGCGACGGCAGCTGAATGCGGAACACCGAAAGCCGGAAAAAGAGGTCTTCGCGGAAATTGCCGGCGGCGATCTCCTTTTCGAGGTCGCGGTTGGTGGCGGCGATGATCCGCAGATCGACCTTCGTCGGACGGGTTTCGCCGATTTTGATGAATTCGCCGCTTTCGAGTACGCGCAGCAGCTTGGCCTGTAGTTCGACGGGCATTTCGCCGATTTCGTCGAGAAACAGCGTTCCTTTGTCAGCCTCCTCGAAAAGCCCCTTCTTGTCTTTCGAGGCGCCCGTAAAACTACCGGCGCGGTGCCCGAACAGTTCGCTTTCGAGCAGCTCCTTGGAGAAGGCCGAACAGTTGACCGCCACGAACGACTCCTTGGCGCGGGGACCGGCATGGTGTATCGCCTGCGCGAAGACCTCCTTGCCGGTTCCGGTTTCGCCGGTGAGCAGGACCGAGGTATTCGTCGCGGCGACCTTGCGCGCCAGTGCGACGGCCTGCCGGAGAGCTTCCGACGAACCGATGATGCGGTCGAACGAATGTTCGTCGGAGAGTTTCTCCTCGAAGCGGGCCAGCCGGCGCTGCATCTGGGCTTTCTCTGCGGCCCGGCTCAGCAGCGGGAGTATCTTGTTGTTGTCGTCGCCTTTGGTGATGTAGTCGAACGCTCCGTTCTTGATGGCCTGCACGCCGTCGGGGATGTTGCCGTAGGCCGTCAGCAGAATCACCTCGGCCGACGGCGCCGCCTCCTTGATCTTCCCGACCATCTCCACGCCGTTGCCGTCGGGCAGCTTGACGTCGCACAAAACCACGTCGGGATCGTACTGCCGGAGCATTTTGAGACCTGCGGCGCAGTCGGGGGCTTGTGCGACCTCGTAACCTTCAAGCCCGATGATCCGGGCCAGAAGTCCGCGCAGCTGTTGTTCGTCGTCGATAATCAGAATCTTCGCCATATGTTTTTTTCGGTGCGGTCACGGGATGAGAGGGACCGCATTCGGGGCAAATATACGCATTTATCGTTTTTTTCGAGACCGGACCGGATTTATTTTGTCGGACGGACGATGCGGCGCGGATTGCCGGAGTGTGGCGTTCCGGGTGGATAATGTTGCAGGAAAGCGGCGTGAAATTGCGCAATTTCAGGCGGTTATTCGTATCTTTGGGGTGCAATTACGAAATCCCGCAATGAGGAAGTTCTATTTTCTGTTCATGCTCCTGCCGGCGTTGTCTTGGAGTGTCGCCCTGAGGGCGCAGCGGCTCGGCATCGAGGTCACGCCTGCGTGTCCGACGGTATTTCAGGAGTTCGAGGTGGCATACACGGCGGACCGTGAGATCGAGTCGATCGCGCCGCCGCGCTGGGGCGCTCTGACGCTGGGCCGCGAATTGGGACGGTCGCACGGCTCGCAGCTGTCGGTCGTGAACGGCGTCCGGACCGACTCCGAACTCTTCTCTTACCGCTACCGGGTCCGTTCGCGCGTGAGCGGCGAGGTCTTCGTGCCGGGAACGACAGCCGTCGTCGGCGGTCGCGAATGCCGTTTTGAGCGGAAAAGGATTACGGTGCTTCCCGATTCGGCGCATTGCGAGCCGCAGTGCCGGCTGGAACCGGACTCGGCGGCTATGGCGGCCATGGGCGGCTGTATCGTCCGGCTGGTCTGCGATCGCAAGCCCGACAAGGCCGATCCGGTGCTGGTGCTGGACGATACGGAGACCTGCACCCCGTTTTCGACCGCTTATTCCGGCAGGAACGGGCGGGAAGAGTGTATTTACCGATACCGGATCGACGTGGACAATTCCGGAAAACATATCCTCACGCCGCAGTTGTCGTTCGGCGGAAAACCGTTCGAAGCCCCCTCTTACGTCGTCTGGCTGAAAGGCGAAGCCGGTCCCGAAGGTACTGAACCTGCGACGCCCGGCCGGAGGCGGATCGTATATGCTTTTGCGGGCGTGCTCCTTTTTTTGTGGACGGCGATTTTCGTGCGCGATCATGCCGCCGCAGGCCGTAACGCCGTCGTTTCCCGCTTCTCGTGGCAGGTGTATTTCGTCGTGGCGGCCGCCCTGCTCTTTATCGGGTTTTGCGGCCTGTTCATCTGCGGTGCCGTCCGGGCGGAGGGAGCATCCCGGCTGCCGGTTTACGGCGTGACGCTCCTGATGCTGTTCTGTGTCTGCTGGCTGGTGTTCGGGGAGCTGAGACGCTCGGCCGTGAGATTGCGTATCGACGGCGACACCCTTGTCGTCACGTCGTTCGCGGGACTGGGATTTACGCGCAGATACGATCTGAAAAGTTTCGACGCCATCACTTCGACGATACTCGTCAGCCGGGGCGGCGCGTACGAATACCGTTATCTGATGAAGGCCGGCAGGCGCGTCGTCCGCGTCTCCGCATTCTACCTCAAAAACTATAACGGATTGTGCGAAGCGTTGTCGGAGCACTGCGTTTACAAGGGCCGCCGGCCGATGAGCTTCCTGCTCGAAATGAAGGAGATTTTCCGCTGAGCGGACTTGCACCGCGGGAAACCCTGCGCACCCGGCCGGGACGCGGATACGAAAAAGCCGGACCTTTTCGAAAAGGTCCGGCTTTCCCGTTTGCCGTCGAGGGTCAGGACTCGGCGTCGGTTTTCGAATATTCGGAGAATTCGCAGCCGAAACGCTCTACGAGCATGTTGTCCATCTCGTCGGCCCGCAGTGCGAGTCCGACGATGTTTTTACGGATTTCGTCTTCCGATTCGTCCGTGATGTCGGCCAGATGGATGCGGTAGGCGATGTAAATCTGCCGGCCTTCGATTCCCAGCTTGTAGGGACCGAAGTCCTCGCTGAGCATATAGTCCAGTACGTTCTCCACCTCCTTCTTCGGCAGCAGGTTGATCGGCGAGGTCGAGAAGAGGTAGTTGCCGTCGTATACGAAGATGCGGATTTCGGAGCTGCCCTTGTGGAAGAGCCACGAGTCGTATCCGTCGCGCGCAAGCACCGGATTGACGCCCATTTCCCGAATCGCGCTTTCGACGAATCCGCCCAGCGGCGAAAGCTCGCGCTCGTCGAAAACGCCTTCGGGCAGCTTGTCGCCGCACGAGGGGCAGAACTCCTCTTCCTCGCAGATCAGCTCCTCGCAGCTGCCGCACTGCACTTGGAATGCCGTGCGGTCCAGCTCGCCGAGCGATTCGAGCAGGCCGTGGAGCGTTTCGACGCGGATGCCGAAGCCCATGTTGTCGGCCTGCGTGAATTTGCTGACCGTCACGCCTACCACCTCTTCCGCGTCGTTCAGGATCGGACCGCCTGAGTTGCCGGGGTTCACCGCGGCATCGGTCTGGATGTAGTATTTGCCGTCCATCAGCTGTTTGGGCGACGATACCGAACCTTCGGTGATCGTGAAGGGCATGCCGTAGGGGTATCCCGCGACGTATACCTTGCGGCCGATGGTAAGCGAGTCGTCCGCTGCGAGCGTCATTTCGGGCAGCGCCGAGAAGTCGCCTTCGGCGGCCAGCAGGGCGATGTCCAGCGCCGGATTGACCAGCACGACCTTCGCCAGATAGGGATTGCGGTCGTTGTCGTGTACGGCGACGGTGCGGTACCCTTCGACCACATGGTAATTCGTTACGAAAAGATCGTAGTTTTTCAGGTAGAAACAACTGCCGGAGCCGCCTGAGTGGGTTACTTTGAATACCGACCTGTAGATATTGTTATGTTCCATGGATATACGGATTTTGAGCTGTTATTTTTGTTGTCCGAGTGCCTGTTCCATCATTTTCTGCTGGAATTCCTGCGCCAGACGCATGTATTCGGCCATGTCGCCCTTCATCAGCGCCTGCTGCATCGCAGCCTGCATCTGAACGATCTCGCCCTGCATGGCGGCGGCCATCTGCTGTACCTGTTCCACGGCTGCGGCCGCGGCGGCTCCCAGCTCTCCGGTCTCCTCCTCGTCGTCGTCCGTCGTCAGATCGTCGTCCATCACCTTTTCGAGCGCTTCGAACAGAATCTCCGACGCCTCCTCCATCGACTTTCCGGCCGATTTGCGCAGCGCATTGGCGATCACGGCGTTCAGGTCGTCCTGCACGTCGTTGTAGAAGTACATCTCATAGAACTTGTAGAGTATGCGCACCGCGCTCCGTTCATAGTTCTCCGCTTCGATGGCATCCGCAGCCTCCTTGTAAACCTCCTTGAAATTCTCCTGCACGTTGTTCAGCGACGAGCGGCGTTTGGCCGAAACCAGCGTATCGACGAAATAGAGGTCGCGCGCCAGCTCTTCGCGGGGCATCGCCAGCAGGCGTTCGAGGAACGCCTTGCCTTTGGTCACCAGTTCGGCTACGGGCAGCTCCTTGTCCATGTCGTCGACGGCCTTGTCGAGGTCGTTCATCAGCTGGCCCTGCGGCTGGGCGAAATAGGAAATCTTGTAGAGCGCGATGTCGATCACGTTCCATGAGTAGCCGTATTTGCGTTCCGCCTCATACTCCTTCACGGCTTCGAGCGTCTCGCGGCAGGTCTGCCGCACCGCCTCGTGGATTCGCGTCACCTCTTCCTCGGAATAAGGCGTCACCTGCGGTTCGTAACTGCGCTTGGCGCCGAATTTGGCGCAGAATTCATCGTCGTAGCGGTCGCCGATATGGCAGATGTTGCGCAGGATGAAATAGAGCTTGTGCGGATGGCTCTGCGAGAGCGGGCACACGTATTCCATCTTCAGCTTGTCGCCCTCCTTGCGGAAGCGCGGCAGCATCAGCCGGTTGATGTTCAGGTCGGCGACCTGACGCAGCATGGCGACGCGGCCCTTTTCGGGCAGCTCCAGAAAGTCCGCGCTTATGTGCAGCTTCCCCTCCCTGATGCGGATGTTTACCAGAATCGAACCGTGGGGAATATGGAATTCCGTACCTTCGGCGTTGCCGTATTTCGTGCGGAATTCCGGGTTCAGGTGATCGAGCAGCAATCGGAACGCTTCGAGGTGTTTGCCCTCGTTATAGTTGTCGATAGCCTGCTCATAGGCCTCCGTATTGACTTTGCTCTGCGTGGAGTTCAGTACCGGAGCGACGAATGAGTGTGTAGTTTTCATAGTTTTGGTATTATCGGAATGTCCCGGCGGGGCATCGGGATATAAAATTAGAAAAAAAACGGGATATTCCCCGTTTTTCCCAGACGAAAATCTCAATTTTCTTCGATCGTGAGCGTGCCGTCCGGCCCCACGGTCACTTTGGCTTCGTAATAAATGTACGAGGTTTTGCCGGCGCTGCTCTCCGTTTCCTTGCCGTCTTCGGTGAAGCGGACGATGAACGAGGTGTGCTGTTGGCCCGGTTTGCGGTTGCGGTTGAATGCGGAATTGCCGGCCGGAACCTCCTCCTCGATTTCGTAGCGGCCTACCGATTTGTAGGAGTGCCCTTCGGGAAGCATCGTTTTTGCTTGGGCGATCTGGGCGGCGATCCGGGCGGGATCGAGTTCCGACAGGTCGATGCCGACGGTCGTTTCGTATTCGGGAGCTTCGAACGTGCTCTGTACGTCGCGCAGGTCGGTGGGCGCCAGACCGTTCATGTAGTAGCTCTGGCTGAATGCCCGGTTGTCCCTGTTCACCAGTTTCACCGTCACGAGGAACAGGTTGTCGGAGAGCGTTTCTCCCTCCATGATCGAAAGCGAGTAGATTTTGAATTTGTCGGTGTCCACGCTCTTTTTCGTCAGTTCGATGGCCTTGGCGTAGCTGGCTTCGGCGTCGGTCGGATAACCGGTCAGGGTGGAACAGGACGGGATCGTTGCGGCAGCGGCGACGGCTGCGGCGAGGAGTCTGATAATTGGGCGCATTGTCGTATTGGTTTGAATTTTTTTATACGGTAAGTTTCAGCGGCGCAGGCTTCCGTACGTCGTGTTTGCGGACCGTCCGGAATTGCTGGCCGGCAATGCTATTTGTCGAAAATGGACTTGAACGCGTCGAACGCCTCCGCGTTTTCGAAAAACGCGCCGCGGATGACGTGATGGTCGGCGGGCAGCGAAATTTTGAATTCGTTTTCCTCCTCGTCGAATTTGGTGTATTCCACCTCCGAAAGCAGGAACGACTCGTTGACGACCTCTTTTTTCCGGACGACGGGAATCGTCACCTTGCCGCCCTCCACGGTGATCTCGCCGCCTTGGGCGATGAGTTTGCGGGCCTGCATGATTTCGCGGACCGTGAATGCCAGCAGCGCGAGACCGCCGATCACGAAGATGATCGTGACGGCCGTCGGGCCGAGGATGCGCATGCGGCCGATGCGGATGCCGAAAGGATAGACCAAAGGTACGACGACCATGCCGGCGCCGATGGCCAGCGAAGAGACCGAGCCGCTAAACGGATTGCTGGGGGTGTAATTGAATTTCTGCATTTTTTATGAATTTGGAATTGGTAGATCTTGCCGGCGCCGCTCTCCGTATGTCCTGCGGGAGCCGGACTGCGGGGCTTTTGCCGTGTGCAAAGTTAAACGCCTCGCGGTTATTTGCGGAGGTTTGCAGGGGGATATCGGAATGTACGGGGCGTTCTTCAACAGGCTGACCGCCTGCTGTTTCCATTCGTCGGGTCCGGTTGCCGGGGGTATATTTTACAGCCGCGACAGGATCTCCTCCAGCGTCGAACCCTTTGCGGAAGCCAGTTTCTCGGTGCGAATGCGTTTCAGCCGTTTTTTCACCGAATCCTTTTCCAGACAGACGACGCTCGCGATTTCGGCCTGCGACAAATGCATGCGCACCATGCAGCAATAGCGGATGTCCTCCTCGTTCAGCGCCGGGAATTGCCCGCGGAGACGGACCGTGAAGTTGTCGAATACGGCGTCGGCATGTGTGAAGATCGTCTTCCAGTCTTCGTCCGACATGCGGCATTTTCTGGCCTCCCCGCCCTGCCGGACCTGCGCGATGAAGCGGCTGTTGAGCTGGCGGAAAAAGGTCGTGCGCAGCTGCTCCTCCTTGCGCCGCATGGCGTCGAGTTCGTTTTCCTGCCGCAGGATGCGCCTTTGCTGGGCGAATTCCCGCAGTTTGGCGCGGTGCCACATGCGCAGTCCCAGCCATGCGCCGAGCAGTACGAGCGCCGCGCATGTCAGAATCGTCTCGTAGACGATGCGTTCGCGGTGCTGTTTCTGGATTTGCAGGGCGGCGTTCTGGGTTTTGAGCTGTTCGTAACGCCAGAGTTTGCGGATATTGAGCACTTCGGCGCTGTGCACCTTCTCGTCGATCGAGTCCTTGAGCCGTATGTACTGCTTCAGGGCTTCGAGACTTCTTGCCGCGTCGCCTTTCCCCTCCCATGCGTTCGAGGTGTTGAGCGCCCATAACGCCCGTGAGGTGAGGTGCGTCGTGTCGGCGCACATGCGGCGGGAACTGTCTGTCAGCTCCAGCGCCGTGTCGTAGCGGCCCGTGCGGTTGCAGATGTCGGCCTTGGTGCTCAGCCATGAATACCGGGTCCATGCCGGGGCGTGCCCGAACCCTTTTTCCCAATACTCTTCGGCCTTGCGGTACTCTTTCCGTTTCAGGGCGCTTTCGATCAGCATGGCCCACTTCGGGGAGGTGTTCTCGGTTATGCCCTTCTCTTCGGCGAGCCTGAGCGCCTTGAGCGCATAGTATTCCATGCTGTCATAATTGTCCAGCCCCATATAGGCGTGCGCCATGTCGCCGAGCGATATGCACATCCAGTCGTAACGCTCCATGCTGTCAGCGTAGGCGTACGCCTGCTGCGCATGACGTATCTTCTCCTCGAAGAGATGCTGCTGGCCGCAGAATACGCCGAGCCAAGTCTCCACGACGTAACGCCGCCGCCACTCCCCTTTCGGGGGCAGCATGTCGCGGCTTTTGAGCAGCAGCGTCATCGCCACCTCCGGCTGCCTGCGCTGATTGGCGATCTTGGCCGCATAATAATAGGCCTTGTGCGCTGCGGCGAAATCGTCGGTGTGGGTGCGGTAATAGTCGAGGGCGACGTCCGAAAGCGTGTCGTCGATCATGTTCTCCCCCGCGAGCCACCGGGCTTGGGTCAGCACCAGCGCATAATGCGCGTAGTTGCGCCGGGAGAGTCTTTTCTCCGGAGCCGGAACGCCCTTCAGAAGCCGTGCGGCGCTGTCAGGGTGCTCCATGACGATCGCTTCGGCGTCGAGCAGAACGCCGGGAACGGGCTGACAGCCTGCGGCTGAGACGCACAGGAACAGGAGGACGGCGAGGCGGATGCGGTGCATGGTCTGTTTCGTGTTATGTGGCTCAGGGTGTCTGCCGTTCCGGCTTTTGCGTGCGCAGGAGATGCTTCGTCAGGAACCTGCGCACCGGTTCGTCGTACAGTTTCAGGCACAGGTATGCCAGCAGCACGGACCCGATGACCAGCGCCGCTGCGCCGGGCAGCGATTGCGCGAAGGTCAGGTTCTCGTTTTTCACCCACGCATAGTACAGATAGATGAACGGATAGTGCACCATGTAGAGCGGATACGATATGTCTCCCATGAATTTGCATATCCATGCGGTCGTCCTGTCCGTCGTCTTGCCCGACGCTCCGAGGTAGACGAGCAGCGGAAAGGCCAGCGCAAAGCACAATGTGTCGTACAGCCCGTTCATCCAGTAGTTTTCCTCTCCGCCGATTCGCGGCACGGCCAGCAGGACGACGACGCCCAGACTGCATATCCAGAACGCCCCCTTTACCTTCACGGGTCTGAATACGCGCGACATCAGCAGTCCCGCCGAGAACGAGAACAACAGCCTCAGGGACCCTCCGGCTATGTTGTCGCCCGTCAGCGAGAACCCCGCGCATATGTCGCCGTAGGGACCCCATACGGCAAACGCCGCCAGTCCGCATCCGGCGAGCAGCACCAGCGCCGCGAGCGCCTTGGTCGGCAGCCTGCGGATGAACAGCGCATAGAGGATGTTGCCGATATACTCGTAAAACAGCGACCAGCTCGGACCGTTCAGCGGGAACATTTCGGTCACGCCCCGGATCTCCATGCCGGGCGTGGCCGGAATCATGCAGGCGTTCATCAGGGTCGCTGCCAGCAGCATCGTCACCGAGACTTTCGAGACGTCCCATACGGAGCAGCCCTGAAAGTAGAACATGACGGCCCCGATCACCGCGCCGATTACCACCATCGGATGCAGACGGATGAACCGTCGCGTGACGAACTCCCTTACCGTCATTCGTTTCCACCGGTCGTCATAGGCGTAGCCGATCACGAACCCCGACAGGATGAAGAAGAAATCGACGGCCAGATAGCCGTGGTTGATTCTCTGATCGACGTGACTTGTCGCAAAGGCTTCGAACACGTGAAACCAGACGACCATCAGCGCCGCTACGCCGCGCAATCCGTCGAGTATGTTGTAGTGGGGTTTCGTATCTGCAAATGCCGCCGCAGAGACTTTTGTTTCCGACATGGGTGGTTGTTTTTGCTGTTGTTTGGGTTGAATTGGCTTTTTACAGGATGCAAATATACGAAAAGTGCGGTTCAAATCGGTCATGAACCCCACTTTTCATCTCTTCTGCCGTATTTCGCCGGCTTCGCCGCCCGCCTGCCGCCCGCTTTCGCCGCCGGTTTTGCTGCCCGCTTCCGCCGTCCGCTTTCGCCGCCCGCTTTCGCCGCCCGCCTTTGCCGCCCGCTTCCGCCCGCCCTCTTGCGCCTCTCCCGTTTGCATCCGCAGCCCCGGCGCCTGTTCCTCGGCCGCCCGCTTCGCGTCCCTGCTCTGCGTCCCTGCCCGGCCCGTTTCCCGGCCGCCTGCTCCGCACTCTACCCTGCCCGCCCCCGCTCAGCTTGCCGAGCTTCCGGTCTCCTCCTCCCCGTCCCGCAGGGCCAGCTGCTCCAGTACCGTCATCACACGGTCCGTCAGGGCCGCCATCGTCCGCTCGTCGTTGTAGCCGGACAATTCCGCGTCCGTGCACCCGTCGGGAAACGCCATCGCCAGCAGTTTGGCGCTCAGCAGTGTCAGGTAGATGAGCGGAATGACCGGCGCCGTGCCCATCCCGTCGCTCCGCACCGTGATCCGCTGCTGCGGAACTGCCAGACGCCCCGGTTTCCGGCCTTTCTCCCCGGCGTTCCAGAGCACGTTTTCCTCGGCCTGCGTGACGTAGAGATTGAACGACGTCTCGTTCACATACTCCGCCCGGTCGGCCCATAGATCGACGCCGCAATCGTCGGCCGACGCTTCGGTCTCGACGCCGCAGTCGGGCATGTCGCACATGATCGCCCGGATGATGATGTTCTTGTCGCTTAGCTCCGCCGACCGCAGTTTGCTCAGTGCCGCGGTGCAGATGCCCACCTGCGTTATGTAATAATGGTTGATGGCCCGCAGGGTTTTCTCGAATTCGGGGTCCTCTTCGTTCATCGCGTGGTTTTGGGGTTGAAAAAGGGGCGGCTCCGACCGAACAAGTGACGCAACTTCAC
>ULQQ01037673.1_pt1 | contig 24541 bp, 20 predicted proteins | sample 1954621 | NCBI WGS metagenome assembly ULQQ01 (sample SAMEA4835659, study PRJEB28245) | human gut metagenome | biome: gut microbiome; material: fecal sample | place: Denmark | collected 2008
ATATCTGATGCAGATTGGTTTTTTGGTACGCACTCCTCGCGGAAGATGCGTTACACCGCTTGCGTATGACCATCTTGGACTTGCTCGTCCGATGGGAGACGAGATGCAACTCCGTTTTGACCAAATTGAATTTGGACACGATTCGCGCAGTTAGCAGAAAGTAAATAAGAAAGTTTTGTGCCCGCGCAGTACGGGTTCTGTCAATCAGCAGCTGCCATTTGACAAAAACAGAAGTTTTTTGTCAAACTTTTGTACACAAAAGTTTGCGGGGGTACGGGGGCAGTGCCCCTGTGAAACTTTATAATCAAATAAAATTGTTTGGGGCAGGAGAAGCAAAATTAGTGCTGTCGCACGTTAGTGCGCAAAGGCAAAGCCTTTGATAATTTGTTAGAGAGATAATAAAGGAAAGTGCGTCAAAAAACGCACATATACTGAAAATACGAATCAAATATAAAACAAAAGGAGTGAAACCCTATGGGAAGAATTTTTGGAACCGATGGTGCGCGCGGCGTTGCAAACACCGAAATCAGCTGTACTTTGGCAATGGATATCGGACGTGCGGCAGCGATGGTGGTTGCAAGGGATCACAAGAAAAAACGCCCGCTGTTTCTGGTAGGACATGATACCAGAATTTCTCACGATATGCTGGAAAGTGCAATTTCGGCAGGACTTTGCTCGGTGGGAGCAGATGTTGTCACACTGGGCACCGTACCAACTCCAGCAGTTGCATATCTGGTAAAAAACAGCGATGCAGATGCTGCTATCATGCTTTCGGCATCGCACAATCCGTATGAGTTTAACGGAATCAAGATCTTCGGCTCGGAAGGATTTAAGCTGACCGACGATGAGGAATATGAGATTGAGGGAATTGTCCTCGACCATGTTCTGCCATACGATTTAAAATGGAATGATGAACTTGGTACCATCCGCAGCGGTGAAAATATGGTGGAAGACTACATTGACCATATCGTTTCCACCGTTTCGTGTGACCTGTCTGGACTTCGTGTAGCAGCAGACTGTGCAAACGGAAGCGCTTCGGCAACCGCTGCAAAAATCTTCCAGAAGCTTGGTGCAGATGTCACCATCTTAAACGACAAGCCAAATGGTATCAATATTAACGATAACTGTGGTTCGACTCATATTGAAGCGCTGGGAAAATATGTAAAGGAAAACGGATATGATCTGGGTGTTGCTTTTGACGGCGATGCTGACCGCTGCCTTGCAGTGGATGAAAACGGTGAGCTGGTTGACGGTGACCGCCTGATTGCAATTTTTGCTTCCCAGATGAAACAGGAAGGACATCTTGCAAACAATACTGCTGTTGTTACCATCATGAGCAACATGGGCTTCTTTAAATTTGCAGAAGAAGCAGGAATCCATGTTGAGAAGACAACAGTCGGTGACCGTTATGTGCTTCAGAATATGCTAGAACATGGTCATTGCATCGGCGGTGAGCAGTCCGGACACATCATCTTCCGCGAGTATATGACAACCGGAGATGGTCAGCTGACTGCAGTACAGCTTTTGTCCGCACTGAAGAAGAGCGGAAAGAAACTTTCGGAACTTGCTTCTCTGATGAAGGTTTATCCGCAGGTAATGAGAAATCTGCGTGCAGACAAAGAAATGAAAAAGATGGTTAAAATCGATGCAGGTGTGCTCAGACGTCAGGAAGAGCTGGAAAAACAGATGAACGGCAACGGCCGTATTCTGGTTCGTCCATCGGGCACCGAACCGGTTATCCGTGTCATGGTAGAGGGACCGGAGATCGAGCTGATCGAACGCATCGCAGAGGATATGGAACAGACAATCGTAGAAAGGTTAGGCTATAATGAGGACTGCAAAGGATTGGAAACAATTTGAGGTAATTGATACTTCCGGCGGTGAAAAGCTGGAGCGTTGGGGCGACGTCATCCTGACCCGTCCGGACCCGCAGGTTATCTGGAACACTCCAAAAGGGGATGTGTGGAGAAAGACCAATGCCCGTTATCTTCGTTCCTCCAGCGGCGGCGGAAAATGGGAAATCAAAAATATGCCCCGCGACCACTGGACCATCGAATATAAACAGCTTCGCTTTAAAATCAGCCCGACCGGATTTAAGCATACCGGACTGTTTCCGGAGCAGGCAGTCAACTGGGACTTCATGGCGGATAAAATCAAAAATGCCGGCAGAGAAGTAAGTGTCCTGAACCTTTTTGCCTATACCGGCGGTGCTACCCTTGCCTGTGCTGCGGCAGGAGCGAAGGTCTGCCACGTTGATGCTTCCAAAGGAATGGTTGCATGGGCAAGAGAAAACGCACAGCTTTCCAATTTGCAGGATAAGCCGATTCGCTGGATTGTGGACGATTGCAAAAAGTTTGTTGAACGCGAGATCCGCCGCGGCAATCGTTATGACGGAATCGTCATGGATCCGCCTTCCTACGGCAGAGGCCCGGGCGGAGAGGTATGGAAGCTGGAAGACTCGATCTATGATCTGGTCGAGCTTTGTGCACAGGTTTTGTCGGATGATCCGCTGTTTTTCCTGTTAAACTCCTATACAACCGGACTTTCTCCGTCCGTTATGGAGTATATCCTTGGTGTGACAGTCGGCAAGCAGCATAAGGGAAAGGTATCCTCGTCCGAGATCGGACTTCCGGTCAGCCAGAGCGGCTATGTGCTTCCATGCGGCAGCACCGCAATCTGGGAAAAATAAAAACAGAAAAACACCGTATTTCTTGCAGGAGGTACGGTGTTTTTTGTGATATTTTTAAAAAAATTGTAAACAGGAATAAATTTTTCTCAACCCCCTTTTCTTTCCGGGTAAAATTGATTATACTAATGGAAGATTTGAACAAATTTGGCAGAGTGAAATCCAGCTTTTGAACAAAGGACAAGCTGGAATGGGTGGAGAGCAAAACCTTTTTGAGAAAGGATTGCATCTTCAAATTCAAAAAAAGGTGGTAAAAAACACGAATGAATGATTTTATCAAAGCACAGGGGATCAGCTTCAGCTACCATGTGGAAGAAGGACAGCAGCCGGTCAGCGTGTTTGAAGATCTGGATGTGACCATTCATGAGGGCGAACTGACCGCGGTACTGGGACATAACGGCTCGGGAAAGAGCACCTTCGCAAAACATCTCAATGCGATTCTGCTTCCATCCGGCGGCAAGGTTTATATTGATGGGATGGATACCGCAGATGAGGAAAAGCTATATGATATCCGTCAGGAAGTCGGCATGGTATTCCAAAACCCGGATAACCAGATCGTTGCCACCGTGGTGGAGGAAGATGTCGCATTCGGTCTGGAGAATATCGGAGTTCCACCAAAGGAAATGCGGGAACGTGTCGATCGCGCACTGATGGATGTCGGCATCTATGAATACAAAAAACATGCGCCGCACAGACTTTCGGGTGGACAGAAGCAGCGAGTTGCGATTGCTGGCATCATCGCAATGCGTCCAAAATGTATCGTACTGGACGAGCCGACCGCAATGCTCGACCCAAGAGGACGCCGCGAAGTTATGGAGACCATCCAGAAATTAAATCGGGAATATGGAATCACCATCGTGCTGATTACCCATTATATGGATGAGGCGGCACTGTGTGACCGCATCATCGTGATGGATTCGGGCAAGATCATTCTGGACGATACCCCAAAGAAGGTATTTTCCAATGTTCGGGAGCTCAAAACGGTGGGTCTGGATGTTCCGCAGACTTCCGAGCTGATCTATGAGTTTTTGAAGGAAGGATATAATCTGCCAAAAGACGTATTGACCGAGGATGAATGCATCAAGGCGATTACCACCCTGTTCCGCCGCAAGGGAATCAAGCCTGCAAAGCCGGAACAGCAAACTGAGGATTGTTCGCAGGAGATCGTGTAACCAGAATAAGACAGTATTCCAGAAATGGAAACGGTACTTGATAAAACACGCAGAGTAAGGAGAATGTAACAAGATGGCAGTCATTCGGACAGAACATTTGAGCCATGTCTATTCGGAAGGCACTCCGTTTGTCAAGATGGCAATTCAGGATGTCAACCTTTCGATCGAAGAAGGGGAGATGGTCGGTGTAATCGGACACACCGGTTCAGGAAAATCTACCCTGATTCAGCATTTAAACGGATTATTAAAGCCAACCTCCGGCAAAATTTATATCGATGGGGAAGATATGTGGGCGGACAAGGCAAAGCTGCGCGAAATCCGCTTTAAGGTTGGGTTGGTGTTCCAGTATCCGGAATATCAGCTGTTTGAGGAAACAGTTTACCGGGATATCGCATTCGGTCCAAAGAATATGGGACTGAGTGAGGAAGAGGTGGACAAGCGGGTTCGTCAGGCGGCAGCATTTGTTAATGTCACCGAAGAGATGATGAACAAATCGCCGTTTGAGCTTTCGGGCGGTCAGAAACGCCGCGTTGCAATTGCAGGCGTGCTGGCAATGAATCCAAAGGTGCTGATTTTGGACGAGCCGACTGCGGGCTTGGACCCAAAAGGTCGTGACCGCATTTTGGGACAGATTCAGGAGTATCAGCAGGATCAGAAAAATACTGTTCTGATTGTCTCCCACAGCATGGAGGACGTAGCCAAATTTGCCAAAAAGGTTCTGGTTATGAACCAGTCCAAAGTGTTTATGTATGATGACACCGAAAAGGTGTTTGAGCATGCTTCCGAGATCGAGCAGATGGGTCTGGCAGTTCCGCAGGTAACCAAAATCTTCATGCGCCTGGCAGATATGGGCTATCCGGTCGATCCGCATACTTATACTATCCAGGCGGCAAAACAGCAGGTGCTTCGCCTGTTTGAAGAGCAGGAAGCAAAACAGAAGAAGGGAGGAATGTAAGATGCTGAGAGATATTACCATTGGACAGTATTTCCCGGGACATTCCTTCATTCACAAGATGGACCCGCGCATGAAGATCATCGCGTCGGTGCTGTACATCGTGATTCTGTTTGTCGCATCCCGCCCGCTCGGACTGCTGCTTGGTATTTTGATGGTGGTCATGATGTACATGATCTCCAAAATTTCGGCAAAAATGGTGGCTAAAAGCTTAAAACCGGTGGTGCCGATTATCATTTTTACCGCAGTCTTAAACCTGTTTTTTATGACAGGACCAAGTGAACCGTTGGTATCCTTTGGATTTATCCATATCTATCCGGAAGGTGTTGCCATGGCAGTTATGATGGCAGTGCGCATCATGTGTTTGATTGCAGGAACCTCATTGCTGACCTATACCACCTCTCCGATTGAACTGACCGATGCTATCGAGGTGCTGATGGGTCCACTTAAAAAGGTGAAGGTTCCGGTTCATGAGATTGCTATGATGATGACCATTGCCCTGCGCTTTATCCCGACTTTGATTGAGGAAACCGATAAGATCATGAATGCGCAGAAGGCAAGAGGTGCTGACATGGAAACCGGCAGCCTGACTCAGAGAGCAAAAGCGTTGATCCCGATTCTGATTCCGCTGTTTGTATCGGCGTTTCGCCGCGCAGATGAACTTGCACTGGCTATGGAGTGTCGCTGCTACCGAGGCAGTGTGGGACGTACCCGCATGAAGCAGCTGGAATATGCAAAAAGAGACTTTGTGGCACTTGCAGTGATGCTTTTGTGCCTGGCACTGGTCATTGTCATCAATATCTATTTTCCAAAGATGATCTGATCAAAATATCTTTTCTTCCCTGAAGTTACTGCTTCAGGGATTTTTTTCCAGAAATCCCAAATCTTTTGTTTTTTCATGGAATAAATTGCAAAAAAGCAGCCACTTTATGAAGGGAAGGTTGTCACGTAAGCATTTCTTAAAAACTGTCTTGCTATTTTGCGTAAAATCTGATACCCTTTATAGGTAACCTTTTCCGACAAGATACTTAATTTTTGTGTCTTGGGAAAGGGGAAACAAAATCTTATCAGGGAGGTAGAGAACTTGGTTTTCAGCAGTCTGCTGTTTTTATTTCGTTTTCTTCCAATTGTTTTTTTGATTTATTATCTGGTACCATTTAAACTGAAAAATACGGTTTTGTTTTTATCAAGCCTGTTTTTCTATACCTGGGGAGAACCAAAGTTTTTCCCGATTATGCTTATTTCCATCGGTGTGAACTATGTTGCCGGTCTTTTGATGGAAAAATATGATGAGAAACCAAAGGTCCGAAAAATTTGTTTTTGGGTTGCCTTTGTTGTAACCTTAGGATTTTTGCTTTTCTTTAAGTATACAAACTTTTTCCTTTCCAATATCAATGCTTTGTTTGGCATTGGGCTGCCGCTTTTGGATTCTTCAGAATTCCATCTGCCGCTGGGAATCAGCTTCTATACCTTCCAGATTTTGGCGTACACCATCGATGTTTACAAGCGCAAAATCAAGGTGGAGCACAACCTGATCGACTTTGGCGCCTTTGTTGTACTGTTCCCACAGCTGATTGCAGGTCCTATCGTCCTGTATTCGGACATCAACAAGGAGTTAAAGAACCGAAAGATTACCCTTGCCCAGATTGAGGAGGGTGTGGGACTGTTCATCATGGGACTTGCAAGCAAGATTCTGCTTGCAGATACCATCGGCTCTTTGTGGACCGAGGTGCAGACTCTGGGATTTTCCAATGTATCCACTCCGCTTGTGTGGCTGGGCGTACTGGCATACAGCTTCCAGATCTATTTCGATTTCAGCGGCTATTCGCTGATGGCAATCGGTCTGGGAAGAATGCTGGGCTTTTACTTCCCGAAAAACTTTAACTACCCATATATCTCCAAAAGCATCACCGAGTTCTGGCGTCGCTGGCACATTACCCTCAGCTCGTGGTTTCGGGAATATGTCTATATCCCGCTGGGCGGCAATCGTGTCAAACGCTCCCGCCACTTCTTCAACATCTTTGTAGTGTGGTTTTTGACCGGATTCTGGCACGGTGCAAACTGGAACTTCATCTTCTGGGGACTGTATTTCTTTGTTCTTCTGATGATCGAAAAGACCTTCCTGTTAAAGCATCTGGAAAAGAGCAGAATTTTATCGCACATCTATGTGATTTTCCTGGTAATGATCAGCTGGGCAATTTTTGCTCTGTCGGATATGTCTTTGTTAGGTGAGCTGTTTGTAAGAATGTTCTCGTTAAACGGCGGCATCGACTGGATCTACTATCTGCATGACTATGCGGTTGTTTTTGTTTTGTGTGTGCTGGCATCCACTCCGGTGTTCAAGATCGCAGCGGATACCATCGGCAAAAACCGTATTATCCGCACCGTATTCCTGTCGGCGGTACTGCTTGTTTCGGTTGCATTCATGGTCGATTCGACCTACAGCCCATTTTTGTACTTTAACTTCTAAGGAGGACGGAAGATGAAAACAATCTTAAGATATCCAATGGCAATTTTGTTTTTTGCTTTTGTCCTGGGGATGTTTTTTGTCGATACCTTTAATGCGGACCGATACTATTCCGAGTTTGAAAATACGGTTCTCCAGCAAAAACCAACTTTCAGCTGGCAGAGCTTTTCGGACGGAACCTTTGGCAATCAATATGTAAAATACATCAACGATCAGTTTGTCAAGCGCGATGACTGGATCACAATGAAGGCAACCGCCGATATGACACTGGGAAGAACCGAAAGTCATGGTGTTGTTTATGGAAAAGACGGCTACCTGATGGAAAAGCTCCAGATTGTAGAAGAAAAACCAAGCACTGCCGGAACCAATGTTGTGGCAGAACGCACCTTTGACCGAAGTGTAGCTAATGTTCGGGCTTTTCTGGAGATGTATGACAAGGATGTGACTTTGTCCATCGTACCAAACTCCTATCCTGTTTTGGAGGATAAGGTTCCATATGCTCTGCCGATTGCAGATCAGGAAAAGTATACACAGCAGATCTACGATACCCTGTCTCAGGCGGATAATAGCCTTGAAGTGATCGATTTTACAGATACACTCAAAGAGCACAGCGATGAGTATATCTACTATCACACCGACCATCATTGGACTACGCTGGGTGCTTATTATGCCTATGTGGAATATTGTCAGGAAAAAGGACTGACGCCGGTTTCTCTTTCTGATTTGGAAGAAAATAAGGTGGAGGATTTTTACGGAACCTTCTATTCCAAGGCAAAACGCCCAGGACAGGATTCGGATACCATCACCTGGTATGATGTACCGGTGGATGAGTTTGCCTTTGTCGCAAACACCAAGGAAGATCCGCAGCTGCTTGAGCTGGGAGAGATGGTAGAAGAAGATGGTCTCCAGCTGCTTTCGGTGGACAGCATGATGGACGAGCGTAAATTCCAGACCCGCGATAAATATGCAGCATTTATGTGGGGCAACAGCGGATATGTGAAGATCAAGAGCTCCCATAATCTCGACCATCAGGACGGTAAGACCAGCCGTCTGCTGCTCTTTAAGGATTCCTATGCAAACAGCATGATTCCATACCTGACCTATAACTATGATGAGATTATCGTGGTGGACCTGCGATATATGGCAAAGAATGTCAGCGAGCTGATGAAGGAAGATTTCGACGACATCTTTGTAATGTATAACTTCTCTACCTTTATTTCCGATATCTCTTTGGCAAACTTGAAATATTAAAATGAAAAGATGTGTCCTGATTCGGGCACATCTTTTTTTACAGCAACAGATTGACAAACTTCAATCTGTTGCTTATAATACCTCTGTCAGAATGATTATGCCGATGAAGGGTGTCGGATTTTTTGAAAAACAGGAGGAAAAAAGTGAAACCAAAAGTAGCTTTTGTTTGTGTACATAATTCTTGCCGCAGTCAGATTGCGGAAGCTCTGGGGAAAGAACTTGCTTCAGACGTTTTTGAGAGCTGTTCTGCGGGAACTGAAACAAAGCCGCAGATCAATCAGGATGCTGTGCGGATGATGAAAAAAATCTGGAATATTGATATGGAAGCTTCTCAGTATTCCAAACTGATTTCGGAAATTCAGCCGGTTGATATCGTGATAACGATGGGGTGCAATGTGAATTGTCCGTATCTTCCATGTCGCTATCGGGAGGATTGGGGACTGGAAGACCCAAGCGGGAAAGAGGATTCTGCGTTTGAAGAAACAATTGAGCAGATTCATCACAAAATTTTAGATCTTAAACAGCGTATCCAAAATGGAATCTGCTAAAAAGAGTGTCGCCTTTGTGCGGCACTTTTTTGCTGTGACGGAAATAATTCATCTAATGGCTATGACAGAGAGAATATGTCAGAATCATGAATTTTTTAAGTCTTTGTCATAAATTTGACAAGATTCTGCTTGACGCTCCAAAGAGGAAATGTTATGATTGCAGCACAGAAATAATCCGGAATTTGGATTAAATCTAGGAATTTCTTATAATAAAGGAGGATTTTTATCATGAAAGGTTTTGCAATGCTGGGAATCGGCAGAGTAGGATGGATTGAAAAGGAGAAACCTGTTTGCGGTCCACTGGATGCTCTGGTAGAGCCAATCGCAGTTTCTCCCTGTACATCGGACATCCACACTGTCTGGGAAGGTGCCATTGGTGACCGCCACGACATGATTCTCGGCCATGAAGCAGTTGGACGAGTTGTGGAAGTTGGTTCTCTGGTAAAAGACTTTAAGCCAGGTGACCGCGTTATTGTTCCGGCAATCACTCCGGACTGGGCTTCTTTGCAGGCACAGGGCGGTTATTCGATGCATTCAGGCGGAATGCTGGCAGGATGGAAATTCTCTAACTTTAAAGATGGTGTGTTTGGTGAGCTGTTCCATGTGAACGAAGCAGACGGCAACCTCGCACTGCTCCCAGACAGTCTTGACCCGGCAGCAGCAGTTATGCTCAGCGATATGGTGCCGACCGGTCTGCATGGTGTTGAGCTTGCAGATGTTCAGTTTGGTGATACCGTCTGTGTTATCGGTATCGGCCCTGTTGGTCTGATGTCAGTTGCCGGTGCGGCAATCCGCGGTGCATCCAGATTGTTCGCAGTTGGTTCCCGTCCAAACTGTGTGGAACTTGCAAAAGAATATGGTGCCACCGACATCATCAACTATCGCGACGGCGATATTGTAAAACAGGTCATGGAACTGACAAAAGGTCAGGGTGTTGACCGCGTGGTTATTGCAGGCGGCGACAATGATACCTTTGCACAGGCAATCGATATGCTCAAACCGGGCGGCAGAATCGGCAACGTAAATTATCTTGGCTCCGGTGACTTTGTGAAAATCCCAAGGGTAGAATGGGGCTGCGGTATGGGTCATAAGACCATTGCAGGCGGTCTGATGCCGGGTGGACGTTTGAGAATGGAAAAACTGGCTTCTCTGATGGAAACAGGCAGACTTGATCCAGGTAAGATGCTGACCCATCGTTTCGAAGGCTTTGAAAATATGGAAAAAGCACTGATGCTGATGAAGGATAAACCAAAGGATCTGATCAAACCTGTCGTTATTATCTAAAAGACATAGCAAAATCCCTCTCCGATTTTCGGAGGGGGATTTTTTGTGCTATACAGAAGATGATAAATTAAATAAATTGCATGGAATGATATTTCGTTTTTATAGGTAATGTGCTAGAATTGGTGAAAATAAAATTTCTGTATGGAGTAGATCGAAAGAAGGAACAATATGTTGAAGAAAATTTTTGTATGTATTTTGGCAGCAATGTTGGCTCTTTCCAATGTGGGTTGTACATCGGTTCCCCAGCCAACGATGGAGGAGCTGCTGGCGGAGGTAAACGCAGAGCATCAGGAAGTAGAAAAGGGTACAATTAATGCTTCACAATATGTGGGTGATTTGGTTGACCAGGATTTGAGATGGTCATATTATCCAAAAGAAAATACGGCAGAGTATGATCCTGAGAAAATCCTGACGCAACAGCAGGCGATCGAAGATGTGACGTACCTATTTGATGCATTTCACGATTGTTATGGCCCGTATGAATATTTTGGCGGTGCAGAAGTGTTTGATGCAGTAGAGGAAACAATCAAGGAGGAACTGCAAACGAGAAAAACACTGATAGCTGCTGATCTGGAACAGATTTTATTGGAGAATTTGACATTTATAAAAGATGGGCACTTTAATATCAATAACAAAAGTCCTTACATGATCAAAATTCCATTTTTCTTCCGTGAGGTTGCCTTTGTTAAAACAGAAGAAGGTTATCAGGCAACCGACGGAAGAAAAGTAGAGTCGGTCGAAAGGTACGATAATCTGGATGAGCTGATGAAGCGCTCTATTTCGCAGGAAGGGAAATTGGTCTATTATCCTGTCTTGTTAAAAGATAATGATCCATCGATCAGACTGGATTTACCTCAAAGCTGCAAGGAAACACTGATTGTTCACTATACAAACAAAACCACACAGGAATTGAAAGCAGAACCATTTCAAATTTATTCGGAAACTTTTTTAAAAACTCCAGAAGAATACCAGGTCGTTACATCCCGTCAGAATGGGGAAATTCCTGTATTTCAATTTAATGAATTTGATCTGGATTATGAGGAAGAAATTTCAGAAGGTGCCAAAGTATTAAAGGAAGCACCAATTGCAATTTTAGATTTGCGCTCAAATCGAGGGGGAAGCGCATTGATTGCAGAGGATTGGATTAGCAGATATGCCAACACATTAGTTTTAACGAACAGGAAGATAATTGATACAAAAACAGGAGAATTCCTTCGGAATGAAGAGGATAAATGGATTGAGAATCCAAATATACTGATTATATTGTCAGGAAAATATAGCGCATCTGCATCAGAAATGCTGATTGACTGTGCATATAATCTGGAAAACGTATTGATTATTGGAGAAAACACTATGGGAGCAGTGCTCGGTGGAGGAGGTAACATTTATCTTCCATCCAGTGCAGTAAAGGTTGGTGTTGGAAACGGATTGATGTCTTTGCAAACAGAAGGAGATTATTTTGAAGAACTCCGTGGTTTCTATCCCGACATCTGGGTTCCGGCAGGAGAAGCAGAAGAACTGGCAGTGAAGTTGATAGAGAATCTGAAATAGGAAGTGGAAAGAATGAAACATAAGATAAAAATTTTGGTGGTTGCAATATTGTGTGCTTTTATGGTAGGTTGTGCACAGGCAGAACAACCGGTGCAGCAGGATGCCCAGACATCACAAACTCAACAGTCAGAAGTAAAAGAGGATACCCAAACAGCAGAGCAGACCCAAAAGGAAACTCCTGAGGAAGTGCTTCAACAGTGCACATTAAAAGGGGAGTGGTCGCCGGAGTTGACAGAACTGATGGAGACAATCAATGCTGAACATCAGGCAATCCAAAAGCCGGAAGTCGAATATGGAGATTTTTTTCAGCCACGAGTGTCAGAAAGTGTGGATATTTCTGCTGATGTATCTCCAGATGGAGGATTGACCATCCAACAAATGGAGATAGATACCGATTACTTATTTGCAGAACTGAAAGAAAGATATGGACTCTACTTTTACTTTGGCGGAGACGAAGTATTTGATAAAACAAAGGAAAAAATAAAAGAGGACTGCCGTACAGCTGAAAATTTAACCCCAGAAACTTATCAGCAAATTTTGCTGGATAATTTTTCTTTTATCAAAGATTTTCATTTTAATATTGAAAAGAACAATACAATAGATCGGCAGGTACCGTTTTTCTATACCGAAACAGCATTTTTTAAAACAGCGCAAGGATACCAAACTCTTGATGGAAGAGTGGTAGTATCAGTAGAAGGATACGATGATCTGGATCAGCTTTTTAAGCGTTGCTTGAGCAGAGAAGGAGAAATTGTCTATTATCCGGTAGTGTTTGGAGCAATAAAACTAAAGCAGGATGAAGAAAATGAGTTTATCCCGAATGACCTTGTGGTTCATTATGAAAGAGGAGAAACAGAAAGCTTAAAAGCAGAACCTTACCAGAGAGTGGAAAAAGACGAGACAATTTTTAATCTGTACGAAAATCAGAATGTTCCAATCGCTTTGTTGAATCGGTTCGGATTTGATGAGGGAGGAGATAAAGATGCCCAGAACTTTTTATCCAGTGCAGATTTATTAAAGAAACAACCGGTTTCCATGATTGATTTAAGGAAAAACGGCGGCGGAAATGGTGCACTGCCTTATAAATGGTTTTATTCCTATGCCGGACAAAAGGTTCCCTCCAATTTTTATTCTTTGTCTATCAGTGAAAAGCAGTCCAGTCCTGCAGGCTCGTACTATATCAGCGATGAGACCATGAATGAAATGTGTGACTTACAATCGGTTGAGGGGGGAACGATTTCTGATACAGCAGAGGATCAGTTTGTTGAGCAGGATCAGCTTTTAATTCTTTTGACAAGTAAAAACTCGGCATCTTCCACGGAGTGTTTTGTGGATATAGCTCACAATCTGGAAAATACATTGATTATCGGTGAAAACACCTGTGGATGCCTTTTGGGAGATTCATGGGGTATAGACGTTAAACTGCCATATAGCTGTCTTTCAGTCGGCTTTGGACACTCAATCCATGTATTCCCCGAGGGCTACTTTGAGGAAGGCTATGGCTTTGAACCAGACCTGTGGTGCCCGGCAGTCTATGCCGAGGAAGCAGCGGTCAATTTTGTTCACAGAATGATGAAATAGGAGAATTTTTATGAAACACATGGTAAAAGTTTTAGTAGCCGCGATATTGTGTGCTTTTATGGTGGGTTGTGCACAGGCAGAACAACCGGTGTTGCAGGATGCCCAGACATCACAAACTCAACAGTCAGATGTAAAAGAGGATACTCAAACAGCAGAACAGACTCGAAAGGAAACTCCTGAGGAAGTGCTTCAACGGTGCACATTAAAAGGGGAGTGGTCGCCGGAACTGACCGAACTGATGGAAACGATCAATGCTGAACATCAGGCAATCCAAAAGCCGGTTTTCAGCGAGGAAAAATACGCAAAATATTTTAAAGAAAAGTCAAACAATACGCTTATCCAAAAGGCAGAGCCAAATCCGGACGGAAGCCTCTCTCTGGCACAGATAGAAAGCGATGTGAATTTTCTATTTGATATGCTGCGTCAAAATTATGGTTTGTACGAATATTTTGGCGGAGAAGAGGTGTTCGAACCAGCACGGAACAAAGTCTTGCAGCAGTGCAAGGAAGATGAACAGATGGATGTTTCCAAGCTGGAAACTTTGCTGGTACAGGAGCTATCCTTTATTGAGGACAACCACTTCATATTAGGAAGCGATAATATGGTAACATTAGTGACGTTACATCCTTCCTATTTCTACATAGAAGAGGAGTATCATATGGAGGGTAGTCAGTATAAAACCAGTGATGGAAAAATAATCGAGTCGGTAGAAAGATATGCAAATCTGGACGAACTGATGAAACGTTCGCTCAACCGTCAGGGTGAGATTGTTTACTATCCGGTGGTAAGAAGTACATGTCCATATCCGTTTTCCTATCTGACTTGTAATATAGATAAAACTCCAAATAATCTGGTTGTACACTATACAGACGGAACAATACAGGAACTGAAAGCAGAACCTTATCAAAAGGTTTCAAATGAAAGAGAATCACGAGTAGAATTATATGAAAACCGTCAAATTCCGATTGTTTATTCAGACGATATGTTCGATTCCCGTATTATAGGGATGGGATCAAAGCTACGTGGACAATCAGTTTCTATTATGGATTTGATGACAAATGATGGAGGAAAACCGGGTTTTGTAGACAAATGGTTTGAAAACTATACCAAACAAAAGGTAACTCCGAATCAATTCTCGATCTATAGCTGTGCATATCAGGAGAAGGATTTAAACCCGGAAGATATACAGCAAATCAATGGACATACAGTCTATCAGGCAGGAGAGGATATGTTTGTGGAAAATGAAGATCTTTTGATCCTTCTGACATCCTTCAATACCATGTCAGCTGCCGAATACTTCACCGATATGGCTCATAACGTGGAAAATACTCTGATTATTGGAGAAAGCACTTTTGGAGCATTACGGGGAGATATTTGGAACGCGATGACAACATTGCCATATAGCAAAATAAAGCTAAATTTCGGTCAGCGTGTATTCGAATATCCCGAGGGCTACTTTGAGGAAGGCTATGGCTTTGAACCCGACCTGTGGTGTCCGGCAGTCTACGCCGAGGAAGCAGCAGTCAATTTCGTTCACAGAATGATGAAATAGTTGATTTCCTGTCATATCACGGTAGAAAAGCCCTTCCATTTTTTCAGATAAGATGGTATAATAAATGGGAATTATCATTGATTCAACAGATGGGGAGTGAGCAGGATGGAAAAACAGCCAGAGTTTAAGAAAAATCTCTGGGGTTATGACAAGGAAGCGGTGCTGAAGTATATTGATGAGATGAGCCGTACTGCGGCACAGTCGGAGGCAGCGCTTCAGGAAAAGGTCAGCCAGATTGCCCATTCCAGAGAAGAACTGGAAGGTCAGATCGCAGAATTTGAGCAGAAGCTTCAGCATATTTCGGGTGTACTGGATACCGAAAAAGGAAAGAACAAAAGCTTAAGCGAAATGATCGGTCTGCTCCAAGAGGAAATCGACCGCCAGCGCAGATATTCTCAGGCGCGTGATCGGGATTTTCAGGCAATGCAGGAAAAAAATCGTGAGCTTGCCGGACAGATGAAAATTGCCGCTGACAAGAGCAAAAAATACGATGAGGCAGCAGCCTCCATCGGCTCTGCGATCCTGGAAGCACAGCAGACGGCAAGATCGATCATCGATACGGCAAACGGGCGGGCACAGGAAATTTCCAAGGACACTGACCAGTTTATCTCTGCAATCCTGGAAAAGATGGACAGCATGCAGCAGGAATTTGCTTTTCTGCGCGGCAAAATGAACGAGTCGATCAATATGCTCAACAGCCGCTTTGACCAGATTGAAAGTGACCTTTCCCATGCAAGGGAAGCGGTTTATCAAAAATCGGTTCAGTTGCAGCAGCGGGCAGAGAAATATGATTCCCCACTGGGAAAATAGCAGGTTTAGCCGCTGTGTCGGATGACAATATTGTGTTTGAAAACAGCGCAAAGGCAGAGAAGGCAGAAAAAGCGGAGAAGGTAAAGCCTGAAGTATCCGGACAACAGTCGGGGGTCGGGCGGACTGAACCTTACATACAGACACCCAGGCTTACAAGGCAAACAGAAAGACCTGTGCTTTCCCGTTTGAAAACGCAGGTTAAAGATAAAAATTTTTGGGTGCGTACAGCAAGAGATTTTGTTGCGCGCGCAAAGAAAGGTGGTGCCCCATTTGATGGAAGAAATTCGTAGAATGGACACAGAAGAGTTAGTAGAAAATGCAAAGAATCTGGAAGTGGAGGATCATCTGCTGCTTTCCGGCTGGGTATATGGTTTTACCGATCAGGCACACAGAAAGATTCATGATTTGTTGGAAGAGGAAAAGATGCTGCCGGTTGATTTTTCCCGTTCCATCATTTTTTATACCAATCCTTCCCCAGCTCCAAAAGGCGGCACTGCAATTGGAGCAGCAGGACCGGCAACCGCTCAGAACATGGATGTTTATTTAAACGAAATGATGGAGCTGGGTGTTGTTGCAACCATCGGAAAGGGAGAACGCTCCAAAGATGCTTATGAAGCAATCAACAAACACGGAGGCGTTTACCTGACAGCAGTTGGAGGAACCGGTGCACTGCTTTCCCAGTGTGTGGAAGAATGGGAAACCGTTGCATTGGAAGAACTGGGAGATCAGGCAATCCGCCGCTACAAGCTCAAAGATTTTCCGGTAACAGTTGCTGCTGACAGCACCGGTCGAAATCTGTTCGATATTGGAAAATTCAAATATCGTCGTTTCTAATCAAAATAAAACACCCTCGGAGCCGCAATGGCTTCGGGGGATTTTTGTGTTTTACGGCGAAAAAGAGGAGGATTTGAAGAAAGCTTCCGGTAAATTTACGTTTTATTATAAAGGGCAATAATGACAGAATCAAAAAAATCTGGTATAATTAATAGATATGTGGAAGATATTTTTTAGAAAAAACCGTCACAACAAGCAGCGGCGGATCAAATAAAGAAGGAGAATCTATGCCGGAACAGAGAAATCTTCTCCTGACGATACGGTATCAGGGGACAAACTATCATGGATTTCAGGTACAGAAAAACGCAGTCACAGTGGCGCAGGTATTGCAGGATGCGCTGGAAAGTGTGCTGGGTGCAAGAGAGGACATCAAGGGCTGCTCCCGTACAGACAGTGGAGTCCATGCCAATATGTTTTGTGTCAGTGTAAAGACAAACAGCAAAATTCCCTGTCAAAGTCTGATACGTGCACTCAATGTAAAGCTGCCTTACGATATTGCAGTCACCGACTGCCGGGAGGTGCCGCTTGGTTTTCATGCGCGGTATGACTGCAAGGGAAAACGGTATCTCTATCAGATCAACAACAGCGAGATCAAAAACCCGTTTGCCTATCGTTTACAGTACGATTATCGCTATCCGATCGATGTGGAAAAATGTAATCGGGAATGCAAATATTTTATTGGTACTCACGACTTTTCCTCTTTCTGTGCAGCAAACAGCTCGGTAGAGGATCATGTGCGAACCATCACAAATTGCGGTATGACCCGAAACGGGGATTTGGTGACCTTCTTTGTAGAGGGCGACGGCTTTTTATATAATATGGTTCGCATTATGGTAGGAACTATTTTGGAAATTGCCGCCGGAACAAAGCCGGAAGGCTGCATTCCGCAGATTCTGGAGCAGAAGGACCGGTCGGCGGCGGGAGCAACCGCTCCGGCATGGGGATTATATCTGGATCAGGTTTTCTATGACTGGCACAAGCCGGAGAATGAGTCGGAAGGATGAAAACACGATGGCAAAGATAACAGATTTTAGAGAGCTCAAGCGCAGACAAGCTCGAAAAAGGGGCATGAAGCTGCTTGCATTGATTGCTCTGGTGCTGGTCGGCACCTATCTGCTGTCCAGTATTGTCAATACACCAAACTTTGCGGGGCTTTCTTCGGTAGTGGATATGATTAAGGGCGGTCCTGGATATCCAATTGATGCTCCCGGCGGAAAAGCAAAGGGAATGTATCAGAATGAAAGCAGCCTTGTTATGCTCAACGAAACAACCATCTATTTTTATAACACCAGCGGAAGCGAGGTTTACAGTGCACAGCACCGTATGGGCAATCCACAGGTGGAAACCAGCGGGACTATGTTGTTAAACTATGACCGCGGGTCCAAAACCTATGCAGCATACAGCCGAAACAACCTGTTTTACAGCGGAACGACCGACAGCGCAATTCGCTGCGGCGATATTTCAGAAAATGGCTGCATTGCGATTGCGACCCAGACCGAAAACGCACAGACACAGGTTCTGGTTATGGATACCAAGCAGCGCGAACTGTATACCTGGAAAACGGACAATGCCGTAACAGCGCTGGCAATCTCGGACAATGGCTCCTCTGTGGCGATCGCTTCGTCCTATGTAGAACAGGGAGAGCTGAAAAACGCACTGACCATCATCAAGAACGGCGAGCAGAAATGCCGGTATGAAATCGCAAATCAGCTGATCCTGGATCTGGAGTTTGATGGAAACGATGTGCGCTGTATTACCGACCGAAGCGCATTCATCCTATCGCAGGAAGGACGGATGACCGGCCAGTTTGATTACAAAGGACAGTCTTTGGCTGCATTTTCTATGTATGACAACGGTGTGATTCTGGTATTCGGCGATTATGAGCAGGATCGAAAATATACCATGGCTTCGGTGGCATCCGACTTCTTTACCCTCAACGGCACAGCCACCTTGACCGACAGTCTGCAAAAGGTGAAGGCTTATGGCAACACCATTCTGGTGCTGGGAGCTTCCTCCTTCCAGCAGTACAGTACATACGATTGCACCTTGCTGAAAGAAGAGAGCAATGAGGCATATTACGACATCCAGCCAATGGGCAACTCGATTTATGCGATGACAACCACCCAGATTGTGCGCCTGCCACTGGAAGAACCTTCCAAGTTCTCCTTGTTTGGAAGTCATTCTCCGCAGCAGCTTCCGGATGCAGAGGAACAACAGCAGAGTCAGGAAGAACTGGATCTACTGCAGAGTATCCTCAACGGTATGCAGAATGCAGCGGAGGAACCGGAAGGAAATGAGGTAACAGTCGGTGAATCCGAGCCTGAAACTGTCTATGAGGAAGGATTTATTGAAACAGAGCCGACAGAGCAGGAGAATGAAACAACTCAGTCGACGGAACAAGACCAAACAGAAGAAAATCAGGAGGATCAAACAACCAGTCCGGTCGAGCAGGACGATTCGTTTGATCCGGATAATCCAGACGGAATGGTAAACCAGGGACCGGAACAGGTTCCAATTCAAAACGGGGATATCCAACCGGAATTTACGCAGGAAGAAAGTGATAAAGAGCAGCAGGATTCTTCCCGTCGTCCGGCACAGGATACACCATCCTCGGATGAGACACAGACGACAAACGATGAGGATAAGAAGGAAGATACCGAGAAGCAGGAAGAGCAGACCGAAGAATCCTTCTTCTCTTCCCGTCGTCCGGCGTCGTAGCAAAATGTGAAAATAAAAAGGAGGACAAGGAATGGATAAATTGGTAGTCCTTGCCTATGATCTGGCAGCGGTGCTGATTATTCTGATGACAATCGCGTACAGCGCCCAGCGTGGATTTGCCACCGGAGTTGTCCGTCTGATCGGTCAGCTGGCAGCCTTTTTTGGCGCGGCATACCTGTCCAGATGGGGCTCGGAAATTATTTATAATCAGTTTTTTAAAACGGAGGTTACAGCATTTTTAAACCGCAACCTCCAAGGGGGACAGCTTTCGGACATTGTGGCTCAGCTTCAGGCTGGTGTGGAGCAGCTGCCGAGGATATCCGCTAACATCTTGGGGATGGCGGTGGATACCGATGCAATTTCCCAGGCACTTTCGGGCGGTGTGTCCGAAGTGACCGCCGCACTGGAACAGATGGTGATTGGTCCGGCAGTGCGGGGATTCCTTTCGGTTGCGCTGTTTACCATCATCTTTGCAGCATTGGGAATCTTTGTGCGCCTGTTGACTTCGGCGGTTCATTTTGTGTTCCGTTCGCCGATTTTGTCCCCGATCGACCGTTTTTTGGGCGGTGTGATGGGATTCTTGCAGGCATCGCTTAACCTGTATCTGATCTGCGTTGTGCTCAAGCTGGTGTTTTATTTTATCGGAAGCATGAAGTACTGCAATCAGGGAATTATCATGGACACGCTGATTTTGAGCAAATTCTATGCGTTTGACCCACTGACCTTATTTGCTTAACCAATGTTTGTGTTGTGAAGCAGTTGTACTACAAAGTATTTGTGTTACAAATAGACAGAACTTTTTCATGACTTGTTCATAAAATAAGATTATAATGAATAGAAAGCTTGGAGAAGCTTCTGTTAGAATTATAAATGTTGGTTTCCTGAAAAAGAAAGGATGTTATATAGATCGATGAATGAAAATATGTTGTGTTCCAGATGTAAAAAAAGGATGGCAGTTGTGTTCATCACCCGCATGGAGGGGGACAAGTCCATCAATGAAGGACTTTGCATCAAATGCGCCAAAGAGATGAACATTAAGCCGGTGACCGATCTGCTGGATAAGATGGGAATTACCGATGAACAGCTGGATGCTATGGATGACCAGATGGCAGGTCTGATGGACACCTTTGGGGACAGCTTTGATATGGGCGGTGCTCAGTCGATGCCGTTCATGCAGATGTTCAACATGCCGCAGATGGGAATGGACGGCGAAGATGAGGACGCTGCTCTTGATTTCTACAATCAGGATGAGATGAGCGACGAAGAAGATTCTCAGTCCTCCCAGACAGAGAAAAAAATGTCTTCCCGTGAGAAAAAAGAGCGGGATCGTGAAAAGAAAAAATATAAATTCCTCTCTGCTCATTGCGAGAACCTGACCCAGAAGGCAAAGGACGGCAAGATTGACCGCATTGTAGGACGTGATCAGGAGATCGAGCGCGTTATCCAGATTTTAAACCGCCGCACCAAAAATAACCCTTGTCTGATCGGTGAACCGGGTGTCGGCAAGACTGCAATCGCAGAAGGAATTGCGCAGAAGCTTGCAGATGGCACCGTTCCAGCAATGCTGCAGGGAAAAGAACTGTACCTGCTGGATATGACCTCTCTGGTAGCGGGAACCCAGTTCCGCGGCCAGTTTGAAAGCCGTGTCAAAGGACTGCTGGATGATGTGCGCAAGATCGGCAATGCAATCCTCTTTATCGATGAGGTGCACAGTCTGGTCGGTGCAGGTGATTCGGAAGGCTCGATGAATGCTGCTAATATTTTAAAACCTGCACTTTCCCGCGGTGAGATTCAGGTCATCGGTGCAACCACCTTTGATGAATACCGCAAACATATCGAAAAAGACGCAGCGCTGGAACGCCGCTTCCAGCCGGTTAAGGTAGATCAGCCGACCATTGAGCAGACCGTTGATGTGCTCAAAGGAATCAAGAAATACTACGAACAGTTCCATCGTGTCACCGTTACCGATGAGATTGCCCGCCGCGCTGTTCTTTATTCGGAACGTTATATCAACGACCGTTTCCTGCCGGACAAGGCAATCGACCTTTTGGACGAAGCCTGCTCCTGTGCAAACTTGCGCAACAAAACGCTGGCACAGTACGATGAGTACAACCGCCAGATCAAGGTATATCAGCATGTGATCGAGAGTGAAGAGCAGAAGGATAAGGATGTTGACTATGAGAAGCTGGCAGAAAACAAGGCAAAGGTTCTCCAGCTGCAAAGTCAGGCAAAAGAACTGGAAAGCGAAGCTCTGGGTCAGAAGGTAACCGATGAAGACCTTGCAAAGGTGATCGAGCTTTGGACCGGAATTCCGGCAAGCAAGATTCAGGAATCGGAGATGCAGCGTGTCTCCTCTCTGGAAGAATCGCTGAAAAAACGCATCATCGGACAGGATGAAGCGGTCAAGCTGGTCAGTGCAGCAGTCCGCCGTTCCAGAGTGCAGATCAGCAAAAAACGCCGTCCAGCTTCCTTTATCTTTGTCGGCCCTACCGGCGTAGGTAAAACCGAGCTGGTCAAGGTGCTGTCTGAGGAACTGTTCGACAAGCAAAATCCGCTCATTCGTCTGGATATGTCCGAGTTTATGGAGAAACACAGCGTGGCACGCATCATCGGTGCTCCTCCAGGATATGTTGGCTACGATGAAGCAGGTCAGCTCACTGAAAAGGTAAGAAGAAGACCATATTCGGTTGTTCTGTTTGATGAGATCGAAAAAGCACATCCGGATGTCATGAACATTCTGCTTCAGATTCTGGATGAAGGAAAGATCACCGATGCGCAGGGAAGAATCGTTTCCTTTGAAAGCACCGTTATCGTAATGACCTCCAACTGTGGAACCGAACAGCGTGCTTCCTCACTTGGATTTAACAAGACCCCATCCGATATTGTACGTGACCGTGTAATGCAGTCGCTCTCTGAGTTTTTGCGTCCGGAATTCTTGGGTAGAGTGGATGAGGTGGTTATCTTTAACCAGCTTACCGAGGAAGACTTTGTAAAGATTGCAGAATTGATGCTGGGTGAACTCAAAGAACCTCTGGCAGAAAAAGGAATCACCTGCCTGTGGGATGAGGCAGCACTCAAGCTCATCGCCCACAAAGCACATGGCAAACAGGGCGGTGCGAGAGATCTTCGCCGCCTGATCCGCAAAGAGGTGGAAGACAAAATCTGCTCGCTGCTGGTGGAACGCTATGCAAATCAGCCGGCAGGAATCCAGATCAGCGCAGAGGATGACAACATCGTGCTGCATGTTCTTGACTAAAGGTAAAATCGGTACAGAATACGTTCTGTACCGATTTTTTTGTGAATGTTATACAGAAAGTGCAAAGATAACTTGACAAGTGTAGACTGTTATGCTATCCTGTTTCTGTACTGAGAAAAAGGGAAATATTTCCCGTAGGTTATCTGGAAAGGAATGACAGAATGGCAGCGATCATCAAGATTGAAAATCTGTATAAGATTTACCCGGTGGGAAAAGAAAAGGTTGTTGCCTTGGGAGGAATCAATCTGGAAATCCCAAAGGGGCAGATCTGCTGTATTCTGGGAACTTCCGGTTCCGGAAAATCGACCCTGCTAAACCAGCTGGCAGGTCTGGAAAAGCCGACCAAAGGAAGAGTGCTGATTGGCGGAGTGAATGTTTCGGCCTTGTCCGAGGGACAGCTTGCAAAATTCAGGCAGAAGAATGTTGGATTCATTTTTCAGTCTTATAACCTCCTACAATCGTACAGTGCGCTGGAAAATGTGGCGATGCCGCTGATGTTTCGCGGAATCGGAAAAGGTCTGCGAAACCGTCGAGCCAAGGTGATTTTAAAACAGGTTGGACTGGGCAAGCGAATGCACCACAAACCGGCACAGATGTCCGGTGGTCAGCAACAGCGTGTCGGCATTGCCCGCGCATTTGTGGCAAAGCCAAAGATCGTCTTTGCCGATGAGCCGACCGGAAACCTGGATACCAAGACCACTAAAGAGGTCATGGAGCTGATGGTGCGGCTTTGCCGGAAAAACAATCAGACGCTGGTTCTGGTAACGCATGACCGGGAGCTTGCACTGTATGCCGATCGCATCATCACGCTGATTGACGGCAAGGTGGTAGATGACAGAGAAAACCGGTCGATTGCAGAGATTTCGGAGGAACCGTCGGCATCGTCAGAAACAGCAGCACTGCCGGAAAATACATCGGCATCAAAAGCGCTGCAAAGCTCTCAGGACGATGAGATGGCACAGGTGGTAAACGCATTGCTGCCGGATGACCTGCAAGAACAGCCCAAACAACTGGGCAAAGTGGTGGATGAGAAACCGGAGGAAATGGAAGAAAAGCAAGAGATAACCGATCAAGAAAGGGAAGATGAGGAGAAACAATGAAGCATAAAAAATTTGTCCGTTTTGTTTGCCTGATGATGGCAGTACTGATGGTTCTTGGTGTAATGGGCGGCGTTTTGTCTACGATGGCAAGCGCCGCTGTTGTTAAAAAGAAAACTTCTGTACATACCGATAAACAGCCTGATCTGACCTTTTACGATATTGATGGAAACCTGATTGGAACTTTTTCCCATGCAGCAGGTTCCGACCTGATTGGTTTTAACGCAACCCGCGTGATCTATCAGGATGAGGAAGGGCAGGAAGTGGAAACCAACTATGGTCGGGTGGACGTTACCCTGCATCTGTGCGATGGAACAGGAAAATACTCCAAGATGACATCGACCAGAGAAAGTTCCTACTATTTAAAATATAATCTGGGTTCAGCAGCAGGCGAAGCATTTTCCAACCGTATCACCTGTTCGGAAGGTGACAACGATACCATCGATCTGGACATCGAGCTGCCGAATGTGGTTTTCCGCGATTCCAACGAGATGAAGATGAACCTGACCTACCAGTATCCTTATGTCAGCAAGACAACCACCCGCGGGGATGTTACCTATATCAAGAACCAGACAGCAACCTTGAGCTTTGTCTTTACCAAGGCAAAGGTGGATTTGACTGTAACAAAACCAAAGGACAAGACTACCATCACCGATAAAGACACTGGTTCCGCTCCGGATTCCGGTTATGGCGACAAAGATCAGCTTGATAAAAACAAAAATCAGAGCATCTCGACTATCTATTCTCCGGATGGAACAACCGTAACTAGCAAGCCGGTAGAC
>ULQQ01040027.1_pt1 | contig 24122 bp, 22 predicted proteins | sample 1954621 | NCBI WGS metagenome assembly ULQQ01 (sample SAMEA4835659, study PRJEB28245) | human gut metagenome | biome: gut microbiome; material: fecal sample | place: Denmark | collected 2008
TCGCTGGATATGGCAATCCAAACCCTGATGAGCCTTCAGGATGACGGTCATCTGGTCGGTATCATCTCTCACGTATCACAGCTGTACGAGCGGATTCACGATAAGATCATTGTCACCCCATCCGCAAACGGTTCAACCATTTCTCTTTCAGATTAAAAGCAGTACAAGGCCCTCCGTTTTTTTAAACGGAGGGTCTTTCTGTTTGTTATTTTGACTTACCAAAAAAGATTTCCATATCCTGATCTACCGTCGTGATACCCGCAATTCCAAAATTATCCACCAGAACTTTTGCAACGTTCGGGCTTAAAAATGCAGGCAGAGTTGGACCAAGATGAATGTTTTTCACACCAAGGTACAAGAGTGCCAGCAGTACAATTACCGCTTTCTGCTCATACCAAGCAATGTTATAAACAATTGGCAAATCGTTGATGTCCTCAAGGCCAAACACTTCTTTCAGTTTCATCGCAATCACTGCCAAAGAATAAGAATCGTTGCACTGACCAGCATCCAGTACACGCGGAATACCACCGATCTCTCCCAGATTCAGCTTGTTATACCTATATTTTGCACAACCAGCGGTCAGAATGACAGTATCTTTTGGAAGCGCTTTGGCAAAGTCAGTGTAATAGCTGCGGCTGGCAGCACGACCATCACAGCCCGCCATAACAACAAATTTCTTGATTGCACCTTCTTTTACCGCATCCACAATTTTGTCTGCCAACTCTATCACCTGATTGTGTGCAAAACCGCCGACAATCTCACCTGTTTCGATTTCGGTTGGAGGCGGACATGTTTTTGCCTTTGCAATAATCTCAGAAAAGTCCTTCTTTTCCCCGATTTCTCCGGCAATATGGCGGCATCCCGGATAACCCGCTGCACCGGTTGTATACAAACGATCTTTATAGCTGTCCTTTGGCGGAACAATGCAGTTGGTGGTCATCAAAATCGGGCCACCAAACGATTCAAATTCTTCCTTCTGTCTCCACCATGCATTTCCGTAATTACCCACAAAATTCGGGTACTTTTTAAAAGCCGGATAATAATGGGCTGGCAGCATCTCCGAATGGGTGTACACATCCACACCGGTACCCTGGGTCTGCTCCAAGAGCATTTCAAGATCTCTCAGGTCATGACCCGAAACGAGAATACCCGGATTTTTGTTGACACCAAGTTTTACCTTGCTGATTCTTGGATTTCCGTAAGCCTGTGTATTTGCCTGGTCCAAAAAAGCCATACCTTCTACACCGTATTTTCCGGTTTCCATGGTCAGCGCAATCAGGTCATTGAGGGTTAAACTGTCATCCAGTGTTGATGCCAGCGCACGCTGAATAAAGCTGTCGATCTCCTCATTATCCTTTAACAGAGCATTTGCATGCTTTGTATAGGCGGAAAGTCCCTTTAAACCATAGGTAATCAGTTCCCGCAGGCTGCGGATATCCTCATTTTCGGTTGTAAGGACGCCGACTTCTTTTGCCTTCTGTTCAAACTGGGAAACCGTTCCTTCCCAAAGAGCTGCTTGCGGCAGTCTTGTCTGATTGACAACCTGTTTCAGGAGTTCCTGTTTGATATGAAGTGTCTCTTCAATCGCCTTTGTAATCATCTCTTTATCAAAATTTGCATTGGTAATGGTGATAAAGAGATTGAGGGTCACACGATGATTGACCGAAGGCTCGATTATCTTTCCTTCCTTGCGAAGCTGGGTCGTTACTGCGGACAAACCTTTTGTCACATAGACTAAAAGATCCTGTATATTAGCAACATCCGCTGTCTTTCCGCAGACACCTGCTCTGGTACATCCTCTGCATCCTGCTGTTTCCTGACACTGATAACAAAACATCTGATAATCCATTTGTCTCCTCCTTATCCTTTTGCTTTTTCCAACTGTTTTTCTGATGGGAAAACAACAGTCAAAAGCATCTTAAATTCTTCCTGTCCAAATACGGCGTGTGGTTTTTTCGCCGGCATAATCAGTGTTTCCCCAGCGTGAACCAGATATTCCTGTCCGTCTACTGTAAATTTCCCGGTTCCTTCCAATACCAAAACCATTGCATCGCCGTTGGATTCATGTGTGCTGATCTCTTCCCCTTTTGCAAATGCAAACAGCGTCAGACTCACATGCCGATTCTGTGCCAGAGTTCTGCTGACAATCTCTCCTGGACGCACTGCAATCTGCTGTGCAAGATTTAGTACCTGCTCTGGTTCCATATTTTTAATCAGTCCCATTTTGTTTCCTCCATTTTTATTTGTATTTTGGTGTTTTATATTTCTTTCTGATAAGTTGTATCATTTACTTGTTCAGTATACATTGTTCTTTTTAAAAAGTATGTTGGATTTCCAACAAAACAAAAACAGCGCTCCTAAAAAGGAACGCTGTTTTTTTATAAGAGTCGATCGATACAGGCTGCCAGTGTTTTTGCCATTCGCCGGCTAAAATGCACTCCATCCACCGTCAGCACAAGGTTTCGCTTACATGTAAACACTTCTTTCGCCTGCGGAATTACACCCATCAGGGCAGAGTCAGCAAAATGGGAAACGTTCTGCCCCTTCCAGGAATACACTGGCGGATTTGCCAAAATCATCCTGCCAAGGCAGTTGGTATCCAGAAAAGAAAATCCATACTCCTGCGCTAGTTTTTTAACCGCTTTATTTCGTTTTTCTGCTTGTTGATTTGGGAAATTTTTTAACTGAATCAGTGGAATTCCAAGGATAATTCCTCGTTTTTTGCTGTCGAAAATCATCTGCATGACCCTGCGATATGCCAAAATAAACGCGTCGTCTTCCGTAACACAGCGCATCTTTTTGCAGCGATGGCTCATCTGTATCTTCCACAACGGAGAAATACCTGTCAGGTAGGGAAGCAGCAGGTCATTGGTTCCAATTCCGACAATGACGGTATCAATGTCAGCCGATTGTTTTCCCTCCAGAATTTCCTTCAGTCGATCGGTCATGCAAAGAATCGTATCGCCGTTCTTTCCGGCATTTTTGTATTTTGCTTGCGTTTTCAAAAATGGCAGATAGGAATATCCTACCTGTCCGCGGGTCAAGCTATCCCCAATACATAAAATCGACATTGCTTCCCTCCTTCTCTGTTTTTAAGAGTATACCATATTCGGATCATAAAATCCATGACAGAAAAATAAATCATCTGTTATCATTTTTCTAAAACTTTCCTTGTGTTTTATCTCACTCTTTCCTCAATCATGCTATTTAAATATTGGAATCCCATTAAGAACTAATAAAAAAACAGGCAGACACTTTGGTGTCTGCCTGTCCTAAAAACAATTACTGTTCTTTTTTCTGTTTATTTTCCATTGCGATCAGCGCATCTTTTCTGGAGAGGTTGATTCTGCCCTGGCTGTCGATATCGGTTACTTTAACCAGAATTTCATCGTCAACATTGACAACATCCTCTACCTTCTCAACACGTTTGGTGTCGAGCTTGGAGATGTGTACCAGACCTTCTTTACCTGGAGCGATTTCAACGAATGCACCGAAGTTCATCAGCTTGGTAACTCTTCCTTTATAGAATGCACCAACTTCTGGATCGCGAGCGATGGTTTCAATCATGCTTACTGCACGATTTACGTTTTCCTTCTTGATGCCGGAGACGAATACATCACCGTTTTCCTCGATGTCGATCTTAACATCGCATTCTGCACAGATCTTCTGGATTACCTTACCACCGGAACCGATAACCTCACGGATCTTGTCAACTGGAATCTGGAGGCTTACCATCTTCGGAGCGTATTCATTTACTTCCGGACGTGGACGGTCGATCTGTTTGAGCATGATTTCATCCAGAATGTAGATTCTTGCCTTGCGGGTCTTTTCAAATGCATCGCGGATGATGTCCAATGTCAGACCATCAATCTTGATGTCCACCTGAATTGCGGTGATACCTTTGTGAGTACCGCCAACCTTAAAGTCCATATCGCCGAAGAAGTCTTCCAGACCCTGAATGTCAACCATGGTCATCCAGCGGTCACCTTCGGTGATCAGACCACAGGAGATACCTGCAACAGGAGCTTTAATCGGAACACCTGCATCCATCAAAGAGAGGGTGGAAGCACAGATGGAAGCCTGAGAGGTAGAACCGTTGGAGGAAAGAACCTCGGATACCAGACGGTATGCGTATGGGAACTCTTCTACTGGTGGAATTACTGGTTCCAGAGCTCTTTCTGCCAGTGCACCATGACCGATCTCGCGGCGGCCAGGACCTCTGGAAGGTTTAGTTTCGCCAACCGAGTAGGATGGGAAGTTGTACTGATGCATATAGCGTTTGGTATCTTCGTTGTCGATACCATCCAGAATCTGAGCATCCGAAACAGGACCGAGGGTTGTGATGGTCATAACCTGAGTCTGTCCACGGGTGAACAGTGCAGAACCATGTACACGAGGAATGAGTCCTACCTCACAAGCCAGAGGACGGATTTCATCGATGCCACGGCCGTCTACACGCTTGCCTTCATCCAGCAGCCATCTTCTTACAACAAATTTCTGGAGTTTATAGATGCATTCATCGATCTTTGCACCCTCTTCTGGGTACTGCTCATCGAATTTTGCATGGATTTCTTCGATTACTGGAGCCAGACGCTCTTCACGGATGTTCTTGTCGTCGGTATCCAGTGCATATTTTACTTTATCAATTGCGAAGTCCTTGATTGCCTCGAACATGTCGTGGTCAACTTCCTGAGATTCAAAGCTGAATTTTGGTTTGCCGATTTCAGCCTGTACGTCAGCGATGAACTGTGCAATCTTCTTGATTTCTTCGTGTGCTTTTGCAATTGCTTCCAGCATGGTGTCTTCTTTGACCTGATTTGCACCAGCTTCGATCATAACGATCTTTTCGCGGGTACCTGCAACGGTCAGCTGAAGGTCAGATTTCTTTCTCTGCTCTTCATTTGGGCAGATGATGATTTCATCATCAACCAGACCTACCTGAACACCACCGATTGGACCATTCCATGGAATATCGGAAATGGACAGTGCAAAGGAAGTACCGAGCATACCAGCAACTTCTGGGGAGTAATCCTGATCAACCGAGAGAACGGTCATAACAACCGAAACGTCGTTTCTCATATCTTTTGGGAAGAGAGGACGGATTGGACGGTCTACTAGACGGGAAGTCAGGATTGCTTTCTGGGATGGACGGCTCTCACGTTTAATGAAGGAACCTGGGATTTTACCAACTGCGTACAGTTTTTCCTCAAAATCAACCGACAGAGGGAAGAAATCAACGCCCTCACGTGGTTTTGGTGCAGCAGTAACGTTTACCATAACGGTGGTATCGCCGTAGCGTACCAGAACGGAACCGTTTGCCAGACAAGCCATTTTGCCGGTTTCGAAGGAAATTTTCTTTCCGGCAAGCTCTGTTTCAAACACTCTGAAATTTTCAAACATAGTTGCAGCCTCCTTTGAAATTCTCGGGCGGCCGGGACATTACCCTTTTAGCAAAAAATCCAGCCTCAAACTGTTTTGCTGCTCGATTTGATGCTAAAAATAGGTTTTCTGCCCAACCGTCCCTTTTTGTTCATACATAAAAGGCAGAAGTACCGCGGATTGCTCCGGATACCTCCGCCCTTTTCAGACAATCTGAGAAAATTACTTTCTCAGACCCAGTTTCTCGATGATTGCACGGTAACGATTGATATCTTTTTTCTTCAGGTAGTTGAGCATGTTGCGGCGACGACCTACCATTTTCAGCAGACCACGTCTGGAGTGATGGTCGTTTTTGTTAGCTTTGAAATGCTCGGTCAGGTCGTTGATTCTCTTAGTGAGAATTGCGATCTGTACTTCAGCGGAACCTGTGTCGGTGTCGTGCAGTCTATTCTGTTCGATTACCTGTGTTTTTTCTTCTTTTCTCATCATGGTTACATTCACCTCTTCATAATATTTCACCTGTGACTGGGTTTAGGGCTGGTGAAATGCCTGTTCGTCCTTTTGCGGAAACTACAAGGCGGTATCCCCAAACTGGGCCACGGCAATGTGTTTGAGCTTGCACAGCTCACTTAATTAGTATATCATACCCTTTTAGGTTTGTAAACAGGGTTTTTCCCAAAATACGAAAAGTTTTTCCCGTATTTTTTGTCATATAAAAAACAAATTAAAGTTTTCGTCCACCTTTTCCAAAAGGTGGTGGGTTTCCAAAGGGCAAAGCCCTTGGCGCACTCCGCAGAGTGCGAAACTCTTTATCCGTGAAAGCGCATTTTTGAGAGCTCGAGAACTTTTTGCAAGTGAAAAAGTTCTCGAAAGCCGATTGCAAGTACAAACTATACTCAAAAATTATCCAGTGGATGATTTTTGACGACGCCAGCTTGAAGCTGGACACAGTTTCGTGCTCTGGTTTGGTTGGAAATAAGAATTTTAACACGCGGCAATCGCTTACAATTTATCAATTTTTTCAGGCAATAGCATAGACAGCAGAAAAACCTTCCAGTGGGAGGTTTTTCTGAAAAGTGCATGTCGTTTGTTTCTCAAGGGGGCTTTTCTCTTACAAAAGCCCCCTCTTTTTTCAATCCAAGGTTTGGATTGAAAAAATTCACCCGCAAAGGCGCCTGACGATAAGGTTTTCGCTCGTTGCGACGAGCGCCCAAAGGCTCTGCCTTTGGGAACCGCGAGCTTTTTGTAAAAAGCTCGACCAAAAACTTTTGTTTTCGTCCTCAGGCTACTTTTTATAATGCAATGTCTTCTGGATGGCCGTCACGGAAAACCATCTGCTCGATGTTGCTGGCAATATCTTTCATGACATTGTCTTTATCTGCAGCAATCTGTGCTTTCAGCTGATCGATGGAAGAAAATTTCTGTTCCGGACGAACAAAGCGGAAGAAATAAACCTCCACAATCTTTCCGTACAGATCTCCGGAGAAGTCCATGATATAGGTTTCTGCAAGTGGACCGTCCGAACCAACCGTAGGCTTTACTCCAACATTGGTTACACCGCCGTACAGCTTGCCGTCAATGTTCACTACCGTAGAGTAAACACCATATTTTGGCACAATATGATAGCGAGGGAAAACCTGATTGATGGTCGGAAAATCCATCAGACGTCCAATCTGGTTGCCGTGCTCCACCTTCAGGCGGATACAGAAACGTCTTCCCAGCATACGGCTTGCCTGATCCATCTTTCCCTCCAGAATCGCCTGGCGAATACGGGTGGAGCTGACCGGTTCCCCATCCAGATTGATTGGGTCACAAACGTTCAGTTTTACTCCGTGTTTCTGGGCAATTTCACGAAGCTGCTGGGTCGTTCCTGCTCCTTTTTTCCCAAAGGTAAAGTCATAACCACAGCTCAATTCTTTTGCGCCCATCTTTTCAATCAACATCTTCTCAACAAACTCCTCCGGCTCCATGTCTTTGAATCGTTCAAAGTCCGGCATGACAACCAATTCAAAGCCCATCCGCTCCAGAATCGCACACTTCTGCTCATCTGGTGTCAGACTCATGTAATTTTTTTTGATTTGAGGAATTGAGTTAGAGATTGTATATGTAAATACACAGGGAGCAAGCTCACTATTTTCCAGCGCCTTGCCCAAAACTTCCCGATGACCAATGTGAATTCCGTCAAACAGTCCCAGAGCAACCGATGCCGGTTTTCCGGATTCCGGCCGCATAAAATCTTTTACAACTTTCAAGCTCTCTTTCCCCATTTCCTTCATCACACATTATAGACAGATTTTTGTCTATTTGCAAGGCAGTTTGTTTGATTATATTTTAACGAAGTATCAAAACTGTACTATATCAACAATTCCACGATTATTTTTGTATTTATCGTACAATAATAATCAATTCTATTTGTTTCTTAATTTCGGAATCATTTTTTTGTGTTTTCAAATTTTGTTTTTCAATTATCCCTTAAAAACAAAATTGTTGTCACTAACCTTCCAAAATGGAAAACAGCTTCTTCATTTTGAGCTCTCCATTTTCCCAGTCAGCAACACTGATGCCCAAAAACACATCATCTTCTCCCATTACCCGAATATCGCCGGTATATCCCTGCATGGTTTTCATTTCGTTAAGACGGGCAAGATCCAGCTTGACACCATTCTGGAAAAGGGTCTGCTGACGGCCAGCCAGATGCAATGCCGGCAAAGATTCGAAAACGGTACGGATTGGAAGCAGACGCTCAGTAAGTGTTCCCTCTTCCGAAAGTTTTTCCGCTTCCTCCAGCGTGATGCTGTCTGCAATGGAAAATCCGGCTGCTTCGGTTCGACGCAGTGCGGTCATGGTTGCTCCGCAGCCCAACGCTTCTCCAATATCAGCGCAAAGAGTGCGGATATAGGTTCCCTTCGAGCAGGCAACGTCGATTTGATAGATATGCTGTGCATCATCTGCGCTCAGCAGTTTCAGTTCCGTGATAGTAACAGGACGCTTCTCCCGCTCAATCTCGATGCCCTGACGTGCCAGATCATACAGTCGTTTTCCGTTAATCTGAATTGCTGAGTACATTGGCGGCAGCTGCATAATCTCTCCGCGGAAAGATTCCAGTGCTTTCTCGACATCCTCTTTGGTTGCCGAAACCTCGGTGCGGGTCAGCACCCTTCCAGTCGCATCCAGTGTATCGGTCGTATAACCCAACTGAAAGGTCGCAGTGTATCGTTTATTCTGATTTGGCAGGATATCGCAGCATTTGGTTGCACGTCCCACAAAAATCGGCAGTACACCGGTTGCCATCGGGTCAAGAGTTCCCGCATGTCCGACCTTTCTGGTACCCAGCAGGCGGCGCATCTTTGCCACCATATCAAAGGAGGTAAAATCCTCCGGTTTGTCCAGGATAATAATTCCGTCCAAAGTATTTCCTCCTTTTACTGACACAATTCCACACGAACCGATTCCAGAATTTTCTGGTATGCCTGTTCCAAGGTAACATCTTTGCCTTCTATCGTACATCCGGCAGCTCCGGCATGTCCTCCGCCGCCCAGACGTTTACAGATTGCACAGGCATCGACTGTTGTATCGGTTCTGACCGAAATCTTATATCCTTGATAGCTTTTAAACTGACGAAGAGTCACTCCAACCTGCACACCTTCGATGGATCTTGGGAGCGAAGACAATCCTTCCAGCTCATCATCCGTAACCTGAAGCTCATTGATTCGGTCCCGCATCAGGCTGATTACCGCACATTTTCCATCCAGCTCGTAACGAAGGCTGTGCAGTGCATCACAAATCAACTGCACCTTTCCCCGACTGGTGCTTTCCAGCATCAGTCGATGGATCAGGCGCATCTGTGCTCCTGCAAGCAACAGTTTCTGTGCGGCAATATGGGTCTGTACGGTGGTGGAAGGATAGCGAAAGCATCCGGTATCGGTCACGATTCCAGTATACAGGCTGTCCACAATCTGCTGATCCAGCTTCACTCCCATTGCCTCGATCAAATCGAGCATCAGCTCACAGTTTGCGGCTGCATCTGAACGGAGCAGCAGTTGTTTTGCATAACCGGTATTGGAAGCGTGGTGATCCACACTCAGATCAATTCGATCTGCATATTGGGACAGTTTCTCCCCCAAAAGCTTTTGGTCAGCCACATCGACCGAAACTAGGGTCTTTGGCTCGAACGGCAGATTTTCCAGCGTTGTGTCGTATTTTCCGTTTTCAAAAATATAGGAATAGTATGGAGCAATCGGGTCCTGACATAGAACATCCGCGCGTTTTCCAAGTCTGTGCAGAGCATGCATCAGCGCAAAAGCGCTGCCGATGGTATCTCCATCGGGACTTTTATGGGTCAAAATTAAAATATCCTGCGCGTCAGACAAAAATTTGGCTGCCTGTTCCAAGCAAATCATTTGGGACACGATGTCTCTTCCTTTCTCACTTCTATTCTTCGACTTCTTCCTCGTCCTTTTTGATATCAAGGCTGTTGAGGATACGCGCGATATCTGCGCTGTATTCGGTAGAATCATCCGCAATAAAATGGAAATCTGGAATGCGGCGCATTTTGATGCGGGAATTTACCTCATGTTTGATAAAGCCGTTTGCATTGTTGAGTCCCTTAACTGCTTCCTTTGCTTTATCCATTCCTTCCAGCGAGCTGATATAAACCTTGCAATGAGAAAGATCGTTGGAAAGTTCTACCTTAATAATGGTGAGGATAGAAGAAACTCTTGGGTCCTTGACATGACGGATAATATCGGTCAATTCCCTTTTCAAGTCCTCACTGGTTCTTCCTACACGAAAGCCCATGGAAATTCTCCTTTCTATTTTAGTCGTATTGCAAATGAGGGCTGAAACATTTGTTCAGTCCTCATTATGATTTTGGGATATAAATAACGAAGTTAGTTGAGCAAAAATAAAAGTTTTACTCAATTTTTTCAAAAAATTGTCCAGTCCAGAGTGAAACTCTGGTCGCTCACCACAGTGAGCGACATTTTCTGGAGTTGGAAAGGAGCTTTGCTCGGTTGCCGCAGGCAATTTTGCCCAATCCTTTATGGGCAAAAAGAGCAAACTCCTGATTGAAAACTTGTTTTCAATCCCCTTTTCTGCAAGAGAAAAGAGGTTCAAAAAGTACCGAACTGCACGGACTATCCCCGAAAAGTTCCCAGTGGGAAGTTTTCGGGTTTCTGAATCTGTCTGCTTTCGCAGTCAGGGTACTGACATACCACAGCATCGAAACAGCATAGTGCCCCGAACTATTTATATATTTTGGAGGAGTGTCACAGGGGCTTTGCCCCCGTACCCCCACAACTTTTGAAAAAGTTGACAAAACTTTTTGTTTTTGCCCGACCTGCGCGAGAGCGAAGCTTTCAAATTCGCACTGAACCGACTACGCGAAACAGCTTTGGTACTTTCTCAGAAAGTACAAGGCTCAGCCTGCTAATCGCGGTATTCCTCGATCATGTATGCTTCGAAGATGTCGCCAACCTTCAGGTCGCCGAACTTCTCGATGCCCATACCACATTCGTAGCCTCTTGCAACCTCTTTGACGTCGTCTTTGAAACGTTTGAGGGAGGTCAGATGCTCGTCAGCGATAATAATACCGTCACGAACAATGCGGATCTCTGCGTTTCTGGTAATCTTACCTTCCAGAACATAGCATCCTGCAACGGTGCCGACACCGGTGATCTTGAATACTTCACGAACCTCTGCACGACCCAGCTCAACCTCACGGGTCTTAGGTGCCAGCATACCTTTCATAGCGGAGGAGATCTCTTCGATTGCGTCGTAGATGACACGATACATTCTCATGTCAACGCCTTCGCTCTCTGCCATATCTCTTGCGATTGGGTCTGGACGAACGTTGAATCCAACAATGATTGCGCCGCAAGCCTGTGCGAGCATAACGTCGGACTTGCTTACTGCACCTACTGCACCGTGAATAACCTTAACACGAACCTCTGGGTTGCTCAGTTTTTCCAGAGACTGTTTTACTGCTTCTACAGAACCCTGTACGTCTGCTTTTACGATCAATGGCAGCTCTTTGGTCTCGCCAACCTCGATCTGTTCAAACAGATTATCCAGAGTAACTTTCTGGTAGGAGCTGAATTCTTTTTCTTTTGCTTCCTGACGGCGTTTTTCAACCAATTCTCTTGCCAGTCTTTCGTCTTCAACTGCGTTAAATTCGTCACCTGCTGCTGGAACTTCTGCAAGGCCGGTAATTTCGACTGGTGTGGATGGACCTGCGGTATCGATACGCTCGCCCTTGGAGTTGGTCATAACACGAACACGACCGATTGCGGTTCCAGCGATTACGCTGTCGCCGGTTCTGAGGGTACCGTTCTGAACCAGGATGGTTGCAACAGGGCCACGGCCTTTATCAAGTTTTGCCTCAATAACAGTACCTTTTGCCATACGGTCTGGGTTTGCTTTGAGTTCTTTGACTTCTGCTACCAGCTGGATGTTTTCCAGAAGATCCTGAATACCCATCTTGGTCTTAGCAGAAACCGGAACACAGATAACATCGCCGCCCCATTCTTCTGGAACCAGTTCATATTCGGTCAGTTCCTGTTTTACTTTTTCTGGATCAGCAGTTGGTTTATCCATCTTGTTGATTGCAACGATAATGGAAACACCTGCTGCTTTTGCATGGTTGATCGACTCAACAGTCTGTGGCATGATACCATCGTCAGCCGCTACAACCAGAACTGCGATATCGGTGATATCTGCACCGCGGGCACGCATCGAGGTAAATGCCTCATGTCCAGGAGTATCCAGGAAGGTAATTGGCTTATCATTTACCATAACCTGATATGCACCGATGTGCTGGGTAATACCGCCAGCCTCAGTGGAGGTAACGTCAGAGTGACGGATTGCGTCCAGGATGGATGTTTTACCGTGGTCAACGTGACCCATAACAACAACAACCGGTGGACGCTCTACTTTCTTATCATCATCGTCCTCGCTGTCATCAAACAGACGTTCTTCGATGGTAACAACAACCTCTTTTTCAACCTTTGCACCAATTTCCATTGCAACCAGTGCAGCAGTATCGTAGTCGATGACATCCGAAACAGATTTCATCTCGCCGAGCATCATCAGACGTTTGATGATTTCAGCGGACTGGATCTTCAGTTTCAGAGCCAGATCGCCAACGGTGATTTCATCCGGCAGGGTGATGTGCAGCTTCTGACGTCGCTCGCGCTCCATCTCCAGCTTGCGCATCTTTTCCATCTCTTTATCCTTTTTGGACATGAAGTTTTTCTTCTTGTTGTTTCTGCCGCCGATCTTCTGTTTCTTCACGCCGTCATCGCGTTTTGCCAGATTTTCTGGTGCGATGTTTTCATAGCGTTCATTGTATTTGTCCAGATCAACGTTTGCAGCACGCATATCAACGTGACGGATCATCTTGCCGTTTACGTTTTCGTCCAGTTCCGGATTGATTGCGGATGCCTGACGAGGTGCTGGTGCTGGAGCCGGTTTTGCAGGTTTTGACTGTTTTGGACGATCATTCTGCGGACGGTCTCCCTGTGGTTTGTCGCCAAATTTACGATCATTTGGACGATCACCATTTCTATCGTTGAAACGTGGTTTGTCGCCATATTTGCGATCACCCTGTGATCTATCACCCTGTGGGCGTTCGCCATTTCTGTCATTGAAACGTGGCTTGTCGCCGAATTTGCGATCACCCTGTGATCTATCACCGTTTCTGTCATTGAAACGTGGTTTGTCGCCGAACTTGCGATCACCCTGTGGTCTGTCGCCCTGTGGACGATCTCCCTGTGGGCGTTCCCGTTTTGGACGGTCAGTATTATTGCGAGGCGCCTGTCCTGCGCCCTGATTGTGCTTTGGTGTATCGTTCATATCCTGCTTCTCCCTCTCATTGTCTGCCTCAACCGGCGGTGTCTGCTCTTTGACCTCCGGCTGTTTTGGCTCTACCAAAGGTTTTTCCTGTGCAACTTTTGGCGGCTCCTGTACTGCCGCAGCTGGTTTTTCTTCTGGTTTTGGCTGTTCTGCCTTTGTTTCCTGCGGATTCTTTTCAGCAGTTTTTTCCTGCTTTGGCTGTTTTGGAGCCTTCGGTTCCTTCGGAGCTTTTGCAGCCTTGGTTTCTTTTGCTGCCTCAGCAGGTGCTGATCCTGATTGCTCCTTATAAAGATAATAGCTTTCCAGACTCTTCAGCTCTGTCTTTTGTGTATAGGTCTCAAAGATGAAGTTCAGTTCTTCACCGGTTAATGCGGTTGTGCGCTTTTTTTCACCGGAAAAGTTTTTTTCCAGAAGAGCGATGATCTCCTTCTGGTCAACACCCAGGTCCTTTGCAACATCGCTGAGTTTATATTTATCATTTATCATGCAAACATCTGCCTCCTTTGCTGAGGGTTTCCTCTTGTGAGAAAATTTCTCATTCAAAAAATGCGGTTGTTAAATGCTTTTTTCTGCAAGGGCAACAAGCTTTTTGGCAAAGCCCTCATCGGAAAGGGCAATTACGCCGGAACGCTTTTTACAAAAATGGAACACCTCTTCCATCGTCACCCGAAGTTGATATGGCTGCATTCCATGCTGCTGTGCTACAAAGCAAAGTTCCTTGCGGCTTTTTTCCGAGAGATCCTCGGTGTAGAACACACCTTTTGCGTTTTTGTTTTTGATCTCCTCGACCACCTTGTCAAACCCCAGAATCAGTTTGCCTGCTCTGAGTGCCAGTGACAAAGTGGAAAGTTCCTGCTTCTGCATAAACTGTCTCCTTTCCTCTGGTTTTCCCTATACAGACTCGCTTCCCTGCGCAAGCTGGTGTTCCAGCTTTTCATAAACCTCGTCAGGGATTGCGGTTTCCAGTGCTCGTTCCAGCTGCTTTGTTTTACGCGCTTTTGCAAGGCACTGTTCGTTTGCGCACAGATAAGCGCCCCGTCCGGATTTTTTTCCGGTAAAGTCGATGCTGATTTCCCCTTCTGGAGAACGAACCACACGGATCAGCTCTTTTTTCGGCTTATGTTCACGGCATCCGGTGCACATGCGGACCGGAACTTTTTTTGCCGGTGTTGGCATTGTGTCTGCCTCCTTTATCGCTTATCAACTGCTGTATTTTCCTTAAAATTCCTCGTCTGCAAACAGATCTTCCACAGCTTTGTCAATCTGTTCCTGTGTTTCTCTGCGCAGGGTTTCCATCTCTTCGATGATCTGCTCTGCCTGGCTTTCTGGACCGATATCAATCTTCCAGCCGGTGAGTCTTGCTGCCAGACGAACGTTCTGACCCTTGTTTCCGATTGCAAGGGAGAGCTGGCTGTCTGGAACGATTGCTTTGCATGCTTTTGCTCCGGTTGGGTCAACCAGTACCTTGGAAACTTCTGCTGGAGAAAGTGCTGCTGCAATCAGTTCTTCTGGCTGTTCACTGTAACGGATAACGTCGATCTTTTCGCCGCCCAGTTCTTCTACGATAGCAGATACACGGCTTCCTTTTGGACCGATGCATGCGCCGACTGCATCAACGTTTTCATCCTTGCTCCATACTGCGATCTTGGTTCTGGAACCTGCCTCACGGGATACTGCTTTGATTTCAACAGTACCATCCTTGATTTCCGGAGTATGCATCTCAAACAGACGTTTGATCAGACCTGGATGGCTGCGGGAAATCATGAGTTTTGGATTTTTGCCGCCGGTGAGAACATCCACAACATAAACCATAACGCGCTGACCCTCGTGGAGTTCTTCGCCTGGAACCTGCTCGCTCTTTGGCAGGATTGCTTCGGTCTTGTCGATCTCAACGGTTGCATTGCCCTTAACCTCATCAATTTTGAGAATCGGAACCGAGATGATCTCATATTTCTTATCCATGTATTTCTGTGCAATCTGGCCTTTTTCTGCTTCGCTGATTGCCTGACGGATAACATGTTTTGCAGACTGTGCTGCAATGCGGCCAAACTGTTTTGTTTCCAGTGGAATCTCAACTACGCCACCGATGTGTGCCACTTTACTGTACTTGGTTGCATCTGCAAGAGTGATTTCGGTTTCCGGATCTTCCACTTCTTCTACAACATTTTTGCGAACTGCTACATAAAAACGGTTCTTTGCTGGGTCAATTTCAACGATGGTATTTTCGCTGCCGCCAAAATCACGTTTAATTGCAATTGCAATTGCGTTGCTGATCTTTTCAATCAGGTAGGACATTGGGATGCCCTTTTCCTTTTCCAGAGAAGCCAGAGCTTCAAAAACTTCATTATTGATTACGTTCATATTCGCTGCCACGTCTGCTGCCTCCTAAATCTTATCAAAAACCAATATATCCTGTCTTAAATCTTGGCATTTTTCCAGTCGATCTCTTCATACAACCGGATATATGCCGCATCTTTTTTTGCAAAAGAAAGTTCCTCGCCTTCCAAGGTAACCCATACGTTCTGTTCGTCACACTTTGTGAGAGTGCCGACAAACTCACGAACGGTTTTTCCCTGTGCTGTCTGCATCGGACGGATCATCTTTACTTCTACATCCTGCCCCAAATACCGCTCAAAATGCCATGGACGCACCAGATCGCGTCCAATTCCCGGGGAGGATACCTCAAAATAGTAGGACTGGCTGATTGGATCAGCTTCGTCAAGAATCTTATCAAAAGTTCTGCTCAAATTTTCGCAGTCATCGATGGTGACTCCGCCTTCCTTATCAATGAACAGGCGCAGATACCAGGAAGCGCCCTCCTTTTCAAAGCGGACGTCCCAAAGCTGCAGTCCCATCTCTTCCACTACCGGCTGTGCCAGCTGGGTAACAATCTCCACGGTGTTTGGTTTTTTCGATGTAGCCAAAAACGATTCCCTTCCTTTCCTGATGTGTAGGTTTTATCTGTTGTGTTCTAAAAAATCTTTGTCCTAACAAAACAAAAGAGCGGGCAACCCCACTCTTTCCTTACGACAGTCTACTACTTGGCGCAAAGAGCTTTCCAATCAGAAAGTCCTCCCGCCTTTCCTCTTTAATTTACCATACTTTCGAAACTTTTGCAAGCCCCCCAAACCCTTTCTTGCCATAAAACTTTGCGAAAGATGACTTTTTCAGGGAAAATGTTCTGTCCTGCCCGATGCTTTTTCCGTTTACCAAAAGCAAAATAAGCAGATAGTTTATTCGAATGTCTTAAAAGCTTGTCGGCTACACCAGTTTGCTAATGGAAAAGCTCTGCACCTGGCTGTCCTTTTTCAAAAGGTCACTGAGTGGGCCAATCTGATGCAATCCCCTGATCCGGACAACAAAACGAACTTCCATTGCTTCTGTACCGGTGGATTTTACCTTAATATCCGACATTTCAAATTTGTTTTGGGAAAGCATTGTCTGGAAGCGCTCCAAAGCATCCTCTGCCGGAAGCAGTGTCACGGTAACGCGCTCACCAAAATATTCATTGGAAACGATAAACTTCTGATGAAGAAGGAACTGGGAAAATAAAATCACAAGTGTCGAGCTGATTCCTAAAAAGTACATTCCGGCTCCCAATGCCATTCCGACTCCGACCGTAGCCCAGATTCCGGCAGCTGTGGTCACACCCATAATCTCATGCTTGCCGGCAAGGATCAGTCCTGCTCCAAGGAAGCCGACTCCACTGGCAACGCTTGCGGCAACACGCGAAGCATCCACCGAAAGTCCCTGAGTAATGACATCAAAAAATCCATATTTTGAAATTACGACCATCAATGCACTGGTCAGTGCAACCAGAAGATGTGTTTTTAATCCGGCATTTTTCAGTCGATTTTTTCGTTCCAGACCGATGAACGCTCCACAGATACCCGCTACAATAATGCGGAACAAAAGCTCCATCTGAATAAACAGCTGCGACTGCATCAGCTCGGTAATCTCCTTCATCATGTTCTCCCTCTCCTTTATTTCATAAATTTGTACAATAATATTTATGAAATCATACGATAAAATGTTAAAAATAACATCAAATTAAATATGCCCATTAATATAACATAATCCATCACGAATGTCAACTTTTTGTGAAGAAGAAAAAGCTCAGCAAAAAGAAATTTTTCCATTTCTCTTGACCTCATCTTTATTATGCGGTATAATAGTTTAGGATTTTTTAAAAATCTTTGCTAGAGTGGCTCAGTCGGTAGAGCAGCTGATTCGTAATCAGCAGGTCGTGGGTTCGATTCCCATCTCTAGCCCCAAAAGGCGCAGCTGAGACACAAACTCAGCTGCGCCTTTTTTATTCAAAAATACGGGAATCATCGGGAGGCAAAACAATGAGCATGAAAGAACGGATGCACACCGGGGAGCTTTATCTTCCTGGAGACAAGGAGATTATGAAAGAACAGCTTGCGTGTCTAAATCTCTTGTATGATTTTAATATGACCAGACCAACCGAACTGGAAAAGCGGGAAAAGATGCTTCAAAAAATGTTTGCTGAAATCGGCGAAGGGTGCTATATCGAACCGCCCTTACATACAAATTTCGGTGGTGCCCATGTCCATTTCGGGAAAAACGTCTATGCAAACTTCAATCTGACTTTGGTGGACGACACTCACATCTATGTTGGAGACAACACTATGTTTGGGCCTGGAGTTATCGTCGCTACGGCAGGACATCCCATTCTTCCTTCCCTGCGGGAAAAAGGCTATCAGTACAACATGCCGGTTTCCATCGGCAAAAACTGCTGGATTGGTGCCGGCGCAATCATCCTTCCTGGAGTACAGATTGGAGACAATGTAGTCATCGGCGCTGGCAGTGTTGTAACAAAGGATATCCCTTCCGACGTTGTTGCAGTGGGAAATCCATGTCGTGTGCTGCGCCCTGTTGGTGAACGGGACAAGGAATTTTATTTTAAACAAAGACGCATTGACTTTGCTTATCTGCAAAAAGATTTGGAAGAATAAAAAACACATAAGATAAACAAATCCCTCATGAGCTTGCTAACTCATGAGGGATTTGTTGTTTTTAAATATTCTTTTTGAAAACTATTTGTTCGCAGCTTTCCATTCCAGATATTCGTCAAATGTGCAGCGGCGATCGATAATTCCGTCCGGAGTGATTTCGATGATACGGTTTGCAACAGTCTGTACAAACTCGTGGTCATGAGAAGTAAAGAAAACGTTGGACTTAAAGTCCATCAATCCATTGTTGACAGCGGTGATCGACTCCAGGTCGAGATGGTTGGTTGGCTGATCCAGAATCAAAACGTTGGAACCAAACAGCATCATCCTCGAAAGCATGCAGCGAACCTTCTCACCACCGGAAAGAACCTGTACCGGTTTGTACACATCATCCCCCGAGAAGAGCATTCTGCCCAAAAATCCGCGCAGATAGGTCTCGGTGATATCCTTAGAGTACTGGGACAGCCACTGAAGAATGCTGAGCTCACAGCCATTAAAATATTCCGAGTTATCCTTCGGGAAATAGGAGCGGGAGGTGCTGACGCCCCACTTGATCGAACCTTCATCAGGCTGAATCTCCTCTGCCAGAATCTGCATCATGGCAGTCTGCGCGATCTCGTTTTCTCCGATGAATGCGATCTTGTCGCCCTTCGCAACCGTAAAGGAAATATCGTTTAATACCTTCACTCCATCGATGGTTTTGCTGATGCGGTCTACGGTCAGGACATCCTTACCGATCTCACGATCCATGGTAAAACCGACATACGGATATTTTCTGGAAGAAGCAGGCAATTCTTCAACAGTCAGCTTATCGATGAGCTTTCTTCTGGAGGTTGCCTGTTTGGATTTGGATTTGTTTGCAGCAAAACGAGCGATAAAGTTTTGCAGTTCCTTGATCTTTTCGTCCGCTTTGCGTTTCTGGTCAGCAATCATACGCTGCATCAGTCGGCTGGATTCGTACCAGAAGTCATAGTTTCCGACATACATCTTAATCTTGTTGTAGTCGATATCCACGATGTGGGTGCAGACATTGTTTAAAAAGTGACGGTCATGAGATACGATGATGACTGTTCCCACATAGTCCATCAAAAATTCTTCCAGCCAGTTGATGGAAGCAAGGTCCAGATGGTTGGTAGGCTCATCGAGGAGGATGATTTCCGGCTGACCAAACAGTGCCTGAGCCAGCAGGATTTTAACCTTTTCCTTGTCGCCAAGTGCGCTCATCTGTTCATACAGCAGGTTCTGGTCAAGACCCAGACCCTTTAACAGCTTGCTGATCTCGGTTTCGATCTCCCAGCCGTTTAATTCTGCGAATTCTGCCTCGAGTGCTGCGGCAAGTTCGCCGTCCTCTTCGGTGAATTCTTCCTTATTATATAAAGCATCCTTCTGCTGCATGATTTCGTACAGGCGTGGATTGCCCTGGATAATGGTATCCAGTACCGAAAAGCTGTCGTAAGCAAAGTGATCCTGTTTGAGCACCGACATACGCTCTCCGTCCGGAATTTCCACAGAACCGGTAGTTGGTTCCAGCTCGCCGGAAAGGATCTTCAAAAAGGTGGATTTTCCAGCGCCGTTTGCGCCGATGACGCCGTAGCAGTTGCCGGCATTAAACAAAAGATTAACGTCGGAAAACAGCTTCTGACCGCTAAAATCCAGACTGACGTTGTTAACTGTAATCATACTGATTCTCCATTCCTAATTAGTCGCTATGAGTATAGCATAGCTGTCTTGTCCCGGTCAAGACAGGAAGTGTATTTTTTCAGGAAACAGAGCGATATTATGGACATTTGCAGATAAAACCTTCTAAAACTTTGCCACTACCAATAAATCCCCCTCTTCAATGCGGGTGTTCCCATTTGGAATAATCGTCTGCTTGCCGCGCTCGATCATGACAATCAGCCCTTTTTGTGTGAGGTTGATTTCTGAAAGGGTCCTGCCTTTGAGCCGGTCGTTGTTTTCCACTGTAATCTCCCGCAGGGTCAGGTTTTCCCTGTCCTCAAATTCCCGCGCTGCAATCACCAGCAAATCTCCCGGAAGGATTTGGGTGTCCCCGTTTGGCGTAATCTTCTCTTCTCCCCGCATAATCAAAACCACCAACAGATCGTTTGGCAGGGCAATCTCCCACAGTTTTTTCCTGCACCAGCGATGGCCTTCCTGTACCGAGATTTTCACAAAGCTCACGTCGTTTACTTCCTTGTAGTCGGTAAAGGTTTTGAGTACGTCCGCTTTTTCATCAATCATCCTCATCTTTTTGGACATCCATGGTAGAAGTGCTCCCTGAACAGACAGCGAGAACAGGACGATACAGAACACCAGATTAAACAGATTATACTGGGCAGATACCCCCTGCATGACCGCAAAGATAGCAAATACGATGGAAGCCACTCCTCTCAGCCCTGCCCAGGACACCAGACCGATCTGTCCCAATCTGGCTTTAAAGGGAAGCAAAATACCAAGCACCGATATTGGACGTGCAATCAGTGTCATGAACAACATAATCAGCAAAGACGGCAGGATTACCTGCGGCAGCTTTGCCGGTGTAACCAGCAGACCAAGCAGGAAGAAAATCATCATCTGGCAGACACCTGTAACCACGTCGAAAAAGTGTACCAGATCCCGTTTTCCCGGAAGATAGGAGTTTCCCATCAAAATACCGCACAGATAAACGCTCAAATATCCATTTCCCCCGAGCAGCCCCGGCAGAGTATAAGCAAGGGTTGCAACCGCAAACACCAAGATGGTTTCCCCCTGCTCCAGTTCGATGGAAAGGTTGTTTAACAGCCAGACAGTCACCTTTCCCAAAATAAGTCCGCACAAAACACCAATCGCAATCTGTTTAAGCAGCAGCATTCCAACCGATATTTCCTGACCGCTCAGCAGGCTGACCATCACTACCGTCAACATATAGGACATCGGGTCATTGGAACCAGATTCCAGCTCCAGCAATGACGCGGTATTATCTTTCAGATTCAGTTTTTTGGAACGCAGAATATTAAAAACCGACGCAGCATCGGTCGAAGATACCACCGAACCGATCAGCATACTTTCCAGCCAACCGGCTCCCAGCGCAATATGTACGAATACGCCCACCATTCCTGCGGTCAGCACCACTCCCAGTGTGGAGAGAAGAAATGACTGAACCGCTACCGGTTTTGCTTCCTTGATATTGGTGCCAAAGCCACCATAAAACATAACAAAAATCAAGCAGGCCGAACAGATCATCTCGGAAAGAGCATAATCATCAAACGAGATTCGAAAAATTCCATTTTCACCAAAACACATTCCCAAACCAATAAAAAACAAAAGGGACGGTACCTTTAGGTGGCTGGTAAATTTGTGCGTCAGAACGCAAATCACGATCACTGTTCCCATCAAAAAAAGCGCTGTGTTCAAATCAGTTCCTCCTTTTTCAATTTAAAGCGTTTTATTTTAGTATAGCATATCCTCCTTTTGCCTGCAAACAACAAAGGTGTGAGAGCATCTCCCACACCTTTGTTATCTTATTTAAAGTATCCGTTGATGGTTTCCTCTGCACGGTTCATCTCACCGTCAAATCCATCCTTGGCATCTGCGTTTCCGCCAATAACCAGAAACAGGTAGTTACCCTTTTGAATGATGCGTCCTGCCTGTGCCTTCTCGTACTGATCTGGCAGATATTCCTCGAAATTTTTAACAATCTCGTTCTTACGGTTTTCCAGTGCAGTGCGCACCTCATCGACCTTACCATCCTTTACCTTTAAGCCAATCAGATGGTCCGCAGAGGTATTTACTGCAGAATATTCACCATAATATTCCTCGATGTTCGCCGGATCAATGCCAAAGACATCCTTCAGGGCAGTTTCGTCCAGTTTCTGCGGCATGGTGATGCCAAATGTTTCTCCCAGTTTCATCACAACATCCTGAATCCTTGTTCCGGCTGCCATGATCATGCCTTCCTCGTTCTGCATTGCTTCATCCACCGAGTTGATTCCATTTTCTGCGCTGTCCTTTGCTCGCTGCGCTTCTTTTGTCATGTCATTCTTCATGTCGTTTGCGCCCTGTTCAATCATACCGGTAGTATTGTTCTGGTCTACTGTTCCGTTTTCACCACAGCCTGCCAGCATCGATACCATCAGCATTGCTGCAAGGGCAAGTCCGGTTATTCTTCTCATTATCATCATTCCTCGCTTTGTTTCGGTCAAAATTCCTGCGCCATTACCGCACAAGGAATGTGAAATAATGACGCAATATTATTGTATGTGAAAAAAGCGCATTTCATCAAAAACAAAGTCTGGAAGAAAAGTTAAAAATTTTCATTTTTCATTTAGGTCGCTTTCGTGTTCTGTACACCCCATGGATAAACAGAGGGCACCTCTCCCGCAATCATTCGTTCTTCCAGCAAAAAGGTCGTATCCACTTCCGGGACAATCTGATCATTTCCTGCATACAAAATCATCTGTGCCTGTACCCGAAGCTGCACCCGATAGACTGTCTGGTTGATTCCTGCCTGCGAAAACTCCTGCACAAAGTTTACCTGCGCTGCACCATACGGTTCCAGATGGAAGGAAAGTTCCGGACCTCTTCCAGTCAGAAAAACACCTCCCACCAAACTGCCCACTGGAATGGAGAGTTCCTCCTGGGAAAGTTTTGCAAACTCTCGGGAAAGATTTTCCGAAAGCTGTGCCTTGAGCATATTGGCGCGAACAACATCCATTCCCACCGAAAGCACCTGTCCGTCGCTTCCGCGCTCAACCTGCATAAATTCCCCTTCTGTTTCGCTCATCAGCTGCTGCACCTGTGTGCTGATCACCTGTTCCATTTTATTTTTACTTTGTGCCTGGGCTGCAGAAAGCAAGATCGGAGCAACACGAAGTTCCAGCGCATGCAGCAGCAAAAAGGCAATGGTAATCAACATTCCCCATGCAATCAACCGGTAATGCCGATCCCAAAAGCTTCGTCCCATCCTGCGCATCCACCATTCCCCCTTCCTGTTTTTCTGCTTTATTGTATGTTTCACAAAAGAAAATCTCCACAAAACAGCATGTCGCCAGAAAGTTTTCTCTGTTCTGTTCGGACACACCTCTTTCTCTTGACGGAAGACACCTGTTTATATTAGAATAAAAATTATAGTACATATCTTGCGCTATGCGGCAGACTGAGCGCAAAATTATCGTCTTTATTTTCAGAAGGGGGAGTGGATGTCATAGACCCGAAACCTAACCAACAAAAAAACAATACTGCCCAAATGATTGAACGAATTCTGTGGACGGTTGCAATTGCCACCATGTTGTTTTCCCTGTTGTTCGATACGCCTATCGGCATTGCGCAGGGAGTATGGAAAATCATCCTGCATCCGGACGGACTGATCACCGATTACAGTAAAGTTGGCGGATTTGGCGCGACCTTCTTTAACTCCGGTCTTATTATGTCAGCTTCCATTATCATTATTAAGAAAAGCCATGCAACTATCAGTGGTCCCACTATTGCCTGCGTCTTCTTGATGGCTGGTTTCTCAATGTTCGGCAAAAATATCGCCAACATCTGGCCGATCATTCTGGGTGTTTATCTGTTTTCCAGACACCAGAAAGAAAACTTCTCCAAATATGTTTACATAGCGCTTTACGGTACTGCTCTTTCTCCACTGATTACCGTTGTAGCGCTCGAATCGGGCAATCTGGTGCAAAAACTGCTGGCAGTCATTTTGTGCGGAACTTTGATTGGATTTCTCCTTCCCCCGCTTGCGACCTACTGTCTGAGGGTTCACCAAGGTTACAATCTGTACAACGTCGGTTTTGCTGCGGGTCTGGTTGGAACGCTGATTGTATCGGTTATGAAGTCGTTTGGCTACGAAACAACCTCCAGTTTAATCTGGACTTATGAAAATGATCCGCGTGTCATTGCATATATCTTCCTTCTTTCGGCAAGCTTAATGGCAGG
>ULQQ01017065.1_pt1 | contig 22556 bp, 18 predicted proteins | sample 1954621 | NCBI WGS metagenome assembly ULQQ01 (sample SAMEA4835659, study PRJEB28245) | human gut metagenome | biome: gut microbiome; material: fecal sample | place: Denmark | collected 2008
TTGCATTGCTATTGCATTCTTCTGTGAAGACAATTCAAAAGCATTTGAAACTCGATATAGATAAAGTCGAGGATAAAGTTATTGCGAGAGAGGCTAATCATCAGTTTGCAATGCAACAAAAACAGGAAGAGGTAAATACCGCAAGAAAAATGGCTTGCGATGGTATTCCTATTGAGCAAATTGCTAAAGAGATGCATCATACATTTAAAACGATTCAAAACTATTTGAATCCTAGTTACTCTGTAGAAAATAAGCATTACCATGCACGTATTCCAGGAAAGTTGGCACCCTATGAAGCTGAAGTCATTAAGTTGCGGTGCGAAGGCATGACATACCCCAGTATACACAAAATAATCAGTGAAAAGGGGTATGAGGGGTCAGTTGCTTCTTTAAGAATGTTTATTCAAAAAGAAAGGATTCGTTGTGTGTCCTCTCATAAAGAACAGGCTTGTTCTGATTATCAACCAAAGGAATACGTACAATGCCGATCACTAACGCAATTAATATATAAAGGGTTAGATGATGTGAAAACAATCAGCCAAGAGCAGTATGAACAAGTTTTAAAAACATACCCAATGATTGCCGATCTTTATGTGACCATAAAGGGATTTTATGAAATTATATATTCAAAGCATGAAGAAAAGCTTGACGCATGGCTTGTTAAACTGGAGAATTTTAATATTCCCGAGTTGCAAACATATGTGAATGGTATAAGACAAGATATTGTTGCTGTGAAAAATGGAATTGCCATGCAATATAATAATGGTTTGGCAGAGGGAAGCGTTAATAAACTCAAAGTAATAAAACGTATTATGTATGGCAGAAATAGTTTTGAATTATTGAAAGCAAAGGTACTGCTTCATGAGCAATTTTGCTGTGAAATCAACTAAATACGGAAAGAACCTATGGAGTGTTTACGATTCATGCGCTTTAGCCTCTTCTAAAAGGCTAATTAACCAAGACACAGAATTTGACGTTTATGTTTAAAGGGTAATCGCGGCCGTGAAATACTTTGTACTTCGATAAAACGAAATATATATTTCGATAAATCGAAACGCTATTCGAACGAAAATATAGTAATATATAAATAGAGACAAATGGTATTATATAATGAAATTCGTAAAGAACAATAGTGGATATAAATATGCGAATGATATAGGACAGTAGAAACTGGAAATAAAAATGTAGAAAGGAGAACACGTATTATTTAATAATTTAAATTAAGGACATTCTAAATATGTAAAATAGCTATTAGAGACAGAACGATACATTTTGAGAAAGTATAAAAGTAGGTGAGGGAAAAATGAGATATTTTATAGATGATAAAATTGGTGAAAAAGGTGGATTTGGAAATGTTTTTAATTGTCATTCGGAATTAGGTGGAGTATACGCCATTAAATGCCTAAAAACAAATGATGAAAATGCAGTACTTAGATTTCAAAAGGAAGTGCGCTTAATTAGTCGATTGAATCACCCTAATGTGATTAAAATCATTGGATATGATACGAGTGGAGATAAAAAGTATTACATTATGCCTAAATATCGATGCAGCATTATGGTCATTATACCAGAACTATACAATAATTTTGATAGGCAATATAAAGTTTTGACAGAAATTTTAAATGGATTAGTTTATCTTCATGAGCAGGGAGTATTACATAGAGACTTAAAACCGCAAAATATATTGTACAATTCTGATACAGATATTGCAATTAGCGACTTAGGATTTAGTCGTCAAATTGATTCGGATTCGCAACGCTTAACCCAATTTGGAGATGTATTTGGAACCCAAAGATATATGTCTCCAGAGCAAGCTGTTAATTCAGAGGGTGTGACGGAAAAAACAGATATATATGCGTTTGGAAAAATATTAGAAGATATCGTTACAAATTTTGAAAGCCATCCTGTCCCTAATGATGAAATTGGCTATATAATTGATAAATGTACAAAAGAGCATGCAGATAAGCGGTTTTCAAGTTCAAGAGAATTGCAGAATATTGTAGATAATGTTTATCAAAGAATTCTTAAAATATCAATGAACAATGATATTTTAGATAAAATATCAGCTATGGAGATGGGGGTATTAAATTTTGATGATATTATTGGCTTGACAATGGAACTTATGCATAATTTGCAAGAGGATGCAATAGAGAAATTTTTTCTCTCAATTTCAGATTATGATTATCAAAGATTAGAAAATGAACAAGAAGAAATATTATACAAGTTAATAGAAAAGTTAAAAGAGTACTATATAAGTCAATCATGGGGGTTTGATTATACGGATATAATTGGAGCCTTGTGCCAAAGATTGTATAATTTAACGAGTGATAATTCTATACGAGCTATGCTGTTATTCATTATTTTACAAGTGGGAGAGTCTCACAATAGATATTATGTTATGAGAATAGGGCAGACATTGATTAATCATCTTTTGAATAATATACCAGAGGCAATGGAGTTGCATGAGTTGCTTAATCAATACCCTATATCATTAGAAAGACTTGGAGTATCTAAAGATAGATTGCCAGATGTTTTACAGAGAGATTATTGATATATGGAGATATTTAGGCAACACTTTTACAAGATAATATATTAGTGGTACCAACCTTAAGCGGCAGGCATGATGGCAGGAAGCTATTGATATTGGGAGACATGACTTTGCTTAAAACATTTATATCATAGATGTTTAAACAATGAATTACAAAGGAGAAAGTATAATGAAGATTCCTAGAGGGGCACTGATTTGGTACAATATTAATGATATAAAAATATCAGATACTGTTAGAAAGGAAAGAATACATGATTTGAGGAAAAAGACAGATGTGCTTGTTATTGATGATGAGAAATTTGAACCAAAAGAATTTTTGGAAGGGAATAACTACAGATTAACGAGTAAAACAGATATTGATAATGTCAAAGATGTTAGTGAATATCCAATTATATTGTGCGATATAAGAGGAATCGGAAAGAAAATGTCAAGTTCTTTTGAGGGAGCTTTTTTGATAAAAGAAATAAAAGAAAATTATCCTGAGAAAATAGTTATAGCATATACGGCGAGCCAATATGATCCGTCATATAATGTCTATTTACAACGTGCTGACAATATTTTATCTAAAAGCTTATCTACGGAGGAGTGGTTAGACGTTTTAGATAAATATATTTTTCAAGCCGCGGATCCGGTATATCAATGGAAAATATTGCGAGATAGGTTGATAATCCTAGACATTCCATTGCTTGATATTGCTAAGTTAGAAGATGCATTTGTTAAATCATTTTTAAAAGAAGAATTTACAAGCTTTGAGAAATTGGGTAAATCAATGGATTCAGAAGTGACAAAAATAATATCTGATTTTGTTTCAAATATTGTTATAAAACTTATAAAGGGGAAATAGATGAATTATTTAATACCAACAGTAGAGAATGGGATATTGCATGATGGAAATGTGGTACATGCAGTACATAAGTGTGCTAATAAGTATTGTGAGCAACCGTGTAAATACTTTTATGAAAAAATAAGCCGTATGCCAGAAGGATTTTATATTTGTCCTTCGGGTTATTCTGTATATAAGCAGGAAAAGGAAAATATTCCTGTCTTTTATATAGGCATGATGGTGAAAAAGCATTATAAAAAAAGAACAAATTGTAAAGCAGCTGAAGAATATACTGTAATTCAGGAAAAAATGTTTTATAGCTTATTAGATGAACAAGAAAAATATATTAGGGTACAACGAGACTATGAGCAAAATAAGGAAATGCATAAAGATCTTTTACATGACGTCAGAAAGATAGATTCATTAATAAAGTCGAAATCAGCTGCTATTATAAGGGAATATGAACAATCAGAAAATTGTTCGCACGATTTATTAAATAAAGTAAAGAACATTAATGCAATGGAAGAAGTGATAGCGTGTAAATATTCGGTATATGATTTAGTTTCCAATATCGGAGTTCTTGCAATGGGAGATTTATCGGATGTAAATATTTATAAAAAGTTTGATAAAATAAGATATATTCTGTTGGACTATAAAAATAGGAGTGTCCCAATTAATTTTGATGGAGAGACTAACTTTGTATATAAAATGAGTATGAGCTATGCAGATATTCTCCCATTTTTGCTATTAGAAAATGCAATAAAATATACGATGGGAGATCATAAAATAAATGTTACATTTGAGGAAACTAGAAAAAATTTGTTTGTAGATATTAGCTCATACGGTCCTTACTGCGAGGAGGATGAACTGACAAGAATTTTTACGAGAAACTATCGAGGAAGAAATACAGAAAAATATTCAGCGGAAGGGACGGGAGTTGGTTTATTTTTAGTTAAAGAGATATGCAATTTGTTTAATGTAGATATAATAATAAGCAGTGAATATATGAAGACAATAAATGGAATTAAATGTGGATGGTTTAAGGTGAGTTTAATCTTTTAAAATCACGTGTGTTGATGGGGCATATCTTGAAACAATATATTTGAATTTGGGAGGCAAAGTGTGTGAGTAGGTGTTTGGTTTATATCATCAACGTATACATCGAAATAATTTTTTGCTCAATATTTGAAAGGTGAGTGGAGAAAATTTTGTAAATACTTAGATTCCCTATGATAAAGCAAGGCGGAAGGCTTGGGAATAAGGAGTCGAGTCTGTGAAACTTTTTCTGTAAATAGGTATTAGCTGATAGGCCTTCTATGATAAAAGGGTCTCCAAAGTTTAGTGGGGTTTCCCAAAGTTTTTTAGGGTCAATTAGTAGGGACAGACGCTAAAAAGGGTTGAGTTTTTTAGGGTCATTCTGTAGGGTTGAGCTAAAATTGAACCAAAGAGATGTTATCAGGCAGGTCGAAAGACCTGCCTGATCTGTTGTGCAACGAAACGTAAATTTAATCTTCCATATCAAAGTAAGTAACTGGATTATAGTCTGTTATTCCATTTATAACTGGAGTGTCCCTTGTTGCGTAAAGAAAACGAGTTCGAAAATGTTCGAAGTTTCGATAGCCGCGTCCGAGTCTTTTTAAGTCTTTCACTTTTCGATTTAATGATTCGATGGGGCCATTGGAAAGTCGACTGCTATATATTTTCCCAGAGCCGTGCATTTCAACCATTACAAACGAATTAATGATATAATTATGGTTCCGAATTAGTAGATTGGTAAACGGTCTCGGCGTTTTTGAAAAGAGTATTTAAATAGGTTTTGCAAGATCTCCCACATGAGGATTGTCAAAAGGTATCTGCTCCCGGTTATCATCCTGAACAATTTCTTCCACGGTACTGCCGGCCCACATAGTCATGGACGGTGTTGTCTTACGGATTGTCTTTTTGGCTACCGGTTTCCGATATGTGACGGATGTGATGGTGCACATCTTATCCTGGACATGGACGACCTCACCGGTACCCTTCACAAATTCCAGATATCCTAAGGATTCCCCGGTATCCGGATCCACGATCTCGTGGTCGGAAAGAGAATATACCAGAAATTTGTCCCCTTCCTGTACCCCATTAATAGAACCAACATTAAGAGAAACATCACAATTATCATCGGATACATGTACGATCTTAATCTGTTTACTCATTGGAAACCTCCTGATTTAATATTTTATAGATATAAGGCACGATATCGCTTGTTATAGTAGGGCGCACAATAATGTTATTTTTATTGTCATTAATATAAGAGACAAAATCGGAAATTTCCGAAGCGGAGACTTGGTTCTTGTTCCGCATGTCACCGGGAACGATCCGAATCTGTGCGGATTTTCCGCCGCTGTTTATAGTTTCTACTAATCCGAATCCAATTAATTTTTCGAAATTCCCATCCTTCTTATAAAATGTAACAATCGAGTTGTATGTGATAAAATCATGTGTTTTACAAATACAGACATTGTGACTGCATTCGATGATGGATATCGTGGGAACAGCCTTATCGTTTTTGGATTCTAACCATAGCTTTGCACACATCCAGATGGCAATTAACAGAAAGAATAAAACAATAGAAAATGCCCAAAAGGGGACAGCGGCATCCGGAGGAAACAGGTAAAGTAGAATGGTGGGAATCAATCCGATGGCAAATGCAATCAGATTATATTTATCCATAATAAATTTCCGCATTTAAGATCAGGCTCCTTTCGGGATGTTTTATAAAAAGTATAACATTATCTAATGAGGGAGTAAAGTTTTTGACGGCTAAAGGGATTTCGATAAATCGAGGGAACTTAAGAATCGTGGAGCGGAGAATTGCAATTCATACCATATTATATGGAAAACGTAATTTTTGCGAATCAGAATTCCGACACTTTATATATGAATAAATATTCCTTGCAACATATCTTGAAAGATACTATCATCAATGATATAATATGAAATGACAAAGTAATCAGGACCACAGAAGAAGGGTATGAATTATGAAAGAAAACGATATAAGAGAAGATATGAATGGCATAAAATTTGAAATTTTGCGAGATGACGAGGAGCGGAAAAAAGATCAGCTAAAAAGATTGCAGGCATATGTGGATGCAATACAGAAAAAAGTGTCGAGTCATACGGATGAAGTTGTCAAGGAATTGGTGGCAGAGAGACATCGACAGGGCTTGACACAGAGTGATATCGCGGATCGTACAGGGATGAAAGCGTCTAATATTGCCAGACTGGAGAATGGCTCAGGAATTCCTACATTGGTGGTTTTGGAAAAATATGCCAGTGCATTAGGGAAACATATTGAAGTAAAAATACTGTGAAAGAAAGTAAACATAAGATGAAATTATATCATGGAACCAATTATAGTTCAGCAATAAATATAGTTAATCATGGAATCAATCTGAAATATAGTAAACCCTATCTGGATTTTGGCCCGGGTTTTTATACAACGCCAAGCTATGATCATGCAGCGCTGGCAGCAATAAGAACTACTCAGAAATATAATGCGAAAAATAATAAAAACGAGGAACCATACATTGTAGAAGTAGATTATAAACCGATAAGTGCAATGGATTTAGTAATAGGTTCCTATCCACGACATTCGGAAAGATGGGGAAAATTTGTCCTGAATAATCGATTGAAACCACAGATGCTATCTGCATACAATATACTAGAGCACAATCAGGATGGAAAATACGATATTTGCTATGGAGAAATTGCGGATGGCAATATAATTAATATAGCGTATAAGGTTAACGGAGGCAAAGTCATACCGGAAGACATTAATTATAAGGAGTTTTTGAAAGATAATGGAGAGGTATATCCGCAACAGTATTCCTTTCATACTTTAAAAGCGATATCTTGCATAAAAGTATTATCTTGTGATATGATAAATAACAAGAAGAAATATTTGAACGCAAGGGGAAGAAGGTGAATGGTATGACAAATGCGGAAATCAGGGAATTTAAGAGTTATGTACGGGATACCTTGGTCAGGAAGTATCATTTGAGTGAAGTGGAAGCAGCTCGTGCCGTTCGTGATTCTTATTTATCCAAGGCACTGGCAATGGACAAGGATTTTGTCGACCATGATACTGTTGAGGAATGGGCGGAATTTATTTATGATGAAATAAATCATGAAAGCCTGCTGATGATGTAAAACAGAAAATATTATAATACTCAAAAGATCTGCCGACAGGCAGGTCTTTTTGCTTCCTTTCTGCGGAGCGCACACGCACACCACACAAAAAATTTTTTGTAAGAATCCGTCGACTTTTGTCATGTACTTTATAGAGACCTAAATAAATGACAAAGGCGGTTAAACAATATGTACGACACCAAAGAAAAATGCAGGGAACTTGCGGCAAAATTCAAACAGCTCTGTGCCGAAAGAGGCACGACACCTTATAAGATTGCAAGGCATTCGGGACTGTCGTCCTCTACGGTAAGTTGTTTTCTGACCGGTAAGACAGTTCCCAGGATGGATACCATGATGATTCTATGTAATCAGCTGGGAATCTCGATCACAGATATCTTCGATGAGCGGGAAATGGTGGAAGTACATGCACAGGAGGAAGAATTGATATTACATACATATCGTAATCTTCCGGAGGATAAGAAGAAAGCGGTTTTGGAATATCTCAAAATGCTGGACCGGTATACGGAAGACTAGGGACAAATGCAACATTCTGTGGTATGATGTGATAGTGACAGGCCATATGCGGCGGAAAAAATGACGCAGGAGGCCTGAAAGAGAACATCGAAAGGTATCGTACGATTATGAATACTATGACACAGGATTCTTCCACCGGTCTTTGGAACAATAAAAACAGAAAAATTTTCTTCTGGAGCATCCTCGCGCTTGTCGTGATCCTGCGTTGCATCCGTTTTGCCACAGTGCCGGACGGTATCAACCAGGACGAGGCCATGGGAGCGGTGGATGCCTGGGCATTATCAAAATACGGAACCGACAGATATGGTACTTTTCTGCCGGTTCATTTTACTGCCTGGAGATACAGTCAGATGAGCGTTCTCCTTGCCTATTGCATGGTCCCCTTTATCAAACTGTTCGGATTCAACACGGTAACGGTGCGTCTGCCGATGGTATTGATCTCCTCCGGCGCGGTGGCATTGGTATATCTTGTGGGCAGGAAATTATTCTCTGAACGGATCGCCCTGGTGGCAATGCTGCTGACCGCTGTGAATCCCTGGCAGTTTATGCAGAGCCGCTGGTCGCTGGATTGCAATCTCTTCCCGCATATTTTCCTGCTGGGATTTTATTTACTGCTTCTTGGATTGGAAAAACGACGCTATTTATACTTGTCCATGGTCTTTTTCGGACTGACATTTTACTGTTACGGTATCGCTGCCTATTCCGTAACTGCATTTCTTTTTGTATTCTTCATATGGTGCCTGTGGAAGCGCCGGCTGAAATTCCGGGAAGGATTGCTGTGCGCACTGATCTTTACGGTAGTGGCCCTGCCGGAAGTCATAGTTCTGGGAATCAACGCGGTACACTTTGGCAGAACCATAAGTACTCCGCTTTTTACCATGCCGTATTTTCCGGACAGTGTGAGAAGCGCAGATATTCTGCTTTTGAATTTTTCCTTTGCACAGTTGGGGAAAAATGCCTGGGCTCTGTTCAGCCATGTATTCCTGCAGCTGCCGGATATTTTCTTCAATTCGATTCCGGCTTTTGGCCCGTTGTATCATGTGTCGATCCCGTTTGTCTTTGTGGGGATCATTGTATTTACCATACAGCTCTTCCGGGAGAAAAATATTGAAAAACAGACACAGATGCTGGCATTATGGGGCTTTCTGGTCACCGGGATCTGGGTCGGCCTGATCACTTACGAAGTCAACATTAACCGTGTGAATATTATTTTCTATCCGATCATCCTGTTATGTGCCTACGGAATCGGTCTGACGGTTCGAAAATGGAAAAAGCTGTGGCCGGTGGTCGCAGCTGCCTATGGAATCAGCAGTATTCTGTTCTTCGGGACTTATTTTACTACCTATGCGGAAGAAAGCAGACAGTACTATAACAAAGATTTCATGGAGGCGGTGGCGGAAGCGGATTCTCTGTAGGAATACGAAAGCCTGTACATCACCGGCAATCTGGGCTGGCAGTTCAACCGGGATGCCACGGAGATCCTGACCCAGTATGTCTGTAAGATAGACGCACAGTATTATCAGGGGAAGAGTAATGTCTCCAACGGAAGAGAGCTTCCGGCTTATGCGGACCGGTATCACTACATCTATCCAGAGCAACAGGCCGCAGAACTGGTGGAGATGGTGGGAGACGGCCTGCTGTTATTGTATCAGGGAGATCTGCAATACATTGATTTTTCCTATGATGTAGTGGATACGGTAGGAGATTATCTGCTGCTTACCGTACAGAATTAAGAGAGGACGCTTATGAATATCATACTTTTATCGGGCGGTTCCGGACAGCGGCTTTGGCCCCTGTCCAACGAGATCCGTTCCAAGCAGTTTATCAAAATATTCCATACGGAAGACGGCGGCCTGGAGTCCATGGTGCAGCGGGTGTACCGGCAGATCCGGGAGGCGGATCCGGAGGCAAAGATCACGATTGCCACATCCAAGGCACAGATCTCTTCCATCCACAACCAGCTGGGAGAAAATGTCGGTATCAGCATGGAGCCCTGCAGAAGAGACACCTTCCCGGCGATTGCACTGGCGGTGGCATATCTGCAGGATGTGCAGGGAGTGACAGGAGAAGAGCCGGTGATCGTATGTCCGGTGGATCCGTATGTGGAAAAGGATTATTTCGAAGCCTTGCACCGGCTGGAGGAGCGTGCGGCACAGAGTGCGGCCCATCTGGTGCTGATGGGTATGGAACCGACGTATCCCAGCGAAAAATATGGCTATATCATTCCGAAAACAGCGGAAAATATCAGCCCGGTGGAAATGTTTAAGGAGAAACCGGACAAGGAGCAGGCAGCGGAATATATCAGACAGGGAGCGCTGTGGAACGGCGGAGTGTTTGCCTTCCGCCTGAATTATGTATTGCAGAAGGCTCATGAACTTATAGAGTTTACCGATTATGAAGATTTGCTGGCAAAATATGAAACCCTACAGAAGATCAGTTTCGACTATGCGGTAGTAGAGAAGGAACCTGAGATCGAGGTCATGCGTTTTGCCGGAACCTGGAAGGATCTGGGTACCTGGAACACCCTGACGGAAGCCATGGACAGTGCATGCGTCGGGGAGGCGGTGCTCAATGAGACCTGCCGGAATGTCCATGTGGTGAATGAGCTGGATATGCCGGTGCTGTGCATGGGATTGCAGGATATTGTCGTGGCGGCCAGCCCCGAGGGGATTCTGGTATCGGACAAAGAGCAGTCCAGCTATATCAAACCATATGTGAGCAGTTTTACCCAGCAGGTCATGTTCGCAGAAAAATCCTGGGGAAGCTTCCGGATCATGGATGTGGGAAAGGAAAGTCTGACGATCAAAGTGACATTGAATCCCGGACATAAGATGAATTATCACAGCCATGAATTCCGGGATGAGGTATGGACGGTGATCTACGGAGAAGGCCGGGCAGTGATAGATGGTGAGGAATGCAGAGTAAAGGCCGGTGATGTGCTGCGGATGCCGGCGGGATGCCGGCATATGCTTCTGGCAGACACGGAGCTCCAGGTGATCGAAGTACAGCTGGGAAAAGATATCAGTGTACAGGATAAGAAAAAATATCCTCCTCTAAAGCCTTTATAATTGCTGTGCCAAACAGGAAACGTCCCTCTTCGTTGGGATGAACGGCATCCACCAGATAGCAGGCAGCATTTTGGGGATTCCATTGCAGTGCCTCGTTGGTATTGAGAAAGAAAACGTTCATGGCCGCCGCGGTTTCTTCGGCACCGGTCACATAATCGTTCAGAGTTTCATCCAGATCATTGTTGAAAGCGGTACCGTTGTCGAACGCTGTAATGAAATTCGAGGAAGCGATCAGAATTTCAGCATCCGGGTAAGCATCCTGCAGAGATTGCACCCCTGCTTGCAGACCGTCACGGTATTGCTCCACAGTATATCCCGTAAAATAGTCATTCAATCCGTAATTGATTACGAAACAAAGTTTTTTCTCCCCGGAGATTTCGGAAGTATCTTCCGATAAAAAGCGCTGTACGGCACTGGGGAAGGATTTGTCATCGGGGGTCAATTGTGTGGCGGAGGAACCTCCGATGGCACGGTTGTGAACGGAGGCTTTCGTCAAGGCACTGATAACGCCGGGGATGGAGGCAAAATCCTGATAGTTTCCGAATACGCTGTCACCGAAAAAGACGATGTCATAATCGGACAGATCGGAGTAGGAAGCAGGGGCATTAATGGCTGCCTGCACCAGGGTATCAAACTGTGTCAGACTGGAGTTATCGGCATCTATACCATGGTATTGCAAGGTGCCGCTCAATACCAGCAGCATGACGGAGCGGGCAGCGACAGCGTTTAATTCCAGAGGAGTGTCATAGGCATCAGGATTGGAGATCAGCCATTCTTCTCCGCCGGGGAAGAACAGAGAGACATTTTCCCGGACAGACAGGGGAGCTGCCAGAACCTGCACCAGATTTTCGTAGGTTTCGGTGTCACTGCTGTGGGCCTGCCAGTATTTCAGAGAAGGACAGGAGAATACTATGGTAAATTCAACACCGGAATAAGAATCGACATATGCCAAAAGATCCTCATCGAAAGAGGCATAAAATCGACTGTTATTATGGAAATTGCTGTTCCACAGCCGTAAGGGATCCAAAATGAGCAATACGTGAGTGACCTCATTTCCGGAGGAAAAAGCAGTTTCCAGATAATCGGAGATATCGGAAAAGGAAGTCAGGCGATGGGAACAGCTGACAGCATCGTAACCCATATAGGTAGAGTAAATGTCTTCCGGGAAAGCTTCCGGCGCATACATGGAGCAGAAGACCCCCTGATAGGATTCCTGCTGCAGGCGCCCAAGATCGGCGGAACGTTTTCCGGGTTCATATATTTTCACATAGAGAATTCCGGCGGCTGTTACGGCAAGCAGCAGAACTACAATAACGATACCGGAAAAGAGTTTCCATGATTTTATTTTCTTTTTCGTATTTGAACTCATAAGGCGAAGAGATCCTTTCTGTGAACAGTAAGTATGGATTTATAACGGTTTTATTATACCGCAGCAAAGCGATGGATGCCAACACCATTGTTGTTTTTCTTCCTTCAGTATGATAAAATTAGTAAGTTGAGTTGACAAATGGAAGTATTTTTAAACATAGATGCCGAAAAGGATCAGACAGGAGGAGCTTTATGGAAGAATTAGCTGTTTTTGGAGGGAAACCGGTCCGTGAGAAGCCTATATTCTACGGACGACAGTATATTGATCAGGAAGATGTCGAGGCGGTGACCAAAGTATTGACTGCAGATGTGATCACCAGCGGACCGCAGGTCAGCGATCTGGAGAAGCACTTGTGTGAGATCACACATGCAAAATATGCAGTGGCAGTATGCAACGGAACTGCAGCCCTGCATCTGGCGGCTCTGGCAGCGGGTTTTGGCGAAGGGGATGAGGTTATCGTAAGCTCCATTACATTTGCAGCTTCTTCCAACTGTGTATTATATGCCGGTGCAAAGCCGGTCTTTGCGGATATTAACCCGGAGACTTATAATATTGATCCGGCATCCATTCGGAAGCTGATCACCCCCAGAACCAAGGCAATTGTCGCAGTGGATTTCACCGGACAGGCTGTGGAACTGGATGAGATCAGGAAAATCTGCAAAGAGCATAACCTGCTCCTGATCGAGGATGCGGCGCATGCCATTGGGACAACCTATAAGGGAAAGCCGGTGGGAAGTCTGGCGGATATGACCTGCTTTAGTTTTCATCCGGTGAAAACGGTGACTGCGGGAGAAGGTGGTGCTATTACTACCAATGATGAAAAGCTGTATCGCCATTTGCTGAGATTGAGAACTCATGGTATTACGAGAGATCCAGAGGAAATGGTACATCCTACAGATGCGCTGTGGTACAACGAGCAGGTGGAACTGGGCTTTAACTATCGTATGACGGATTTTCAGGCAGCATTGTTACTTAGCCAGTTAAAGAAGCTTCCTGCTTTTGAGAAACGTAGAAAGGAAATCCGCAAACGCTACAACGAAGCCTTCGCAGACATGCCGGAACTGATCCTGCAGAAGGAGATCCCGGAGTCTGACACGACCTGGCATCTGTATGTACTGCATCTGAATCTGGAGAATCTGAACTGCGACAGACGGCAGTTCTTTGACGCGCTGTATGCAGAGAATACCTGCCCACAGGTACATTATCTGCCGGTATACTGGCACTCTTATTATGAAAAACTGGGTTATGAAAAAGGGCTGTGCCCGAATGCGGAGAAATACTACAACGAAGTCATGAGTATTCCTCTGTACTACGGATTGACCGACGAAGACGTGGAAGATGTGATCCATGCGGTGAAAAAAGTGGTAGCATATTACACGAAGCTGAAATAGGATCCGACTGTGAAACCTGGACGGATAGCGGGAAAAGGCGGCATGAGACAGAAAACAGCAGAAAACAGTACGGGAAAAAGAAATAATGTCGAAAATTTCATAGAGATCGTTGTGTTTGCCGTACTGGTGGGGATTGCTTCGGCGGTTACTCTCTGGCTGTTTTACCGGCAGTGCGTGGAAAGTATGTTGGGGACGGGACTGTATCATTCCGATATGAAGGCATACATTCTGGAAATGCAGGGACTGGACAGCGGTTACAGCTTTCCCTATCCGATCCTCTTCAAGCTGGCGGCAGTGATCCATCTGGTCACAGGCAGTCTGCCCACCGGAACGGAACTGGCCATGGCGCTGGCAACGATGTTGCTGAACAGCGCAGCGATGATCGCCCTGAAAATAATGCTGGACAGGCACGTGGGGGCGGAGTTGCGTAAAGCCATGCCCGGGAAAGCCTGGCTTCCCGGCGTACTCACAGGAACGGTAGCGGTATCCCTGTTTTTCGTATCCATGGTATATCCGCCAACGGGAATCTATCTGCCGGGGATCAAGTACAAGTATCTGGGAGTATTTACGGCAAATCCTTTCCATAACGCTACTTATATGGCGGCACGACCCTTTGCAATCCTGGCATTTTTCAAGTATGCAGAGCTGATGCCTCTGTATGAACAGGACAATGCCCACAAGGAGTATGGAAGAGATTATATCCTCTTTTCTGTTTATCTGTTACTGGCAACGATGGCGAAGCCGAGCTTTACGATCGTACTGGTGGGGGCCGCGGGAATTCTGATGCTGTGGAGAATGTTCCACAGCCAATTCCGGAACTTCATGCCCACCATTTGGCTGGGAGTATGCTTCCTTCCTACTTTTGCGGATCTGTTGTACCAGTTCCGCGGTGTGTTCGTCCCGCAGGAGGGACAGGAAGGCGGCATCGGTTTTACGCTGGGACATGTGTGGCTGCAGTATTGCAGTAATCTTCCGCTGGCTATCGGTCTGGCTGTCGGTTTCCCGATCCTGGTGCTTCTGTTGAACTATAAGGAGTTGTGCAGAGACAGCATTTACCGCTTCTCCTGGCAGATTTACGGTATGAGTTTTCTGATGGCGTTTTGCCTGTACGAGAAGGGATTCCGGGAGATGGATTTTAACTTTTCCTGGGGATATATGTACGGTATCTTTTTTGCATTTGTGGGAGCACTGTTGGTGTTGCTGCGGGCTACCGGAAAGGCGGATACGAAGAAGAAAAAGGGACTGGTTGCGATACAATGGCTGGCCTATCTGTGGCATCTGGTGTGTGGATTGTATTATTTCTGGGGATTTTTACAGGGTGCCATGTATTATTAGAAAATACTGTTTCCGTAGGATTTTCGTAAATAAGCCGTTTATAAGCATTCTCGTACAAAAAGTATGGTAAGATAGGATTTTTTGTACGAAATTTGTTCAAAATATTTTATTAACGAAAATAATTATTTTTTTAGGCTTGAAAAAACATATTTTTGTATTTTATTTGTGAATTTTGAGGTTTAAAATACAAACGAGAACTCCCGTGAACCGAATGGAATGTTATTTTATTCGATTCACGGGAGTTTTTTGCTTTTATGAATTTGAGTGACGTGTCAGCGTTCTGTTGCTGCGCCATGCTGCCAGACGCACCAGTCCATCATGGATCCCGGCGGCACAGTAAGGCATCAGCAGCAGGCTGTACACGAAAATATAGCGGGAATTGGCTTCCCAGATCGTGTGGAACAGGAAACCGCCCAGCACGGCGATCAGTCCCGTATAGGTGTAGAGGCAGATGTTGCGGAAACGGAAATTGTCGTTGGCTGCGGCATTCGCGGAGTCATTGCCGGGACGGCGCTTTCTGACTGTAGCAATACAGAACAACAGCATGCCCAGATACAACACATTCTGCCAGGCATTGCCCCATTCGATATAAGCAGAGGCAAGAGAACCTTCATAGACTTCCTTCAAAAAGTCGCTTCGCCCACCGTAGGTGGCCAGAGTGGCCTGCCGGCTGGCATAAGTACCGTCTGCCCATTGAGACAGATGCTTGTGGAGATAGAAGTTCACGGCATAGCCGGGATGCTCCCGGAAATAGGCTATACGCTCGTTGATCGCCGCCCGGCTGATTGCATTGGCTGCGTCGGAATTCATTCCGGCAGCATCATAGGTATCGATATTGAAGCCGTTGTACCAGCCGCATCCCCGGGAAGATTCCTGCATCCCCATGGCAAAATAGGACATGGCGGTGACACCGGAACTTAAGGTATTGCCGGCTTTTTTCTCGTAGCACTTCTGCACCAGCGGCAGGACTCCCACGGAGGTAATGGTAAGACAGACTGCCATGGCCATCAGGCCGATGCACGCCCTGCCGCTGCGTCCCGGACGCAGCGCTTCGAAGAACAGCACCAGCAGCACAGCAATAATGAGGATCAGGGAGTTCTTGCGCAGCATCACACTTAAAGTAAGGAACAGGATACTGCCAAGGGCGGTAAAGACCGTAACTGCGGATAATGCGTGGGAAGTACCCACGACGAGGGTGTCGTCCGGGGAAGTGGTCTCCACGGAATGTGCCGGAATACAGTCTGCCAACAGCTTTAACAGAAGAAATAGTCCCACAGAAAGCATTGCGAAGGAAGGGATCTCGCCATAGACGAAGGAACTGTACATGATCATGGGCAGATTACAGCATACCAGAACCAGATAACAGCAGGAGACCGGTTCCCAATCATCCGGCCACAGATAGCGCAGGGAACGGTACTGGAACAGAACGGCCACGCATAGCAGGCAGACATAGACCAGCTTGACAAAATGCCAGGCGGGAACGCTCAGCCCGGTGAGATTCCACAGGCGGAGCAGCAGCTCCATAAAGGCCATCAGGCCGATCTGCTGTGGATAATAGGACAGATAAGAGAAGGTGGGGTGGATAATATCTTTATTTCCAAGGATCCATTCAGCGGCAGCATTGTATACAGATAAGGCGTCCGCAGCAGGAACTGTGCGGCCGAAGACGATGAGCATCCCCCCCAGAAGCAGGATCAGCCCCAGAGTAAAAACAAGCAGCCCGCGGCGGAATTTCACACCGGCCTTGCCGGACAGAGACAGACAACAGGCAAATAAAAGCCCGTATCCGGCAAGCTCCAGCAGATTCCACAAGGGATTGTCAAAGCGCAGAAGCACCTGCTGGGTCTCCATGTTTTCGGCATAACAGGTAGTGAGAAAGCTGCCAATAAACAGAAAAACTGCCAGCAGCAGTGTCAGGATCTTTACGATATTTACAGACAGACGATAAAACTTTTGCATGGGAAAAGTCCTTTCTTGCCAGCAAGCACCGGCGAGAGACAGGAAGTCTTCCGGAACTTTTGAGCGCTGCATTTTCACGCTTGATTATAGCATAAAAAAACAGTGGCTGTAAATCAATAAGCGTGGTACAATAGTTTTATATATGCAAAAGGAAAGCCCGATTTATCAGGCGGTTTTGCAAATTTATGTGATGCTCTGAATGATAAAATGAAATACGAGGAATGGAAAATGGATAAAATTGCGGTATTGATTCCCTGCTATAACGAGGAAAAGACCATCGCCAAGGTGGTGTCGGATGTGAAAAAGTTCCTGCCCCAGGCAGTGACCTATGTATATGATAACAATTCCACCGACCGCACTGTGGAGCTGGCTACGGAGGCAGGAGCAATCGTACGCTATGAATATGCACAGGGAAAGGGAAATGTAATACGCCGGATGTTCCGTGAGATCGATGCGGAATGTTACCTGATGATCGACGGAGATGACACATATCCGCTGGATTGCGCACAGGAGATGGTAGACAGGGTATTGCAGCACCAGGCGGATATGGTGGTGGGAGACCGGCTTTCCTCTACTTATTTTACGGAGAACAAGCGCCCGTTCCACAATTTCGGCAACAGTCTGATGCGGGCGGGGATCAACAGCCTGTTTCATGCCAACATTAAGGATATCATGACTGGCTATCGCGCTTTCAGCTATGAATTTGTAAAGACGTTCCCGGTATTTTCCAAGGGATTCGAGATCGAGACAGAGATGACGATCCACGCGGTGAACTACAACATGCAGGTGGAAAACGTAGTGGTGGAATACCGCGATCGTCCCCAGGGCAGTGAGTCCAAGCTGAATACCTACAGCGATGGCTTCCGTGTGATCCGTAAAATGATGCAGCTGTACAAAAATTACAAGCCGCTGCACTTTTTCGGTATGCTGGCCCTGTTATTGATCGCTGTTTCCGCGATCCTGTTCGTACCGGTCTTCCTGGAATATCTGAATACCGGTCTGGTGCCCAGATTCCCGACACTGATCGCCTGTGGCTTTATCCTGCTGGCGGGGATCCAGTCGTTTTTTGCCGGTATGATGCTGGAAGTCATGGCAGCCAAGGACCGGAAAGATTTTGAATATCGCCTGAATCGCGTCCATGGGGAGCATCAGGTGCGTAAAGGGTTGTAATATGCAGGAAAAGAAAATTCTTCCCAGACGCAAAGGCGTTGTATTGCTGAGTGTTCTGGGATGTCTGTTTGTATTTTTTGCAAAAACAGAAAAAGACCTGGCATCTGCAGGAAACATCCTGTGGACGGCAGGCTACATTGGAAGTACTTTGCTGTGGACGGTAGTGCTGGGGTGCCTTCTGGGACTTCTTGGAACCTGGGTGGTGCATCGACTTTGGAACCGGGCACAGACCGCCGAAGACACCGGGAAAAAGCAGGCTGCATGGTATGCCCGCCTTTCCGCCTGGCTGCAGCGCCGCTCCGGTGTGCAGATATTTTTCGGAAGTCTGTTGTTTCTGCTGTTGGCCTGGCTGCCGGTATATCTGGCATATTATCCCGGAATCTGTGCCTATGATGCACCGGTGCAGACGGGACAGATCATGGAACATTATTATTTCGATCATCACCCCATTGTGCACACTCTGTTTCTGCAGGGGATGCTGTGGCTGGGAAGTCATATCTTCGGCAGTGTGAATGCCGGAATGGCATTCTATACGGCAGTACAGATGCTGTTGCTTTCGGGAAGCATGGCTTATGGAATGCTGGTACTGCATCACCGGAAAACTGCCGCAGGGTGGCAGCTGGCCATTCAGTTACTGGGGATGTTTTTCCCGTTTCACTGGTATATGAGTGTCAGCATGACCAAGGACACGGTATTCAGTGCATTTTTGCTGTTGCAGCTGGTCAGTCTCGCAGATCTGCTGTGGGAAGACCGCAATGCCTGGCGGCCCGGGATCCGGGATCTGCTGTTTGCCCTGGGAACCGTGGGGATGATCTTATTCCGTAACAACGGAAAATATGCAATGATCGTATTGTTGGCTTTTACATTCCTGACCTTTTGTTTCGGAAAAAAAGCGAGGAAGCTCTGGGGGAGACTGCTGGTGGTATGCGGAGCAGCTTTCTGCGTAGGGCTTTTTGTGCTGTCTGCGGTATTTTCCGCCACGCATGCGGAACAGGGAGACCGCCGGGAGATGCTGAGCATGCCGATCCAGCAGTTATCCCGCTGTATGATCTATCACGGGGGAGTCAGCGTCCTTGCGGAGGATGACAATACCATGGATGCGGCGGACAAAGCACTGATCAATGATTTTATTCTGGATGAGGCGTATCGGGATTATGATCCCGGAATTGCGGATCCTGTCAAAAGACATACCAACACTTATGTGGCACGCTACCGTTCCGGTGAATTTATCCGGGTATATCTGCACCTGCTGACGCAGTATCCGGGAGATATGATCAATGCGGCACTGGCTACCAATGTCGGGTTCCTGTCTCCGTTTGATACGACCCATGCGGATGTGAACCGTGTGGAGGGCAGAGCAGGATTAAGCTATGTGCAGACCAGATGGGAAGAAGACACGCTGAATGACAGAGGGATCTACAAGGACAGCAAATGGCCGTGGCTCTTTGAACAGCTGGAGAGCTGGGCGGAGAACAACAGTTATCTGCGGACTCCGGTATTGAAATATCTCTTCGTGCCGGGAAGCTATCTGTGGCTGTATCTGGCCCTGGCAGCAGTGCTGGTGATCGTAGACAGGAAGCGGTTCTGTCTGCCCCTTGCCATTGTGGCAGGCTATTACGGGACCATGTTGTTCGGGCCCACCGTACAGATGCGATATGTATATCCGGTGATGCTGGCGCTGCCTTATGTACTGGCGCTTGTCACCGGCAGGAGGAAAAATGGATAAACTGATCATCGGTGCGGGACTGTATGGCTTGTACGCGGCCCTGTACTGTGGAAAAAGAGGACAACAGGTAGAGGTACTGGAGATCGAACAGGCTCCTTTTACCAGAGCCACATATATCAATCAGGCCAGAGTTCACATGGGCTACCATTATCCCAGATCTCTGTCCACCGCTATGAAATCAGCGGGGTATTTCAAGCGTTTTGTGGAGGACTATTCCTTCTGTATTCATACGAAGTTTGAGCAGATTTACGCGACTTCCAGCCATTTTTCCTGGACAGACGCAACCGAGTTCCGCAAATTCTGTCAGGATGCGGGGATCCCCTGCAAACCTCTTCCGGTGGAAGAGTATTTTCAGCCTGGCTTGTGTGATGGAGCGTTCCTGACGGAGGAATATACGTACGATGCCCATATTTTGCGGGATTACCTCATGGAGGAGATTGCAAAATATCCTGGCATAAAGCTGCATTTCGGACGGAAGATCACGGAGATCGAAAAGCAGACGGACTGTTATGAGGTGACGGCACTTCACGAAGGAAAACAGGAGGTCTACCGGGCTCCCTTTGTCCTGAATGCCACCTATGCTTCTGTGAATCAGATCCTGAGGAAAGTAAAGGGCGCAGAGACTCAGGATTTCGGACTGAAATATGAACTGTGCGAGATCATTCTCTGCAAAGCCAGCGATAAGATCCGGAATATCGGTTTTACGGTAATGGATGGCCCCTTTTTCTCCATTATGCCGTTTGGAAAGACCGGTTATCATTCCCTGACTTCGGTAACCTTTACTCCTCATAAGACCAGCTATGATGCGACACCACAGTTTCCCTGTGTGGGAGAGAATGGCAACTGCTGTCAGGGAGGTTTTCTGGGGAACTGTAACGATTGCCCTGGCAGACCGGAGAGCGCCTGGGAGTATATGTCCACACTGGCACGGAAATATATGCGGGAAGAGTATGCGTTCAGCTATGAGAAATCTTTGTTTTCCATGAAGCCCATTCTGAAGGCTTCGGAGATCGACGATTCGAGACCCACAGTAATCCGGGCTCTTTCCGAAGATCCTGTTTTTATCAGTGTATTATCGGGCAAGATCAATACCGTATATGATCTGGATCCGTTTTTAGATTAATCGCGAAGAAAAAGGAAACATTATGGAGAAAGAAGCAATACAGAATAAAGAGAAAAATTTCGTATCCTGCGTGCTGTATCTGCACAACGATGGAAAAAATATCAGAGAGTTTCTGAAGACTGTCTGCGGGACCATGGAACAGAATTTTGAAAAATATGAGATCGTCTGTGTGAATGACTGCTGCATGGATGATACCATTGAGGAGATCCACCGGTATCTGGAAGAAAGCAATACCCGCCATGTGGTGAGCCTGATCAATCTGAGCTTTTATCAGGGGGTGGAAATGGCCATGAACGCCGGAAGAGATCTGGCTGTTGGAGATTTTCTCTTTGAATTCGACCGTTGTCTGCTGGATTTTGAATCGTCCCTGATCATGGATATCTATCATAAGGCATTGGAAGGCTATGACGTGGTGGCTGCGGCACCGAAGCGGGATGTAGCATTTACCTCCAGACTTTTCTATGCGGTGTACAATTTGGGAAGTCGTAATACCCATAAGCTGCGTCAGGAACGTTTCCGCATTATTTCCAGACGGGCAGTGAACCGTGTGAACCAGATGAATGCGTATATTCCTTACCGCAAGGCCATGTATATGAACTGCGGACTGCGGGCGGAGACCATAGTCTATGACAATAAAGAGATGGCAAAGGGAACCAGGAACCGGGAAGAGCGGAATACCCGCAGCAGTCTGGCTCTGGATACGCTGATCATTTTCACGGATGTACTGGAGAAATTTTCCATGCTGATCAGTAGTATTCTGTTTGCAGTCATGGTGATCATGTTCGGGTGGATCGTTTATTCCATCTTCAGCACGGTACGCCCGGTGGAAGGCTGGATGAGCCTGATGACTCTGATTTCTTTTGGATTTTTCATGATGTCGGTGATGCTGACATTGATCTTCAAATACCTGTCCGTCATTCTGAATATGAGCTTTAAGAGACAGCGTTATGTAATAGAAGGAGTGGAAAAACTGACAAAATGATGTTTACGATAATTTTTCCGGTATTAAATGAGCGTCTGCGGCTGGAAAGCGGTGTGACACGGACGGTGGAGTATCTGCGCAAGATCGCATTTGAAGATTATGAGATCATTATTGTGGATAACGGTTCCGAGGACGAGACCCCGCAGATCGCGGAGATGCTCTGTCAGAAATATGAAAAAGTAAGATATGAGAGAATCAATGTCCGCGGTGTCGGTGCGGCTTTCCGCAGAGGTGTGGAATTGAGCCACGGTGACGTGGTGGGATATATGGACATTGATTTGTCTACCAATATCAAACATCTGGGAGAGGCAATCCATCTTTTTGAAACACAGCCTCAGATCGAATACATTAACGGCAG
>ULQQ01002372.1_pt1 | contig 16910 bp, 15 predicted proteins | sample 1954621 | NCBI WGS metagenome assembly ULQQ01 (sample SAMEA4835659, study PRJEB28245) | human gut metagenome | biome: gut microbiome; material: fecal sample | place: Denmark | collected 2008
CTTCTCTCCAACCCACTCATAAAGCGGACGTCCGTCAATGATTCTGTCCTGAAACTCTCCGCTGGACGGATTGGATGTTTTTACGAGTACAAAAAGCCCTTTGTTCTCTTCTTTACATACATCGATAAACGGGTTGACACTGTCAGATCCCATATATGGATTGATTGTCGCAAAATCTTCATCAAAACCTGCGATCCTGTTACTTCCCACCTGAACTTTACCCAGATGTCCGACCGCATATGCAGCAGATGTGGAACCAATGTCACCTCGTTTGATATCTCCAATAACTACCAGACCTTTTTCTTTGCAATAATCAATGGTGTTCTTATATGCCATTAAGCCCGGAATACCAAACTGCTCATACATTGCGATCTGTGGTTTCACTGCTGGGATCAGATCGCTGATCGCATCAACGATTCCTTTATTATACTGCCAGATAGCTTCTGCTGCTCCCTCTAATGTTTCCCCCAGTTCAGAAAAAGCTTTCTTCTGAATATGCTGCGGGATATAGTTGAGCATCGGATCCAGTCCTACTACGATAGGAGCGTTTGTTTTTTTAATGTTTTCAATAAGTTTGTTGATCATGAGTCTTTCCTCCTGAATATTGATATGGTATTTTTATGCATTCTGGTATACAACTTTTCCATCACAGATTGTATAGAGAATTTTTCCCTTTACTTTCCATCCGTCAAATGGTGTGTTGCGTCCTTTGGAAGCAAATTCATTTTTATCTATTTTATATTCGTGATCAATGTCTGCAATGACAATGTCTGCCGGATGTCCCTTCTGAAGTGTACCTCTGTCACTTCCCAGAATCTGTGCCGGGTTCCAGCTCATTTTCTCAATAAGCTGTGAGATTGTAAGAATTCCGGTTTCTACAAGTGCAGTATAAGACAATGCAAAGCTTGTCTCAATTCCCACAATGCCAAAAGCCGCATTCCGGATAGAGCCTGTCTTCTCCGGCACTGCATGAGGTGCATGATCTGTACTGATCACTTTAAAGGAACCATCCTTCAGTCCTCGGATCAGTGCATCTACATCTTTCTTCGTACGAAGAGGAGGGTTCATCTTATAGTTTGGATCATCACATTTAATATCATCGGAAGTGAGGATAAAATGATGCGGGCAAACCTCTGCTGTGATATTGTCCAACCCCTCTTCCTTCACAATCTCCATCATCTTCGCAACACCTTCTGTGGAACAATGGCACAGATGCAGTTTTGCCCCTGTCTCTCTGGCAAGAAGAATATCTCTCGCTGCGATCACATCCTCAACCGCATTGCAGATACCTGGCAGACCAAGTCTCCGCGCATTCTCATCCTCATTCATACATCCATCACCGCGCAGATCAATATCCTCACAGTGAGCAAAGATCGGAACATTGAATTTCTCTGCCACTTCCATAGCTTCTTTGCAAAGTCTGGTATTCATAACAGATTTGCCGTCTTCAGATAATGCCGGGATTCCCGCTTTTACCATTCCTTCGATATCAGAAAGTTCCTGTCCCTTCTCCCCCTGCGTAATGGCACCTGCCTGGAGCACATGAATGCCGGCAAGCTGTTTTGCCTTATTATGCACATAATTTACACGATCCGGACTGTCAATTACCGGTGTTGTATTCGGCATTGCAACAACCGTTGTCACACCACCTCTTGCAGCAGCCCGGGAACCTGTCTCTATATCCTCTTTCTGTGTCTGTCCCGGATCTCTGAAATGAACGTGAAGATCGATCAGTCCCGGCATTACCAGACATCCCTTCGCATCTATTACTCTGTCGCTTTTATCTTTTATTTTAAGTTTCTCACCGATCTCGGTGATCACGCCATCTTCCAGATAAATATCGCCTTTTTTATCAGTGTCAGTAGCCGCATCTACGATACGTCCTCCCTGAATCAGAATACCCATGCAATTCTCTCCCTTCGTTGTCGTTTGACAATAACTTTCTGATATACATAATACACGAAACTTCTTCTTTTATAAAGCCTTTTTTTACTGATGTGCAGTCTTTTTTGCTTGACAATTCAAAATGCGGGAGATATAATCAGTTCATATCTGGATTATTTAATGTATAGTCACTGGTTTTTAGAGATTATATAACAGTATATAATCTGTAAAATCTGGTGATTTTTTTATTTGCCAGAAACTATATAATTTTTTTATTTTTTATGGAGGTAACAACATGAACAAGGGAACTGTAAAATGGTTCAACGCAGAAAAAGGTTACGGATTTATCACTGGTGAAGACGGTGCAGACGTATTTGTACATTTCTCCGCTATCAATGGTGAAGGATTCAAATCCCTTGAAGAAGGACAGGCTGTAACATACGACTTAACAGAAGGTGCTCGTGGTATGCAGGCTGCAAACGTTACAAAATTATAATTTATAATTTTGGTTAACGCGAGAGGATTGAATTCCGCACTTTTCTATACGGATTAAACCTCAAAAAAATCCCCGGATCATCCGGGGATTTTTTATTGCTTTTCTTCTGTGAATCCATCAGAGATTCAATTTCTATTTAGCATCTGCGCTGTCTGCATCCGTTGTTGAATCTGCTGTTTCTGCAGCTTTATCGTCTGCTACATTTGTATCATCTGCTTCTTCAGATTTATCTGCGGTTTCCGTTTCAGAATCATCTGCGGTTGTGTCTGCTGCATCAGCATCTTCACTGTCTGTATCAGTGGAAGCTGTTGTATCTTCTTCCTCCGCTGTATCTGCATCAGTGCTGTCTGTACCATCGGATGCATCTGTTGACAGATTCGAAATGTAATTGTCAAGTGCAGTAGTATCCATTACTGTATTCTGAACCACATTCTCTTTGGCTCCTGTCACTTTTACATATGCAGAATAACCAATCCATGCAACAATCACAACACAAATGAATGCCCAGGCAAACATTTCCAGTCCAAAAAGTACTTTTTCTTTTCTGTCTGTTTTGTTATGCAGTCCTTTTCTGGCCTTATAAGCATCGACTTTCTTCTGGCTCATGATAGATCTCCTTTGCATCAATATTTCGTATTTTCTGATTATAGCACACTTTACTGCAAAAGAAAACAATTAGTTTATACTGCAACGATCACTCCGCCGTCATTTGCATACATAGAACTTACACCCGCTGTATCAAGGACTACGATCTTTGCAAGTTTCATTCTCTCTTCAAAAGCCTCTTTGAGCACCTGTGCTCTTGCCGGACAATTGCAGTGACTGATGGCAAGAACCTTCTCTGCACTGTCCGGAGTTTTCTCGATTACCTGCTCTACAAGCTTGATCAGAGCACGATTCATGCCTCTTGCCTGATCCAGCTGGCAGATATTTCCATCATCCGTAGAACCCATGACCGGTTTGATTTTCAATGCACTGGCCACTAACGCTTTCACTTTGCTCAGACGGCCGTTCTTTCTCAAAGTATCAAGATTCTCAAGTATAAAAAATGTATGCTGTCCTTCAATATAATGTTCCACAGTTGAAACAACTTCTTCAAAACTCATCCCTGCTTCTTCGCATTCCTGTATCTTCATTCCGATCAGGCTTTCCCCGATGGATGCGGAACGTGAATTAAACACATGTATTTTTTTATCCGGATGGTCTTCCATAATAAGATCTTTGCCAAGTAACGCACTGTTATAGGAACCACTCAGCTCAGAAGACAAAGTCACTGCATAAATATGCTCAGCCTCGCAGTCATATGCTCTCATATATCTCTCAGGTGACGGGCAGGCTGATTTCGGACATTCCGGGCAGGCTGCCACTTTATTAATAAACTCTGCCTGATCAAATGTTTCATCATCTATGATCTGTTCAGCTCCTACCATCAGCGTCAGTGGAATGGATTCAAAACATTCATCTTTCTTCCATTCGTCCAAAAGTTCTCCACAACTATCTATGATAATCTTATATCTCAATTATATCGTCCTCTTTTCCATTATATGTAGTATTCAATACCAGATATATCTTATCACACCGCTTTACGTTTGAAAAGACTTTTTAATAAAAACACTGTTCTTTTTTTCAAAAGTGCTTTATAATAAAAAGACGCTTCCCGCAAAGTGCAGGAAGCGCTGCCTGATCCACAAAATATGTTCAGAAATATGCAGCAATCCAGAAGTCTTTTTTTAATTCTGAACAGCTGTAAATCATGTTATCAGAGAGGTGTTGTATGCTTGCTTTAAAAATTACTGATGTAAAAGATTTTATGAATAAACTCCTGATCGGTGAGGTATTTGACCGTTTTTCTCTTGTCGAGGCATCTGTGACAACCTTCAACACTTTTACCATAAACGGAAAACTTCATTACGATTTCTTTGATACTGACACAAAGGCTGCTTTTGAGGAGAATTCCACAGAATATTCCCTCTGGCATGATGTAAAACCTTATTGTTTTTCTATCATACGCGGCAGACGCACACCTTTGAATTTCAGGATTGTATTTGAACTTTCTCATGATCAGACACAGTCGTTGTTAAAAAATGAACAGCATATTGCAGATATTCCTGTGCAAAGCTTTTATCTGAATATCCGGTACAAGAACCAGTCCCTTTTATGTACAACAGGTGTTTCTTATACTTCATTCAGTCCGGATAAACGTCTGGAACATCTCTGGGATGATTCCATGACTGTTTTTCTCTCCAGTCATCACATTCCCTGTGAGAAATTATGAGTAGATTCTGTTATCAGTCTTTATCCGAATAACGCAGATAATAGACCAGAATATCTATAAACTCACTGTTCGTCGGTTTATCTGCCATTGTACACCCTGCCATTTCTTCCAGTGTATCCTTATGATTCATCCAACATAAGTTTACCAGTGTTCTTATGTTGTGTTCTACATTAGACGGCGTTGATTTATATTTTCTTGCAATGACCGGATAAATATCTTTGGTGACTTTTACCGGTCGCTCATAAATTTTCTGTGCCATTTCTACTGCATCCACAACATAATAATATCCTTTATACTTTGATGTTGCACCCAATTTTCTAATAACTCCATAAACTGCACTCATACATCGTTCCTCCTGTAACTTCCATAATCTGTGTTTTTACAGATTTGGATATCTCATTTATTTACACACATTTCTCTATAAGTAAATGAAAGTCACGATATTGGCTGCCCGGAAGCACCATTGCAGTCACTATTCTCTGTAACCCGTTATATTTTCTGCAGATTCGGCATATTCATTAAAATATCGGCAACTTAATAATAGGAATTCATAAGACATTTGTCAATACCAATGTAATTGTTTTCCACAAAAATAAGGAGCAAAAATTATTCTCTGCTCCTTATTTGATATTCTGTTATTCTGACAGGCGTATCTGTCCTCTTATTGATCTGCCGGCAAATTGCCTGCTTTCTATCTTATTTTGCAACCATCAGCAAAATTTCATTGCTTCTCTGAACAAATCTGGTCATTTCGTCCGGTGAAAGCTGTTTATGGCTCATCATCGCAAGGTCATACAACTGTTCACAGATAAGCGGAGCCTTGTCAGATTCCTGATTCTCTGCCAGATATTTAACCAATGGATGATTCGCATTCAGAACCAGTGTTTCCTGTCCGCCAAACATATTCGGATCCATTCCATACATATTATACATCTTCATCATATCCTGCATACGGCGGCTCTCTTCGGAAAGAGTCATCATTGCTGATACATTTTCATTTTTCAGATTCTCAACATGTACTTCCAGTTTATCTTTATTAAGGCTCTTGCGGAAAAGTTCTGTCAGTGCTTTGACAGTTTCTTCATCGGCAGTACCCTCACCCTTCATTTCTTCGGTCAGATCCGCATCAATACGCTTAAACTGTACTTCCTGATGTTTCTGCTCAAGACTGGAAATAAATGCACTGTCAATATTATGCTTCAGGATAACGGCATCTTTTCCTGCTTCCTTAAACATATTGATATACTGACTCTGCTGAACTTCATCAGTTACATAGAAAATTACTGTCTTCTCAGGTTCTTTCGCTTCCGCATTGTCTTTGTTTTCAGACTCTGCTGCATCTTCTTTCTTTTCTTCTGTCTGAGCCTCAGTTTCTTCTGTTTCTTTTTTATTCTCTTCAACGCAGTCCTTTAATGTGAGATATTTGCCATCAAGATTCTTAAAGAGTACATAATCTCCCATTTTCTCTGCAAATTTAGCATCTTTAATACAGCCATATTTAATAAACGGGCTGATATCATCCCAGTATTTCTCATAAGATTCTCTGTCAGTCTTGCACATTCCGGTAAGCTTATCTGCCACTTTTTTGGAAATGTATTCAGAAATCTTCTGTACAAATCCGTCATTCTGCAATGCACTTCGTGACACGTTCAATGGAAGATCCGGACAATCGATCACACCTTTCAGAAGAAGCAGGAATTCAGGAATTACTTCCTTGATATTATCTGCGATAAATACCTGATTGTTATAAAGTTTGATCGTTCCTTCAATGGAATCATACTCTGTATTGATCTTCGGGAAGTACAGGATACCTTTTAAATTAAACGGATAATCCATATTCAGATGTATCCAGAATAACGGTTCCTTATAATCCATAAATACTTTGCGGTAAAATTCCTTGTATTCATCATCTGTACATTCATTCGGATGCTTCATCCAGAGAGGATTAATATCACTGATGGAAACCGGACGTTTATTGATCTTTACTTTATCCTTTGCAGGAGAAATTTCAACAACTTCCTTTTCACCTTTATCATTTTCTTTTTCTTCTGTCTTTGCTTCCTCATGAATATGTTCAACAACTACATCATCGTCTCTTAACTCAGATTCATCAATTGTCTCATATTCCTGAGGTGCATTTGCTTTGGAAAGGTAAATATGAACCGGCATGAAGGAACAGTATTTCTCAAGAATCTCACGCATACGGTATTCATTTGCAAATTCCAGGCAGTCTTCATTCAGGAACAGGGTGATTTCTGTACCAATCGTATTTTTGTTACCTTCCTGGATATCATATTCTGTTCCGCCATCGCAGGACCAGTGTACAGGCTGTGCACCTTCTGTATAGGAAAGTGTATCAATATGCACTTCATCCGCTACCATAAATGCAGAATAAAATCCAAGTCCAAAATGACCGATCATCTGATCATCTGTAGTTTTGTCTTTATATTTCTCAAGAAACTGAGTTGCACCTGAAAAAGCAATCTGGGTAATGTATTTCTCTACTTCATCAGCAGTCATGCCAATACCATTATCGATGAATTTCAGAGTTTTCTCATCAGGATTAACAATTACCTGAATCTCCGGTTTGTATCCTTCCGGAAAAGTATATTCTCCCATTACTTCCAGTTTTTTCAGTTTAGTGATCGCATCACATCCGTTGGAGACCAGCTCTCTTACAAAAATATCATGATCGGAATATAACCATTTCTTGATGATTGGGAAAATATTTTCACTGTTAATTGATAAATTTCCATGTTTTACAGCCATGCTGTCCACACTCCTTTTTGTTTTTAATCATTTGCCGCAACTTTATCTGTCAATATACTGCATTCTTATCTGCTCTGCCTCCGGAGCCAAAACTATCCTCTCCTGTTTATCCTTTGAAATAGCTTTTGACTCCTGTAAGTTGCTTCTCTGAAAGATATAGTAATACCATTTATTCCAAAAGTCAAGAAAAAATTAGCACTCACTAAAAATGAGTGCTAATAATTTTATATTTTACATATTCCCCTGTATTTTTTTCTTCAGATAACTCTTATTTCTTTCGTCTTTTGTATACCACAACTCCCACAATACATCCCGCTGCAATCGCCAGAATAATCACAAACGGTGTGATGTTAGTCGTATCTCCTGTCTTTACCGCTGATTTCGCAGTTGCTCCATTCGGCTGCGGAGTCGGAGTTGCGGTTACAGTCTGCGCCTGTGTAATACTGAAATTCACCTGTTTAGTATCCTGCTCCCCTGTATTCTCCCATTCACTTCCATTATACTTCTGACGGTCAAATGTAACTGTCAATGTGTAGGTTCCGGCCTTCGTAATTCCAAATGCAGCGGTATAAGGTGCACTGCTCCAGCTATTTGTATTGATCACTTTCCAGTTATACGGTACATAGCGAACATCTCCCTTTCCCGGACTTTCATTGTCCATACCCGCTCCGACTGCTGTAAATGTAATCTTTGACTGTGTTGTGTATCCATCTGAACTGATTCCTGTAATCTTATTATCTGCCGGATCTGCAATTTTCGCCTTGCGGGCAGCTTTAACCGTAAACTGAACTTTCACTTCTGCACTGATCTGCTGTTCATTATCAATCACAACTGACTCTGTATAGGAGCCGGCCTTTAAACCCTCCTTCGGGCGGATTTTAAATGTACAGCTCTCCCCCGGTGCAAGCTCTGTGGCTGAAAGTTTCCCGATTTTAAAGTTTTTACCTGACGGTGCATTTAAAGTTACATTTGTATTCCCCTCATTCGTCACTGTAACTTTCTGCGCTTCCGGTGCCTCACTATATCCTTCTTTTGCTTTTCCAAAATTCAGTTCTTCCGGTGTTACGGATAATTTATAAATCTTTTTCACTTCCGAAACAGTCGCAGAAGCTTTGATCGTTGTCAATACATCTTCCTGTCCTTCCGAACTGGTCTGGGCTATCTGAATACTGTCCAGATAATTGCCGACTTTCAGACCGGTCACCGGTACTGCTGTAAATGCAGCAGAATCTCCCGGCTCCAGCACTGATGCCGAAAGTTCCCCAATATCAAAATACTCTGCATATGGCTGCATCAGCGAAACAGTTGTATTTCCTGTATTGGTAAGTGTAATGGTCGTCGCTTCAGGAGTATCATAACCTTCCTTCAGATCATCATAACTGAAAGATTCCGGATCTGCCTGAACTGCTGTGATCTGTTCCTGTTCTGCCTCTTTTACAGATACTTCCGCAGTTACCTGCGCTGCTACTTCCGAATCCTCTTCACTTTCAAATATCAGGGTATCACTGTAATCCCCCTTCGTCAGACCGGTTTTTGGCTGTACCATGAACATAAGAGAATCACCTTTTGCAATCTGTATTCCTGATACAGCTTCACTTCCATCTTCGTTCATCACCTCAAAATAATCTGATTTCGGTATCTTTAAAGTGACAGTTCCATCCCCTGTATTTGTTACGGTTACGGACAGTGTCTCATTGGCCTGTGTATAATTTTCTTCGATATCGCTGAAATTAAGACTTCCTGTATTTACATCAAGAGACTGTGCCTCAAGAGATGCATCTGCATTGTCACCTGCCGATGGAGCCTCGCTGTCATCCGGCGTCTCTGTCGGTTCTGCAGAAGGCTCATCCGAAGGCTTCAGATCTTCGTCATCTGATGAATCATCCTCACCTTCAACTGCAATCTTCGCTTCAAAAGAAACCTCAATACCTTCTTCCGTCCGGTATGTGATCATATCATCATATTCACCCGGTTCCAGCCCTTCCCTTGGCTGTATCCATACGCTTACAGATTCACCTGCACTCAGCGGTTCTGTAATATCCTGAACCATAAAATGTTCCGGACTGATCTCCTGAAAATTCAAGCTCTCATTTCCGGTGTTCGTAATCTGCACATACTGTGCTTCCACATCCTCGAGATCGCTCTTTACTGTTCCAAAATCACAGATCTGATCTTCGCTGTCCTCTACAGTGGCAGTCGCTTCGTAAGTCTTTTGATCTTTATCGTCTTCACCTGCTGCCTGTCCATCTTTCTCTGATCCATCTGTCTGCACATTTCCGTTCTCATCCACCTGCAGCTGATCTTCTGTATAAATTTTCATCTGGGAATCATCAGTACCTTCTGTTGTTTCCTCCGGCTGACCTTTTGTGTTCTGAGATCCATCTTCCTGTTCATTCCCTGCATTCTGCTGTACATCTTCTGTTCTATCTACATCCTGATTTTCAGAATCCTGACTGCCTTCTGCATTATCTGCTGTTTCTTCCAGCTGTGCATCCTCTGTTCCATCTGCCGTTTCTTCCAGCTGTGCATTCTCTGTTCCATCTGCCGTTTCTGTCTGCTGTGTATCCTCTGCTTCCTGTTCCACTGCTTTCGCCTCTTCTTCAGTTGCAGCTACCTCTAACGTCTTTGCAGTAAGAGTACCTGTCAGTCCGCTTCCATCTACAGGGGTCAGATCAAGCACCAGTCTGCATCCCAGATCATCCTGAGTGATCGTATAGGTCTTCTCAGTACCTACCTGTGTTAACTCCTTCTCCCCGGTCTGTCTTGACCAGGAAAAAGTGAAATCTTCATCCGTAACCTCTTCCGGTGTAACCTTTGCATAATCTGCACTCAACACTACGCCTACAGCTGCAAGTCCCTTAATCTTAAGCTTACCGCCCAATTCTCCTGACGAAGCTGCCGCAAAAACCATGGATGGAATCATTGAAATAACCATCAGCACAGTCATTACAACTGCAAGAAATCTCTTTCTCTCCATCTGTAGTCCTCCTTTTCATTTATAATAAGATTTGTAATTATTCAGCAGCCGCTCTGAAGGTACTGAATAATTACAGTTCTGTGATGCTTCTGTGTCTGTCTGCCCTTTTCATTCCAATCACAGACCACAGCATCGTTTTTTCTCTGTGTAAAAGCATTATAGCATCACATTTTGCGGAAATGTAATCTGTATTTTCTCCCTTAAAACAACTTCAGCCCCTGAGTATCAGAGTTCAATTTTCTCCAATATTCAGGGACCGAACTGTGTTTTACAGTTATTTCTCCGATATATCACGTGATATCCATAATTTGACCGAACAGTTTTTATCCTTCTACTATCAGATATTTTCCATCCGGCAGAGCAAATACTTCACTTGCATCTTCCAGTTCTTCATCTGACATTCCTTCCACATCAGCGCCTGACTCTTCCAGATATTCTCTCACTTCTTCAATAGAATCCACAACCTGCGCCATGCAATCCTCAAGGAATGCTTCCGCTGCTTCATATGATTCTGCTACCGCCTGTGGAAAAAGCTGCTCCTGATTTTCAAGAAACGTATTAATACATTCTTCTGTAAACAATTTAAATAACCTCCTCAATCTTTCCCTTTGCCCTGATCAGCTTCTCAAGGACCGGTTCAACCTGTTTTGTCATATAGGACGTAGCTGCCCGTACCCCCTCCTTGGAATGCTCCATGGCAAAGCCATATTTTACCGCTTTAAGCATCTCTATATCATTATATTCGTCTCCGAACGCAATACATTCTTCCGGCGAAATATGATATCTTTTCTGATATTCTCTGATTCCTTTTGCCTTGTTTGTTCCAAAAGGAATAAAATCAATCCACTCATTTCCCGAAGTGACAACAACACATTCTTTTCCAAATCTGTCCATCCAGTATTTCACAGATTCTTCTGTAAGGCCGGCCGGTTCAAACACAGCCAGCTTCATGATAGGAGCCGTCATCTCTTCCATGCTGTTTACAAATCTGCATTCATTTTTTACTTCATATAACATATGGTCATGAAATCTCTTTGTCTTCGGCATCAGGTAGTGGTAATCCTTTGCAGAACAGGTAAACTCGGCATCCTTCTTTTCCAGGATTGCAGAAATAATCTCCCCTGCCAGCTTTCTGTCAAAAGAATCCTGATACAGTACCTCTCCATGATCCACTGCCAGTGCACCATTCTCCGAAATATAGGAAATCTCTGAAGCAACAGGTGCAAACAGCTTTGTCATATTCGGATATTGCCTTCCACTGGCTGCTACAAACATAATCCCCAGTTCCTCTAACTGCCTGATTAGCGAAAAAATTTCTTCAGGCAGAGACTGTGCCTTATGTAAAAGTAACGTCCCATCCAGATCACTTGCAACCAACTTAATCATTTCCATGTTCCTCGCAAATCTTTACCAGATCTGTCGGTTTCTCAGCGACAAGATCTGCTCCATTCTCATTCAGTTCTTTTCGGTCACGAAAACCCCATAGCGCACCTACTGTATACATTCCTGCTGCTTTACCGGTCTTCATATCTGTACTTGTATCTCCCACATACATACATTCTTCCGGTTTTACACCAAATTTCTCCGCAACCATAAGCGGACCATCAGGTGCCGGTTTCCTGCGGATTGCTTCACTCTGACCAACTACCATATCAAATTCCCCGTCAAAAAGCTGCGCAATTACTTTCACAGCTGCAGGATGAGGTTTATTTGAACAAACTGCCAGCTTCATTCCATGTTCCTTCAATTTCTTTAAGGTTTCCGGCATTCCCTTATAGGGAACTACTTTATACATCGGATCTGCTTCAAACATTTCCCGGTAAAGCTTCTGTCCCTCATCATAATGCGCAAGTTCCGGATCCCCCGCATCCTTAAGTGCGCGGCGGATCAGCATATTTGCCCCTTCTCCGCTGTAATATCTGAAATTATCCACCGGAAGTGTTTTCAACCCGAATTTTTCCATAATAATATTAGTCACATAAGCCATGGAATCCAGCGTATCAGCCAGTGTTCCATCCAAATCAAATATACATGCTTTAATCATCTTTTGTCATCCTCTTAAGTTAATTCCTGATTTCTTCATTTCATAAAATAATCTGGCAACCGGGAGTCCTACCACATTATTGTAATCTCCGCTAATCCCCTTTACATAAATTCCGAAAAGTCCCTGGATGCCATAGCTTCCAGCCTTATCCATAGGCTCTCCTGTAGCAACATACTCTCTGATCTCCTCATCTGAAACCGGATAAAAAGTCACATCTGTACTTTCATAAAAAGTATGTTCTGTCCAGACTTTTTCTTTCTTTTCCCATACAGAAACGCCGGTATATACCTGATGAGTATTTGCCTGAAGTTTCTTTAATGTATTCACTGCATCCTCTGTATCATGAGGTTTGCCAAGGATCACATTCTCAAACACTACCACTGTGTCAGATCCGATCACAATTGTTCCGTCGGCACTATCTTTCATAGTGCGGATAACAGAAGCTGCTTTATCCGAAGCCAGCTGTTTTACTGCCTCTCCCGGATTGTCTGAGATACGATTCTCATCACCTGATGCAGGCAGCACTTCAAAATCCACGCCAGCCCGTTCCAACAGTTCTTTTCGTCTGGGTGAAGCAGATGCCAAAATAATTTTTCTCATAATAACCTCTTCTTTCCTGTCATAGTATACCTTGTATCTTTTTGGTATGCAACTGCTTTCATTAACTCTTTCCATAAAATTTCGCTTTTCTTTTTATCTGAAAAGTATTAAAATAACAATAACCTATAGCTGAATAAAATGGTGTCAGGAGTAAAAGATATTTTTATCCTGACTCGCTGTCAAAAATAGGAGAATATCAGAAAGGAGTTTATGATTATCATGGCTAAAATTAATAAATACTGGGGATATGTTGCAATAGGTGCCCTTACAGCAGCTGCTGCCGGTGCTGTAGCTGCCCTTATTGCCAAAAAAGGATCCTGTAAAGAGGATTTTGATTTTGAAGATGACTTTGATGATTTCGATCTGACTGATGAAAAGGAAACTGCTAAGGAAGATCAGGAACCTGCCGAAGATTTCCAGTCCTGGGAACATACAGGCGAACAGTCTGCAACAGATGACACTGAAAGCGAAGAAGCTGAAGAAGCTGCTGATACAGACGATTCTGAGAAGTCTTCCGATAAAGTTGCTGAAGTTGAGATTAAAGATGCAGAAGAGGAAGAAGATGCCGATGAACCCGAGAATTTTGAAGAGACTATGGACGCTGCATCTGAATCTGAGGAATAAACGTTACCGTTCACAGTAACGTAACCAAAAAGGAATGTTACTTCACGATTATACAATCGTAGAAGCAACATTCCCTTTTTATTCTGATTATATTACTATTTCAGTCTCATTATGCTTTCGGAAGTTTAAATGAGCTCTTCAGAGACACGATACGGTTGAATACCGGTGCACCCTCTTTAGAATCATGGATATCTGCACAGAAAAATCCTGTTCTTACGAACTGGAAGCTGTCATAGCCTTTTGCTTCCATAAGTGCTGGTTCTACATATGCAGTAACTTTTGTCAGAGAGTTCGGATTTACATTCAGAGAACCATCTTCTTTGTTGTATACACCCTTCTCCTCGTCTACGATATTCTCATAGAGACGTACTTCTGCTTTTCCTGCCTGACTTGCTTCTACCCAGTGAATGGTTCCTTTTACTTTTCTGCCATCCGGCGCATTGCCACCCTTTGTTGCAGGATCATAAGTACAGTGTACAACACGTACAGTTCCATCTTCATCAGCTTCATATCCTGTACAGGTTACAAAATATGCATTCATAAGACGAACCTCTGTGCCCGGGAACATTCTCTTATATTTCTTAGGCGGATCTACCATGAAGTCTTCTCTCTCAATATAGAGTTCTCTGCCAAACGGTATTTTACGGGTTCCCAGTTTTTCATTCTCCATATTGTTCGGAGCTTCCAGATATTCTACTTCGCCTTCCGGATAATTATCGATCACAAGCTTGATCGGATCAAGAACAGCCATCAGACGTGGACGTTTCAGTTTCAGATCCTCACGGATGCAGTATTCAAGCATTGCATAGTCAACAGAGCTGTTTGCTTTGGATACACCGCAGAGTTCTACAAACATTTTGATGGATTCCGGTGTAAATCCACGGCGGCGCAGTGCTGCGATGGAAACCAGACGCGGATCATCCCATCCGTCTACGATGCCTTCCTCTACCAGTTTCTTGATATAACGTTTACCTGTAACTACATTTGTCAGATACAGTTTTGCAAACTCAATCTGCTTCGGTGGCTGTGGGTATTCCAATTCTTTTACAACCCAGTCATACAGTGGTCTGTGATCCTCAAACTCCAGAGTACAGATGGAATGTGTGATTCCCTCAATCGCATCCTCGATGGGATGGGCGAAATCATACATTGGATAGATGCACCATGTATCACCTGTTCTGTGGTGAGTCATATGAGCAACACGATAGATAACCGGGTCGCGCATATTCATGTTTGGAGATGCCATATCGATCTTGGCACGAAGCACTTTCTCTCCGTCTGCATATTTGCCTTCTTTCATCTCTTCAAAAAGCTGCAGGTTCTCTTCTACGCTTCTGTTTCTGTATGGACTTTCTTTACCCGGCTCTGTAAGAGTTCCACGATATTCACGGATCTGATCTGCTGTCAGGTCACATACATAGGCTTTGCCTTTCTGGATCAGCTTTACAGCAGCTTCATACATCTGTTCGAAATAGTCAGATGCAAAAAACAGTCTGTCTTCCCAGTCTGCACCAAGCCATTTGATATCTGCCTTGATGGATTCTACAAACTCACTCTTTTCTTTGGTCGGGTTTGTATCATCAAAACGCATGTTGAACTTGCCGTTATATTCCTGTGCAAGACCATAGTTTAAAAGAATAGATTTCGCATGACCGATATGAAGATATCCATTCGGTTCCGGCGGGAAACGCGTATGCACGGTGTCATAAACACCCTCTGCTAAATCTTTATCAATGATATTCTCAATAAAATTTTTGGAAACTGTTTCGTTCTCCATCTTTTTCCCTCCTGTTGTCGTATTTTATACTGTTTTTTCACACATCTATATATAAAAAATACAACTGAATATTTTTTATGTCGAATGAATTTATATTATCATTGGAAATTCCATCTGTCAACCGTTTACACAACAGTGACAGGCCTTATATTTCTCAGACGTTACTGTTCACTCCGTTCACAGTAACGTAGCCAAAATTCATTCCAGTTTGCCTGCGGCAATGGAATTTTGACTTGTATGTCTCGGGATTTTGGCATATTCATGCCAAAACACCTCGCAGGACAGTGGTGTGTGAACAGTAACTCTCAGACTCATCTGCACTCTCTTTCAGCAGCTCATATCCTTGACTAACATCTTGCAAAATATTATAATTATATCAACATATCAAGGAGATGCGGCAATATGAGTAATGCACTACCAATTGAAAATTTAAGTAACACTTACCTGGAACATTCTATGGTTATCAATAACTTTGTTATCAAGATCGGCAGCCAAATCAAAGACAGCTTATGTCGTGTCTTTGGTAATGGTGTTCAGTATGAATGGCGTGAAAATGATGATAAAGTAATCATTCCTGACGTATCAATCATCTGTAACCTGAGAGACCGTAAGAACATTTCTTTCACTGGCATTCCCCGCTTTGTGATGGAAGTTTTGTCCAATGCCACAGAAAAATATGATCGACATGAAAAGATGGATATTTATTGCAAGGTCGGTGTCTCTGAGTATTGGATCGTTGACTGGAGAAAAAAATCTGTAGAGATTTATCTCTTCGATTTCAAAGAAGATGGCACTGGTTATCCGTATCTTTATAAGACTGTCACAGCCCAGAATAAAGAAGATTTACATCTGGTTATGTTTCCGAATCTGAAGATAACCTTTGACGAGCTGTTCGACATTGGTGAATATTAACGAAAAATAAGGCATAAACCAAGGAGATAGTTTACTCTTTTTTATTTGTTTCAGAATGTTTCAGAATCACTTGCATATTGATTTCCTGATCTGCATATGCTATAATGCCAGTAGGCGAAAAGAAATAGCAAGTCCATGTAGACAAAAAGAATGAAGCCCTCAGTAGTGCGAATACTGGGGGCTTCTTCTTATTTTTTATGGCAGACAAGAAACTCACCTCCTCCCGTTGCCGGGTATCGGTTGGACAACACTGTAAGTATAACATATCTCTTGTCATTCTTGAAGTACAAACAGTTCTTAGAAGTATATCAAAACTTCTGTTCTGATTACTTTTGAGTTACTGAAGTTCAAGAAATCCTTTATTTTTAAGCAATAAAAAAAGCTGATGACGGGAATTGAACCCGTGACCCCTTCCTTACCAAGGAAGTGCTCTACCTCTGAGCCACATCAGCATTGTGTCGGATTTACCGCTCACATTTAAATATACTATCAGAACTTGTTTGTATTGTCAATCCCTATTTTTAACTTTTTGATTTTTATTTTTGGGTTTTA
>ULQQ01006155.1_pt1 | contig 16242 bp, 10 predicted proteins | sample 1954621 | NCBI WGS metagenome assembly ULQQ01 (sample SAMEA4835659, study PRJEB28245) | human gut metagenome | biome: gut microbiome; material: fecal sample | place: Denmark | collected 2008
CATTCCATGTGTTTGTGCCGGACTGTTTACCGGCGACGCTGATTATTATACCGTACCGCCCGGCAATTGTCAACCACAAATTTGCATTTTCTGCAAAAAAGTTGGAAACCCGCCTGTCTGTATTCAAAAGACTTCACTTTTGCGGGCTTCACCTGTGTCATCATTCAAGTTTGCCACGACATACACGAAGAAAATTGATTTGCTTTCCCTTTTGTAAACCATTATAATGGAAGGTGTCATTTTGTCGCCTGTAAGAGCTGCGTCTGTTATGCCGCCGAGGGCATACAGGCGCGTTTTCGTGCGCAGAAATAGGAAAAGCCAGCATAAAGGAGCAAACACAATGTATAAGATCACTGAAAAAGTCGCGCTGAATCCCACCGTGACGAAGATGGTCATTGAAGCCCCGCTGATCGCCAAAAAGGCAAAGCCGGGCCAGTTTATCATTGTGCGCCCGTTTGAGGACAGCGAGCGCATCCCCCTGACCGTGGCCGGTTACGACCGCGAAAAGGGCACTGTGGATATCATTTTCCAGATCGTGGGCGGTACCACGATGGAGCTGAACAGCCTGCAGGTGGGCCAGAGTGTCCACGACTTTGTAGGCCCGCTGGGCCGCGCCACCGAGGTGGAAGGCCTGAAGAAGGTATGTGTCGTGGGCGGCGGCGTAGGCTGCGCCATCGCTCTGCCCATTGCCCGTGAGCTGCACGAGCAGGGCTGTGTGGTGCACAGCGTGGTGGGCTTCCGCAATAAGGACCTGCTGATCCTTGAGGACGAGTTCAAAGCCTGCAGCGACGAGCTGCGCATTATGACCGACGACGGCAGCTATGGCACCAAGGGTGTTGTTACCGCTGCACTGGACGAGCTGGTGGCCGCCGGCAACCAGTACGATCTGGTCATCACCATTGGCCCGCTGATCATGATGAAGTTCGTGGTCAAGACCTGCCAGAAGCATGGCCTGAAGAGCATCGTTTCCATGAACCCCATCATGATCGACGGCACCGGCATGTGCGGCGGCTGCCGCCTGACCGTTGGCGGCGAGACCAAGTTCGCCTGCGTGGACGGCCCCGACTTTGACGGCGATCTGGTGGATTTTGATGAGGCAATGGCCCGCGGCACCATGTACCGCCCGTTTGAGGCACACGCCCGTGAAGCGGCATGCAATCTGCTCAATCAGGAGGTAAAATAAGATGGCTTTCAATATGGACCCGAAGAAGTGCCCCATGCCCACGCAGGACCCCAATGTGCGCAACAAGAACTTTAAGGAAGTTGCTCTGGGCTACACCGAAGAAATGGCCGTGAACGAAGCAAAGCGCTGCGTGCATTGCAAGAACAAACCCTGCCAGACCGGCTGCCCTGTGGGCATCGATATCCCCGAGTTCATCGGCCATGTGGCCGAGGGCGACTTTGAAGCCGCTTATCAGGTGATCAACCGTTCCTCTTCCCTGCCCGCTGTCTGCGGCCGTGTATGCCCGCAGGAGAGCCAGTGCGAGGGCAAGTGCACCCGCGGCATCAAGAACGAGCCGGTGGGCATCGGCCGCCTGGAGCGCTTTGTTGCCGACTGGCACCGTGAGAATGTGCACACCGCCCCCATCGTGCCCGAATGGAACGGCCACAAGGTGGCCATCATCGGCGCAGGCCCTGCCGGCCTGACCGCCGCAGGCGATCTGGCAAAGCTTGGCTACAAGGTCACCGTTTACGAGGCCCTGCATGTGGCTGGCGGCGTGCTGATGTACGGCATCCCTGAGTTCCGTCTGCCCAAGGCCATCGTGCAGCAGGAGATCGACGGCCTGAAGAAGATGGGCGTTGATTTTGAGTGCAATATGGTCATTGGCAAGGTGCTCACCATCGACGAGCTGATGGACGAGTACGGCTACGAGGCCGTGTTCGTAGGCTCCGGTGCCGGTCTGCCCCGCTTCATGGGCATCCCCGGCGAGAGCCTGAAGGGCGTCTACTCTGCCAACGAGTTCCTGACCCGCTCCAACCTGATGAAGGCTTATCTGCCCACCAGCAAGACCCCCATCCGCACCGGCAAAAAGGTCGCCGTTGTGGGCGGCGGCAACGTGGCTATGGACGCTGCCCGCAGCGCCCTGCGTCTGGGTGCCGAGACCGTATACATCGTCTACCGCCGCGGCATGGCTGAACTGCCCGCCCGTAAGGAAGAGGTGGAGCACGCCGAGGAAGAGGGCATCATCTTCAAGACCCTGTGCAACCCTGTGGAGATCCACGCCAACGACGAGGGCTTTGTCAAGTCCATCACCTGCATTGAGATGGAGCTGGGCGAACCGGATGCTTCCGGCCGCCGCCGCCCCATCGAAAAGAAGGGCAGTGAGTTCGAGCTGGATGTGGACACGGTCATTATGAGTCTGGGCACCAGCCCCAACCCGCTGATTCGCTCCACCACCCCGGGTCTGGAAACCAACAAGCACGGCTGCATCGTTACCGACGGCGACGACGGCAAAACCAGCCGCGATGGTGTGTACGCCGGCGGCGATGCCGTGACCGGCGCAGCCACCGTCATCAAGGCCATGGGCGCAGGCAAGGCTGCTGCAAAGGCCATTGACGAGTACATTCAGAGCAAGTAATCCCCTGTGAAGGTGGGCACCGCCCACTGAATACCGGATATGAAAAATCCCCTGTGCCAGTGCACAGGGGATTTTTTGCATCTTATTCTGCGGTCTCCGTTGTGAGCGCCGGGTAGCCCGTCCGCACGCACCGCACAGCGCACCGGGCGCTGCCGCCGGTGGTGCAGGTAAAGAGAGTCAGATCCCATTCATCGGACTCCTCCGTCTTTTCGGTCATTTCCTCAATTTGCGTGGGCTGCAGGTTTTCCACATAGGAGACCTCGTAGGTCCAGCGCATACCGTCCATATCCGTAAAATAGACCTGCGCGCCCTCGGTCAGCCACTTGATGGGGCTGAAATGCTTTGCATAGTTGTGGGCGCAGACCACCATGTTATCCGCATAGGTGGAACCGGAGTAACGGCCCGGTGCGATTTTCAGACCCTCATAGCTCCACTGGCTCATCACCGGCAGTTCCAGCCCGATGGATGGAATGGACAGATAGCCGATGTAATCCCAGCCGTTCAGTTCGGTCACGGTCATTTCCTGCGTGGGGTCCAGCTCCGGCTGCAGCGCCACGGTATCCGATTTTGCCTTTTCCTCAATGGCAGCGTTCAGGGTCTGCTCCAGCTCGCCCAGCACCTCCTGCGAGGCCTTGTCTGCACGGGATGCATCCCACTTGTTATAGGCCAGCAGGGCTGCTGCCGCAAGGATCAGCAGCGCGCCCAGCACCATACACACTCTTCCGATTTTCTGTCGCATAGCAATGTGTCCTTTTTGTTCCGTGGTAGGTTTCATCCCTTTCAGTATATGCGCAATTGGTATGTTTGTCCAGTAAAAACTTACCGCACTGCCCGGTCCGGCACAAGGCGGCACACAAACCGCACCATCAGCGGGGTCAGCGGCAGCCACACCAGCGTGCACACCACATTGAACAAGGTGTGCGCATTCGCGATCTGCCGGGCAATCACGGCAAGCTCCGGCCCTTTGGGCGAAAGTGCAGCCGTCAGCCGCACATACAACGGCAGACCGGCGCAGAACACCGCCGCGCCGGTCAGATTGAACACTGCATGGGCCGCAGCCACCCGCTTTGCGTCCCGGCTTGCGCTCAAGGATGCCAGCACTGCCGTGATGGTGGTGCCGATGTTATCGCCCAGCAGCACCGGCAGCGCACCCGCAAGACCCAACAGACTGCTGCCGTCCAGCCCGGGGCGAGCTGCAAAGTTCTGCAGCAAGGCAATGGTAGCCGAGCTGCTCTGCACTGTCAGGGTCATGCCAAGCCCCGCCAGCAGCCCCAGCCATGGGTGCTGCCGCACCCGACCCAGCCAGTGCACGAACACCGGGCTTTGCGCCAGCGGTTCCATGGCAGTGCCCATATCGGCAATGCCCTCGAACAGCAGGCCAAAGGCGAACACCGCCCGGCCAATAGCCCGGCCCTTCCGCCCCGCACAGACAAAGCAGAGCAGCAGCCCGGCCAGCAGCACAAGGCCGCGCACATCTTCCAGCCGGAAGGCCAGCAGCTGTGCGGTAATGGTGGTTCCGATGTTGCAGCCAAAGATCACCGGGACCGCCTGCCGCAGGGTCAGCAGGCCCGCACTTACAAAGCCCAGCACCATCACCGTGACTGCCGAGCTGCTTTGCAGCACCGCCGTGACCGCAGCCCCCGCCAGCACGCCCCGCACCGGGCTGCCGGTCACAGCGGCCAGCAGGCTTTTCAAGCGGCTGCCTGCCGCTGTTTCCAGACTGTGGCTGAGCGCATCCATGCCGTATAAAAACAGTGCCAAGCCGCCAAAAAGTGTAAAAATTCTTGTCAGGTTCTGTTCCACTGCCGCCGCCCCTCCCGCAGAAACGTTTCTTATTCTATTTATGCAGCTGCCGGGCGGTTCAGGCTTTCTGCCGTTCTCCCCTTTTTGTGAACTTTTTTAAAATTATCCTAAACTGCCCTTGCATTCTAGGTGCCGGAGGAATATTATTGTCAGGCGTTAATAGTTAACAGCTGTTAAGCATTTTGCAATGAGGAGGGATAGAATGTTGAACGAGACCGAAGCCGCCGCGAGCTTTCACGGTCTGTGCCATTTTTTGGGACGGCTGAGCAAGGCGTCCCGGGCCGGCATGAAGGCGGCTCTGCGGGGCTGTCCCAAGTGCCACTTTCCCATGCTGGAGGGTCTGGCTCACACGATCAGTACCCGCGGGCAGAACGGAGCGGTGTATGTTTCCGATTTTGCCCGGGAGGCACACCAGCCGCTGCCGGCCATCAGCCGCAGCCTGCGCCAGCTGGAACAGGACGGCCTTGTTCTGCGCGAAGCAGACCCGGCTGACCGGCGCAAAACACTGGTGCGCATCACGCCGGAGGGCTACGCCGCCTGTGCCCGGTGTGAGGATGCACTCAGCGATTATTTTGCCTGCGTGATGGCCCGGCTGACACCGGAGCAGGTGCAGCAGATGAATACTTTGCGCGGCGCACTGATGGATGCCATTCTTGCGGAAAACGCTTCCCGTGAAGCAAAAAACAACGAAGGGAGAACCGAACTATGACGAAAATTTTCAAGCAGCTGGCCCGGCACTGGGCCGTCTGTCTTGTGGTGTTCGCGCTGCTGTTCGTGCAGGCGTACTGCGATCTTTCGCTGCCGGACTACACCAGCAGGATCGTGGACACCGGCATCCAGCAGGGCGGCATTGAAAGCCCCCTGCCGGAAACGATACGCCAGAGCACGCTGGATGCCCTCACGCTTTTGATGAGCGAAGAGGACGCTGATGCGCTCCAGAACGCCTACGGGTATTATCTTCAGGACGACGGCGTGCTGAAGCTGCGCACCGACCTGACCGATGACGAGCGCACCGCGCTGGAGGATGCCGTCACCACGCCGGACATCGTGCTGTATATGGCCGCCGCGCAGGCAGCGAACGCCCCCGCCGGGCAGGACACCATGGGCATGACCGGTCTTGCTGACATGCAGGCGGCATCCTCTGAGAGCACCACCACGGATAGCGAGACCGTCACCCCCACTGCCGAAGATCTGGACACCGTATGCGCCCAGTTTGCCGCTATGAGCCAGATGCCCGGCTTCACCCGCGAAGCTGTCCAGCAGCAGCTGACCGGTGCTTTTGCCAGTCTGGATGATACCCTGATTGAGAACCTCAAAAGCCAGTCCATGCTGCTGGTGCAGCTGGAATACGAGGCACAGGGCATTGCCCACGATGTGCAGATGCGCTACCTTTACCGCGTAGGCGGCCAGATGCTGGGCCTGACTTTGCTGATGGTGGCTGTGTCCATTGCGGTGGGCTTCCTCGCCTCCCGTGTGTCCGCCGCCATTGGCCGCGACCTACGCCGTGAGACCTTTGCCAGCGTCATCGGGTTCTCCAATGCAGAGATCGAGAATTTTTCCACCGCATCTCTCATCACCCGCACCACCAACGACATCCAGCAGGTGCAGTTCGTCTGCGTCATGCTGCTGCGCATGGTGGCCTATGCGCCCATTCTGGGCATTGGCGGCGTGCTGCATGTGCTGAACAGCAGCACCGGCCTTTCCTGGATCATCGTGCTGGATGTGGCCGTTCTGCTGTTGCTCATCCTCTTCCTGATGAGTGTGGCCATGCCCAAGTTCAAGATCATGCAGAAGCTGGTGGACCGGTTGAACCTCGTCAGCCGCGAGATTCTGACCGGCATCATGCCGGTGCGTGCCTTCAGCCGTGAAAAGTTTGAGGAGGAGCGCTTCGACAAGGCCAACAAAGACCTGATGAGCACCCAGCTGTTCACCAATCGTGCCATGGTTGCCATGATGCCCTTTATGACCCTCATCATGAACGGCACCAGCCTGCTGATCGTCTGGTTCGGCGGCAAGGCCATGGACAACGGCACCATGCAGGTGGGCGAGATGATCGCATTCATCACCTACACCATGCAGATCGTCATGTCCTTCCTGATGCTGGCCATGGTGGCCGTCATGCTGCCCCGCGCCGGTGTGGCTGCGGAGCGCATCGACGAGGTGATCCGCACCAGGGCCACCATCAACGACCCGGACGAAGCTGCTGCAAAGCCCGCGCAGGAGCACGAAAACTGGCAGGGTGAGGTAGAGTTCCACGATGTGAGCTTCCGCTTCCCGGGTGCGGACAGCGATGCGCTGGAGCACATCAGCTTTACCGCAAAGCCCGGCGAGACCACCGCCATCATCGGCTCCACCGGCTGTGGCAAATCTACCCTGCTCAACCTCATCCCCCGCTTTTATGATGTCACCGGCGGCAGCGTGACCGTGGATGGCATCGATGTGCGCAATATGCCGCAGGCACAGCTGCACGACCTGCTGGGCTATGTGCCCCAGAAGGGCGTGCTGTTCAGCGGCACCATCGACTCGAACCTGAAGTTCGGCGGGGAGCACATCACCGATGCCGATGTGAAAAAGGCTGCTGCCATTGCGCAGGCCACCGAGTTCATCGACGCAAAGCCCGAGGGCTACCAAAGCCCCATTGCACAGGGCGGCTCCAATGTGTCCGGCGGCCAGAAGCAGCGCCTTTCCATTGCACGCGCCATTGCCAAGGACCCCAAAATTTATCTGTTCGACGACAGCTTTTCTGCCCTCGACTTTAAGACCGATGTTGCCCTGCGCCGTGCACTGAAAGCCCAGACCGATAACGCTACCGTTATCATTGTGGCACAGCGCATCTCCACTGTGCTGCACGCAAACCAGATCCTGGTGCTGGACGAAGGCCGCCTGGTGGGCAAGGGCACCCATGCCCAGCTGATGGCTTCCTGCCCGGAGTATCAGGAGATCGCCCGCAGCCAGCTGAGCCAGAAGGAGCTGGACCTCAAATCTCTGAATACCGAAAAGGAGGGTGAGTGATATGCCAAGACCCGGACGCATGACGACCGAACGCGCCAAGGACTTCAAGGGCACCCTGCTGCAGCTTGTGCGCAACCTTGGCCGCTACCGCCTTTCGCTCGTTACCGCCATTGTATTTGCCATTCTTTCTACCATCTTCAATATTGCAGGCCCTAAGGTGCTGGCAAAGGCCACCACGGCTCTTGCCACCGGCTGGATCGCCAAGCTGCGCGGCACCGGCAGCATCGACTTTGTGTATATCGGCCGCATCCTGCTGTTTTTGCTGGGCATGTACCTGCTGAGCAGCGCCTTCAGCTTTATTCAGGGCTGGCTCATGACCGGCCTTTCCCAGAAAGTCTGCTACGACTTCCGCAAGCAGATCAGCGAAAAGATCAACCGCCTGCCCCTTGCCTACTTTGAAAAGCGCACCGTGGGCGAGGTGCTGTCCCGCATCACCAACGATGTGGACACGCTGGGCCAGAGCCTGAACCAGAGCATCACCCAGCTCATCACCAGTGTGACCACCATGATCGGCGTGCTGGTCATGATGCTGTCCATCAGCCCGAAGATGACCCTGATCGCCCTGCTGATCCTGCCGGTCTCGCTGGTGCTGGTGCTCATCGTGGTCAAGTTCAGCCAGAAATACTTCAAGGCCCAGCAGGCCATTCTGGGCGTTGTGAACGGTCAGGTGGAAGAAGTCTACTCCGGCCACAACGTGGTCAAAGCCTTCAACCGCGAGGCCGTGGTGCTGAACGACTTCAACGCCGCCAACGACAAGCTGTACGAATCCGCATGGAAGAGCCAGTTTCTCTCCGGCCTGATGATGCCCATTATGAACTTTGTGGGCAATCTGGGCTACGTGGCAGTGGCCATCGTGGGCAGCATTTTTGCAGCAAACGGCACCATTACCATCGGTGACATTCAGGCCTTCATCCAGTACGTCAAGAACTTCACCCAGCCCATCCAGCAGCTTTCTCAGGTGTCCAACATGCTGCAGAGCATGGCCGCTGCCGCTGAGCGGGTGTTCGAGTTTCTGAACGAGCCGGAAGAGGATCAGCAGGCAGATCCGGCCCGCCGGGCCGACCCCGGCTGCATCAACGGTCAGGTGACATTCAGTCATGTCCGCTTCGGCTACACCCCGGACAAGACCGTCATCCACGATTTCAGCTGCGAGGTCAAGCCCGGCCAGAAGGTGGCTATCGTCGGCCCTACCGGCGCGGGCAAAACTACCATGGTCAAGCTGCTCATGCGCTTCTATGATGTGGATTCCGGTTCCATCACCCTGAATGGCCACGATGTGCGGGACTTTGACCGCAGCGCCCTGCGCGAGGGCTTCGGCATGGTGCTGCAGGACACATGGCTGTTCAAGGGCACCATCATGGAGAACATCCGCTATGGCCGTCTGGATGCTACCGACGAAGAAGTGATCGCCGCCGCCAAGGCTGCCAACGCTGACCACTTTATCCGCACCCTGCCCGGCGGCTACCAGATGGAGCTGAACGAGGACGCTTCCAACGTGAGTCAGGGCCAGAAGCAGCTGCTCACCATCGCCCGCACCATTCTGGCAGATAACCGCATCCTGATTTTGGACGAGGCCACCAGCAGCGTGGATACCCGTACCGAGCAGCGCATCCAAACCGCCATGGACCGCCTGATGGAGGGCCGCACCAGCTTTGTGATCGCACACCGTCTTTCCACCATCCGGGATGCCGACCTCATCCTTGTAATGCGAGATGGCGATATTGTGGAGCAGGGCACCCACGACCAGCTGATCGAAGCAGGCGGCTTCTACGCCGATCTGTACAACAGCCAGTTCGAGGACGTGGTGGAGTAAGCTGCCCGTCATCGCAGTATAAGCACAAAAATAGCACCTGCCGCCTTCCTTTCCGAAGGCAGCAGGTGCTATTTGTTTACCCTCTCAGTCATCGCTACGCGATGCCAGCTCCCCCGAGAGGGGGAGCTTTTCAGCAGTTACCGGTCAGCTGCAATAGAGCTCTCCCTTCGGGAGAGCTGGCGCGAATGCGCCTGAGAGGGTTTTCTTTTTTCTTTATTCTTCCACCGCTTCCAGCTTCAGGCCGAACAGCTTTTCCGAGAGGGACGGCAGCAGCTGCTGCAAAGCGCGGACATAGGCCATCACCAACGGGTCCTCGCGCTTTTGTCCCAGCACGATGCCGAACCGGTGTCCCCTGCCCCAGTCCAGCACCCGCGCAAAGCTGAGATCCGGTCTGCGGTAATAGACCGCCGGGACCATCTTGAGCGCCGGATCCCCATAGGATGCGCTGCGGATGCCGCCCACCGGCGTAAAGTTCACTCCGCGCTCCAGCCCCTCCTGCAGCAGGCTGGTCTCGTAGACAGTCTGGTACATCTCTTTGACGGGCAGCCAGCGGTATTGCAGCGCCTGCTCCAGACTCAGCCTGCCCACCGGCATATCGGCGGGCGGGTGGATGGGAATGCACAGCTCCGGCACATAAAGCAGCGGGATGAAAGTGAACCCCTGCGCGTAAAATTCCGCACTTTCCAACTGGAAAGAAAGATCCGCGTCCCCTTTTTTCAGGCTGCGCCAGACCTCGCTGCGGCTGGCGCACTGCATCATAATAGACGTGTATTGCAGACACAGCTCGTTCGTCAGAGAAAACAGGTCGTATCCGAACATCCGCATGGCCTCATGGCTCCATGCAATGACCAGATGCCGTTCCGGCGGATTTTCCTGTTGCTGTACCGCACGGGCATGGCGCACCGCCTCCTGATACAAGGCCGTCAGCTGCTTTGCCTTGGGGTAAAAGTCCCGGCCTGCCGGGGTCAGGATCACCCGGCGCGGTACATGCTGGAACAGTTCAAACTGCAGCTGCCCTTCCAGCGTGCGGATCTGCTGCGAAAGCGCCGACTGCGAAAGATACAGTGCCTCTGCTGCTGCTGAAAAGCTGTCCATCTCTACGATCTTCACAAATCCTTCCAGTGCACTCTGGTTCATCTGCGCATCCTCGCTTTCTTACATTAGGATTTTCTAAATTATAATATAACATAATTGAATTGTAAAGTGCGTCACTCTACGCTACAATTGTTAAAGATTCAGCAAAGTGGTTTTCACCCTGCTGCACGATAAGAAGAGAAAAGAGAAAGAGAGCATCCCTATGAATAAGATCTCCCGCAAAGGCTTTCTGAAGATCGCCGCTGCCGCCGCCATGAGCGGTGTCACTGCCGGCGCACTGGCTGCCTGCAATTCCGCCTCCGGCTCCACTGCCTCCGGTGCTGCCGGTCAGTACATCCCCGGCACCTACGAGGGCACTGCCGAGGGCATCTCCTCCACCGTCAAGGTCACCATGACCTTCTCCGACAGCGCTGTCACCGACGTGGTGGTGGATACCTCCGGCGAGACCGCTTCCTTCGGCGCTGCCGCTGCCGATGAGCTGCGTGAGCAGCTGCTTTCTGCCGGTTCTGCCGAGATCGACGGCGTTTCCGGCTCTACCATCACCTCCGATGCCGTGATGAAGGCCGCCAAGAGCTGCTATGCACAGGCAAAGGGTGAGGCTGTGGTGTCCAGCGTGCAGCTGCCCACAGGCGACGCAAACGACTGGCTGGGCAAAGAGCCTGATATCGACGAGGCCGCCATCACCGAGACCGTGGACACCGACATCCTGATCGTGGGTGCAGGCAACGGCGGTATGTTCGCTGCCGCCTATGCTGCTGCCAACGGCCTGAACTTCCGTGTTATCGAGCAGAACGCCAACGTGCAGGACACCCGTCACTGGTACGGCGCTGTTGATTCTGCTGCCGCTAAGGAGGCTGGCGAACCCGCCACCGATAAGGCAAAACTGCTGAGCGAGATCTCCCGCTACGCCTCCGGCAAGTGCGATCAGCGCGTTGTCAAGACCTGGATCAACGAGTCTGCCGCCATGCACGACTTCATGCGCAGCATTCTGGAAGATAAGTACGGCTGGGTATGCGATTTCACCTCCGGCAGCGAGGCTGCATGGCCTGCAGAGAATGCCGAGCACAACACCGACTACCTCTACCCTGTGCAGGAGCACAACTACATGGCCAGCGAGAGCGCATCCGGCCTGCCCCGTAATGAGCTGCTGCTGCAGTACATTCAGGAGCTGGGCTACGATGTGGACTTCAAGACCAGTCTGGCCAAGCTGGAAAAGAACAGCGAGGGCCGCATTACCGGCATCATCGCCCAGAGCACCGAAGATGACCACTTTATCCGCTACAACGCCAACAAGGGCGTGCTGCTGGCCTGCGGCGGTTTCCCCGGCAACCCCTACATGATGGAGCAGCTGGACCCGCTTGGCACCAGCGTGACCACCGCCTGCTCCTACTCCCCCGCCGACAAGGGCTACGGCATCCGCGCTGCTGTATGGGCCGGTGCTAATCTGGACAAGGAAGCCGCTCCCATGCTGTTTGACCGCGGCGTTGTTGCCCCCGGCGTGGATGGCGGCTATGTGGACAGCGACACTGCCTTTGGCGGCAAGGCCTTCCCCGGCAAGATCCGCCAGTACAACCCCGGTACCCAGCCCTTCCTGAAGGTGAACCGCAACGGCGAGCGCTTTGCCAACGAGAGCTGCCCCTACAACGATATCGTCTACGCTGCCGCCCACCAGCCGGGCCGCGTCTACGCACAGATCTGCGATGCCAACATTCTGGAGGACGCAAAGCGTTTCCACACCATCGGCTGCTCTGCCCAGACCCGCAACGGCGGCGAGAAGTACATTCAGGGTAAGATGGACGAGGCTATTGAGGCCGGTGCATTGTTCAAGTGCGATACGCTGGACGAGCTGGCTGACAAGATGGGCTTTACCGGTGCTGCCAAGGACACCTTCCTTGCTACCGTGGAGCGCTACAATGAGCTGTACGACAAGCAGAACGATGAGGATTTCGGCAAGCCCGCTTACCGCCTGAGTGCCATCCGCACTGCGCCCTTCTATGGCTGCTGGCTGGGTGCCTCTCTGCTGACCACCGAGCAGGGCATTGCCATCAACGAAAAGGGTCAGGCGCTGGACAACAACAACCAGCCCATGGAGGGCCTGTATATCACCGGTGATATGTCCGGCAGCTTCTTTGCCAACAACTACCCCTGCCTGATGGCTGGTGTGGCCATGGGCCGCACCCTGACCTTCGCCATGAAGGCCGTCAAGCAGATGGCGGGTCTGGATAACGCCTGATCCAGCGCGGTTTTCCGGCACAACTTAAGCGTTTTTCCATTTCTTCTTTCTTCATGAAGAGAGGCGGTCCCTGTTTGGGGCCGCCTCTCTTTGCTATTTTTTCGCCACGTGCCCCCTACACAAATCCCCACGATTGTGCTATGATAAAGCTGAACAGCCGGTTTGTGCCAGACAACCGGCAAAATCGAGGTGTTTGTACAAATGTCTGATCTCCTTGAAACTCTGCAGCAGGAAGGGGTAGACCCCGCTCTGCTGGAAGCAGTCCAACAGTACCGCACTGCCCATGCCCTGCCGGACGCACTGCGCCCGCGCATCCCTTCCCCTGCCTTTACCTACTATGGCAAACAGGTGTGGGAGCAGGCGCTGGCGGCGCTGCTCTGCGGCGAAAACCTGCTGCTGGCAGGCGGAAAAGCCACCGGCAAAAACGTGCTGGCCGAGAACCTTGCCGCCGCCTTTGGCCGTCCCGCATGGGACATCTCCTTCCATGTGAACATGGACGCAGCATCCCTCATTGGCATGGACACTTTTGCGGACGGTCAGGTGGTGTTCCGGCCCGGCCCGGTATACCGCTGCGCCCAGTGCGGCGGCTTTGGTGTGCTGGATGAGATCAACATGGCCAAAAACGAAGCGCTGGCCGTGCTGCACGCGGTGCTGGACTTCCGCCGCGCCATCGATGTGCCCGGCTACGACCGCATCCCGCTGGCGGAGGAGACCCGCTTTATTGCCACCATGAACTACGGTTATGCCGGCACTCGTGAGCTGAACGAGGCCCTCACCTCCCGTTTCGTGGTCATCCAGATGCCCACCATTACGCAGGACGATCTGGAAAAGCTGCTGCGGACGCAGTTCCCCGATCTTGCTTCCAAGTATGTGCGCCAGTTTGCACTGCTGTTCCTTGACCTGCAGAAAAAGTGCGACAGTGCAGAAATTTCCACCAAGGCGCTGGATCTGCGCGGTATGCTGGATGCCCTGCGGCTGATCCGGCGCGGCATCCCGGCAGGCGCGGCACTGGATATGGGCATCACCAACAAAGCCTTTGACTCCTACGAGCAGGGCCTGATCCGTGATGTGATCGCAGCGCGCATTCCGGCCAAGCTGGATGCCGCCAAGCTCTTTGGCTGATGGATGCCCAGAGCTACACCGCGCAGGAGCGGCGTGCGGCCAATCAGGTCTGGGCTGCTGCAGGAGCCTATGGCTTTGAGCCGCTGTTTCTGGCCCGCTATACCGACGGCACCACCGATTTTTACATGAACACGGTCGTGGGCCTCATCCACAAATATTACGGTGACGCGCTGATTCGCAGCGTCTTTGACGCATGGGACGGTGATCTGCGGCAGACGATGCTGGACGACATGACATGGCTGTATCTGGAAAACGCCGCCTATCGGCTGGAGCTGCCCCGCCGCCCGGTTCTGGAAGCGCTGCGCCATGCCCATGCAGATTATTTCTTTGCGATTCAATACAAGCTCTCCCGTCAGGAGTGGATGGCAAAAAATCAGCTGGTCTACACCATGCAGGCTGCACGCTGGCGGCGTGTGCTGGGCCGCACCGACCCGGTGATGACCCCTTACGAGTCCGGCCTTGCCGCCGCGCTGGCCCCGGAGCATGTGCCGGAGCCGGAACAGCTGAAAGCCGAAATTTTATCGATCTACGCAAAATTCAACCTGTTCGACGGCACTGTGCACCAGAGAGCAGCTTTGCATCTGCATCTGGACGGCCTGCTGGCAAAGCTTGCCACCAAAGCCATGCCCACCCAGATGATCAAAACGGACCGCGTGACCGTGGAACACTCAAGCTCCGTGGATGCTGTGGGCGGCGGGCTGGCGGTGGACAAGCGCCGGGCCCACATCACCCTGAAGCAGAATGCCGCGCAGGACAGAGCCTACATCGAAAGCTGCTTCGGCCGCTCTCTCTACCCGCCGGAACGGCTGCGCAAGGCTGAGCAGGAGCTTTGCGTGGGCGACCATCTGGGGTGCCATTTGTGGTTCAGTGCCGGTGTGCCCAGCCCGGAGCAGGCTCCCACCCCGGAGGCAAAACATCTGGCTGAACAGGCTGAGCTGCAGGCCGACCGCAACCGCGCTTATTACGCCAAAAATCGGGAACTGCACCGCAGTGTGGTGCTGCGGCTTACCGAGCAGATCCGCAACTGCATCCTTGTGCACCAGCAGCCCAACGCCCGTGTTGCCCGCAGCGGCAACCTGAACGCTGGGCGCATCTGGCGCGCACCACTTTTGAACGATGACCGGGTGTTTTTGTGTGCCGAGGAAGAGAACCAGCCCTCTTTTACGGTAGACCTTTTATTGGACGCATCCGCTTCCCGCCTGCACTGTCAGGAAGTGATCGCGGCTCAAGGATCTATTTTGGCCCAGAGCCTTGCGGCCTGCGGTATCCCGGTGCGGGTGTCCAGCTTCAGCAGCCTGCGGGGCTACACCGTACTGCGTGTGCTCAAAGGCTTTGCAGACAAAAACCTGCAAAACATCAACCGATATTTTGCTTCCGGCTGGAACCGTGACGGCCTTGCCTTGCGGGCAGCAGGCGACCTTTTGCAGTTTGCGCCCGGTCCTGCGCCGCGGCATCTGCTCATCGTGCTGACGGACGCTTCGCCCAACGACAGCCGCCGCATCCCGCCCAGTGCAGAAAACCCGCTGGGCTGCGGTTACGAGGACGCTGCCGGTGTGGCTGACACTGCCGCGCAGGTGCGTGCGCTGCAGCGCATGGGCATCCGGGTGTCGGCTGTGTTCATGGGTGAGGACAGCTCTGCCGGTGCCGCTGCACAGATCTACGGCAAAAACATGGCCCGTATCCGCGGCATGGACCAACTGGCCCGCGCGGCCGGGCGGCTGATCCAGAACGAGATCCGTGAACTGGGCGATTGAACCATATTTTACCAGAACAGCCCACAGATGGGAGGCTTTGGCCTTGCCGTCTGTGGGCTGTTTTTGATACAGAACACAACTGATTCACTCTTGCAACAACCATGTTTCGGGTCACTGTTGCAGGATGCGCGGAAATATTTTGTTTTTCTGCAAACTTATAGTTGTTTTTTGTTGTGAAGTATGCTATACTATGTTCAGTCAATAAAACATTCCTGCGTAAGCCGCCTGCTGTGCACCGGGTCGTTTGGCGCAGTGCCCATCCGTTATACAACGAACTGCTGTGTTATAGTTTCAGGAGGGAACCGATCATGGATGCCAACCGTTATTTTGATGCCATGCACAACGCTATGTCAGCTCAGCACGCCGGTGCGCAGCTGCTGTTAACGGTAAAGCTGCAGGACACCTGCGGCAACGATGCCTGCCTGGAGCTGAAGCAGCTGCCCGGTGAGAGCACCTCCATTCTGTGCTACTCCACCATGGGTCGCCGCTGCCTGAACTTTCAGCTGTTCCGCAAGGGCTGGCAGCTGTGCCACAACGCCGATGGGCAGCTGGTGGGCCGCTTCCCTTCCAGCGCCGACGGCCTGATCGATGAGACCGATTTCCGCGCCTACTGCCGTGAGGACAGGCTGGATATGGCCCGCACCCAGCGCATCACCGCCGAGCTTCGCCAGTGCGCCGGTATCGATTATCGGGGCAGCATCCCGCAGAACGCCCGCACCGGTGCCGTTATTACCGTGGAGAGCTTTGTAGGGGCCGGTGCTCGCTGGACCTACTGGAGTCAGGATGTTCTGCCCAGCCTGCCGCTGGGTGCCATCCTCTACTGGCTGGGGG
>ULQQ01005390.1_pt1 | contig 15227 bp, 10 predicted proteins | sample 1954621 | NCBI WGS metagenome assembly ULQQ01 (sample SAMEA4835659, study PRJEB28245) | human gut metagenome | biome: gut microbiome; material: fecal sample | place: Denmark | collected 2008
TCTGGTGGCGGACATCCATTTCGATTACCGGCTGGCCCTGGAGTGCGTGGCCGCCGGGTGCGACAAAGTGCGCATCAATCCGGGCAACATCGGCGGGGAGGACCGGGTGAAGGCGGTGGCCGACGCCTGCCGCCAAAAGGGGATTCCCATCCGTATCGGAGTCAACGGCGGCTCCCTGGAGAAGCCCATCCTGGCCAAATACGGCGGGGTGACGCCGGAGGCCCTGGTGGAGTCGGCCTTTGGACATATCCGCCTGCTGGAGAAATTTGACTTTACCGACATATGCGTGTCCCTCAAGTCCTCCAGCGTGCGCACCACCATGGCGGCCTACCGCCTGATGAATCGGGAAAGTGATTATCCTTTACATCTTGGGGTGACGGAGACCGGCACCCTGCGCATGGGCACCCTCAAATCCGCGGTGGGCATCGGCGGCTTGCTGGCCATGGGTATCGGGGACACCATGCGGGTCTCTCTCTCCGCCGATCCGGTGGAGGAGGTATACGCCGCCCGGGACATCCTCAAGGCCGCCGGGGTGCGGAAGGAGGGACCGGAGCTGGTGTCCTGCCCTACCTGCGGGCGCACCCGTATCGACCTCATCGGCCTGGCCACCCAGGTGGAGGAGCGGCTTAAGGCCGTGGACAAGCCCATCACCGTGGCGGTCATGGGCTGTGTGGTCAACGGCCCCGGAGAGGCCTCCGCCGCCGACGTGGGCATCGCCGGCGGCAACGGGGAGGGCCTGCTCTTCCGCAAGGGAGAGATCGTGAAAAAGGTTCCCCAGGAGGCCCTGGTGGACGAGCTTTTCGCACTAATTGAGGAACTTTGACGGAGGAGGCAGGAGCGTTTCAACCATGTCACAGGCACAGAAGATTCCCTTTTTGAATTTGTTTTCCGCCTGGCGGCCCGGTGAAGAGCTGGCGGCCCGGGCAGGCGGCTATCTGGTCACGGGGGCGGTGATCGATAAGGCGGCCCGCTCTATCCGCGCCAAGGTGGAGTGCCCTCGAATGCCCGAGGAGGGCCTGCGGCACCAGATCGAGAAGAGCCTGGCCTTGGCCTACCGGGTGGAGCGGGTGGAGCTGGAGATGGGAGCGGCGGCCGCGACTGCTCCCACATCGGCTCCTGTGGCGGCTGAACCGGCTCCTGCGGCCAGCGCCCCTCCTCCTCCGCCCCCGGCCGCCCCGGTGGAGGAGGATGCCATGGCGGCCTTCCGCCGCACGGAGGAGATCCGCCGGAGAGCTCTGGCTGGTCTCAAAACTGCCAGCCCGCGGGAGAAAAAGGCGGCCTCCGGCGGCCCGAGAGGAAAGCTACTCTACGGCAAGCACGAAATCAAGCGGGAGAGCATCCCCATGAGCACCCTGGAGCTGGACATGGGAACCGTCATCGTCAAGGGAGACGTGTTTGCCGTGGATCACCGGGAGCTGAAAAAGCGGGGCGCATGGGTGGTGTGCTTCGATGTGACGGACTATACCGGCTCGGTGCGGGTGTCCAAGTTTTTCCCCGGTGACGAGGGGAAGGGCATTGTGGACGGGGTGAAGAAGGGCCAGCATCTGGTGATCCAGGGCAAGCTGAACATCGACCGCTTCACTGGCGACATGGTGCTGGAGCCCTACGCCATCATGGAGAGCGCCAAGCCCATGAAGACCGACGACGCGCCGGAGAAGCGGGTGGAGCTCCACTTGCACACCACCATGTCCTCCATGGATGCCCTCACCCAAGTGAGCCCCAAGGCGGGGCCGGACAAGAACGTGGTCAAGCGGGCGGAAGCGTGGGGCCATCGGGCCATCGCCATCACCGACCACGGCGTGGCCCAGGCATTCCCCGATGCCTGGCACTCGGCCAAGAAGATCAAGGTGCTTTACGGCGTGGAGGCGTACTTCATTAACGACGTAGACGACCGGGTGGTGGTACACGGGGACAAGGAACAAGACTTTACAGGTGATATCGTCTGTTTCGACATTGAGACTACCGGTCTGGACAAGCGGCGGGATGTAATCACCGAGATCGGAGCGGTGGTACTGCGGAACGGGGAGGTGGTGGAGCAGTTCTCCACGTTTGCTGATCCTGAACGGCCTCTGACCCGCGAGATCACCGAGCTTACCGGCATTACCGACGAGATGCTGAGGGGAGCCCCCTCCCAGGCGGAGGCCATAAATGCCTTTCTGGACTTTGTGGGGGAGCGCCCGCTGGCCGCCCACAATGCGGAGTTCGACATGGGCTTCATCGCCGAGGGGTGCCGCCGCATGGGCCGCCCCTTCGACAGCACCTCCATCGACACGCTGATTCTGGCCCAGAACCTGCTGCCGGAGCTGGGCAAGCACAAGTTGGACATCGTGGCGGAGCACCTGAATCTGCCTGCCTTCAACCACCACCGGGCCTATGACGACGCGGCCACGGTGGGCTATATGCTGGTACCTTTCTTTGAGATGCTGCGGGACAGGGGTGTACATACCCTCCAGCAGATCAATCCGGCTATGGCCAGGCTGCGTACCGGGGGCAAGGCCCGCCGCCAGCCCAAGCACCTAATCGTGCTGGCCAAGAACCAACTGGGCCTACGCAATCTCTACAAGCTCATCTCGGCCTCTCACCTGGACCACTTCAAACGCTACCCCATCATGCCCAAGAGCCTGATCAACCAGCACCGGGAGGGACTCATTATCGGCTCGGCCTGCGAGGCTGGAGAGCTGTTTCAAGCAGTTGTAAAGCGGAAAGACTTTGCGGAGCTTAAGCGCATTGCCTCCTGGTACGATTTCCTGGAGATTCAGCCTCTGTGCAACAATGCCTTCATGCTGCGCAAGGGTATGGTGCAGAGCCAGGAGGAGCTGAAGGACTTCAACCGCACCATCGTATCCCTGGGCGAGGCGCTGGACAAGCCTGTGTGCGCCACCGGCGACGTCCATTTCCTGGACCCGGAGGACGAGATCTACCGCCACGTCCTGCTGGCCTCCAAGGGCTTTGAAGATGCCGACTCGTCTCTGCCCATCTACTTCAAGACCACCACCGAGATGCTGGAGGAGTTTGCCTATTTGGGGAAGGAGAAGGCCTATGAGGTGGTGGTGCGCAACACCAATCTGGTAGCCGACTGGTGTGAGGACGTAGTGCCTCTGCCCCAGGGGCTGTTCGCCCCCAAGATCGAGAACTCAGCGGAGGAGCTGACCAGTCTGGTCTGGGGGAAAGCAAAAGCCCTTTACGGTGAGGAACCGCCCAAAATCGTGGTGGACCGCATCAATGCCGAGCTGGGCGACATCATCAAGTGCAAGTACGACGTCATTTATATGTCGGCCCAGAAGCTGGTGCAGGACTCCCTGGCCCACGGCTACCTAGTGGGCTCCCGTGGCTCCGTGGGCTCGTCCCTGGTAGCCTTCATGTCGGGTATCACGGAGGTGAACTCCCTGCCGCCCCACTACCGCTGTCCCAAGTGCAAGCACTCGGACTTCGACACCGCCAAAGAGAAGGGGATCGGCTGCGGCGCGGACATGCCCGACGCGGTGTGCCCCGTCTGCGGAACGCCCTACGCCAAGGACGGCTTCAACATCCCCTTCGAGACCTTCCTGGGCTTCGGCGGCGACAAGGTGCCCGACATCGATCTGAACTTCTCCGGCGAATATCAGGCCAACGCCCACCGGTACACCTTTGAGCTGTTCGGGCAGACCCACGTGTTCCGGGCGGGCACCATCGGCACCGTGGCGGAAAAGACCGCCTTCGGCTATGTCAAGAAGTACATGGATGAGCGGGGAAGGACGGTAAACCGGGCGGAGGAGAACCGGCTGGCCCAGGGCTGCACCGGCGTCAAGCGCACCACCGGCCAGCACCCCGGCGGCATGGTGGTCATCCCCCAGAACCGGGAGATCTACGACTTCTGTCCGGTGCAGCACCCCGCCGACGATCCCAACAGCGACATCATTACCACTCACTTCGAATATCACTCCATGGAGTCCAACCTGCTCAAGCTGGACATGCTGGGCCACGATGATCCCACCATGATCCGCATGCTCCAGGATCTCACCGGGGTGGATCCGCAAAAGATCCCTCTGGACGACCGGGACACCATGAGCATCTTCACCTCCTCTGAGGTGCTGGGCTTCGTGGACGACCCCATCCTGGGCCCAACCGGCGCCGTGGCCATCCCGGAGTTCAACACCAAGTTCACCCGCGGCATGCTGGTGGACACCCAGCCCCACGAGTTTGACATCCTCCTGCGCCTGTCCGGCTTCTCCCACGGAACCGACGTGTGGCTGGGCAACGCCCGGGATCTGATTGTGGATCAGGGCGTCCCGGTCGGCCAGGCCATCGGCTGCCGCGACGACATCATGCTCTTCCTCATCTCCTGCGGCATGCCGGAGAAGCGGGCCTTCAAGATCATGGAGTCGGTGCGTAAGGGCCGGGGCCTGCCGGATGGGGCGGAGGAGGAGATGAGGGCCGCCGGCGTACCCGACTGGTACATCGGCTCCTGCAAGAAGATCAAGTACCTGTTCCCCAAGGCCCACGCGGTGGCCTATGTCATGATGGCCTTCCGCATCGCCTGGTTCAAGGTCCACCGCCCCCTGGCCTTCTACGCCGCCTTCTTCTCCATCCGGGCCAAGGCCTTCGACGCCACCTTCATGTGCCAGGGGATGGATGTGTGTAAGGCTAAAATGCGGGAGATTGAGAGCAAGGAGAAGCCCTCTCCCGTGGAGGAGGATATTTTGGTCACCCTTGAGGTGGTCTATGAGTTCTATCTGCGGGGGTTCACCTTTGAGCACATGGATCTCTACCGCTCTCACGCGGTCAACTTCCTGCCAGACAATGAGAAGGGAAGCCTGCTGCCCCCCTTCACCTCTGTGCCTGGTCTGGGCGAGACGGCGGCCTGGTCTATCATGGAGCAGCGGGAGGGAAAGCGGTTTATATCCATCGAGGAGTTTTCCGCAGCCTGTCCCAAGGTCTCCAAGACCCACATCGAGCAGCTCAAGGCCGCTGGTGCTCTGGACGGCATGCCGGATACGAGTCAGATTACCCTGTTCGACGGACTGTTTTAACCGGCATGCCGTCCGCTGCCTGTAGCGTCCGAGCGTTTTGCCGCAGGCAAAACCTCGATGGCGGGGCGAATTGATTTCGTCCCGCCAGATGGAGGGAAACGGGACCCCAGGGACGGCGCGGCCGCCCCTGGGCCATGCCGGATACGAGTCAGATTACCCTGTTCGACGGACTGTTTTAACCGGTATCCTGTCCTCTGTTGCCTACGGCCATTGTTAGGGCGCAGAGGAATTTCTGAGTGGAATTTACAGTTGTAACAGAATAAAATCCGTGGTATTCTTATGCCATCCAGATGAGAAAGGAGTGTATTTATTATGCTGAACGAAAAAGTTGCCTCTCTGCTGAACGAGCAGATCAATAAGGAGTTCTACTCCGCTTACCTGTATCTGGAGTTCTCCGCCTACTTCGAGGACGAGGGACTGGACGGCTTCGCCAACTGGTACAAGGTGCAGGCGCAGGAGGAACGGGATCACGCCATGCTTATGTTCCAGTATCTCCAGAACAACAGCCACCGCCCGGTGCTGGAGGGCATTGCCAGGCCCACCGCCGCCCCCAACGGCAGGCTGGAGGTGCTCAAGGCCGGCCTGGCCCATGAGCAGTATGTCACCAATCTGATTCACACGATCTACGATGCAGCCTATGAGGTCAAGGACTTCCGCACCATGCAGTTCCTGGATTGGTTTGTCAAAGAGCAGGGCGAGGAGGAGAAGACCGCCGAGGATATGATCAAAAAGATGGAGCTCTACGGCGACGATGCCAAAGGCCTCTACATGCTCAACAGTGAGCTGGCGGGCCGCACCTATGCAGCTCCCAGTCTGGTACTGTAACCTGTAGTTGAAACTGTAGACAAGGTGGGTGCCCTGCTATGGACAGGGCACCCACCTTACACATATATGCCGCGTCAGGGCATAAAAAGCTCAGGCCGCGTAGTCCAGGGCGACTGGGCGCTGGTGACAAACATAGTATAGAGGCGGCTGAGGGTATTCCAGCTCTCCTGATCCAGCGTCCCGGTTTCCGGACGGTGATTCAGATGTTGAATCCACTTGATGTTGTGCTCGGTGGCGGCATTGTTTACCCCGGAGACATCACAGGTTTCCACGCCGTTCAGGACCCGAGACAGCCCGCAGAACATGGACTGCACCAGGTTAAGATGAACGCTGGCCTCACCCGGTGCGACGGAAAACTCTGGACTTGGAAAGCTGCGGGTGGGCAGCGGAGTGAGGCGGGAAACCACCTGGTGATACAAGGAAACGATAGCGTCCCAGGTGGCCTGGTTTACCTGTCCGGTGACCGGAGGGAAAAATTCCCTCTGAAAGAGCATGACGGCCTCTAGGGTGCGTTCGCCGAAAATTCCGTCCGGCGTGAGACGGGGGAGGAAGGGGTAAGCGAAAGAAATGGTGCGCAGCATGGTTTGGAGGCTGCGTACGGGCTGTCCAATCAGGTGGAGTTGGGAGCGAATCATGTGGCGTCTTCTCCTCTCTCGTCGGTGCTGCCCAGTGTCATGGGTTGGCCGGGGTACTGGGTCAGGCTGGTGGCTTCGCTCTCGGGAAGCTCCGGCCGGAACTGCTCTGGGATGACATTGGTATATTGGCTCATGGTATCCACTATGCCGACATAAAATCGGTAGAGTGCGGCCCAGGTGTCCTCGCCTACAACGCCGTCTTGGTACAGACCAGCCATCTGTTGAAGAGCCAGGACTGCGTTTTGGGTGGATTGCCCGAAAATCCCGTCCACAGCCACCGGGGGGATGTTATTATAAAACTCCGCCACCACAGAGAGAAGGTACTGTATTACCTTGACATTTTCTCCGGTGTCGCCGAGGGAAATGGTATCGGGGCGGTTGACGGGCACCAAGGTGGTGTAGAAGGTCTGACCCTCGCTGACCAGCTCCGCCAATTCCAGAACGCCCACGTACAGAAAGACCAGCTTATACCAGGTGGCGTTTCCAACGACTCCGTCCGGCGTCAGGCTGAAAATCTGCTGGAATTTGATGACCGACTGCTCGGTGGACGCTCCGAAGATCCCGTCCACCGGCTGAACCTTCGGAATAGCGGGGTAATCGCGGGAGATGCGGTTGAGCATGGTCTGGATGCGCACCACCGGCTCCCCCCGGTCGCCCAGCCGCACCGGAGTTCCGGGGTAGGAGCTGCGGATACCCATGACAGGAGCATTGTTCACGATCTCGATATTGTCGCCATAATAGTTTCGCAGGATGGTGACGGAGTCGGCGCCCTGCTCTGCCATGGCCTGGCTGCCCCACTGGGAGAGACCGTCGCAGGTGGTGGTGGTGCCGTTGCAAAATTTGGCTGCCAGGGGCTCCACAAAGCCGGTGCGCCGTATGTAGGAATTGAAGATCTCATCCACCATCTGGCTGATGTTCTCAAAAATGTTGCGCCCTTTGATGAATTTCTGGTCGTAGGCCGTGCTGGCGGTGATGTTGAAGGGGTAGCCGCGGCTGGGGTAATATTCGGTATATACCCGGTTGAGGGCAAACGAAATAATCGCCAGGATGTTTGCACGGATAGCCGCCGGCTCCCAGGTGGGATAGATCTCGCTGGAGGCCACATTCTTAACGTATTCCGGGAAGGAAACCGTCACATTTTCCGCAGCGGCGCTGGGGGCGCCCAGATGCACGGTGATGTACTGTGGGACATAGGGCGTTACAGGTGTGGTCGGCATGGGGGTACCTCCTTACAGATCCTGGGGTGGAATATCCACGATCTCCCCCCGGGTAGACGACGAGGTCTGCTCCGGCAGGGGAATCAGCTCCAGCTCCTGTAGTGTTTCCGTATTAGGAAAGACCTGGACATTCTCCACCAGAAGCATCTCATAGCCCGGTACCTCCACCCAGATGTCACAGACGGCGAAGGGGGACTCTGTCCCTGGGGATTCACTGGCAGACGGCTCGGGTGTGGCGACGCGGATCGGCGCGGTGCGTCCGTTTTCGTCCGTCACCCGTAAGGCCAGCAGCGTATGCCGCCCGCCGCCCGCCCTCTGCGTCACCGCTACAGTAGCGCCCGGCACCGGGAGCTGGGCCCGGGAGGTATATACGCGGGTGACAATGGTTCCAATCGAGGCCAATTGGCATTCCTCCTTTTCCTCACTCTATGCACCGGACCGGAAGGCGGTTCCAGGGAAAAGAACGTTGACATCGGCCCCTCTTTCGAGTAAACTGAATAGGAATCTTGCAGCGGAACGGGCGAGTTACGTGCGGTACCGCTTTGGAACAAGAAGAAGAGTGATGGAGCTATGAAAAAAGATAAAGTGTCCAGTGCGGTGATACGTCGCCTCCCACGGTACTACCGCCACCTGAACGACCTCTATTTGGCCGGTGTGGAGCGCATTTCATCCAACGCGCTGGGCAAATCCATGGGGCTGACCGCCTCACAGATCCGGCAGGATCTCTCCTGCTTCGGCGGGTTCGGCCAGCAGGGCTACGGCTATAATATTGAAAATCTGCGGGGGGAGATTTCCGACATTCTGGGTATGAACCGCGGCCACAACGCGGTCATTCTGGGGGCGGGCAACTTGGGCCGGGCCCTGATGGAAAACTTTCACTTCGAGCGCTCCGGTGTGGCGCTTTCGGCCGCCTTTGATGTGGCGCCGGATGTGGTTGGGCAGAGACTCTCCGGGGTGCCGGTCCACCACGTGGACCAGTTGGAGGAGTATCTGGGCCAGCATCCGGCCAGCATCGGGGTGCTGACGGTTCCCCGGAGCGTGGCCAACCGGATCGCCGGTCGGCTGGTGGCCTCCGGCGTGAAAGGAATCTGGAATTTCACCAATATTGAGCTGACGGTGGACGCGCCGGACATAGTGATTGAGAACGTCCACTTTGCCGACAGCCTGTTGGCGCTGAGCTATATGATTTCGGAGGTACCATGAAGAGACTTGCCGTTGGCCTGCTTGCCCTGGTCATCCTGATAGGCTGTGCGGCAGTATATGCCGCCGATACGGGAACAGGGGAGAGCCTTGTAACGCAGGGCTACCTGAACGACACTTATATTCCGGACGTACTGCGGCAGGCGGAGACACGCATCGCGGAGCAGACAAAGACCGTCTACGACTCTGTGCTGGCGGATCTGAATGCCAGGCACAGCGGTTATCTGGCCCGGGCAGGTGGAGAACAGAGCTATGCCGCCTCAATCACGGATTTCCGCTTTAAAAGGGGAGACGTGGTCAGCCTGCCTGCCGGTTCCGGGTTGCTGCTCCTGGCTGGAAGCGGAACCGTGTCCTATTCCGGCGGCAGTGTGGTGGATATTACGGTGGGGCAGACCGTGGCCTCCGGCACCGCGCTGACCGCACGTCACCGCGTCTTAGCGGCCGAAAATACCACAGCGGCAGTGACAATCACCTCTGATACTGCGGTTTTGGGCGTAGAGGGCTTCTATACCGTGTCCTCCGGAGCGGGGCTGGACTATAATGCTCTGGCCGACGCATTAAAGCAGATGGGGCTGTTCCAGGGCACTGGAACGGCCTACGGCTCCGGGTATGATCTGGAGCAGGCTCCCACCCGTATCGTGGGACTGGTCATGTTCCTGCGTTTGATCGGGGAGGAGGGGGCTGCGCTGAGCAGCACAGCGGCCAACCCCTTTGCGGACACCCCTGCCTGGTGCGACCGCTATGTGGCCTATGCCTATGAGAAGGGCTATACCAAGGGCAACAACGTCAGTGCCGGTGGACAGCGCTACTTTGGACCGGATGCACAGCTCTCGGCAGGGGAGTACATGACCTTTCTTCTGCGGGCGCTGGGCTACTCGGACAGCGGGGCGTCGCCTGACTTCTCCTGGGCCAATGCCGTGGGCAAGAGCGTGGAGTTTGGTGTGCTCAACGCTGCGGAGCAGGCCAAGCTGACAGGTAGCCCCTTCCTGCGGGCCCAGGTGGCCTATCTGTCCTATTTCGCACTGTCGGCCCCTCTGAAGGACGGCAGCGGCATCCTGCTGGACAGGACGGCTGCCAGCAGCGGCATGGACAAAGCCGTATTTCAGGCGGTGATGAACGGCGTCACCGTGGACAGGCTGAGCTGAATGGAAAGACCCTCCGGTTTACCGGAGGGTCTTTTTGTAAATGTTGCCCATTGACAACTGTTAGCAAGATAACTAAAATAAACTCTGTAAAATAGCTTGCATGGAAGGGGGGTGTCTGAATGAGGCAAGAACGCCATGCGGGTTACGAGGTCAAGGCGCTGTCCAATCTGATCCGGCGCAAGGTCTGGGAGCTCTCCGGCCAGCCGGAGTGCGATGCTTTTACCGAGATGCAGGGGATGCTTCTGGGATTTCTGTGCCATAATCGGGATCAGGAAATCTTTCAGAAGGATCTGGAGGAGGCGTTTTATATCCGCCGCTCTACCGCGTCTAGGCTGCTGAAGCGCCTGGAGGAGGAGGGATTTGTGATGCGGTGCTCCGTATCCCGTGACGCCAGGCTCAAGCAGGTGATGGCAACGCCGAAAGCGGAGGCCCTGAACCAGCAGATTGCCTCGCGCATCACACAGGTAGAGGCGGCGCTGACCAAGGGAATCGGCGCTGAGGAGTTGCAGCAGTTCATGATGACCATCGCAAAAATGAAGCAGAACCTAATGGAGCCGTCTGTACTTCCGGCCGGGTGCACCTGCGGCAAAGACTGTTAGGAGGCTAACAGTTAGCAAGCGAATCAATCCCCAAGGAGGAATGTGCATGAAGAAAAAACGCGGACTTGTGAGCTGTATTCAGGAGTTCAAAAAGGACACGATTCTGACGCCGATCTTTGTCATCGGCGAGGTGGCCTTTGATGTCCTGATTCCCATGATGACAGGCCGTCTGCTGACCCAGGGCGTTGAGGCGGGAAATATGGAACGTATTTTCTACTACGGCGGCATTGTGGTCCTCATGGCCCTGGCGGCTCTGCTGCTGGGCGCCCTGTCCGGCCGTTATGCCGCCCGGGCGGCCACCGGCTTCTCCCGTAATCTGCGCCGGGAGATGTATCGGAATGTTCAGAAATTTTCCTTTTCCAACATCGACAAATTCTCCACCGGCGGTATCATTACCCGCCTGACCACCGATGTGACCAACGTACAGATGGCCTTTATGATGATCATCCGCATCGCTGTGCGCTGTCCCATCATGCTTATCTGTGCATGGGTGCTCACCTTTACCATCAACCCCAGACTGGCGCTGGTCTTCCTGGTGGTGATCCCCATCCTGGGCCTGGGCCTGTTCTTTATTATGACCGGAGCCCACCCCATCTTTGAGCGGGTGTTCAAGCGGTATGATCACTTGAACAATGTGGTACAGGAAAACCTGCTTGGCATCCGGGTGGTGAAGTCCTTTGTGCGTGAGGAGCACGAGAAGGAAAAATTCGGGAAAGTCTCCCAGGAGATCTATATGGACTTTTCCAAGGCGGAAAAGCTCATCGCCTTCAACATGCCGCTCATGCAGTTGTGCGTCTATGCGTGTATTCTGACCGTGTCCTGGCTGAGCGCCCATCTGGTAGTGGGCGGCAGCATGGATGTGGGGCAGCTCACCAGTATGTTCAGCTATATCATGATGATCCTCATGAGCCTGATGATGCTCTCCATGGTGCTGGTCATGATCATCCTGGCCCGCGCCTCCGCCGAGCGTATTACCGAGCTGCTCAACGAGGAGAGCGACCTGCGCAACGGGGAGAATCCGGTGGAGGAGGTCAAGGACGGCTCTGTAGTCTTTGAGAACGTCAGCTTCAGCTACGCCAAGGACCCCAGTAAGGAGTGCCTGAAAAACGTCAACCTGAACATCAAGTCCGGTGAGACGGTGGGCATTCTCGGCGGCACCGGCACCTCCAAGACCACTCTGGTGCAGCTTATTCCCCGGCTGTACGACGCTACCGAGGGCCGCATCCTGGTGGGCGGTGTGGATGTGCGGGACTACGACATGGACGCCCTGCGGGAGCAGGTGGCCATGGTGCTCCAGAAGAACGTGCTGTTCTCCGGCACCATTAAGGAGAACCTGCGCTGGGGTAAGAAGGACGCCACCGATGAGGAGATGGTCCGGGTATGTAAGTTGGCCCAGGCCGACCCCTTTATCCAGGAATTCCCCGACAAGTACGACACCTATATTGAGCAGGGCGGCTCCAATGTGTCCGGCGGCCAAAAGCAGCGCCTGTGTATCGCCCGGGCCCTGCTGAAGAAGCCGAAGATTCTGATTTTGGATGATTCCACCTCCGCCGTGGACACCAAAACCGACGCACTGATCCGCAAGGCGTTCCGGGAGGAGATCCCCGACACCACCAAGTTTATCATTGCCCAGCGTATCTCTTCCATCGAGGACGCGGACAAAATCCTGGTGATGGATGGCGGAAGGATTTCCGCCATGGGCACCCACGGCGAGCTGCTCCAGAGCTGTGAGATCTACCGGGAAATTTATGAATCCCAGACGAAGGGAGGGAGCGAGAATGAATAAGATGCCGAAGAAAAAGTCCCACACGGTCCGGCGCCTGCTCAGCTATGTGGGCCGGGGCTACCTGATCCGCTTTTTTCTGGTGCTGGTATGCATCCTGGTCAGCGCGGTGGCCTCTGTGGCCGGCTCCATCTTCCTGGGCGCCCTGATCGACAACTATATCACGCCTCTGCTGGCCATGGAAAACCCGGTGTTCACCGGCCTGCTCCACGCTCTGCTCCTGATGGCCTGCCTCTATGTGGTGGGCGCCCTGTGCGCCCTGGCCTACAACCGCCTGATGGTCACCATCTCCCAGGGCGTGCAGAAGAAGATCCGCGACGATCTGTTCGGCCACATGCAGACGCTACCTATCCGGTATTTTGACACCCACGCCCACGGCGATGTGATGAGCGTCTACACCAACGACGTGGATACCCTGCGACAAATGCTCTCCCAGAGCATTCCCCAGGTAATCAATTCCCTGATGATGATCGTGGTCACCTTTGTCAGCATGGTTGTACTCAACCTCACTCTCACTGGCGTGGTAATCGTGTGCATCGTGTGCATGCTGCTGGTGACCCGGTTCCTGGCCGGACGCAGCGGTCGCTACTTCGTCCGCCAGCAGGTGAAGCTGGGCGATCTGAACGGCTATATCGAAGAAATGATCAACGGCCAGAAGGTGGTCAAGGTTTTCTGCCACGAGGAGGAGGCCCAGGAGGGCTTTGATCGCGTGAATGACGCCTTGTTTGAAAGCGCTTATAAGGCCAACAAGTACGCCAATATCCTCATGCCCATCCTCATCAACATTGGCAACATCCAATATGTGGTCATCGCCATGGTGGGCGGAGCACTGGCCCTCAATGGCCTGGGGGGCGGTATTACCCTGGGTGTCATCGCATCCTTCCTCCAGCTCTCCAAGAGTTTGACCAACCCAATCAGCCAGATCTCTCAGCAGCTCAACTCTGTGGTCATGGCTCTGGCCGGTGCTCAACGGATTTTTGACCTGATGGATGAGCCCTCCGAGGAGGATCACGGCACGGTCACCCTGGTCAACGTGTCCTATAACAAGGACGGCGCCCTCCAGGAAACCAGTGAGCGCACCAATCTGTGGGCCTGGAAGGTTCCCCAGGAGGACGGGAGCTTCGCCTATACCAAGCTGGCGGGCGACGTGCGCTTTGATGATGTGGACTTCGCCTATGAGGAGGGCAAAACCATCCTCCACGACATCAGCCTTTTCGCCAAGCCCGGCCAGAAGCTGGCTTTCGTGGGCGCCACCGGCGCGGGTAAGACCACCATTACCAACCTGATCAACCGCTTCTACGACATCGCGGACGGCAAGATCCACTATGATGGCATCTCTATCAACGATATTCATAAGCCGGATCTGCGCCGCTCCCTGGGCATTGTGCTTCAGGATACCAACCTCTTTACCGGCACCGTGCGGGAAAACATCCGCTACGGCAATCTGAGCGCCACCGACGAGGAGGTGGAGGCCGCCGCCGTGCTGGCCAACGCAGACGACTTTATCCGCCGCCTGCCCCAGGGGTACGACACCATGCTCACCGGCAACGGCGCCAACCTGTCCCAGGGCCAGCGGCAGCTCATCGCCATTGCCCGGGCCGCTGTGGCCGATCCCCCGGTGATGATCCTGGATGAGGCTACCTCCTCCATTGACACACGCACTGAGGCCATCGTCCAGAGGGGTATGGACTCCCTGATGACCGGCCGCACCGTCTTTGTCATTGCCCACCGGCTATCCACTGTGCGCAACTCTGATGCCATTATGGTGCTGGATCACGGCCGCATTGTAGAGCGGGGCGACCACGAGGATCTCATCCGGCAGCACGGACTCTATTATCAGCTCTATACCGGCGCCTTTGAGCTGGAATAAAAAGAATTTGTACCAAGCACCCCTCTGCGTCCCCGGCATAGTATGGAGTGAGACCGGGCCGGAGCGGCGGTACTCCCACCGCTCCGCCTCTGGTTTCCATCATCAAACCAGGAGGTACTTCATATGGGGTGCAATAATGGCTGTGGCTTTGGCGGCGGCTGCCTGTGGATCATTCTGATCATTATCCTGCTCTGTTGCTGCTGCGGCGGCGGGAGCTGGGGCGGTTGCGGCTGTGGTGGCTGTGGCTGCAACAACGGCTGCGGGAACAGCTGCTGCTGAGAAGGCAGTACAATAGCCGAACGGCAAACAGGCAGACGTGCCGTGGGGTGTTTTTCCCCACGGCACGTTCCTGCGTATCAAACAAGTGGAAAGGAAGCGGAACACATGCAGAGACGTACAACAGCCCTCTATTTCAGTCCCACGGGCGGGACGCGCACCTATGTCCGAGCTGTGGCGGCAGCTATGCCACACATGGGCGGAGAAGTGGACCTGACCCGGCCGGAGGAGCGGCGCAAAGTTCATATGTTCGGCGCAGATGACGTAGTTGTCCTGGGCGTACCGGTTTATTACGGCCGGGTGCCGGAGGTGCCGGGGCTGCTGGACGGCCTACAGGGGGAGGAGACTCCGGCGGTGCTGCTGGCTGTGTATGGCAACCGGCTCATTGACGACGCGCTGGCGGAGCTGAGCGACCTGTGTGCCGCCCGGGGGTTCCGCCCTCTGGCGGCGGGGGCCTTTGTAGCGCCTCACACATTTTCCGCCAAGGTAGCCATGGGGCGACCCAACGCAGGGGATCTGGCGGCGGCCGCGGAGCTGGGACGCCGGGCGGCGGAGAAGCTGTCGGGGCCTTGGTGCGCCCCGGAATTGCCCGGGAACCGGCCCTACCGCAGCTTTCAGAGGGCGCCGTTCTACCCAGTGGGGGACGATACCTGCACCCGCTGCGGCTG
>ULQQ01001223.1_pt1 | contig 14712 bp, 25 predicted proteins | sample 1954621 | NCBI WGS metagenome assembly ULQQ01 (sample SAMEA4835659, study PRJEB28245) | human gut metagenome | biome: gut microbiome; material: fecal sample | place: Denmark | collected 2008
GAAAGTCATGTAAACTGGCTCCCCATCCATCTCCCGCAGCTGCTCCAGCGTTAATGCTCTATTATCAGACATATCGAAACACCATCCCTCCAGTATGTTTATATCTTCCTCTGCACACTTTTGCGATTGAGGTGTCAAGTAATCCCAATTTTCTTGCGGCAAACGATGCTGACGGATAAACCTCTCCGTTTGTTATGCAGTATACTTTTTTAATCCCAAAATACGGAATATCAAGACCCGTATAAACCGCATGAAGTTTATTGCCCTTTGAGGTCACCCATTCAAGATTGTCTGCACTGTTGTTGTGCTTGTTTCCGTCTATATGATTTACTTCCGGAAACCCGTTTGGGTTCGGTACAAAAGCCTCTGCTACAAGCCTATGAACACTTTTGGAAATAGAGCTTCCAAAGAATACATTTTCATATCCTGCATTACTTTCTTGTTTCGTTAAAGTAAATCCATCGATTGTATACTCCCGTCCTAATTTGTCTGTATAAGTCCTCGGGATAGACATTACATTCCCGAAATTGCTGACGATATACTTTCCCTCGAAACCCTTTACTGGTTTCCACTGTTCTTTCATTCCAACCCCTCCAGCATCTCCATCTCCTCAAATAAATTCAACTGTTCTCCTTCTAATTCAAACCGTGCGTTTATTTCATACAAACCTTCGTCAATCTTGAATTTTCCTGGTCGTACAATATTCGGTTCTTTTTGCAGCTCCAGCATTTTTCTCCACAAATCTGGATGATATCTGTAAATGTACCTTAACTGCTCATCTTGTGCATTCGGGCAAAAGAAACAACCACCGCGCTTAGAATACTGATAGTACGGCGATAATAAACCGTGTTCCGCGCAGAGCTTCTGCGCCCCTTTATGTGTCACGTCATATTTTTGTAAAAGAGATATTTCGTTTTCCTTTAATTGGGAAAGGCGTGTTTCTTCGTCCGCGGCATAACCGATATATTGGATGCACTTAGGGTGTTTTCGAAGAAACTCCCGTATCGGGTCTACTTTCAGCGGAGTCTTTATTTCGCATACCCGCTTTCCGACCATTGGAAATCCTGAATACTTCCCACAGTTCTTGCTTCTGGCACCTTTCTTGTGATAAAAAAAGTCATCAACAAAATTTTTCTTTGACTGAACAACCTCAACCGCAACCCCGTGTTGATTAAACCACGGAATAGCCACTTTGTTTATAAAATTATCATGCTCTGGAAGGTCAGCCGGGATGTCTTTGTCAAACATCACCCGGCTATAAACCATAGCAGTAAGTGGCTCCTTGTGAAGCACGGCGAGTATCCCTGTAGCCGTTGAATCAACTCCTCCAGACCAAGACAGAAAATATTCAGCCATCCAGCATCTCCATCTCCTCCGCGCTCAGGATCGGCGCTCGGGTGTTCCAGTCCTCAATAGCTGCTCTGTCTACATCTTGCCACCGTTCCATTGGAAGCTGTCTATGCGTAACAGTCCGGACTCCACACTTTTTGCAGTGCACTACCGCTTGTCGGCAATGCGCGATCTGTCGGCTTGGGAACCCCTTCTTAAATTTCGCTTCCCCGCCGCAATGGGCACACGGCAGCAGCACCCAGGCCTCCGTCAGCCGCTTGGCCGCCTCGCGGTCGCCCAGGAGGGCAGCCCGAACGTCCTCGATCATGCTGTTTTCTCCTTTCGTTTTCTACGCTGATTCAAAAGCTCAAACCGATATCCTCTGGGGTCTAGCACACCATGATATAGCCTCCTGTCCATAGCAGAGATAGACAAGCTGTTCTTCCTGGCCGCATCGGTGACGCTTGGATATATCACTTCATTCCCGTGCAGGTCCAGGCGAATAACGGGCCTTTTATGGGGCCGTCCATGATATTTTCGCCCAGCCTGTCCTGGTTTGACCGCAACAAGATTTCTCAGCTCACAGTCCAGCTTGACGCCGTTTCGGTGTGTGATATGTAGTCCATCCCGCTTTGCCCGGCCTTCCCAAAAGGCATCATCCATCAGCCGCACAAGAGCCGCCTTGTACTGTTTCCCTTCTACTGTCCGCAGGTAGACCACCGCCCGGTTTCCGCTGATTCTTGCCCTGATATCGATCCACTGTTTTCCGTCCCACTTCTGGACCTGGGCCTCCTCGTTAATGCGGTAAGGGTATTGATAGCCGTTGATCTGCCTCCAGGTCATACCCGTACTCCATCCAGCGCTGCAATCAATCTGTCAGCATTCGCTAATGTACGGTTTTTTCGGTAAGCAGTTTGGGCGGCTTCAACCTGTCTGTATGTCTCTGCCCAGAAATCGCCCATCTTCCTCCAACTTTCCATAATGCATTTTTCCTTGTTATATTGATAAGTCATTTGTCCCTTCTCTTTGATAGCCTGATCTCTATCCTTTGATCCTGTACGTAATCCTCGATACATTGTCTGGAGAAAATAAAATGCGCATTGATCCACCAATGATAATCCATCAGGCATCGGCTCTCCGTTAGCCGCTTCTGTCTCATATGGGAAAACCATCATTTCTCCTCCTCGTTACCCATGTTACCGAAGGTTACCAACATAGGGTAACCTCTCAACGCTTACTCTCCCAACGGTTTCAAGGTTCGGTTACCCGGTTACCCGAAAAATTTACACTTAGAAAAAATATTTTTTGTTTTCGCAAAATATTTTTTTTAGAAAACATATCAAAAATAGGGTAACTTGGGTAACCGGGTAACCTTTCAAGGAAGCAGTTCATCGCTATATTCTTCAAAAATGTTTTCATTTTCATTCAATTTGATAGCAACAAGGCGACATGAGTGTCCATTTATCTTTTTTACGATGGTTGGCTTTCCGTCCTTCCCGACTTTGATGTTACCCGTGTTTCTCGCCCATCCTAGAAATGCGGAGGCATTGTATCCTTCTTCAGACATAATCTGATCGAATTTAGACCGAATAATATAGACATAATCATCATCAATGCTGCCCCATACCTCGCCCTGCCGGTCTGCGTCCTGGCTGAACCGGGATTGATTGATATTGATAAAATCATAGAGGTATTGAAGGGCTCTCCCATTCTGGTTGACTGTCTCTTTGGAAACGAGATATGGTTGTATATCCTCTGGACGGAGCAGAATGCCATCCTGGAAAATCAATTCCTCGGTAAGTCTGTCAGCCGCCAAAATGAGAGCTGCGGAGGCCGTCTGCTTGTCCATCGTGTCTCCAGTTTTAAGATGCTCCTGCATATCGTTTTGAAGGGCTTGTACACGCTCAAAAGCTCCATCCTCCATAAGCCACGACACAAACTCTTTTCCAGCAAATCCATAGTTGCTGTAAAGTGTGGTCGCAACCAGCTTAGGATCATCAAACAAGTGCTCTGCATGGCAATCGATCTCAATGGTCCGGTTCACCGCCCCTGCTCCACTGTTGGGAGATATGATAGGGAACTCACCTGTTGTGATGATGCAGTTGCGCCAAGTCGGGGTTTTCTGAAGTCCACCCTGTTTCCGTCCCCTGGCACGTCCCACGCCTTCAGACAACTGGTAAATCATCCGGTCGAAGTCTTTTCGGTTGTCCTTGATTAGTTGCAGTTCATCGATGATAAGCGGGATGGAGTTGCAGAAAGCGGCCCCAAGTTCTTTGCCAACCTCTGTTGCGTTGAATGTCTGGATGTACTTTCCGACTTCCGGGTCTGCCCATACACTGGCCGCCAATAACAAACCAACGGTCTTGCCCGTTTCCGTACCGCCCCATAGGTGGACAAAAAATGGGAGGCAGTTGCAAGGCTTTACTAAAACGGAGGCGAAAGAGGCAGCCAGGACGATCCGAGCAATCACGTTTCCCGGCGTCTTTCCGGAACGCACCGCCTTGACAATATCCAGCCACACGTCACGTCTCCCGTGCTCCTGGATGCTCTCAAACCGGGTCCGGTACTCCTCCTCTCCATCAAAAACTAAGTCTTCAACGTAAGGGGAAAAACCATAGTCATCGATCCATCCCAGCCGGCCAACACTGGAAACCTCTGGGATTTGTTCGTAATTAAGCTGTTCCACGTCGGCCAGATATCGAACCAACGGCTTACTCGTCTCGCTGTTGACCATAATTCCGTACTTAGAAAGGCCGATGATGGATCGGCTATCAGAAATCACGTTCCTATCTTCAATCACACTTCCCCACCGGCGGCCCAGGCTGAACGCTAGCTTAACCTTGTGGATACCTGTGTCAATGTTCACAAGACGCTGAACCGGCATGATGGGGTGATAGCAGGCCACCACCTCGAAGCCCATTTTGTCGGTGCCGTAAATGCCGGTGTCCGAGGCTGACCACCCGCCGCAGTCCAGTTCCATTTCCTGACCGGAAAAGTCCGTTTTGTTGTATCCTGGGGTGACTGTACCGCTGACGGTTTCCATGTATGCCTTGAACAGCGCGGCCAGATTGCGAATGCCAACAGTCTGTGCCTGAGCGGACATGCGGCCCAAGAGCTGTTTCATCTCAAATTTATTTTCTTTGTGTGCGTATAAATATTCAAACGGCTTGGTGGTCGTCAAATAGTCATCGCGGGTATAAGCGGGCACTTCATCCAATGCTCCTTGCCTCCCTTCTCAATAAAGTCGTCAAGCCAGTATTCGATATACGGGAGGCGCTTGACGGCCTCGACATATAATGGATGATAGTAAGCATCATCGCCTTGACGGACTGGTGGGAAAATCTCCAGAACATCCTTCCAGTAGTGCAGTTCATAGGCCATGTAGCGAAAGTTCTCGTCAGCCTGATCCTTTTTGCGCCTTTCCTCCCGCCGGGCCTCCAGGGCCGCTGAACGGGCTGCACGGTCCGGCTTACTGGAGGTAAGGCCCAGGTGAAAGTCTGCGTTGATCCGGAGCACCGCCTGACGGAAATTCAGGTCAAAGAGGCGCATTACGAAGTCAATGATGGAGCCGTGTGCTCCGCAGCCAAAGCAATGAAATCCGCTCTCTCCATCGTACAGTTTCAGACTGGCGGTGCGGTCCCCTGTGTGGAAGGGACACTTCATAAAGCCAGAGCGGTTGACCTCAAACCCATAGTGCTCCGCCACCTGCTGGGCGGTAAGCATGCTGCGGATATCAGAGGCCATGTCCATACCCTCACCCCCGCTTCAAACGATCTCTGACCCAGTAATAGAGGGTACTGTAAAGGATTTGAGCTGTCTCAGAGGGCTTGCAGAAAGTGATTGTCAGGTTGAACCGGGCCTGCCAGGACAGGAGCGTAGCGGCGAAACTCTGCGGTTTTAGATCTGACCGATAATTATGCAAGAAGATGTCGGTCCAGGAGGCGTTCTCCACGATCAGAAAGATCTTGATGCCTCCGGCCTTTGCCCGGATCATTTCCCGCTCGAACCTCTCACGGCCTGATGTAAAGTTCCCCGCAATCTCGTCCAGGTTAGCCTTGCGCTCCACCACAACCTCGTCCTCAAAAGTAGTGTCACCCAGCATAACGGAGTAGTCTCCGGTCTCCAAAGCCCGGCTCTTGTGCTGGATGTTGTGCTTGTCTAGCCAAGAAATAATGTGCTGGTGAACCTGTTCCCGGCTGTCAGTAATAACTACCAGCTCTTTCAGCTTTTGCTTGATCTCCGCGTCTGTGTAGTGGGTCAGCATTGAACCACCTCAGTTCCACGGCAGTTCGGATTCATCTTCAAGATCGGACAGTCTGGTCAGTTCTTGCCGCTCTGGCAGTTTCCCGTCCCAAGGAGGGAGCTTTTCTGCACGGTCTTTGCTGATGAAATACTGAACTTTCAGATACCCCTTATCGTCCTCTTTTAGCCGGGCAGCTCCAACAGCCCCGATCCAGGTAGGCAAGGTGAAGTCTCCATCATCGATATTAAAGGAGTCAAAAAACTCCGTCAGATTCCTATTAGTCCATTCATTCCCTTGCACGATATAATGGTTGATCGTAATGCTGCTTCCATTGGGCCGAATCCCAATCACCAGCATGGGGTTTCCGGCTTTGCTCTCTTTTTCATCTACGCTGACGATCTCAACCCGGTAATCCCCGGGCGTTAGACGGGTGCGCTCCTCACGCTGATAGCTGTCCCAGTTACTCATATCTCAAGTCCTCCTTGCACTTCTTATAATGTTTACAGATAACACAAAGCCCTTTACATGTTTTGCGGCTCTTGATGAAATGAATGATGAATTTAGGCATATCTGCTCCTCCAGTTCTGGCAGTACAGGTCCACCAGACTTGTCTTATCCATCCAACGCATAAACTGCCGGACAGTGTTTTCAATAGGGACCGTATCTTCCGGGCTGTACGCCTCCCGGTATATATAGTTCCCATCGCTGATAATGTACTCAAAGCGCTGGACCTCCGGGCAGAGGTAGAAATACATAGGGTGCTGTGGACTGTCAAGATATTTCCCCACATGGTATGTCCGGCTAAACTTGGTATCATAAATGACCCCAGCCTTCAAAAAGTCTAGGATTCCGTAACAGATAAACTCTACGCCGTCCACTACCAGCGGGCGGGATGCCTTAACTTGATACTGACCCTGGGCGATAATTTGGCAGATTTCCAGCACCGGCTTGTACCACTCCTGCTCCGGTCCGATTTCAGCCCCTTCACTAACTGCGTGGACCATGTTTTCAAAGCGTATGCCGTCCAGCATGGCCTTTGATTGGGGCTTTTTCTCCCGGCGGAGAGTGGATAAAAATTCATCCATCCCCCCGCCCTTGATTGCATATTGCCATGAGGACAACAAGCTCTGCGTCAGCAGGAACTTATTGCTTTGCCCACTCATAGGTTTTGCTCTCCTTGCTGTAAACGATCCCAAGTGCTTTCAGCCGCTCAGAAAGGGCCGCTTTTAGTTCCCGTTCGCTGGTCAATGCATGGGTCAAGCCCTTGATAGCACTCATGGCTTCGCTCACATCTTCCGGCTTTTCAATCGCCTCTATGGCGAGCCGGCCGGCCGCCATCGTCTCCTCATACTGTTCCTGCTGGGGCTGAAGAGCCGCCTTTTCAGCTGCAATATTCGCTTTGACCTGGGAGAACAAACGAGTCAAGAAGTCATTGGGCTCTCCATCCTTCAACTCTGGGACCTTGATAAGCCCCTTGATACCATAGGCTGCCTTGGCGTTATAGTTCATGGTAGGGGTGAACCCCAGATATCGCTCCCCGTTAACGATATGGAGGTAAGCACCCAGGTCGGCGGGTTGCCAGACCAGTGTCTTGGCAGAGCCCTCGCATACGATGTCATAGAAGATATCGTCTCCTTGCCGATCCTTGGCGGCGTGAAAGAGGAATATCACATTGAACTTTTTACGAAGGTCGGCGGAGAGACGCAGGAACTCAGTCTTGACAAAGCCGTAACCCTGTTGAGAAAAACCTCCGGATTTCTTACTGGCAGAGGGTTCATTTCTCATGGCCCAGTCTTTCATCAAGTCGATGAGTGCCCCACAGGTATCGATGACTACCGTCTTGTAGTGCCCTTCAAAACTTCTGATGTCATCCAGCAACTCCTCGTAGGTCTTGACCATAGAACTGTCCTTTCGATGCTCTGGCTTGACACGGGCCATCCCTTCATCAGCATCTACCAGAACCACATCCGGTGCGGATAGGGACAGCGTAGTTTTGCCGACTCCAGGCAACCCGCTGATAATCATGATGATGTTCTTGTTGGAAAAATCCATGTTTTCAGGTTTTACAATCATTACTCTTTATCCTCCTTGATTTCTACCAAGTCAAACCCCTGGATTATAATCTGAGAAACAATGTATTTTGCTGTCATTCCAGTTTCACGTTGAAGCTGTTTTACCAGCGCTTCCGCCTGTCTGTCTAGCTTGACCACACCACAGAAAGACGGCTCTGGTCGGTGGACGGTCAAAATAATTTTCTTATCCATTCCAACCTCCAGGGATTCTGTCTCCCCACTTCTCATCTTCGATGTAATCTAACAGTTCATCACACTTCGCCATCAAATAGGGATTATCCCACGATGGATACCCCGTCCGCATGGCAGCGGTGATGTCTGGATGTTCGATGTTCTCCATTTCATCACCCCATGACCCAAAAGGCAAATGCCATACCGCCCCAGAAGGTCAGGCAGAGCATTGCTCCTACTCCGATCATCCACCGGATCTCTCGGGCCCTCTGGCGGCGCTCTTCTCGTGTTCTCATTTCTTCCTTCTCCTATCCCATATGTCCCAAATTATCAGCGCCATTGCTACAATAATGCAGGCGTATGCGCCCACGAGCATCCAGTCACGCAAGCTGCTTCCCTCCCAACGTCATCAAATAAAACCACTGCTCCTGAGTGAGACGAACCTCCTGCTCGTCCAGAATCTTTGCAATAGAGCCTTCGCCGCATCCGATCTCATGGGCAAGACCCCTTTGTGAGAGCCGGTGCCGCTCCATAGCTTGCTGGGTGATGCGGCGGATGGTCTCATTTGGCGTCATCGTCACGCCTCCCCATATACCGGATCAGCTCATCAAACGTCATGCCATACACCTGAGTGTTCAGCCAATCCATTTGGTTTTTGACATCACCGCCAAGCTCTCCGAGCTCCTTAATGGAGCTGAGGCGTCCAATTTTTGTCTCTTTCTCTGCCATATTTTTTCCTTTCCGGCTTGACAGAGAACGAATGTTCTAGTATCATATATCTATCAAGCCTAATTGGCGCTATCAGTTAGGTTTGCTAGCCTCGGTCGGCGGTGGTGCGCTGGCCGGGGCGCTTTTATTTACAGGAGATTTGGCAACCGGTTGGCCTCTCTCTGAGCGAAGTTGTAAGCTAGCAAAATCTGGACAGCGTATTTTCTAGCTCCAGATGTCCTATCCACTTGTGCATCTCTTACGATATCATTCGGATTTTTCTTTGACAGTTTCTCAATTAGGATATCCTCTTTAAACTGCCCTTTGTATGTCCTCATGAACAGTCCAAGTCCGCGAAGAATTTGTGCCTGTGCGCCCGCTGGTTCTCCATTCCAAGACTGTTTGATTACTCGAATGTAACACCCATAAAGATCATTGTCGTTAAAAGAAAGGAACTCGTTCCAAAGTGTACTGACCGCTATAACCGCGTTTTTTGCCTTATTCCCTGTCCACGATATTTCAAGGCCGTTCTTTTCCGTAATTCGTTGAAAATCCATGGACTTCTGATCTCCGTAATTCCCTAAAACACGAATTTTATCGGTTAATGTAACACGGCTTGTTGTACCTCTTTGATTGATGAACATATTAGCTGCGTCCATCTTTGTCATTCCGTTATAGACCCGACACTTTACGCAGAGGTCACGACCGGCGTTTCTGGCCTTTAATACTTTCATGGTCATTTGACCGTCGAAGCAGTAATACTTTCCATCAATCAGGGCTACGCTGATAGGCTGGATGAGATTCGGATCGAATGTACGCATGATCTTGTTGAACTGTGCCCGTCTCCGGTTTACATCTCTTTGACCGAGGTCATCAATCAGAATGTCCTTTGTGTTAAGGTCTAAAAGCTGGACTTCAATTTTCTGTGCCATTCTCGCTCACCATCCTTATCATGTTTTTATATTTTTCGATGACCTCAATGCCCCTGTCCAGTTCTTTCATAGCAGCGTCACGCCCAGCCGAAATATCAAGCATTTCCCGATGGACAAGAACCATATGCTGTTTCAAAGAAGCATCCAGGGCCTTGATAGCTGTATGGATAAGCTCCTGAAACTCCGACACGGTAAATGGAGCAGGAGGGACTTCCGGCTCAACCTTTGGGATAGGGCGGAGGATTGCTTTCGCAGTGTCTGTATCCCCTTTCTTGATAGCCTCCACGGCCTCGCGCTTCTTTTCCTCCGGGGCATTGCGGATTTCAGAGATAACAGACTTTGGGGCTTTCACAGAACCGGATATGACGGCGTCTTTGATACCAGGAGAAATCTTTTCTGCTTCGTTAAGGCCGTCAACAAAGTTTTCAGCACGTTCAACCGTTCTTGTGCCAACCCCAAAATCGCGGGCAATAACATCTCTTGTCTTCTCCTTCCTCAAGTCGCCATTTTGACGACTTGAGGTGAATCTTCCGGTGTCGTCATGCTCCCGTGATGTATTCCCTCCATGAGTCATCTTCTGCGCCTTGTATGCCTCACCGATCAGTATGGTCTTTTGTTCATCAGTGATATTCCGACGCCCCAACTGGTTCCGGCACATCCAAACAATAGCGGCCCACTTATCAGGGAAGTCCATCTGCTTAACCTTGAATGGGATTTCCGGGTGTTTCTGGACGATTTTGTAACGGTGATGCCCATCAATGATGGTGTTGTGCCACACAACAAGCGGCTCTCGGACCTCCCCATCAGTGACGATATTTTCTTCCAGTTTGGAAAACTCGTCTGCTGACAAAGGTGGTATCTTATCCCGAAATTCGGGATCAACATTTAGCTGTCTCACATTTCCTCCTTGTATTCCTCCCGCCCTCGTGTTACAATACAAGGGACAGGATGATTTGACGGTCATCGGTTCTTGCCCTCTCCCGTGTGCCACCACGGGTGGGGGCATCCTTATTTTTCAAGGGTTCCCTCCATGTACTGGATAAAAGCAAGCCTTGGGATCTTTACCCGGTTCCCAATCAGTGTCACAGGGAACCCGAGGAGTTCCGGCCTCTTCTTTGCTGCCACTCGGATATAGTGTGGATTACAACCAAGTGGCCCGGCTGCCTCTGCTGGAAGAAGGACATCTTTGTCCATGGCCTTGATTTCTGCCAGCGTCATAACGTCTCCTTTCTGCCGCGGATGCGACTACGTTTGGGTTATGAGCGGAATCACAAACTTAAATGCGAGCCAAACACCGAATATAGATCCTATGATAGAAGAAACGATTGACACCAAAAGGTCATGAGCAAACAGCCAGTCCCATATGATATCTACAGCCTCTATCACAAAGCCTTTTGCCTTTCCTTTCATCACGAGTCCTTTCTCTCATCCCCGCCCCGTCAGGGGCGGGCCTCTTTTATTGCGCTGAAAGGATAATGCAGCTATTAACAAGCGCCGCAACTGCTATTGCAAGTACAGCCCATTGGACCACCTCATGGATTATGGGGTGGTTTTCTTTTAACCAAAGCCACATGTGTTTTCCACCACTTCATTCCCTGCCCCGTCAGGGGCGGATTATTTTTCCATTTTTATGGAATAGTCCGGTTTATTGCGATTACGCTTCTTTATTCTTCCTCCCAAATACATTCTGTGGTATATTAACTGGGAGGAGTGGTGAATAATGAGTATCGTTGCTAATGTATTGTGCAAATATGCTTCCTGGGTCGTATATGATGGACGCGGAAGAAATTCAACCACAAGGGAAATAACAAGTGAAACAATTAAAAAGGCTGAGATGCTCAACAAAAATGTTTGCATTGCTTATACTGGAACATTAGAGGTTGCAAATGGAGTTCTAGGAATTGTGCGAGCCTTTTCTAATGGACGTGAACCAAGTGATGAGGTTTTTAATAAAACAGTTAAAGTTTTAAAAAGATCTTCAATTTGTAGTGATGCAACGACGAGCTTCCTTATTACTGGTATCGATTCCAATGGAGATATAGCTTCATACACAATTAAAACAGACCTAACTTCGCAAATACTTATTCCAAAAGACGATACCCAATTTTCTTTTGTTGTTTTATCAACCGGAAATTTTAATTTGTCTCTGTCAGAGTATGTATTAAGTGCAATCAAAACATCCAGTAACATATCAAATGTTCGAATAGTAAATGCAATGAAACAGTTTTGTTGTGATGTTGCTGACTTGGATGATTCCGTAAACAAAAATCTGTCGGTTATAGAGATTCGAAAATAATATGGCTCAATGGCTCTCTTATGAAAAATGACCCAGCATATATTTTTGAATTTACGCCGATATCAGTTGAATCACCTGACAAATTCAGTTCTCTGCCTAAATCCTCGGACAGTAGTTCCATCTGCTTTCCGAGGACTTCTTTTGCCTTCTCCGTCTTTCTCACCCCCCTCCCTTATTCATCGTTCCGTTTTATTGGACTTCTGTTGTGCTACCATCTTCTGCAAGAAGCTCGTCCACGGTCACGCCGTTCCTCCGCTGAACAATATTGCTCACTGCCGTGTCCATCCGTCCCCTGATACCAGGCGGTTTCCGCTTCCCATTCAGAATCATGGAAATGTAAGACTTGGTCACCCCCATTTCTTCGGCAAGGTCATCATAGGTAATTCCCTTGTTATGCATCTTCCCAATGAGGTTCCCAGTCCATGCTTCCGGCACATTTAACCCTCCGTTCTGTTTAATTTGTTGACTAAGTGAAATCTTTTTGATACACTTCCGACTGAAAGGAAGTGTTTAATATGTCGAAAAAATATTATCTGCCTGGAGTTGACGAAATAAATCAACTGGTAGAGACTCCGGCATCTAAGGAGCGGACAGAATCAAGGAGATTTTGGATCAACACAATCATTTCTTCCGTTTCTGCCATTGCAGCCATTGTGGCGGCTGTCGTTGCAATCGTTAAATGAAGATTGCTTGCACCGACCGCAGATACAAATAAAATTTCCGTTCTTATCCCTTCCACACTTTTCTCCAACAATGATATAAGATTCCACTTAGACAACCTCTCAGTCAAAATTTGTAGTTGCAAAAGTTAACAACATATGCTATTATGGATTTGCGAGATACATAAAAGCGGTTGACACGGGAGGTTTCCTCCGGGGTCTGATATCTTGTTAACTTTCGGAACTGTTATCAGTATATCACCGTACTTTAGTTACTGTCAATCTCTTTTTGTTAACTTTCCGTACTTTTCTGTTTTGCACAAAAAAGGAGATTACAAACTATGAGTTTCTACAGTAACTTTTTAACCATGTGCAATAATATTGGGAAAACGCCATCGAAAGTAGTTACTGAGGTAGGGTTAAAAAAGTCCGCTGTTACAAGGTGGAAAGCTGGGGGGAACCCTACAGACGCAACAGCTCAAAAAATCGCTGATTATTTCGGCGTACCTGTATCAGAACTAACGGAGGAAACAAAAAAAGCGCCCACCCCGGAGGGTGAGCGCGAGATTACAATGGATGATTTTACCTATGCTTTTTACAAAGAATCCAAGGACCTCCCAGACGAAAAGAAAAAGATGCTTCTTGATATGGCCCGTTTTATGAAATCGGACATAGAAAAAGGGAAAGGGTAACATTATATGGAGCGGCTTTTATCACTTTATCAGAAGTTAAGAGAATCTGGAACCAGATTTTATATGTGGTCCATGCAAGGTGATAAAGCTGTTACTATGGAAGTTGACGGATCTTACGGTATCTTTATAGATTTTGATAATGTCCCTTCTTCAAGTGAGGAAGCTGTCATTGTTGCGCATGAAGGCGGACACGCCTCTACAGGAGCCACACATAAGGTGTGTAGTCCTTTCGACCTGGTAGAGAAGCATGAGCATAAGGCGTGGAAGTGGGCTGTGCAAAATTATATATCCGAAGAAGACCTGGATAATGCTGTTGCAGAAGGTTATACAGACATTTATTCATTAGCTGAACACTTTGGTGTGACTGAAGATTTTATGCGTAAGGTCGTTTGTTGGTACACTCACGGAAATCTAGCTACTGAGCTATACTTCTAGAAACATAAAAATACCGAGGTCTTATCAATATGAACCATCTCACCCCCGAAAATATCACCTCATGGACCGTAGAGAGAATCAAGTCCCTGGACGATGACTCGTTCTGTGCTGAAGCTCGTGCGTTCCTTACCTACGCCCGATCCCACAAGGGGGAACTGTCAGAGGAGGAGCTGAGGCATATCATCCAGCAGACTGAGCAGATCAACGCAGAGCTGGACAGGAGAGAGAAGAGGAAGAAGGGGTTCTTTAGGCTTTGGGGGAAATAAAAGCCCCGCCCGAGGTGGCGAGGATGAGAAACTAGAAAGGATAATTGTATGGGAGATAAAAAGACAGCAATCAAGTTGTTTGAAAGTAAGGAAATCAGAACAGCTTGGGATTCTGAAAAAGAGGAATGGTATTTTTCCATTGTCGATACTTGTGCTGTTTTGGCTGAAACCGATAGGCCAAGAAAATACTGGAATGACTTGAAAAAGAAACTTCAAGTTGAAGGTAGTGAACTGTCCGAAAAAATCGGACAGTTGAAAATGCCAGGTGCCGATGGGAAAATGCGGTTGACGGATGTGGCAGATACCACTCAACTACTCCGCCTGATTCAATCCATTCCGTCTCCGAAAGCTGAACCCTTTAAGCAGTGGCTTGCCATGGTAGGTAGCCAACGGTTGGATGAAACCGCTGATCCTGAATTGGCAATTCAAAGGGCCCTTTATAATTACAAGAAAAAGGGGTATTCCGACAAATGGATTACACAACGGCTTAAATCTATTGAATTTCGCAAAGAGCTTACCGATGAGTGGGACCGGGCCGGGATTAAAGACTTAGAGTATGCAATTCTCACCAACGAATTAACAAAAGCATGGGCTGGAATGACTACAGGGGAATATAAAGCATACAAGGGACTGAAAAAGGAAAGCCTCCGAGACAATATGACAAATACTGAATTAGTCCTTAATATGCTTGCGGAAGTATCCACAACCGAAATTTCAAGAGCTACCAACCCACAAGGACTCGAGCCAAGCAAAAAGGTTGCACAACAAGGTGGTGCCATCGCCAAAAACGCCCGGCAAGAACTAGAGGAGAAAACAGGGAAATCTGCAATTTCCAAGCATACAGCAAAAGACATAAAGGAACTTGATAAATAAAAATCCCCACCCGGCGCTACCAACACCGGGCAGGGA
>ULQQ01037605.1_pt1 | contig 14702 bp, 17 predicted proteins | sample 1954621 | NCBI WGS metagenome assembly ULQQ01 (sample SAMEA4835659, study PRJEB28245) | human gut metagenome | biome: gut microbiome; material: fecal sample | place: Denmark | collected 2008
AATCAGAATACGCCTTGATTATTTTAGCAGGTAATATGACCGCCCAGAAAATCAGGGGGCAAATAAAATGCACAGAAAAAGAATTGTCAAAGTTTCTTTAATTGCCATCTTAGTGGTTCTGATCTTGTTGTTCACACCTTTTTTTAAGACTATTTTTCAAGTTCCGATAATCGGCAGCATAACAGGAGCAGAGTACGATTTTATTGAAATAGATGGTGTTCGGTATGTCGAAGATAGAGCCGGAGCAAGAGCAGATGGATTTTCAAGTGCTGATCGTGGTGAGTATTTAGGGGCAGTTACCGATGGAAATGTAACTATGCGTGTGTTTTCTGTAAAGGGAGATGATAGCAGAAAATATATATATGTCCTTTGGGATTGGGATGGAGCTTTTTATGCCAGAGAAGATTAAACTTTAATGATGCGTTGTAAGGCGGACAAGCGATCTTGCTTGCCCGCCTTTACATTAGTGCGCCTGGCGGCGCACGTTTCTTAAGGGTGCAAGTCCCAAATCCGCCCGGTAGTGGGAAGGATATAGCCGAAGGCAAGGGTGTCCACCGTGAGGTGGAATCTGAAGGAAGCCGGATGTGGGGAACCTACTAACCCATGGGCAAACCTCTGGTCTGACGGACAGAAACCGTATATAAGGCTGTATATGAGGGTAAGTCTGCTAAGCAAGATGAAGCCCAATAGCTACACGGAATCATGTGCAGTAAATGCGGCAGATGGATGGAGGGAAAGAAACGTGTGGTACCCAGGGAGGTCTGTATGGAACGCCCTGAAAAGGGTAACCGTTATCGAGAGGTAACGCTGAACGTACAGAAGTCAGCAGAGGCCATAGTAGCTGTTTTTTTTCAGTGAAGGGCCGAATCAATAGGAGTCTTTAGTACGACTGGGAAAGGAGGAATGAGCAGAATGGGTACAGAAAACAAGGAAAGCTGCTCGCAAAGAGATAGCGCGGAACGCAAAGGGTATGCGAGAGCGCACCGCTCATTCAACCGGATATGGAAGGAAAGGGACAGTGCAGAGCCGGACATCTTAGGTAAGATTCTGGACAAGGACAACCTGAACAGGGCTTACAAAAGAGTGAAGGCAAACAAGGGAGCGCCGGGAGTGGATGGAATGACCATCGAAGCGGCGCTGCCATGGCTGAGGGAGCATAACCGTGAACTGGTAGAAAGAACTAGGAGGGGAAAATATACCCCATCTCCTGTCAGGAGAGTGGAGATCCCGAAGCCGGACGGGGGGATACGAAAGCTTGGTATCCCCACCGTCATAGACCGTATCATCCAACAGGCGATGCTCCAGCAGCTCATGCCAATCTATGAGCCGTTGTTCTCGGAAAACAGCTTCGGCTATCGTCCGGGGCGAGGAGCAAAAGACGCTATTTTCAGGATAAAAGAGTATATCGGGCAGGGATATACGAGGGCGGTAGTCCTTGACCTGTCAAAATACTTTGACACGCTGAACCACACAATCCTGCTGAACCTGTTGAGAAAGCAGGTGAAAGATGAAAGGGTGGTGCAGATGGTGAAGCGGTACCTGAAAAGTGGCGTGATGGAGAACGGTGTTGTAACAGAGACGGAAGAAGGCTCCCCGCAGGGAGGAAACCTATCCCCGCTGTTAGCAAACGTGTATCTGAATGAATTCGACTGGGAGTTCCACAGACGGGGCGTACCGTGTATCCGCTATGCAGACGATATCGTGCTGCTGGCGAAAAGCGAGCGCGCGGCGGAACGGCTGCTGGAATCCAGTACGAAATATCTGGAGGAAACGCTGAAGCTGAGAGTGAACCGGGAAAAGAGCCGGACGGTCAGTGTATACGCAATCCGAAATTTTAAGTTCCTTGGCTTTTGTTATGGGAAGAACGGAAGAGGAATTTATATCCGAGTCCATGGGAAGTCATGGAAGAAGGCCAAGGTTAAACTGCGTCAGCTCACTTCCCGGAGCAGGTGCGGGAGCATTGTCCGAACCATGGAGAAGATAAAAGCCTACATGAGAGGATGGCTGAATTACTATGGGATAGCGGACATGAAGAACAACATCGAAAGCCTGAACGGATGGCTGTACCGCCGGATACGGATGTGTATCTGGAAACAGTGGAAACTGCCCAAAACCCGGAAGAGAAAGCTGATAGGCCTGGGATTACCGGAATGGGCGGCCTGTGAGGGAGCATACAGCCGGAAAGCGTACTGGCGGATGGCGGGAAGCGGTGCAGTACAAAGAGCTTTAACAAAAGAAAGACTGATAAACTGGGGCTTTTATGACTTAGCCATAGCCTATCAGTCTCTGCACATCAACTATTGAAACCGCCGTGTACCGAACGGTACGCACGGTGGTGTGAGAGGACGGCGGCTAATCACCGCCTCCTACTCGATTCACATAACTATACTTCTGGACATTTTGGTATGGTATGCTCCCAATAAAGCAGACAAGAAAATAATATGGGGAGGGAGCTACCGCCGTATTCAGGACGATTTGGACAAGTATTATCATGTACCGGTCAACGACAAGCGGGCGTTGCACCCTTACATCTGGTCATATACCGTTCTGATTGTTGATATGCCCTTTGGCAAGAAATTTACTGTCCAGATCCAGCGGCATACGATAAGCATGGCCTCTGCGAATCAGGCTAAAGAGTTTGAAACTCATCAGCTCCGGAGTGGAGTAGAGAGAGCTGCAAAGAGAAAAATAATCCATTTCTTCATTATGGGACAAATCTTCTATATCCTGATCCTCCAAAAGCAGGTCAGCGGCAAAGAGATTCGCTTCGTACTCCGTGTTGTCTCTCATATCATACAGCACAGAATCCCTCATGGGAGCCATTTTCAATGCCTGTTTATGTAAAATCACATGACCCAGTTCGTGGGCTGCAACAATCCGTTTTTCGGCTTCTGGCAGGAAGCTGTTGATGACCACATAGACGGTTCGGCAGCTCACAAAGCAATACCCTTTTAATTTTTGGAAATTATTCGATTCCTTCACAACGACATGAAGCGCAGAAAGAATCTCAAAAGGATCGCGTGTACGATACCTTTTTACTAATTGGTTCACTTTGTTGTAAATATAATTGCTCACGATTACCACCTCGAATCTCAGAGCGAGTATCCGGCCATCTCCGTCATTTTCTATATCATAGCACAAGATGTGTACGATATATAGGATTATTCTGCGCTGTCTTTATGATGGGAGTGGGGAGTGAATTTCCGCGCCCGTTTCTTAGAATCAAGATACAGCTGCTGGATCTCTGTGATAAATGCAAGCTGGTCATCGTCGGACAGCTCCCCTCCAGCAAACAGAGCCTGGACCTGATCCAAGACATTGGCTGCCTGCTTTGCGCCGCGAGGACCGTACTGTTCCCCAGCGGAGGAAATAAACTCTTCTTCCTCTGTCAAGAGGTAATTGACATCACAGTGAAATATATCAGCGAGCTTATAATAGATTTCCCGCTGTTTTGGATGCCCGGAATTGGCTTCATAGCTCTGGACAGTTCGAACAGTGACACCTATTTGCTTGGCAAGCTCCGCCTGTGAAAGATGAGCCTCTTTTCTGAGCTTCTTGACCTTTTCGCCAAATTTCATAGCTGTTCTCCTTTTATACAAAATAGATGATAGGTGCATGGACACGAAGGATATTTTCATTTTTTCTCATTCTTCGTCTTGACATCTGAACATCATCTTCATATAATTTAATTATACGAACATTATCTTCGCCTTTATCATAATCAAATCTTCGTGTTTTGTCAATAGGGAGGTGCTGTAAAGTGGCGATTATTCTGCACTCAGACATCAATAATTGTTATGCCTTCATTTAATTGCTGCACCATCCGCAGCTCCGGGGGAAGCCCTTGGCGGTAGACGGTGATCCGGAAGCACGGCGTGGGATTGTGCTGGCAAAAGACCAGTTCGTCAGGGAGGCTTAGCATATCCATGCTTCAGACGGTTCCATTTCCGGCTGAGGCATTAGAAAGGAATTTTACGATATGATGAATAGGCAATGATGCCGAGGAGAAAATAAGGTGAGCAGAAAAAATACACAAGCGATGTCAAGCATCAAGCGGCTTTGCCGCATTCAGAATTTTGATGAATCCGTAATCCAGCGCCGATCCAAACTGATTCTGTCCTGCTATCGGGACGCCTGCTGGTCCACAGCGGCCAGGGCCGATGAAGTCCATGAGGATCTGGTCTGTTATTGTGGCTCCGATCTGGATACTGCTCTGATTTATCTGGAAACCTTTGCCCCGGATGAAATGCGGGAACGGTTTGAGGAAAAGATTCGGAGCCTGTTTGAAACGAAATGGATTATTGAGCTGGTGGAATCAGCTATGCTTCAGGTGCGTGAATTTCCAGTAAAAGGCGAGTTATATTTTTCTCTGTTGTCCAAATGCTATCTGACCCGGTTTTCTTATTCCGAGTCTGAGCTATTGGAGGTACTCAAACTGGAGAGAAGTTCTTTCTATGACCGAAAGAAAGAAGCCATCTGTGTGTTTGGACTGGCGCTTTGGGGGAATGCCCTGCCTAAGTTGCAGCAATTTCTGCACGGCGCACAGGCTGAAATGGATGATTCTACATGGCTTTATTCAGATGAATCCGATTTCTGAAGAAATGGTCCGACTAAAGTCCGACAAAATTCCGACGGATTCCCTACTGAAAGTCCGACTTGTCAAGAGGTATAATTGCTACGCTGGAAGGCGTAGCGCCAAAAATTGAATAGTGTTATGAAATTGAAGCCTCATATCTGATTCAGGTATGGGGCTTTTTTACTGCCGTCTTCCAGACATCGGCAAGCAGAGCCGGGTGTAAAGCACCCAGGCTCTTTTTTCTTGCCAGAAAGGAAGAACTGGCAAATGAGGATCGCTTGGTATCGCATCCGCTATCCATGATCTCCATTCAAGTCATCGGAACCAACTACAACCTAAGACTTGATATGGAGAAAATGGATATGACAAAAGTATTTATTTGGAAAAACAACTGCCCCTATGAGTGGCAGGAGATCAGCTTCAAGGCGTTCAGAAAAGCACGAAACGAGGGTGCCTTTTCTGGGCGCTTTTTTCTTGAGACCGCCAGGAAATTTGATGATGAAGATGATCGAATCATCTTGGAATGTACCCAGGCCAACTATGAGAAGTATATTCGGGAAGATCGGCATAGCCACTATCTTTATGTGGAAGAAAAGAAGCATTTGACTATTCCCGCCTCAGATGTGGACAATCGTGATCCCGATGAGGATGGATATGAAGATACCGATATTTTTGTAAACGAAGAATCGGGAACGGAGGATTTGGCTTTGCATAACATGCAGCTTAAAAAATTAACAGAGGTTCTTAATCAGCTCGAACCTTCCGAACGAGAATTTATCCTTGCTTATTATAGTATGGACAAGCCAAGCACCATTCAACTGGGACGCCTTTTCGACATAACACAGCCAGCTGCATTGTATCGTCAGAAAAAAATTTTAAAAAAGCTGAAAAAACTTTTTATATAAATCGAAAAAAATTAACGGACGTAAGTGAGAGGACTTTTTCTCTCACCTGCACATTGACAACTGAATACCGGATCATCAGGTTTGAACTGCTTTGGGCGTGAGCAATCACGCCGCTACATCAGCGGTGTACCGGACAGGTTTCACACAACAGACCACCTTTTTCTTTGCTGTTTGGATGTGGCCCGTCCGTACATCAGGCTGGAATACATCAGATGGCTTCTGGTCATGGCTCTCAAAGCAGATCGTCTCCTTATCGCCATAGTCCGAGCGTGCTAACAGCCGTCGCAGGCCATGGGTAAGGCCCAAAGGAAAGGGAGGTGGAACTCCTGGATAGCAGTATCGCCAACTGTGGCCTGATGATTCCCCTTAATCCCTGGGGTGTCGAGGACAAGTAAGGGATATACAGGCGCTTTATCACGGAGGCTCCACACCCTGGGGCCTCCGTTACATAAATCATAGGAGGAAATCATTATGATGAATGAAAATTGGACTTTCAAACGCGGCGACATTTACCGCGCTAACTTAAACCCTTATTTCGGCTCGGAACAGGGTGGTGTCCGCCCTGTGCTGGTGCTGCAAAACAATATCGGCAATATTTATTGCCCGACCTTAATTGTGGCCCCTCTCACGAGCTACATCAAAAAGAAGGACCAGCCGACACATTACATTCTGGAGGATGTAGAAGGCTTGTACGGGCCGTCTATGGTCCTCTTGGAACAAATCAAGACCATTGATAAGCGGCGCGTCCTCGCCTACAAAGGCAAAATTTCCAAAGAGCAGATGCGTGAGATTGATGAAGCCATTCTCATTAGTCTTGGCTTTTCAATCCCGGAAGAAGTAGAAGCACCGTAAAGGAGGAGGAGCTATGTTTGAAGAAAGAATTGAAGCGATGAATCAAATGGTAGATGAGGCACCTCCCATTTTTGATAAGCGTACCTATACTGTGGATGAAATCCAGGACATTCTTGGAATCAGCAGGCCGACGGCATATAACCTCGTGAAAAAGGGCGTTTTCCGCAGTGTTCGCGTTGGCGGCCATATCCGCATTTCCAAAAAGAGCTTTGACACTTGGTTAGATCAGAATATTTAAATCTGTCAAGGATACGGCAAGGCCGAAAGTACCTCCGCCGTATCCTTAACAATTTGCATTTTCTTTCCTACAATAAAATCAGTTCGAACGAATCACTGATTTTCAAAGGAGGCAGTTATGCAGAATACGAAACAAAAGAAAAGTATGTCCGTCCGGGAAATGGGCCAAATGCTGGGACTGAAGAAAGTAGAATCCTACTGGCTGGTGAAAAAGAATTATTTCCTGACCGTTCAGGTTGCTGGGCGTATGCGCGTCATGGTAGACAGCTTTGAGGAATGGTACGCAGGCCAGTTCCACTATAAGAAAGTGGATGGGACACCACCCGGCTCCAGATGGAGGCACACATCCATGTCTGTCCCGGAAATGGCGGAGCTTTTGGGACTTAATCCTTCTACCGCTTATGAATTGCTGAAAAGAATCAAGCTGGAAACCATGATCGTCGATCATCATACCAGGGTCCTCAACGACAGTTTTGAGGCATGGTATCAAAATCAGAATAAGTACATAAAAGTTGCAGAAAGGAGTACAGACAATGGCATCCATAGTTAAAAGAAAGAGCAAATATTCCGTAGTCTATTTTTACCAGGACGAAAACGGAAACCGCCGTCAGAAGTGGGAAACCTTCAACACCAATGCAGAGGCCAAAAAGCGCAAAAAGCAGATTGAGTATGAACAGGAAACCGGGATTTTTGTTGTCCCCGAAGCCAAGACACTGAATGACCTGTTGAACGAGTACATGTCTATCTACGGGGTGAATAGCTGGGCCATGTCCACCTACGAAAGCCGCCGCGCCCTGATGCGAAATTACATATCTCCGCTCATTGGAGATGTGCAGCTCTCTGACATATCCCCTCGGATGATGGATAAATTTTACCGGGATCTGCTGAGTGTCAAGGCGGTTGTGGTAAAAAACAGGACTCCTACCAATGAGTATCTTACCCCTCATACAGTCCGGGAAATCCACAAACTTCTCCGCTGTGCGTTCAATCAGGCGGTGCGCTGGGAGCTGATGCCAAGAAACCCGGTTTTGAATGCGACCCTTCCCAAAGAGGAACGGAAAGAGCGAGACATCTGGACACCGGACACGCTGGCCAAGGCAATGGAGGTTTGCGACGATCCGATTCTTTCTCTGGCGCTGAATCTGGCGTTCTCTTGTTCGCTGCGTATAGGAGAAATGCTTGGACTGACCTGGGATTGTGTGGATATTTCGCCTCACAGCATTGAAAACAAGAACGCCAGTATTTATATCAACAAGGAGCTTCAGAGAGTGACCAGGGAGGCATTGGAGGAATTAAGCGATAAAGGTGTTCTGAAAAAATTCCCGCCCTGTATCGCCAGCACCCATACGGCGCTGGTCCTGAAAGAGCCCAAGACCAAAACCAGTGTCCGCCGGGTGTACTTGCCGGCCACCGTTGCCAATATGCTTGTGGAGCGGCGCAAAGAGATTGAGGAATTGATGGACTTGTTTGGAGATGAATACATCGACAATGATCTGGTGTTCTGCTCCAGCAATGGCCGCCCACTGGAAAGTGCAGTCATCAACCGTTCCTTTAACCGGCTGATTGAAAAACACGGGCTTCCCAAAGTAGTTTTTCATTCCCTCCGTCATTCCAGTATTACCTATAAGCTGAAACTCAATGGCGGCGATATGAAGGCCGTACAGGGCGATTCCGGCCATGCACAGATGAAGATGGTAGCGGATGTGTACTCCCATATCATCGACGAGGATCGCTGCCTGAACGCACAAAAGCTGGAGGCAGCCTTCTACGGTACAAAGGAGAATCCGGAGCCAGCACCGCTGCCGAAACCACAGACAGCTTCGGAAGCGGCAGAGGAAGATCCTGATACTCTGAAAATTTTGCAGCTGCTGCAAAATCCAGAAACGGCTGCACTCCTGAAGCAACTTGCAAAGGCCCTCTAAATATCCATCTACCACAAGAAAAGGCGCTCCGTTTTGTGAGCGCTTTTTCTCGTTTGAACGGCTTTGAATTCATACAAACCACCTTTTTTATTAGCAGGAAAAGAGAGGCGATTTTTTGAGATGTTGGCAAATGAGGCGATTTTATTAGCAGGAAGCCCTTTCTCTTGCAAACAATATTAGCAAGGGTCAGCTGAAAACTTCGAACGCAAGTCCATTCAACTTTGTTGGCAGCACCCCAAAAACTGATTAGCAGATGGTCAAAAAAGTATTAGCAAATCAAAACAAGTCAGGAGTTCGAAAATAAATGAAAGCCGAAAACCCTTGAAAATCAAAGGCTTTCGGCGTTGTTTGCTGGCGTCCCTGGGCAGATTCGAACTGCCGGCCTTTCGCTTAGGAGGCGAACGCTCTATCCTGCTGAGCTACAGAGACTTATATGAAATTTGAACTTGTATCGGACGCCTTTCGTCCGAAGGTGTTAGGTAGAGCACAACCTTAGGAGGCGAACGCTCTATCCTGCTGAGCTACAGAGACTTATATTAAATTGAGACTGGCAACGATCACTTTTCCCCGTAAGGCAGCTGGTAGAGCACAACCTTAGGAGGCGCTTGTTATATCCATTTAACTATGGGAACAAATTCCGTATTTTCGGGCTTTTCAGCCTTTCGGTCACGGTAACCAACTTTATGAACTCATCCACTTTCGTCTGGCGAATCCACAGAAACACGCAACTTAAAAAAGCTACGCTATATATCTTAACAAACAACACCCTGAAAGTCAAGACATCAAAGCTTCACTTTACACGAAAAGCTGTACTGAAAAGCTAAAAGCCATCGCGCACAGTCCGTAATCTGAGATTCTGTGCCCTGATGGCTTTTATTTTATAACCTATTTTATTCCCTGTTTTCTTATAATGTCTTCCAGCTTCAGAGTCCCTTGCATCCAGATCTGTCCTTTAAAACGACGGCCCGGCTGTGGTTCACCTAAGAGGTCCTTACTGTTGATGCAGACCACAAACTCCAGATCGTGGCTCTCAATCTTCATACGATAAATTTCCTCTTTTGTGTAAATATTTCGGATTTTTTCAACTTCTTCAATTTCTCCGATGACAGAATACTGGTCACATTCCACTCCGCAAGGCATGAAACAGGAGTCTATAATAGAGTAGAGATCCTCCTTCATGGCTCTTCTGGAAATCTGGGAGTAAAGATCGATATCCTCGATGGTCAAACTCTCCATGGCGTCCTCATCCCCATTTTTTGCGGCCTCAATCAGACTGTTGCGGTTTTTCGCAGCAACCTTTGCCTTTTGGATCTGTTTCTGGCTCTTCTTGATCGGAAGAAGGATCTTTCCACCGATGGACATCCCGGAAAAGCAGACGGAACTAATCTTGGAGTGATGTTCTTTATCCAACATTCTTTCCCTAAATTCCAGAAAATTCTGGATGTAGAAGATCAATGTGATACCGACCTTATTCTCATCCACCATGCCGGAGTAAGTCTCTTTCTCCGTATGTCTCTGAACGGAACACTCTTCCGTGGATCCGATTATATGGCTCTCCTGATACGGGAAGTAAAACTCCCGCTCGAAATTCCCCTCTTCGTTCAGTTCTCCGATGATTGAAATTCCAAGGCCCGGAGCAACTTCTGTACGCATTTCGCAGACATTGCTCTCCTCGTCGACCTGAACACATCGTGTCATTGACGGCTGCCGTTCCAGCAAATCCAGCAATTTTTCAATATCTTTTTTCTTTGTATACATGCTGAAACCAGCTGCACGTAAAAATTTATGCATATGGATCAATAATCTCCTTTATTATCCTCACCGTCGGGATCATATGACAGAGCATCAAAATTCCCGATGGTATCTGTCTCAATCTCAACTTCTTCTACATCGTATGCGTCAGCATACTTTTTTACACGTTCTTCCTCATTCTCACGGCGCTCTGCCTGACGTTTTCTCAATTCCTTCATGCGCTCGCTCTTTTTGCGCTCACTGCTCGGAACCTCGATATCCTGCTCTCCTGAGCCGCTTTTTAACTCTTTCTTCTTGCTGTTTGCGGCCTTTTCCTTCATTGCGAGGCGCTCATCCATCGTCGGACGTTTTACGTATCCCAGCGCCTGCTCCAGCGCTTCCTGCTCTTCACCGCCAAGGAGAACCTCTGTCGCACCTTCCTCTACCTCTTTTAAGTAGATATAACAGCCCTCACGGCTGTGTACAACGTCCAGTATGAAACCACTGTTCTTGTTGTCTAACATTGCGATAACAAAGCTTAGATTGCCGCCCATGCCCTTGAATGCATTGTACTTAACATATCCGAATTTCTGGAATGAGGACTTGATCTGCCTGGAAAGCTGTTTCATTGCATCCTTGCTGGAGCGATCTTTTTCCTGCAGCTCCTCCATCTCATCCATGATATCCATGATCGTATCTTCCAGTGTCTCTGCGTCTTTTCCTCGCATGAAGATATCATATCTTCGGTACAGTTTATTGAGCTTTACAATACAAATGATCACCACGATCAATAACACCAATGACAGGATTGAAAATCCGACGATCAGTACCATTGGATCGATGGGGATACTGTATAACATACTGTTTTCCATTTTCTGTTTTCTGTCCTTCCGTTTGTGTCTGTGCTTTTCGTTTGATTTATTACACTCTTAAAGACTCCATAAGTTCGATCAGACGTTCTAACTCTTCCTGGGAATAATACTCGATCTCGATCCTACCCTTATTTTTATCCTTCTGGTTGATAACGACCTTCGTACCCATGATAGACTTTAATTTGTCTTCCACCTGCCGGTAGATGAGATCGATATCCGGTCCCTTTTCCGGTTTCTTTTCTTTCGGCGGACGGTTCATCATCTTGACAAGTTTTTCCACGTCACGTACGCTTAATTTTTCCTCGATGATTTTTGCAGCTACCTGATACTGACGTTCACCTTCTTCAAGTCCCAGGAGTGCTCTCGCGTGCCCGCTGGAAATCTTTCCCTCTGCCAGCATATCCTGCACACGAATATCAAGTTTCAGAAGGCGCATGCTGTTTGTGATCGTCGCACGATTCTTGGATACACGATTTGCAATCTCCTCCTGCGTGAGATGAAACTCCTGAATCAGTTGCTGGAATGCCTGTGCTTCTTCGATCGGATTTAAATCAGCACGCTGTACATTCTCAATCAACGCGATCTCCATAGTCTGCTGCTTATCATACTCACGGATCAATACAGGAACATCTGTGACTCCGGCAAGTTTTGCCGCGCGCCAACGACGCTCACCGGCTATGATCTCATAATGATTTCCCTTTTTTTGGACAATCAGTGGCTGCAAGATTCCATATTGTTTGATAGAATCCGCCAGCTCCTGAAGGCTTTCCTCATCAAAATTTTTTCTCGGCTGCTCGCTGTTCGGTTCAATCAGGTTGAGCTTCAATGTCTGCTCTATCGGCTTTTCCACGATCTTTTCGACCGGTTTTTCTACGATTTTCTCGACAATTTTCTCGACCGGCTTCTCGACGATCTTCTCAACAATTTTTTCCACCGGTTTCTCGACGATCTTTTCGACTACGATCGTTTCAGCATTCGTGCCCGTCTTTGCTGTTTTACTGCTGTCCGTCTTTTTCCCTGTTCCATCTTTTTCCGTATTTTTCGTGGTGCCCTGATTTACCATCAGGTGTTCTTTTCTCTCACTTCTGCTCACTTTTTCTGCAGCGTTCTCTTTCGTAGTTGTGACTTCTTCCCCGAAGAACGCGCCTAAACCTTTACCTAATCCACGCTTCGCCATTATATTTCTTCTCCTCTGCTGATGACTTCCGCTGCTAAAAGTCTGTAGCTCTCCGCTCCTGATGATCGGCTGTCATAAAGATTGATCGGCATGCCGTAGCTCGGCGCCTCAGCCAGTCTGACATTTCGCGGAATAATTGTCTTATAAATATTTTCATTCAAGTGTTCTTTTACGTTCTCTACAACTTCCAAAGACAGATTTGTTCTGGAATCATACATTGTAAAAACAACGCCCTCTACTTCCAAAGATGGATTCAGCTTTTTCTGAACAAGATTTACCGTTTTTAATACCTGACTTAATCCCTCCAGGGCATAGTATTCACACTGGATCGGGACAAGAACTGTATTGGCCGCAGTCAGTGCGTTAATCGTAAGAAGGTTCAGGGACGGAGGACAGTCAATGATAATAAAATCATACTTTCCGTCTAACAGTTCCATATTTTTCTTGAGAATGCTCTCCTTTTCTTCCATATCAAGAAGCTCAATCTCTGCTCCGGCAAGGTCCACATCCGACGGCATCACGTCCAGACGTTCCTGCACACTTGGATTGATACACTCATCCACGGTGCATTCTCCCATCAGCAGTTCGTATACAGTATTGTCAATATTTCCTTTTTCCAATCCAAGTCCACTTGTTGTATTTCCCTGCGGATCAAAGTCCACAGTCAACACCCTCTGCCCTGCTTCAGCCAGGCAGGCGGATAAATTGATTGCAGTCGTCGTCTTTCCGACACCACCCTTTTGATTTGTAATTGCAATAATACGTCCCATACCTCTATCCTTTCCGCAGGTCAGCTCTACTTTTATTATCCTGTAATTATTTCGCATATCAGTCTGGTTTAGCTCATTTTAACCATATTTACTGATTTTCTCTATCATTTGAATCTTGATAATCTTTCCCATCAGATCATTAGCGAAACTTAGTATAACACAATTTTTCTTATTTTCCTATTGATTTACCTTATAAAATTAAAAATGTTTCACGTGAAACATTTTTGCAAATCATACAAGCTTCATTTTATGTTTCACGTGAAACATTTATCTTCAGAAACATTTCATATTTTCGCCTGTTGTATCTCATTACCAATTATATTATAATATAATAAGGAGTTGTCAAATAGGAATATAGTCATGAAACCACTATTCTCCTCTCTCAATCCCTTGAAACTGTATTTCTATAACATCATCATCTAAACCCGAGGTGAACTATGAAAGCTAAAAATAAAATCATCACTGCTATTCTCCTCTCAGCCGGTGCAACAGTCGGAACAGCACTGATTAACAAATATATCAAGATGTCTGCCATTTCAAGAAATCTTCTTGCTCAACCGGAACCGCGCTGCTATCGTTGGAGACTTGGCAATATCTACTATACAAAAACCGGCACTGGTAAACCACTTCTTCTCGTGCATGACCTGACTCACGCGTCCAGCAGCTGTGAGTGGGATTCTCTGATTCCACTTTTAAAAGAGCACTATACTGTCTACACCATAGATCTTTTAGGTTGCGGACGTTCAGAGAAGCCAAATTTAACTTACACAAATTTTCTCTATGTGCAGTTGTTAAACGATTTTGTAAAATCCGAGATTGGACGCCGCACAAACATTCTTGCTACCGGTGCGTCCGCTCCTATCGTGACAATGGCTTGCGGATACAATCCGGATCTTTTCGAGCAGATGATGTTTATCAATCCGGATTCTCTGCTCTCCTGCAGCCACATACCAGGAAAATCCGCAAGGTATTATAAGTTTATCCTTGATCTTCCGATCATTGGTACACTGCTCTACAACTTTGCGTCCGCAAGAAGTATTATCTCCAGAACCTTCTCTGAAAGCTACTTCTATAATCCTTATGATGTTAACCCGCATTACATCGACAAATATCACGAGTCCGCCCACCTTGGTGACTCCCCGAAATCCGTCTACGCCAGTGTCCAGTGTAATTATACAAAATGTAATATTACAAAGACTCTGGAAAAAATTGACAACAGTATCTACATCCTCGGCGGCGAAGCTGAGCAGGATATCGATCTGATCATAAAAGAATATACAAAATGTAACCCGGCCATTGAGTCCAGTACAATTCCAAACACCAAACATCTTCCTCAAATTGAGAACCCTGAAGAAGTCAGTTCCACGGTCCAGATGTTCTTCAACTAACACTTCAAATCAGATCTGTTAAAATGTTTCACGTGAAACATTTCTTCGGTGTTTGCAAAGATGCCACTGCTTTCTAAACAGTAGCGGCATCTTTTTTGATTTTTTAGTACCTGTTCTGTAGATCTGCGCACTTGCCGCGCGGACCGTAAACTAAGAAAGTATAGACCTGAAAGCACAAGAATCCATCCACGGAGCTGCTCTGGAATGGAATTTGCGCTTAACTGTGAGGGGACTGAACCAATGTCACTTAGTTAAGCTTATTGGTTCACTAA
>ULQQ01001089.1_pt1 | contig 14694 bp, 14 predicted proteins | sample 1954621 | NCBI WGS metagenome assembly ULQQ01 (sample SAMEA4835659, study PRJEB28245) | human gut metagenome | biome: gut microbiome; material: fecal sample | place: Denmark | collected 2008
GAGCTCGTCCTCTTAGACGCCAACGAAGCGAAAGCCGACGGCGAGGCAAAGGATATCGCCCACGGGATCCCCTTCGCCGGTCAGATGAAGATCTATGCCGGAACCTACGATGACATCGCCGACTCCGCCATCATTATCATCACCGCCGGCGCCAATCAGAAACCAGGCGAAACAAGATTGGATCTCGTCCATAAAAACGTAGCCATCTATAAAAGCATCATTCCGGAGATCTCCAGACGGGACTTTCAGGGCATTCTCCTCATCGTCTCCAACCCGGTAGACATCCTGACCTACACGGCCCTGAAGCTCTCCGGCTTCCCTGAAAACCGTGTCATCGGTTCCGGTACGGTCTTAGACACTGCCCGCTTAAAATATGCCTTAAGTGAACATTTAGGTGTCGACAGCCGCAGCGTCCACTCCTTCATCATCGGTGAACATGGTGACAGCGAGATCGCCGCGTGGAGCAGTACCAACGTATCCGGAATCCCGTTAAACACCTTCTGTGAGATGCGCGGCCACTATAACCATGATGCCGCCATGGACCGCATCGCCGAAGAGGTAAAAAACAGCGCCTACGACATTATCTCCAAAAAACAGGCCACCTACTACGGGATCGCCATGAGCGTCAAACGGATCTGCGAATGCATCATCCGAAACGAACGCTCCATTCTCCCGATCTCCTCCATGATGCATGGAGAATATGGGATCAGCGGCATCTCCCTCAGCATGCCGGCGATCGTAGGACTCAACGGGATCGAGACCCACGTTCCGATCTCACTGGACGCAGATGAGGCAGAAAAACTCCGGGAATCCGCAGAAACCCTGAAAAAAATAGCTGCAGAGCTTGATCTCTCCGCAGCCACCAGCTAACCATATATCATCTGCCAAACGCGGCAACGGCAGATTTTTAACCTAACAAGGGGAAACACGCTTTGCGAGTTTCCCCTTGTTATCGCGACAGTCGCCAAGGTCTCGCGCAAGCGCGGACTTTGGCTCGTTGTTCGCGTAAAGATGCAGGTTGTCGCAAACAACCGCGTGAGGCACGAAAATGTGCCAAGTCACATTCTTTTTTTACAACTACTGTAATTCCGCGTAATCCTCCGGCAAAAACCGGTGGTAGACCAGGTGACAGCCCTCATCCTTAAAACAGTAATAATACCGGTCCGGAATCCCATCCGCAAAGTGGAAGGCCCAGTCGAAATCTCCATCTTCGATCTTTTCAAACACCGGCTTTGCGGACCACTGACGGAAGAGTTCTCTGATCTTCTCAAGACTGCATCCATGCGTCCCGACGAGATCCACCAGATCCTGAATAAATTCCCGCCCTTTCATCTGCTCATGCACATAGACACTTCCGGTCTCCGGAATCAGAAAACAGAACCGGTCTCCCTTCGCCGTCACGCGGACTTCTCCCAATGTCTCCGTCATATGCGCCTCAAGACCATTCAGCCGCGCCTTCATCTCCTCCGCCGTATCCTCACTCCCGAAAAAGTGGTTCAGCGTGGACACCGGATAATAAAGCCGGATCACTTCCGGCCGGAATCCCAGCTTTGCCTGCTGCTCCTTCACCAGATCGATCAGATTCTCTTCCAGTCTTAGAAATCCCATCCTGTCCCATTCTCCTTCTTTTTACGCCTTCACATCAAATACATCCGCAACATCACAGAGCAGCTTGCGGATCTCAAGATGCTGCGGACATACCTTCTCGCACTTTCCGCACTTGATACAATCCGACGCTTTTCCGTTGTTCCGTGTATGGACCCCATAATAGACATTTGAATTTGTATTCTGGTAGATCTTCTTCGCGTTCATGCACGCAAACAGATCCGGGATCGAAATCTTCTTCGGACATCCGTCGACACAATAGCGGCATCCGGTACACGGGATCAGGTTCTTTCCGCGGAAGATCTCGCGCACCTTCTCGACCGCCTTCATCTCCCTCTCGTCAAGGGGCCTGAAGTCTTTCATGAAACTCACATTTTCCTTCATCTGCTCCAGACTGCTCATTCCGGAAAGGACCATCATGATACCTGGAAATCCCGCCGCGTAACGGATCGCGTAGGTAGCCGGACTGCCGCCGTGAAGCTCCTCAAAGACTGCCTTCGCATCATCCGGAAGATTTGCAAGACTTCCGCCGCGGACCGGTTCCATAACGATCACCTGTTTTCCATGCTTTCTGCAGATCTCATAGCATTTCCCGGCCTGAACTGCCGGATCATCGAAATCTGCATAGTTAAACTGGATCTGGACGACTTCGATCTGCGGATACTCTGTTAAGATCTGCTCAAGGACCTCCGCGCGGTCATGGAAAGAAATTCCAAAGTGGCGGATCTTCCCCTCTTCCTTAAAGGTTAAAGCCGTCTCATACGCATGGCATTCCTTAAACTTCGGATAGTTTCCCATTCCCTGGGCATGCATCAGATAGAAATCAAAATAGTCTACACCGCAGCGCTCCAGCTGTGACTCAAAAAACGGGCGGATGTCCTCTTCCTTCTCAAAATAAGCGGCCGTCAGCTTATTTGTAAGAATGTAGCTCTCCCTCGGATAACGGCTCGTCAGGCAGTTTTTGACCGCAAGCTCACTTCTCTCACCGATGTAGCCGTGAGCCGTATCAAAGTAGTTGAATCCCTGATCCAGAAAATAATCCACCATCTGGGAAACCTGCGCCTCATCGATCTCTTCCCCAATCATAGGGAAACGCATACATCCGAAACCAAAATTCTTTTTAATTTTATCCATGCTGCTCTCCTTTTCTGAATAGATCCGGCACGGGCGGTGAATGTCTTCACCGTTGCATCCCAATCATACTCCCGCGTTCTCTCCGGCTGATCTGTCGTCCACTTTTCAAGGTCCGGCAACGCTCGCCGTTATCTTAAGTAACATCTTGTAACTTATTTTGATGATAGCATACGCCCACTCCCTTGTCAAGCGAATGAAAATCAATTATAATGATGATAGCATAATGTCTCCGGTCAGTGCAAACTAACTCCCCGATTCCTACAAGTCGACCGGATCTTATCGATCTATGAGAACTACATCAGACCTTCAGGAGGTGAATTCCATGACAGATTTCGTGCGAGCGCGAAGTGAAGAACAGAAACAGGCCAGAATGGCCGAGATCAAAGCCGCGGCAGACGAGCTCTTCTGCTCTGTCCCCTACCAGGAGATCACCCTCTCCACCATTGCCGGAAAGCTGTCCTGGACGCGGGCAAACCTCTATAAATATGTAACGACGAAGGAAGAGATCTATCTTGAGATCTGCTCCGATAAAATGCAGTCCTATTTTGACGATCTGTTCGCAGCATTTCCCAATGAGAAGCCATTTACCCCGGATCAATGGGCTGCTGCCTGGGCAGATGTCCTGAACGCGCACCGTGACTATCTCCGCTACAGCGATATCCTCTGTACGATCATCGAGGTCCATGTTACGGCATACCGCCTTGCAAGCTTCAAAACAAGCTACCATGCACGCCGTGATGCCTTTGTCAGGCTCATGGAAGTCCGTCTCGGCCTTAGCTCCCATGATGCCAGTGAAGTCTTCCTCTCCGTCCTGTACCATGCTGCCGGCCTATGTGGAAGCTGCCACTCCAATCCGGTTATGCTGGAGGCTATGAAAATAGCCGGAATCCCATATAAAAAACGTGATTTCCGGCTCAACATGTATGAATTTATCCGAATGAACCTCTGGTTCTATCTCTCCGGTCCTGCCGGAGAAAATTCCTGCGTCACACCGTAAGAATATAGCACCAGACCGGAAGTGTGATCAGTGAGACGACCGTCGAAAAGACAACGATCTTCGTTGCAAGGCGGTCGTCTTTTCCATATTTAACCGCGAGAACGACGCTCGTGCTCGCTGCCGGCATCGCGGACAGGATCACACAGACCGCTGTGATCAGCTGATCAATGTGAAACAGGCGGCAGCCCGCCAGAACGATAACAGGAATCAGGAACAGCCTGATAAACGTGTAGTAATAAACTTCTTTCGTAAACACCTCTTTAAACGGGATTTCCGCGAGCGTACACCCGATCAGAAGCATCGCGCAGAACGTGTTCGCCCCGGCGATTGTCCGGACTGTCTGGTTTACAAATCCGGGAAGCTGGAACTGGGATACCAGAAGTACCATGCCGGTAAAGATTCCGATGATACATGGATGTGTCACAACCTTCTTTAAAAGCTCTTTCTTCGTCGGCGCCTCCGTAAAATAAGTGAGGCCCACCGACCACATAAAGATTCTCGTCGGGATCGTGTAGACCGCCGCATACATGATTCCCAGATCGCCGAAGATTCCCTCAGCGATGGCATTTCCAAGGATGCCGGCATTTGAGACGATCGTCGCATACTGCAAAACCTTTTTGCTCTCCTCACTCCAGCCCGGATACAGCACACGGCTTAAAAGATTCGAAAAGATCTGGATCAGAAACGAGATCACGATCACTTCCAGCGTCAGCTTCAAAATATCCATGCTGAATTCCATCTGGAATGACTTCACGATACTCGCGGGAAGCGTCACATTCATCACGAGACTGCTGAGCAGTGCCTTCCCGCTCTTATCGATCATCCCGCTCTTCCTGAGATACCATCCCAGCGCAAGGATGCAGAACATCATGCCCTGCATATTAAACAAACTTGTAAAATCCATCACGTACTCCTTTATTACAGACTGACGTTATTGTACCTCTCCCTCTCTGATCTTGTCAATCTCCTCACTTTCATCAACCCATGTTACTGTTCACGCCTTGCGCAAACAGTAACTGATTTTGCCGATGCTTCGCATTCCAAATCGGCAAAATCCACTACTACCACTGTATTGTACGGAATTTTCAGTTCAGAAAATTCCTACCCGTGTACAGTAACCAATCCATCTCCCTTCTGCCTGCGCATCCGGATATAAAATCTTGTCACCGTTCCCTATCAGTGGTACAATAACCCCAATTTATACCATCTCACGAAGGAGGTCCCACCATGGAAACCAGCATCACAGTAAGAAACGCAAAATTATCCGACGCTCCGAGAATCCTTGATATCTACACCTATTATGTAGAAAACACCGTGATCACCTTTGAATACGATGTTCCTTCCCTTGAAGAATTTGAGAACCGCATGATCGATATCATGAAAAAATATCCTTATCTCGTCATCGAACGTGACGGCAGGATCGAAGGCTACGCCTACGCCCATGCTTTCGTTGGGCGCGCCGCCTACGACTGGGCCAGTGAGCTCACGATCTATCTGGATCACAACGCGAAGAAATGCGGGCTTGGCAGAAAACTCTATGAAGCTCTGGCTGATCGCCTCAAAGATATGGGCGTTCTGAATCTTTATGCCTGCATCGGATACCCGAAGGTTGAGGACGAGTATTTAAATAAGAACAGTGCCCAATTCCATGAGCATCTTGGGTTCCGGCTTTGCGGGACTTTTGAGAACTGCGGGTATAAGTTTAATCGGTGGTATGATATGATTTGGATGGAGAAGATTATTGGGGAACATACAGCCGACCAGGCACCAGTAAAACCTTACTCCTACACCGAGTAATCTATTGAAAGGTACGCGCAGGGAGGGCCTGGGGCGCGGACACTTGAGGGATTCCGGGAGGGTTCCTCTATGCTTGCCGAAGAATGCTAAGGACGGAGGACATGTGCCACAACTCGCTTCGCTCAGACAAGTGGCACATGTCCTCCAACGCACTCTCCGGCGAGCCAAGAGGAAGCCAGCTCCCTTCACCCAGGCGGTCCGTGCCCCAGGCCCTCCCTGCGCTGTGTACTGGCTGAATTAAGAAAGAAATTACTAACTCTCTCTGCTTTTGTGTCCTGTGCTTAATTGCTTTCTCCATACTGAGAATTAACTGGATAAAGAACGGAATTACAAACACTTTTCATTCATGTGGTCTATATCTGGAGTCTTCTCTGCACTATATACTGGTTAGATGAAAAAAAGACTTGCACATCTTGTTTTAGCACGCTACAATGGTAAACGTTCGATTTTGACATAGTATAAGCTAACAGGAGATGTGACATGAATACGAATGAACGAACTGATAAGCGCCCTGTCTGGCGCGGTGAACTTGCTCTTCTTATTGTGATTTTGATCAACAGTTTTGGTGTTGTCTTAATGCTGGACTCCGGCGCCGGAATTTCGGCGATTTCCAGCGTTCCGTACGCTTTTTCTGAATCCTTCCCGGCTCTGACGCTCGGAACCTGGACTTATATTTTTCAGGGAATTCTCGTAGCGGCCCTCATGATCTTACGGAAAAAGTTTGTTCCTACATACCTCTTCAGCTTCGTTGTAGGCTTCGCCTTCAGTAAGATGTTAGATGTATATAAGACCGCCCTCGCGGGCCTCACGATGGGGATCGGATACCAGATCGTCTATTTTATCGTGAGCTATCTCGTCATCTGCCTCGGAATTGCCCTCTCCAACCGCTGCGGACTTCCGATCATCCCGACAGACCTCTTTCCGAGAGAAATGGCCGATATTCTGAATGTTCCATACTCCAAAGTCAAGATCACCTTCGACGTGACCTGCCTCGCCGTGACCGCGGGACTGACTTTCTGTTTCCTCGGTCATATCAAAGGTCTTGGAATCGGAACGATCCTCGCCGCGTTTACGATGGGTAAGGTCATCGGCATGATAGGCAATATATTGGATAAACACTTCCGGTTTGTGTCATTCCTCACAGAACGCAGCAAAATGTGATCTGTTTCCCGCAGTTGTAAGACATATACCTCGTATATATACCATTATCAGGAATACGGGCATGCCTTACTCATTTGCATTCATTTTAAGCTGCACAGATATCTTGTATTACTTTGTCTGTATCCATGCTGCATTATTTCCCTTCCGTATTTTTTGTATATCTTGTACTTCGTGCCGCGCCTTCTCTTTTCAAATAACCTTTCACAAGCATATGCATTAAAACAGTTCTTGCTCTACGTTGTTTTACTTGTAAAAGCTCCATGGTCTCAGAAGTGGTAATGGAACCATTTTCTGTTATATATTCATAAATTTGTTGTTCTTGCTCATTATCTGGCACTCTATCAGCAATATCCGGCACTTTATTGGCAGTATCCGGCACTCTGTCGGTACTATCCGGCACTTTATCGGTAGTATCCGGCACTCTGTCGGTACTATCCGGCACTTTATTGGAGTTCTTTGAAGTAATCTGACCTCGATAAATATTGATACGCAAATCAACTTCGCCGCCAATAAATTCTGGCTCCCGCAGTCCGGCAGCTTTTACTTTCTCGATAATTCTCGGAATACCGCTTCCCCAATGTTCGATCAGATTCATATAAGCAAACGCATGGGCAATGGCTTCATTTCTGATTTTGGAATAACCCTCTTTCATACGCTCCATAGTTTGTCCCATTGGCAGTTTTCCCGGAGAAGTAATTTCCAACCGGTTGTCATATACCGCAACCTGTATCGTCCCATGATCCAGGTAGCTGCGATGCACCATGGCATTGATAATCAACTCACGAATGGCATCCGGCGGAATCTCATAAATATCCTGCCGATAGATTCCTACAATGGTAGCACCCAGATGAATATTTCTCAGGACAAACTGAAATGCTTCATCTATCTGCTCCCAAAGCGGTCCGGTATATTCTCTGCGGTCAACAAATACCGCTTTCGTTGTACCTTTAAATACGCCACACTGCGTTGTAACATGAAATCCACCGTTGCCGGTCAAAATAGCAAAAGCATTAGACGGATAATCTTTTCCATCGCGCTCGATCAGAACTCCCCAGGAACGCAGCTGCTGTCTGCCAACATCCTTGATAGATACTTTCTGTTCCTCATTATGGGCATTCTTAACTGCCTGCTCCTTCATTGCTTTGCAAAGAGCTTCGATATCTTCGTCTGTGATATTCAGCCTGGGGCACAAAGTCTGATCATAGTAGCGGTTGCTGCCCTCAAATAGTAATTCCTTTATCATGTACTCATCAGCAAGGCGAGTAGTTCCAGCAACTCGGACATATACACCACCATCTCTGCCAAGAGCTTTAATATAATATGGGCGCTGCCTGCCTTCAGAAATTTCTACTACAATAACGGTCTTACCATCAACTGTCTGTAAGGTAATATCTGGGATAATTGCCGGTTCACAGCTATCTGATACGGCATTGGCAATGGCATCCATTTTTTTGAACACATCCTCATTGTCAAAGCCGACCACCTCTCTGGTTTTATCAGCAATTCCAAAAATAATTTTTCCTCCAGTTCCATTTGCAAAAGCAACCACCGATTTCATATATTTAATGCTTTTCTCAGGCAAGTTCTCTTTGTACTCTACATTTTTCGATTCTCCTGCAAGAATTTCTTCTATAGTCATCGTAACACCTCGCTCTCACCTTGCTATACAGTACATATTTTTTTATATCTCTTCTTCCTTAGCGTTTCCGTTTATTCTTTTTATCATATCACATAACTGTACATAGTACAATTATACTTTCTTATTCAGATTATCATTTTACAAATTCGGCTAAATCGAATTTTTTATGTTGAATTTTCCTTTTTTTAACATATAATAAAAGTAACTCATCTAACATGTTTAGAAAGAGCATCCGGTTTTCGTATTGCGATTACCGGTTTTTATTTTATCTCCTTCCCAATCTCTTTTATATGATTCTGATAATTTCCCTTCTAAATATTCTTAACTTTCATAAAAATATTGAATACGCTGTTATCAATTGCACTCGAATTTTCTATATGAAAAAACCGCCTGAACTTTCTCTCCCATAGGTTCATAATCCTATCTCGGCGAAAGTCCAGACGGCTTTTCCTTATCTGTACGGCAATTTGTACCGCAGCTCTCTTTTCTAAATTTTTACGCTAACACAGTCCCTTCCGGAAATGCGCCACGGAACACCTTGCGGACGAGCGGTCCTGCGATGATGAGCTGGAACGGCAGTGCCATTACAAAATTCTTTGGGATATTCGTGAGCCAGATAATCAACAGAGGACCAAAGTTTCCGCTCTTTATGCAGCCCTCAAGGGCACCGTAGAGGGACATGATAATCACCATCGGAACCACCATGGAGCAGGAAACCGCGATCACCTTGTGGAGTACCGGACTCTCCGGCTTTACAAGAAAACGGAACGCGAATCCCTTCGCCGGTCCGGAGACCACGAACCAGTCCATGCACATTGCAAACACATAGGCGATCGGGAATCCGATCCAGGCCTCGCGGATCGTTGTGAGGTTTAACGCTCCCATATGAAGTGTTACGTTGTAGATGCTCATCCAGAGCACCATGGTAAAACACATTAATACTGTGTAGATCAGACTTTCTCTCTTATTTCTTGGCATACATTTTCTCCTTTTTCAACCTGTAATTTTCTGTGAAAACGCCGTGGACATAAGAACCGTCTCTGACCATTCCTTCCGGACATATGACAGAAAAAAAGCAGCGAAGCCAACAAAACTCGTTGCGACTCCACTGCTCTTTTCGTGTACATCTCACTGCGTTCTCAATCTCTATGTGAACGCAGTATACAATATTTTTATATCGCTTCGTAAGTACTTTTTTCCACAAAACACCAATTTTGTATACTTGCACAAAACTTTAGCCCAATTCTATCATTTCATTATTCACATTCATCCTATCCCCCATCGTGACGTCCATGGAATTCTTAAGCTGTCCCCACTTTCTTCCGCAAACCTCAGCTTTTTCATCATCGATCACAGTTTCTTCACAATTTTCCCATTGACATTCCCCCATAAAAGCCTTATTATACTTAGCAAGCTAATAATTTAGTTTGCTAAGTATCCGGCAGACGATCAAATCACAGCTTTTTATCTCTGTCGAGAAGACTCCCACCTCTTTTGGGTGGTGGGTATAAGGGGGAACTTGATCTATGAAAGAAACCGTTGGACGCAGTGTGGGAATGCTCTCCAACCTGATCCGCAGGCACTTCAGTACCTTTTCTTTTCATGGTACATTAAGCGGCGCACAGGGAAAAACGCTTCATTTTATTCTGGCGCGCGGGCAGGAATGTGATGTCTTCCAGAAAGATATCGAAGAGGAGTACAGTCTCAGACCACCGACCGCCACAAAGCTCTTAAAGGATATGGAAAAAAATGGACTGATCTACCGGGAGGCAGTTCCTTATGATGCCCGCCTAAAACGCATTGTCGCTACAAAAAAAGCCATGCAGTATCAGGAACTGATCCACCAGAGTCTGGAAGAAACCGAAGATCGTCTGACCTCCGGAATATCTTCTCAGGATCTCGCCGTGTTTTTCAGGGTCATCAACCAGATGATCCGAAATATGTCCTGAATATCCGGACGGGTCCCACCTGCAGAACCTGCATGTTCTCCGCATCGGGAGCTTTTGCGGGATCGCAAATTTTATATGGAAACGAGGTAAATCATTCATGGTTAAAACACTTTTAAAAAGCGTGCGCCAGTACAAACGCGTGTCCATCGAGACACCGTTGTTTGTCACCATGGAAGTCATTCTGGAATGTACGATTCCTCTCATCATGTCTAAGCTTATCGATGACATGACCGGAACTTCCATGGCACCGATCTTAAAATACGGCGCCCTCTTACTGGTCCTTGCGACCCTTTCCCTGCTCTTCGGCGTTCTCTCGGCGAGAGCGGCTGCCACAGCCGGGTGCGGACTCGCGAAGAACTTAAGAAGAGATCTCTACTTTAAGACCCAGGACTTCGCCTTCGCAGACATCGACAAGTTCTCCTCCTCCTCTCTCGTGACGAGGATGACGACAGATGTCTCGAACGTTCAGAACGCCTACCAGATGCTGATCCGTATGGCAGTCCGTGCCCCGCTTATGACAGTCTTTTCCGTCATCATGAGCATGAGCATCAATTTCCGGATGTCCTTCATCTTTCTGGCACTTCTCCCGGTTCTTGCAGCGGCACTGTTTGGCATCTTCTTCTATGTCCACCCGATCTTTAAGCGGATCTTCAAGAAATACGATGCCTTAAATAACTCCGTCCAGGAGAACGTCGGCGGCATCCGTGTCGTAAAATCCTTCGTCCGCGAAGATTACGAGAAGGAGAAATTTGAAAACGCTGCCGAGGAGGTGCGAAAAGACTTCACGATGGCAGAAAAGATCCTCGCCTTAAATAACCCGGTGATGACCTTCTGCATCTATGTTTCAATGCTTTTAGTAAGCTTTTTCGGCGCGAAGCTCATCATCGGCACCGGAGGCAGCGAGCTTTCCACCGGGGAACTTTCTTCCCTGATCAGCTACGGCGTTCAGATCCTCACATCCATGATGATGCTGTCCATGGTATTCGTTATGTGCAGCATGGCCCAGGAATCCGGCGACCGTATTGCCGAAGTCCTGAACCATGAGAGCGTTTTACGATCCCCGGAAAACGGAGCAACGGACGTAAAGGACGGCAGCGTCGAGTTCGACCATGTTTCCTTCCGCTATTCCGGAAAGAACAAAAAATTTGCCCTGACTGACATTGATCTTAAGATTCCGTCCGGTTCCACCATCGGTATCATCGGCGGTACCGGCTCCGCAAAGACAACATTGATCCAGCTGATCCCACGTCTCTACGATGTGACGGTGGGCGCGGTGAAGGTCGGTGGACGCGATGTGCGTGAGTACGATCTTCAGGCCCTCCGTGACGCTGTGGCTGTCGTTCTCCAGAAGAACGTCCTCTTCTCCGGAACGATCAAGGAAAATCTCCGCTGGGGCAATAAGAACGCCACAGACGAGGAGCTGATCCACGCGTGCCGATTAGCGCAGGCGGACGAGTTCGTCACACAATTCCCGGATGGATATGACACCTACATCGAACAGGGCGGAACGAACGTCTCCGGCGGCCAGAAGCAGCGTCTCTGTATCGCGAGAGCGATCTTAAAGAAACCGAAGATCCTGATCCTGGACGATTCCACTTCCGCTGTGGATACTAAAACAGATGCCCTGATCCGTCAGGCATTTAAACATGAGCTTCCGGACACCACAAAGATCATCATCGCCCAGCGTGTCTCCTCTGTTCAGGACGCAGACCGCATCCTCGTCATGGATGGCGGGCGGATCGTGGAATCCGGAACCCACGAAGAACTTCTCGCCTTAAACGGTATTTACAGAGAAGTCAATGATTCCCAGACAAAGAGCAAGGAGGCATGATCATGGAAAAACAGAATAAGAAAAATGGCACCTTCGGCCGCCTGCTCCGCTACATTTACAAGAACTACCGGGTGTACATGATCACCGTGATCATCTGCATCATCATCGCCGCAGCTGCCTCCGTGGTCCAGACCGTATTTTTACAGCGGCTCATCGATACCTGCATTCTTCCGGGACTGGAGAACGGATTTGAGAGCATCCGGCAGCCGTTCATGCAGACGATCCTCTCGATGGTCACCCTGTATGTGTTTGGTGTCGCGGCAGCCTTCACCTACACCCACCTCATGGCGACCGTGACACAGGGGACATTAAAGCACCTGCGTGTGGACATGTTCGATAAGATGCAGTCCCTGCCAATCAAATATTTTGACACCCACGCCCACGGCGATATCATGAGTACCTACACAAACGATACTGACGCGATCCGCCAGCTGATCGGCCAGTCGCTTCCGATGGTCTTCCAGTCCTCTCTCACGATCACGGTCATGCTTCTCATGATGATCTATTACAGTGTGTGGATGACTCTCGTTGTGTGCCTCTTCTCCGCTCTCATGCTGACCGTCACGAAGAAATTCGGCGGCGCAAGCTCCCGCTACATGATGGCACAGCAGAGATCCCTCGCGAAGGAGGAAGGTTTCATCGAGGAGATGATCCAGGGACAGAAGGTCGTCAAGGTCTTCTGCCATGAGGACGAGTGTAAGAAGGATTTTGACAAGTTGAACGAGCAGCTTTTCTCCGACGGTGAGCAGGCAAACCGTTATGGCAACTCCCTGATGCCGATCTTAAATAACGTGGGCAACCTGATGTATGTGGTCCTCGCCATTGTCGGCGGACTCCTCGTATATCTCAAAGCCCCGAACTTAAGTCTCAGCGGTTCCGGTGTTGTCACCATCGGTGTGATCGTCTCCTTCCTCGGTATGGCAAGACAGCTCTCCCAGACCATCGGTCAGGCCTCCATGCAGGTTGCCATGATCGCCATGGGTCTTGCGGGCGCTTCCCGTGTGTTCGCGCTGATCGACGAGGAGCCGGAGGAAGATGAGGGTTATGTGACTCTTGTACGCGCGGAATGGGGCGCTGACGGTGCCTTAAAAGAGACAAACGACAAGAGCGGAATCTGGGCCTGGAAGCACCCACACAAGGCGGACGGAACCGTCACTTATACTCCTTTAAAGGGCGATATCCGTTTAGAGGATGTGGATTTCGGATACACGCCGGAGAAGCTTGTGCTTCATGACATCACACTCTACGCGAAGCCCGGTCAGAAGATCGCCTTCGTCGGCGCCACAGGTGCCGGTAAGACGACCATCACGAACCTGATCAACCGGTTTTATGATATTCCGGACGGCAAGATCCGGTACGATGGGATCAATATCACAAAGATCCGGAAACCGGATCTCAGGCGGTCTCTCGGCGTTGTTCTTCAGGATGTGAATCTCTTTACGGGTACGGTTATGGAGAATATCCGTTATGGACGGCTGGATGCCACCGATGAGGAATGTATGGCGGCTGCAAGGCTTGCGAATGCGGATGATTTTATCCAGAGACTTCCGGAAGGTTATAATACGATGCTGACCGGCAACGGCGCCAGCCTTTCGCAGGGGCAGAGACAGCTCATTTCCATCGCGAGAGCAGCTGTCGCTGATCCTCCTGTGATGATCCTTGACGAGGCGACGAGTTCGATCGATACGAGAACGGAGGCGCTGGTTCAGGAGGGCATGGATAACCTGATGATGGGACGCACGGTATTTGTCATCGCCCACAGACTTTCTACGGTACGCAACAGCAAGGCGATCATGGTTTTGGATCACGGGCATATCATTGAGCGCGGGGATCATGAGACGTTGATCGCGCAGAAGGGTGTCTATTATCAGTTGTATACTGGGGCGTTTGAGTTGGAGTGATGGCTCTTGGCCTGTAGATTTCAGCTTAGATGTTGACTTGGAATGTAATTTAGAACGTATTTTAAAGGGCCTGCTGCACTGGCAATGGATTGCTGGTGCAGCAGGCCCTTTTTTGTTGGCCATATAACCGGGAGAAGATGTCGGTGGCAGGTTCTGTATGTTGATTCATTGTTGCGGGCGCCCGCCTGCGGCATCACGGGGACGCGCCGGTACCCCTCCGGTCCGGGCCTTGAGGAATTCCGGGAGGGTTCCTCTAAGCTTGCAGAAGAATGCTAAGGGCGGAGGGCAGGATTGTTCGTCCGGCAGTTTAATCGTCAAATGCAATGCGCCGGGATGGGATGTACGATGCGGGAAGTAATACTGGAATCCCATTTTGCGGATGATATCTAATACATTGAGGATATATCCGAACAGCCTTGTATTCCCAAAGAGCGTATCGATGAGTTGGACAGTCTCTGTCATCCGTTATCATTTCAACGAAGATGCAAGGGAAACAATGCAGGAGAAGATTAACCGGACGCTGGTTACAGAAGCAAACCGAATGGCAGTTTATTAAAATTATGTAGATGTAATTGAAGAAAAAACATGATATTATGTGAGTAACTAATCGGAATTTGTTAAAGGAGCGTGATTAAGTGGACATAATTGACAAACTCTTGGAAACCCCGTGCTATATAATG
>ULQQ01038292.1_pt1 | contig 14484 bp, 10 predicted proteins | sample 1954621 | NCBI WGS metagenome assembly ULQQ01 (sample SAMEA4835659, study PRJEB28245) | human gut metagenome | biome: gut microbiome; material: fecal sample | place: Denmark | collected 2008
CCGAAGACCGTGTATATGATGGCACCGAGACGAATGCGCAGGTTTCTTTCCGTCTGGACGGCGGCGGCACACTGCCGGAGGCAGACGCCGAAGAGCTGCTGGCCGCCCTGCAGGTGACATACACCGAAACCGGGAAAACCACAGATGCAAACGGCACGGGCAGTGAAGCCATCCATAGCAACAATCTGGAGCTTTACCATGCAACGGTGGCACCTAAAGATGCCGCCTCGCCTATCCTGGCAAAATACCTGCTGGAATTCGAGAATGACGGCAAGTGCACTTTCCGCATTTTGCCGCGCCCGTTGCACGTCTACTCAACCGACAATGACCGCGAGTATGATGGAACCACCAATGCCACTGTAACGAACCTGAAGTTCCGCGCTGCCGATGATGAATCCGGCGTGGTGGCAGGCGATAAGGTGGCGGTGACGCCAGACAGTTTCGCGGGCGTACACAGTGTTATCGACCAGACAGATGGGAAACAGGTGGAAATCACGCGCCGCGTGGATGTACGCCTGAGCCTTTCGAACAATGAACTGGGTGACTATTACATCGCCAGCGAAGAGTACACCGGGGCCGTGCTGCCGCGCAGCCTGCATGTGCACAGCCTGTACCTGGATGACGGCGACGACGCCAACAACCCACGCAACATCAAGCAGTATGACGGCACCGACGCAGCTGTTATCTCCGATATCCTCATTGACGGCATCATCGATGGCGATGAGGTATGGGTGGACAAGGACAGCTACGCAGGCACCTATGCGCAATCCGATGCAGGTGAAGATTTGACAGCGGACGGGACAGCTAAACCGAACCGTTACCGCAACTTGAAGGAGGTAGATATTACTCGCACAGAAGCCATTGCCCTTGTACATAACGAAAAGGGCAACTACCGCATTGCCAGCGAAGATTACTCCGGCGCTATCTATCGCCGCGCGCTGTCCATCATGGTGGGTCACATGGTAACCACCTACGGCGACGGCCTGGACGAGACGCCTACCACAGCGGGCACTTACTCAGCCACAGAGGGCGGCAGCGGCACACACCTTACAATTTCCGCTCTTGTGGCAAACGATGTGCTGAAGCTGGATGATTCCAAGGGCGGCTTTGTGTATGACGCCATAACCGAAAAAACACCGGCCGGCACTTATCCGCTGGATTATGAGGGCATCAACGAAACCAACTATCCTGTGTTGAGCAACTATATCATCTGGCAGGAGCCGGGTGATATCACTGTGCTGCCGCGGAAAATCACCATCACGGTAAATCCGAGCGAAAAGGTATATGGCGACGCCAACCCGCCGTTCAGTGTGAGCTATGAAGGCTTCATCAACGATGACACGCCAGAAGATATGCTGGAGGGCGAGCTGGAATACAAAACGGATTGTGACGAGCGCAGCCCGGTGCGCTATTACGATGACGGCAGTTATGCACCCTACGAAGTAAGTGCCAGTGGCTTGACGTGCAAAGAAAACGAGAACTATGAGTATAACTACGAAATCGAGTGGGTGCCAGGGCCGCTTGTGGTGAAACGCCGCCCGGTGGTAATCACCGGCCCGACCATCGAAATCAATGAGGGCGAACCTGTGCCGCCATTCCATTACACCCCGGAAAATCCGCTGGTAAACGGGGATGAATTTGTGTCCGGCGGGCTGTTCACAGACCCTGAAAATCCCACCGCACCAGGTGAATATCCCATCCTATCCGACCTGGACGCCGGGCCAAACTATGACCTGACGTACATCCCCGGCAAACTTATTATCAACCAGCACCTTGGCGTTATCAAAATGTATCTGCCGCAGGAAGAAGCAACGGTACACACGCCGGACGGAATGACTTATACCGTTTCCGGCAACCCCGGCAAACCCTTCCCGAAAACTGATGTGAATATAACAGAAGTGGAAAATGCGACAGAAAATGAGGATGGCAGCATTACTGTGCCGTTTGGCTTTACCTCAGCCGAGGGCGAAGAACCGGGCTATACCCCGCCTGAAATGGTGGAATATCAGGGCAAGACCTATGTGCTGGCAGAAAAGGATGTACAGATAAATGCCTCTGAAGCCCCAGCCGGAAAAGAAGAAACCGTACACTACGATGGGCTCACGGAAAAAACTGTACCCGATACATACCACATCGAGAACGGCGCACAGTCTTATGATTTGGTGCTGAAAGATGTGAGCTATGCCGAAGCTGAACCGAGCACGCTGACTATCGACTATGTAAGCAGTGCTGAACCGGCTGCCCCGCAGACCTATACAGCAAATGTCGATGGCAAGCCTGTTACTTTTATCTTGTCCGGCATTGAGCAGACAAGTGATTATGCCTGGCGCCCGCTGGACATGCCCGTTGAGTATTGGGGGCACCCGTTGGCGAAGTATTACCTTGGAGAAATCTCCAAAGGGCGCGCAATGCCTTATAACGAGGCGCGGCCTTATTATGACGGGTATGAGGCTGACATTTTGGATTACCTGGGCGTAAGCGATAAGGAATACCGCATTGCTGCTTCTAAATGGACAGACGACGGTTTCCAAGCCATTGGGCACCAGCTGCGCCGCCGTGGCACCATTACGCTGGAGCATTACACCGCGACATGGACGGCCACCTATGTTTCCGCCAGCCTCGGTTATACCGCCGAAGCCGTTTATACGGACGATATCAATGGCACCGTAAGCTATACTGCCTTGGCCACTTATAAGCCAGCTGGCGGCTTTCCTGTGCTGCGGGCTGTCGTCATCGCAAGCGCCGGCATCGCATTGCTGATTCTGGCCATTACTCTTATCCTTCTGGCGCTCAAAAAGAAGCGTGAACAAGAGGGATTGAACAAATCTGATTCGAAGGGAGAGATACCGCAAAACCCGTTTTATAAGTAAATAACCGGCGAAGAGGGGCGTTCTGCAGAACGCCCCTCTTGCTATGAAAGGAAGTGATTTTTTGAGCACAAGGGCCCCATCACAAAATGATTTGATTACAGCCATTAAAGACCGTATTGACATTGCAGAGTTTATGGCCAAACAAGGATATACCCCTATATGGCGCGGCAGACGAGAGCGAATCACCCTGAAAGAACATGACAGTTTTGTATATGACCCGACAACACGGCATTTCTGGTGGAACGCCCGAGGCATTGAAGGTGACATCATTGACTTGTATGAATATATGCGTGGCTGCTCACGCGATACCGCGCTGCGCGAAATGCGCGCCATGATTCACGGCGAATATTCTGCACCCCTTCCCTCGCGCCATCCTCTTCCTGTGAAGCCGGATACTGCCAAAACGAGCTTTGAGCTGCCGAAAGCTCATCCAGACAAAATAAAACAAATATATGGTTATCTTATCCGACAGCGATGCATCGAGCCTGACGTGGTGAAATGGTTGAATAAGAATGGTTACATTTTTGCAGACGAACGTAGGAATCTTTGCTATGCTTCCCGCGCTTATGGAACAGGGCAATATGATTATTGCGCCAAAAAGGGAACATTCACAGACCTGAAGACACACCAGCCATCTCATTTCCGACAGGCGTTACCAGGAGGGAATTATGATTCTCGTTTCACGGTCAACATGGTTCGGCCAGATGGGCAGCCAAACCCTGTCAAACAGGTGTTTGTTTGTGAGGCAGCGGTAGATGCCTTTTCAATTATGAGCCTCTTGCACCGTAATGGACGGGATTTCACACGTTATGGGTATATTTCACTGGAAGGCTGCTATGAAAAACCTGCTGGCTATCATCTGGAGCATCATCCTGAAATCCAGCGGTTCTATTTAGCTCAGGATAATGATGAAGCCGGGAACCGTTCCCGGCTTCATGTTCGTGAATTGCTTTTAGATAAAGGCTTCGCTGGAAAAATTATAGATAAAGTCCCACCAACCCCGGGAAGAGACTGGAACCGGGAACTGCAGTCTATTGTATGGAGAGAAAGCTTTGCACGTTCGCTGGAACAGGCCAAGGAGGTAAGGCTATGAAAAGTATTTCTTCCTGGGCAGCAAGTCTGGAAGATAAAATTCTAGGGGCACTTTGGTCATTGCTTCAGAATATGTTGATTCCCATTATGAGCGGGTTATCCGCCGTTCTTTTTATTATTTGTATTTTTCAGGCCATCAGCAGTTATCAAAGTGGCGACCAGGTAAGCACACGGCGCAATATCAAAAATGCATGCATTTGCCTGTTCGTTGCTGTGTGTATGTTAGGAATCTGGATAGCCATTCCTAAAACAACAACTATTTTTTAATATCAGGAGGATATTCTTATGGGACAGTTTGATTCTTTTACGCAGTCTGTTGGCGATAGTTTTGTAGGTTTGATTGGTTCCGTTGGGCGCAACATTGTTTGCCCGGTAGGCTGTGCAGTCTGTGCGGTTATGTGCATTTTATCTATTATTGGTGCCATCTCGTCATACAACCTTGAAAACGGCAGGTCTTCTGAATTCTGGCGCAAATGTTTTGCAGCCGCCATCTGTCTGTTCGGTGCAGTTTCCATGGGAGCGATATGGCTTTTGTTCGCGGATTATTTCCAATAAATCGTTAAGCACATTAGTTCACCCAGCCGTCCGACGTGGCCGGGCGGCTGGGCATCTTGAAGGGAAATGCTATGAATGCGATTCAAAATATTTTTGAAGGATTATACAACTGGTGGTTTGAGGATACAACATCAAAAATTTTTGATTGGATATCTCAATCACTCTCCTTCATGGCCACCGGTTCTTCTGAATTTTGGCAGGCAGATTTGGTAGGCACCCTGCTAAAAGTCTCGGTCGTTATGTCCAGCATCGCATTTGCGGTAGCCTTTATCGTAATGCTGTTTGATGCGGCAGAGACGGCGGCAGAAGAAAAGCCGGTTTACATTTCATCTCTTGTTACCGACTGTGTGAAAGGGCTGGTTTTTTTAAACGCCGCGCCGTACCTTGGGAAGTTTTCCATGCTGCTGCTTTTTGAAATTTTGCAGGAACTCAACTGGAAAGACAGCCTGGCCGAAACCGTAAACGGCTGGATGGATGCCATCAGTTCCGGCTTTGGCATTGGATACCTTATTTGTATCATAGCCAGCATTTACTTTTTCTGGCAAAGCATGAAAAATAGCGGCTTGATGTTTTTACACATGATGACATGTGCACTGTATGTGCCATCTATCGTGCGCGGAGACCAAACAGCAATGGGTGGTTGGATTAGACAGGCAGCCTCTATCATGCTCACATACTTTTTTCAGTATCTCATGTTTTACTGCGGCCTTTATATACTTTACCAAGGCAACCTGATTACGGCCCTTATCCCATTCATCACCATGTTTGGCGTACCACGATTGCTTGATAAATTCGGGTATTCATCCGGAACAGGTGGGGTTGGAAACGCTGTAACTTCTATCATATTCCAAGGTGCGTCTCTGATTGCAAGAGCATGATTTGCTTTCGATAGGAGCCATTGAAGGAAAACTATAACCATTGAGGGAGAACTATTATGAAATCTAGCGATGTTTATCTTTGTCCCGGCAAGCTGCAAAGCCGCTTTTTGCTGGGCATTTGGGCCATACCGGATTTGTTGGCGGTCATTGTATGTCTTCTTTTGATGATACCAACCCGGCAATTCATCCTGTTCGGCGGCATTATCGGCGCAATCCTTATTTTAGGTGCCCGGCCAACGCGCGAACAGAGCGTGCTGGACGGGGTGCTTCAGCACATAAAATATCATACAAAGCCACAAACATTTAAACAGGCACAGACCGGACAGAAAAAAGTAAAGGCCGGCACAAAACGCGCCTTCCCTTTTCAACAGCTAACAGAATTTCAAATTCAGGAGCAGCGTGTGGTATCGGGCAATTCTTTCATTTATTTTTACCGCTGGTCTCCACCCAACACACACATCATGACGGATGAGGAAATCAAGCATGAAATCGTCCGGCTCGGCCGGTTGTTTGATAAGCTTGGTTGCACATTTTCGATGTTTGCAACCGATAAGCTGGAGAATCTCGATGAAGTGAAAAACTTCTATCTTTCTCTTCCCGTCCGATATGAATATATGATTTCTGATATTGTAGCCAACATTGAAAAAAGCGATGTAAGCAGTGCATCTGTACAACGTGCATACTACTTTATTTACAAGACAAAAAAAGAAAATGATGAGATATATAAGACGCTGATTGCAGAAGATTATCGTGTTACCAAGGCGAATAAAGCCGAAATCGCCCTTCTTTTGCGAAATTTCTTTGTCCGAGAATTTGTATCTTGTGACATCTACACGATTGCGCAGGAAACCGCCAACATTCCCGGCATGGAAAAGGCCAAGGCGGCTGTATTCAATCGGGAAATCCAACGCAGGCTTTGCCCTCATAATCTGGATTTCCTTGCTACCTATGGGCAACAAGGCAGTTACATGCGTAAAACGATTATTATTAAAAACTTCCCGAAAGAGATTCCTCCCTGTGCCTTAAAAGAACTTGCCAAGCTGCGCGGCACAACTTTCCACATGCGGCTGGCCCCTATGAGCAATATGGTAGCTCGAAAACTGGTAGACAACCAGGCAAAACTGCAAAACGTGCGTATCGGCAGCAATTCGGCCACCGAACAGGAAGAAGCGCTTGCACAGGCCAAGTTGATTCGGGATTTTTATGCTGAAATCGCCAGAAACCAAAATAAAACATATTATGTGAACATTTTTATTGAAATCTATGGAAAGACCAAAGAGCAGCTTTCCGAAAAAGAGCATAAAGTGCGTGAATTATTGGCCGGTGTCAATACCACATACGATGTATTGCGTCTTGAGCAAAAGGATGCTTTTCTTTCTGTATCACCGCTTGGCAGTGACCATTTTCTAGCAGATGCCAACAACATGCCATCCAAGACAGCAGCTGCACTTTTTCCTTTTTCCACGTCTTTCTGTTTGGATGCCCATGGGCTTCCCCTTGGAATGACAGAAGATGGCGGCCTTTTTTATCTGGACATTCAAAAAAGGTCGGATGACATTCCCAGCAACAACGTATTCACTGCAGGCACATCCGGCATGGGAAAAAGTTACCTTACGAAAAAGGTTATTTCCATGCTGCGCATGTTTGGTGTGAAGATTTATGTGTTCGACCCCGAAAGCGAATATCACGATTTAACACGTCAAATGGGAGGGACTATAGACAACTGCGCCAGTGGACGGCGTGTCATCAATATTTTTGAAGTCCGGCGTTTGAAAACGCCGGAGGATGATGAAAGCCCGAATGAAAAAGATGCATTGGGATACAGCGGTTCTACACCAATGTTCTATCAACACTTGAGCTGGCTGCAAGATTTGTTCAGTGTTTTGTACCCCAAGTTGGATGACGTCTACTTGAAAGCGCTTATGGTTCTGGTACAAGACATGTATCAAGAACAAGGTATTAACGAGGACACTGATTTCTTCCATTTAGAGCATCGAGATTATCCTACTTTCACAGAGTTATATCAATTCATTGAAAATCGGGCCGATGAATCCTATAAGATGATTTCCAGCGAGATGATGAAACACATTCTCCTGTATATCAAGAGCGCTTATGATGGCGCTCTCAGCCCTCTATTTAACGGAATTACCAATATCGATGCGGAAGATTTTATCGACTTTGATATGCGTGATTTAATGCAAGGAAGCGAAGAATGCCAGCGTGCCGTGCTGTTCAATATCTCAACCTATTTATGGAACCGCATTTTGCTGAAAGAGGGCTGGACAATGCTGGCCATCGATGAGCTGCATATGTATCTCCAACATCCTTATATGAGGAAAACACTTCAGTCCATGGTGCTGCGCGCCCGAAAGTATAACGCTATGATTTGGTGTGCCACTCAGCAGATTACCCATTGTCTTAACCCCCAATATGCCTATGAGGTCAGTTCTTTGCTGAATTCTTCTCCCATTAAGTTTCTTTTCAATCTTGGTGATGTGGAATTAGGTGAGGTGAAGAAGGCTCTTAGCCTGAAAGACGGAGAAATCAAATGCATAGCAGCCGCAGTCAAACGTCATTGCCTGGTACTTGCAGGGAAAGAGAGATATGCCATCGAAGTTGGCACATTACCGTATGAAGAGCACTTATTTGGCAAAGGCGGTGGACAATAGGAGTTGATTGTATGTCCCCCGAAATAACTATATTCATTGCGAAAGCTGCCACAGATAAGCGCGTATGGATAGCTGTAATTGCCACTGTATGCGCACTTCTTTTTTGTCTGGCCAGTTGTTCAGCATTCTCGATAAGCAGCCTTGTTGCATTTAGCACATATCCATCTGAACCAGATGATTTGCTGGCCGTGGAAGCCGCTTATTCGGAACTTGAAACACAACATATTGAATCTCTTAAAAACAGTGAACAGACAAAGCCAGGCTATGACGAATACCGATACATAACCGACGCCGTCGGGCACGATGCACATGTACTGGCTTCCTATCTTTCCGTGGTTGTCGGCAAGTACAATATCCAATCGGTTTCTAATATCCTGCCTTCACTTGTCGCCCGTCAATATACCGCGAGTTACACCGAACAGGAGGAAATACGCGAGCGTGTTGTAGGTTACGAACCGGATTCTGAAGACCCATCTAAACTTATTCCTGTTATTGAAGAATACACCGCAAGGATATTGGTTACCACCATCACCAATAACTGGTTAAATTTTATTCGAGGCGATATCCCTGAGGACGCACAAGAGCAATATGATATATATTTCTATTTTAAGGGCAATTATCCAGATTTGTTCGGTGATTCTCTTACCATCCCCGATTACAGCACGGGGGAATTTATCTGGCCCTTGCCAGGCTATACCACCATCTCATCACCTTTTGGTTCCAAGCGGTTTATCAACGGAAAATGGGATGTACACAGAGGTATTGACATCCCGGCACCGGAAGGCACGCCTATTTATGCTGCCGCGACTGGTATAGTATCCACCAAAGCGCATTGGAGCTATGGAACGTGTGTCAAAATCAGCCATACCGAAAGCATGGTGACAATCTATGGACATATGGTCGCACGGGCACCAGGTATTACAGACGGCGTGGTAGTCACAAAAGGCCAGTTAATTGGTTATGTGGGCTCTACTGGAAATTCGACGGGATACCACCTTCATTTTGAAGTTGATATCAACGGCATCAACACAGACCCTGCACTCTTTATTGAAAATTTCCCTACTTGATACCGAATGTAAAGAAAGGGGGTACGACACTGTGTCGTACCCCCTTCCCCACATCCGTTTTTCCTTGCCAGATTGCCTCTTTGCAGGGGGGTACGACACTGTGTCGTACCCCCCCTTCCCCACATCCGTTTTTCCTTGCCGGATTGCCTCTTTGCAGGGGGTGCGACACTGTGTCGTACCCCCTTTCCCTCATCCGTTTTTCCCCGCTAGAATGCCTCTTTGCAGGGGGGTGCGACACTGTGTCGTACCCCCTTTCCCTCATCCGTTTTTCCCTGCCAGAATGCCTCTTTGCAGGGGGGTGCGACACTGTGTCGCACCCCCTTTAATCCGATACCTAACCATTAAGAATAGAGGGGATTTTGTGAATCAATGTACCTTAATCCTTGCCGACGGAACGGAAATCATTATTGATGGTGACCTTCACCATATCGACTTCAGCAAGTGCTCCAGTGAAGAAATCATTTCCTTTGCTAAACAGTATCTTGCCGAACATCACATTTTTACAAAAGAAGGAGGAAGTAGCACTCATGAATGAAAAAGGTATCAAGCCACAGTCTTCAGAAGAACAGTCCCAGAAACGCAATGCAATAGATATTGCAAAAGAACACATCCAACAGCTGTGTGAAGGATTCCAGCAATCCCCTGAAAAAATTGCCGAATATTTAACATTCGCTGCACAGTTCTACAATTATAGTGCGCGAAACACAATGCTCATCTATCATAAAAACCCCCATGCCGTTTTTGTTGCCAGTAGAACAAAGTTTCAAGAAATGGGGTTTGCTTTAAAGCGCGGTGAATACTTTAAACCCACCTGGATTCTTCGGCCAGAAAAGAAAGCATTTTTCCAGCGTGGTGATGAAATAGTGGCTCTCAAAAATGCTACGCGCGAAGAGCGCGAGTTGTTGGCACAGGGGACTCTTGAGACATTCACCCGCACGTATTTCAGACCTGCCCGTGTTTATGAACTGGCTCAGACAGATTGCCCACCTGAACAGTACCCAAAAATTTGTGGCCGTGGATTTTCGGATGCAGAGCACAAGGCTCTATATGAACGCCTGAAAGTAGCAGCAGAACTTGGCGGATTTTCAATAGAAATCCACACACTAAATAGTTCTTCTCTGTCAGGCTATTGCATCCCTGAAGATAAGAGAATAGTTCTCAACGAAAATCTTGGTGATACAGAACGCTTAGTCACATTAAATCATGAATGGGCACATGGAATGTTACACATATCTTCCGACCTTGCCCCAGAGATAAAGGAATTTGAGGCTGAAGCTGCGAGCATCGTTTTACAGCAGCGCTTTAATTTGCCGGTATCGGATGAATCAAGAGCTTATATAGCTAACTGTCTAAGGCAATGCCATGAAAATCCTGATTTCAATTTGGAAAAAAGCCTGTGCCGCGTCATAAATCACGCCAATTTTGTGTCCGAACATATGGAGCTTGAGGAGCTGAGACAGGCAATTCAAAATACTCTTCCACAAGAGCATTCCATTGAACAAATCAACCAGGCTTTTATGCAAAACATCTAAGGGGGGATGTCAAGAAAAAGCTAAAGTCTCAAAGGAGTTCAAAAGGAAAATGAAAAACGATAAAAAAAGCCATTCTCCCATATCGCGTATTGTGTTATGTTCCGCCATTGGCCTGATGCTATATTTTGTACTTTCTCTTTTTCTGGGTATCCAGCCAGCACTTACAGCATCCAGCAAAGGCCAAGCCCTTCTTCTCATGTTGGGGCATTTATGGTGGCTCAAACTTTTCATCATTGCTTTTTGCATTTTAGGTTACCTTGCGCTTCATGGAAAGCCCAAACTGGCCATCCGTGATGACGTAGCAGGAAGCGGACAGCACGGTGACGCACATTTTGCAAGTGATACGGAAGTAATGCGCGCATTCAAAACAATTTCATTTGGGCGTGAGTGCGTACCTGGCTTTCTGGTGGGACTGGAAAAAGAAAAATGGGTTATCGATGATAGTGATGCTCATATGATGCTTCTGGCTGGAACAGGTGCAGGTAAAACGACCACTGTATTTATCCCAACCTTGGAATATAACTTTCGGGTCAATCAAAACACTGGCGGGCGCGGGGCATCCATGCTTGCCCTCGATGTAAAAGGTACCCTGTATGAAGCGACGGCTGCCGAGGCTCAGGCGAAGGGATACCGCACCCCTGTCATAAATCTGCGAGATGTGTTTCGGTCCTATCCCATCAACATTTTGTATTCTGTCAACCGTGAAATCGATGCTTGGCGGCGAAGTGAAAGCGAAGACCAAAAAGCAAAACACTATGGCGCGGCAGAGCGTTATGCCAAAACCCTTTCTGATGCCATCGTCAATTTGGTTCCTCGAAACGGCGGAGGAGACAATCAATTTTTTATTGACACCGCCCAAAATATGATTACCGGATTTATCCTTTTGGTATCGCTTTATGCGCCACCCGAGGCCAGGCACATTATCAGCGTCTTCGGCTTAATCATCGAGCTATCCAGTAATGATGAAAGCCTTTTGCCTATTGGAATGCAAAAAACCAAGTTGGCCACGCTTATGGAGCATATCCAAGACGACCGCATACGGAATTACGTTGCACCGGCTACCTGCGCAGACCAACGTACATCACTCAATATTTTTTCAAGTGCATTGGCAGACCTCCTAAAATTTGTCGATGCGGAAATGGAACAACTACTCACGGGCTATTCGGAAGAATTGTCGGCTGAAAAATTCATCAATCAGCCAACTATCATCTATATCATCTGTCCGGATGAAAACCCCACTCGGCACTTTCTGGCTAGCCTCTTCATTCGTCTGTTCTCTAATGAACTGATTGAGTTTGCAGAGCAACCCTCCAATGGAGGTATCTTACCCAGGCAAGTATTATATCTGGCAGATGAATTTGGCAACTACCCACCCATAAGAGATATAGAGGCACTATTTAGCGCGCTTCGAAGTCGTAGAGCCAGGCTTCTGATTTCATTACAGGGCGATAGCCAGCTTCGTACCAAGTATGATGAACAACGTGCAATCACAATTGAAAGCAACTGTATGATTTTCATGTTTTCCGCATTAGCCCCTTCCGCTTCGCAAACAGCCAAACGCATCTCAGAAATGTTGGGCAATGAGACTATCATGACCGGGAGTAAATCAATTTCGAAAGGCGTTACTACCACGAATACTTCTTTGGCCGGACGTCCACTACTTACCCCTTCTCAACTCGTACGATTGCCGTGGGGACAATTTATCGTACAGAAAACAGGATATGCCCCCTATATTGCTCACATGCGGCCATACAAAGATTATCTCAAGCTAGAGGCCGAACAGCAGGTTCCTCCCCCTTCTCTCAGGTATTCTTCGGTGCTTTCCGCTTCAGCAGCCATGATAGAAGCAGTAGCCAAAGGGCATCTTTATCATCTTAGAAAAGGGATGTTTGATTCTGAAGATAGTGACTGGTAAGCCATACGGGAAAATGGCGCTGTTATGCGAAAAAAGGCAATTCACCCATACGTTTTTCTTTGTCCGGCCATACGCAAAAACCGCGCTGTTAAGCCAAAAATGGCATTGCATACAGCTTTCCAGCTTTTAGCGTTGGGAAAAAGCCATACAAAATACCATACGGGAAAAGCAGCCCGCACTGCGGGATGCTGTGGTGTGAGCCATACATTTGTATGGCTCGCTTTATCCTGCATGAACTCCAACGTGATGGAAGCATTTGGAAATCTGTTGAAAACTTTTGTCTCGATGCTATCCTACCGCCATATATCTGGGGAAATTTGGATATTCCTTTTGCATCCAAAACAATGCAAAAAAAGGGGGTACGACACTGTGTCGTACCCCTGAAAAAGTCGTTACAGAGAGGGCTTCCAACCTGACAAAAGAAAACAATTAAAGAAGGTGTTACCATGACCACTGAAAAGAAAACCTACAATCTGGATGCACGGCTTGTCAAGGACGTTGAAGCGATTGCTCAGGCTCAAGCAACCAGCAATACTGCTGTGATTGAGAAAGCCATACGTTTGTATCGCGATTACATATATCTTGAAGAAAAAGCCACTTTCTTGCCCGAGCAAATCCAGAAAACATTTCGTTCAGAGCTCGCAATGCTGGAACAGCGACAAAATGTCAAAATTAACAAGCTGTTATCCGAACTGGCGATTCAGGAAGGTATTATAGCACAAATACTGGCCAATGAATTGGAAGTGGATTTAGAAATGATGCCTGTATACCGGCGTCGCGCAGTCGAAGCACTGCGAGCAAGCAATCGTGTGTTCCGGCTGGATGGAGATGATTATTGATGGGAATTGCCTTTTTGAAGTCGCGTTTTATCAAATCGCCTGAACATATTGGAAATTACATTGAATATCTGGAAAAGCAAAACCCGTTGTTTTCACAATTTGGAGAACTGGAGCTGGCAGAAGCCTTAGAAGATGCCCTTTATCCGTCTAACAGTATTGCCTGGGACCAAATATTCTCCATTACCGCAGAAGATGCAACACGTCTGAATATAGACCGCGAATATATGAAAAATTTGCTAAACACGCAGAAGCATCGTATTGCGGCAGCCTACAATATTTCTCCATCCAATCTCCGCATCATTGCTTCCTTTCACGATGTTGACCATCATCCACATATCCATATGCTAATTTACAGCACAGACAGGCGAGAGGGTTATGTGAAAGTCCATAAGAATGCTTCAAAAGAGGAGATTTTAAACCGTGCTTCTGAAAAATTAAAAAGCATCCTTACGAACGCAATTTTTCATGATGAGCGAATCAGTATTAAAAAAGAAAAATCTTCCAAGCGTGACGCCCTGCGTCAGTCATTGGAAAAAGCTATCAATGTAAAATCCGAAATACAAAATCAGCTTGCCACTCTGGCGAAAGACCTGGCCGCTTTCTCGGGCCGTAAAACCGCATATGGATACCTGCCGCCTCAGTTAAAGCAATCAGTAGATAAGCTGCTTGAAAATATCGTCACACATGACGCCACCTGCATAATGGCCTATGAAAGCTATGCAGCCAGCCACCGTGCACTCCTTCAGCACTATGCCAAGCGTCCTGAAGTGCTGGAGGAAAAAATGAGCGAATGGCGGCATGATTTCTTTCATCCAATAAAAGGTGGAGATACAACACGGCATAATCTCATTTTGAAGGCTGCCCTGTCTCTTTCTCCTTCACTGGAAGTAGAACCAGACACAAAAAAATACTTTCAGGTCAATCCTGCCCGTCCTCATTCTGAGGATACAGCGCGCAAAACCGCCGCCGAATATTTATATGGCTCTCATAAAGTGCCAGCCACAAAAGGTTATGCCGCACTGGAAAGCTTATCAAAAAGTAAAACCGGCAGTACATCAAGCTGGGCA
>ULQQ01006527.1_pt1 | contig 13736 bp, 7 predicted proteins | sample 1954621 | NCBI WGS metagenome assembly ULQQ01 (sample SAMEA4835659, study PRJEB28245) | human gut metagenome | biome: gut microbiome; material: fecal sample | place: Denmark | collected 2008
TTCCCAGCCATTCCATTGACAGAAACAAGCTTACTGTCAAACTTTCTAAAGGATGTGCCGGTGCTCAGGGTTATGACTTCGTGATCAGCAAGAAATCAAACATGCTTCAGACCGGAAAGTTCAGCAAAAAAGTTTCCTCAACCGGAAAGCCACAGGCATCTTTCAGATATCTGGCAAAAGGTACCTGGTATGTGGCAGCCCGAAGCTGGGTTCTGGATGCACAGGGCAATAAGGTCTATGGTTCCTGGACAAAGATCAAGAAGATCAAGATCACTGTTGTCACACCACAACAGCCAAAGATCAAAGATATTACTGTAAAAGAAAACACTGTGACTGTTACTTACACAAAATGCAAAAACGCCACAGGTTATGAAATCCTGCTTGGAAACAAATACAAAACCTCCGCAGGTGAGAAATATCCGGTTAAGAAATATGTGAAACGTACAGAAGGCAAAAATACTGTAACTGTAACCTTTACAAACGTAAAGAAAGGCACCTGGTATGTGACAGTACGTTCCTGGAATAAGACCTCCAAGGATAAATCCAGAGTTTACAGTCCATATTCCGATATAAAAAAATTCAAAGTCAAAAAATAGTTTATAGTAAAGTAATAAAAAATCTCCTGTGATTGCAACTACAATCACAGGAGATTTTTTATTACTTTTTCAGATCAATGTTTCTTATTTTACCACACGTACTCTGGAAACGCCTTCAATTGCTTTCAGCTCATCCAGTGCTTCTTTGGATGCTGCGCTTTCCAGATCAATGAGAGTATAAGCATATTCACCTTTGCTCTTGTTTGTCATATCTGCGATGTTCAGGCCTTCTGCACCAAGGATCTTGGTGAACTGGCTGATCATGTTCGGGATGTTTTTGTGGCAGATGGCAATACGTCCTACTGCCACGCAGGTTCCCATATCACAGTTTGGGAAGTTTACAGAGTTTTTGATATTTCCGTTTTCAAGGAAATCTCTTACTTCTTTTACAGCCATTACCGCACAGTTTTCTTCAGATTCTTCTGTAGATGCTCCAAGGTGTGGAGTTACCAGGATTCCCTTATGTCCTGCTACTGTATGGTTTGCAAAGTCTGTCACATATTTCTTTACTTTTCCGCTGTCTAATGCTTCGATCAGAGCATCCTCATCAACCAGAAGATCCCGGGCAAAGTTCAGAAGTACTACGCCGTCTTTCGTCTTGTCTAACGCTTCTTTGTTGATCATCTGTTTTGTGCTGTCAAGAAGAGGCACATGGATGGTGATGTAATCACACTGGGAATAAATCTCATCCAGGCTCTTGATGTGCTTGATGGTGCGGGAAAGATTCCATGCAGCATCAATAGAGATGTATGGGTCATATCCGTATACTTCCATTCCAAGTGCAGAAGCAGCGTTTGCCACCATTGCTCCGATGGCACCAAGACCGATGATACCCAGCTTCTTGCCCATGATCTCGCATCCTGCAAACTGTTTCTTCTGTTTCTCAGCAAGTTTATCGATGTCTTCCTGGTCTTTCTCTTTGGCAACCCATTCGATACCACCTACGATATCACGGGAAGCAAGGAGCATACCTGCAAGTACAAGCTCCTTAACACCGTTTGCATTGGCGCCCGGTGTATTGAATACTACCACACCTTTTTCTGCACAGTCCTTTACAGGAATATTGTTGACACCTGCACCTGCACGTGCGATTACCTTTACGCTCTCAGGAAGCTCCATGTCATGCATTTTTGCACTTCTTACAAGGACTGCATCACACTCCTGCAGATCTTCGCTTTTCTTATATTCTTCATCAAATAATCCCAGACCTTTTTCTGCAATGGGATTCAGGCAATGATACTGAAACATTATGCATTCTCCTCCTCAAACTTCTTCATGAAAGCAACCAGTGCTTCCACACCTTCTTTTGGCATAGCATTGTAGATGCTTGCACGCATACCGCCCACTGTACGGTGTCCCTTTAAGTTTACAAGTCCTGCCTCTTTTGCTTCTTTTACAAATTTGGCATCCATGTCCTTGTCACCTGTTACGAATGGTACATTCATGAGAGAACGGTCTTCCGGTACAACAGTTCCTTTGAAAAGCTTGCTCTGATCAAGGAAATCATAGAGGATTTTCGCTTTCTCAATGTTACGTCTCTGCATTTCTTCCAGGCCGCCCATTTTCTTCAGCCATTTGAAGACCTTACCGCATACATAGATGCAGTAGCAGTTTGGAGTATTGTAAAGAGAACCTGCATCTGCCTGTGTTTTGAATTTCAGCATAGTAGGTGTTCCTTCCAGAACATCATCTGTGATCAGATCTTCGCGGATGATGGAGATTACCATACCTGCTGGTCCGATATTCTTCTGTACACCGCCATAGATGATGCCATATTTGGATACATCAACAGGCTCAGATAAGAAGCAGGAGGAAACATCTGCTACCAGAGTTTTTCCTTTTGTGTTAGGAAGCTTCTTGAATTTTGTTCCGTAGATTGTGTTGTTTTCACAAATGTATACATAGTCTGCATCCGGGCTGATCGGAAGGTCGCTGCAGTCAGGAATATAGGAGAAAGTCTTATCCTCGGAAGAAGCGATCTTGTTTGCTTTTCCATATTTCTGTGCTTCCTGGTATGCTTTCTTTGCCCACTGTCCTGTTACAATGTAATCAGCTACCTTGTTCTTCATAAGGTTCATAGGGATTGCTGCGAACTGCTGGGAAGCTCCGCCCTGAAGGAATAATACCTTATAGTTATCCGGAATCTTCATCAGATCACGAAGATCCTGCTCTGCCTCGTCGATGATCTTCTGGAAATCAGCACTTCTGTGGCTCATTTCCATTACAGACATACCGGAGCCCTGATAGTCCATCATCTCCTCTGCTACTTCTTTCAGTACCTCTTCCGGCAGTACAGCCGGTCCTGCGGAAAAATTATACACTCTGCTCATTGTTTTTCATATCCTCCTCATCAAAAATATCATCAATGCTTGCGCCTGCCGGTACCATCGGGAATACACTGAGTTCCTGATCGATCATACAGTCAAGTACGATAGGTCCCGGACATGCCAGAGCCTCTTTTAATGCAGGCTCTACCTCTTCCATCTTTGTGATACGGATTGCTTTTGCTCCCATGGCTTCTGCCAGCTTCACAAAATCTACTGCATCATTTAAAATTGTATGGGAATATCTGTGGTCATAGAACAAGGTCTGCCACTGACGCACCATTCCCAGTACATGATTGTTCAATACGATTTCAATTAAAGGTCTGCCACAGCGGACTGCTGTTGCGATCTCGTTCATATTCATACGGAAGCATCCGTCACCTGCGATGTTTACCACAGTCTTGTCCGGTCTTCCCATCTTGGCACCAATTGCTGCTCCAAGTCCATATCCCATAGTTCCCAGGCCACCGGAAGAAAGGAATGTTCTTGGCTCTTTGTATTTGAAATACTGAGCTGCCCACATCTGGTTCTGTCCAACCTCTGTTGTGATGATGGCATCTCCTTTTGTCAGTTCGTACAGCTTTTCAATAATGTATGGGCCTGTAAGCTGAGAATGATCATATCTTAACGGATATTTTTCCTTCAGTTCACTGATATGTGCAGTCCATTCCGAATGTCTCATTTCCGGAACCTCTGCCAGAATACGTTTGAGAACTTCTTTCTCATCTCCTACCACACTTGCATCTACTACGATGTTTTTGTTAATCTCTGCAGCATCTACGTCAATCTGGAGAATCTTCGCATTCTTTGCAAAGGTCTTTGTGTTTCCTGTGACACGATCACTGAATCTGGCTCCCAGCACGATCAGGAGATCGCAGCCTGAGACACCGAGATTGGAAGTTTTTGTCCCATGCATTCCAAGCATTCCTGTGTACAGAGGATCTTCTCCGGAAAATCCTCCCTTACCCATAAGACTGTCACATACAGGAGCGTCGATTCTGTGAGCAAGTTCTGTCACTTCTCTGGATGCCTCTGAGATAATCGTACCGCCGCCTGTAAAAATAAATGGTCTCTTCGCTTCTTTGATCATCTGTACTGCAGTTGCAATGTCTTCGTCTTTAATGGTGTCTGTTTTCGGTGTGATCTCAGCAGGAGCGCAGGCAGTATATTCATATTTCGCACCTGTCACATCCTTGGTCACATCTACAAGCACAGGACCGGGACGTCCGCTCTTTGCAATATAGAATGCTCTGCGTACAGTGTCTGCCAGAGTAGTAATGTCTTTTACGATAAAGCTGTGCTTTGTAATAGGCATTACAATTCCTGTAATATCAACCTCCTGGAAAGAATCCTTTCCGAGCAGCGGTGTTCCTACATTACATGTGATTGCCACCATTGGTACGGAATCCATGTATGCGGTAGCGATTCCTGTTACCAGATTGGTAGCTCCGGGGCCGGAAGTTGCAAGACACACGCCGACTTTACCGGTAGCTCTTGCGTATCCGTCTGCTGCATGGGATGCTCCCTGCTCATGGGAGGTCAGTACATGTGTGATCTGGTCTTTATATTCATAGAGGGCGTCATATACATTCAGGATGGCACCGCCCGGATATCCGAATACAGTGTCAACGCCCTGTTCTTTTAAACATTCAACGATGATTTCAGCACCTGTAAGCTGCATCTTTACATATCCTCCTAACTTTTCAGGCAGGAATCACAGGTTATGCTGCAATTCCCGCCGGGTACTTGTTCATCTTTATTTTGCTTTTGGTACCTCAAGGATCGCTCCTCTGTTTCCGGAGGTTACCATGGCAGCATATCTTGCAAGATATCCTGTTGTTACCTTTGGCTCACGAGGCTGCCATTTTGCTTTTCTTGCCTGCATTTCTTCATCGGAAACCTTGATCTCCAGTTTCAGTTCCGGAATGTTAATACTGATGATATCCCCTTCTTCAACAAGTGCGATCGGTCCGCCGACTGCTGCTTCCGGTGATACGTGTCCGATGGATGCTCCTCTGGATGCACCGCTGAAACGTCCGTCTGTGATCAGTGCTACAGAAGATCCCAGTCCCATACCTGCGATCGCAGATGTAGGGTTCAGCATTTCTCTCATACCAGGGCCGCCTTTCGGTCCTTCGTAACGGATAACTACTACGTCACCCTCTACGATCTTGCCGCCTTTGATAGCTGCGATTGCGTCTTCCTCGCAGTCAAAGACTCTTGCAGGTCCTTCATGGACCATCATCTCTTCTACAACTGCAGAACGTTTTACAACACCACCGTCCGGTGCAAGGTTACCCTTGAGAACTGCAAGTCCGCCTGTCTGGCTGTATGGATTGTCAATCGGTCTGATAACTTCAGGATTTAAGTTTACACAATCTTTGATGTTCTCGCCTACTGTCTTGCCTGTAACTGTCATGCACTCAGTATGAAGAAGTCCCTTCTTATTCAGTTCGTTCATAACTGCGTATACACCGCCTGCTTCGTTCAGGTCTTCTATGTATGTAGGGCCTGCAGGTGCAAGGTGACAGAGGTTTGGAGTCTTTGCACTGATTTCATTTGCAAAGCTGATATCAAAGTCCATTCCGATCTCATGAGCGATAGCCGGAAGGTGAAGCATACTGTTTGTGGAGCATCCAAGTGCCATGTCTACTGTCAGGGCATTGAGGATTGCTTCCTTTGTCATGATATCTCTTGGACGGATGTTCTTTCTGTACATTTCCATAACCTGCATACCTGCATGTTTTGCAAGACGGATACGCTCGGAATATACAGCAGGGATGGTTCCGTTTCCTTTCAGACCCATACCAAGAACCTCTGTCAGACAGTTCATGGAGTTTGCTGTGTACATACCGGAACAGGATCCGCATGTAGGACATGTTTTCATTTCACATTCTGTCAGTCCGTCTTCATCAAGCTTGCCTGCTGCGTAAGCACCTACTGCCTCGAACATACTGGAAAGGCTTGTCTTGTGTCCGTTCAGATGTCCGGCAAGCATTGGGCCGCCGCTTACAAATACAGTAGGAACATTCAGTCTGGCTGCTGCCATCAGAAGTCCGGGTACGTTCTTGTCACAGTTTGGAATCATTACCAGTGCATCAAACTGATGTGCCATTGCCATGGCTTCTGTGGAATCTGCGATCAGGTCTCTGGTGACCAGAGAATATTTCATTCCAACGTGTCCCATAGCAATACCGTCACATACTGCGATTGCCGGGAACATAACAGGTGTACCGCCTGCCATTGCCACACCAAGCTTAACTGCCTGTGTGATCTTGTCAAGGTTCATATGACCCGGTACGATTTCATTGTAAGAACTTACGATACCTACCAGAGGTCTGTCCATTTCTTCTTTTGTCATTCCAAGAGCATTAAACAGGGAACGGTGAGGTGCCTGCTGTGTGCCTGTTTTTACTGCATCACTTCTCATTGTTTTATTTCCTCTTTTCTTACTGTTTTATTTATTTTTAATGATTCAACCGAAATTCCTAACTCCGTAATCTGCCTGCGCCGGCTGAATCCTCTTAATATCAATTCTTACAGAGCTGCTGCGATCAGATCGCCCATTTCCTTTGTTCCTACAAGCTTGCATCCCTCTGACATGATATCACCTGTGCGGTATCCCTCTGTCAGGACTTTCTGCACTGCTGCTTCCACTGCATCTGCCTCCTTGTCCATATCAAGGGAGAAACGAAGCATCATTGCTGCGGAAAGGATAGTTGCGATAGGGTTTGCCTTATCCTGTCCTGCAATATCAGGTGCAGAACCATGGCTTGGCTCATAGAGACCGAATTTTGTCTCATTTAAGCTTGCAGATGAAAGCATTCCGATGGAGCCTGTTACCATACTTGCCTCGTCTGAAAGGATATCTCCGAACATATTCTCTGTCAGGATAACATCGAACTGTTTTGGATCACGTACAAGCTGCATTGCGCAGTTGTCAACCAGCATATGCTCTAAGGTAACATCCGGATAGTCTTTGGCAACTTCCTCTACCACTTTTCTCCAGAGTCTGGAAGAATCCAGAACATTTGCCTTATCTACGCTTGTTACTTTATTTCTTCTCTTACGTGCGATCTCAAATGCTTTGATGGCAATACGGCGGATTTCGTTTTCATTATAGGAAAGTGTATCAATCGCTTTCTTCACACCATTCTCTTCAATAGTCTGACGTTCTCCGAAATACAGACCGCCTGTAAGCTCACGTACAATGATCATGTCAAATCCGTCTCCGATGATCTCATCGCGGAGAGGGCAGGCTTTTCTCAGCTCATTGTAAAGGTAAGCCGGTCTTAAGTTTGCAAAAAGATTTAATGCCTTACGGATTGCAAGAAGTCCTGCTTCCGGGCGTTTGGACGGCTCAAGTTTATACCATGGAGAAGTTTTTGCATCTCCGCCAATAGAGCCCATCAGTACGGCGTCTGATGATTTGGCAGTGGCAATTGCCTCATCAGTAAGGGGTACGCCGTGTACATCGATGGATGCGCCGCCTAACAGAACTTCTGAATAGGAAAAGCTGTGTCCATATTTCTCGCATACCTTGTCCAGTACTTTCTTTGCTTCTCTTACGATTTCCGGTCCGATTCCGTCGCCGGGGATCAATGCAATCTTATAATCCATAATAATTTCCTCCAAAAATACTCTAATTGCGTAATTGTTATTATAATAACGCACTTTCCGACAGATTTCAACCTATTAAAGTGAAAAAATACAAAAGTGCCAATCAAAAAAGCAGAACCACAGTCATCACTGACTATGTGTTCTGCTTTTTATCATTTCTCTTTCATTATTCGGCAGCGCTTCCGGCTTTCTCAACTTCAGCGATTGCCTGTTTTCTCATTGGAATACGGCAGTTTTTGTTGTTACCGAATTCTACGATCACGTCTTCTTCTGTCATGTCAATGACAACGCCATAAAAGCCGCCGGTAGTAACAATGCTGTCGCCAACTTCCATGTCATTTAACATTGCCTGAAGTCTCTTCTGCTCTTTTTTCTGAGGGCGAAGCATTAAGAAGTACATAATTCCGAACAGTACTACCATCCAGACAATAGCGCCAACCATACCCATTCCGCTTGATGCGTTCATTTTGATTCCTCCTGTAACTTTTCCTGTTATTCTGCATATTTGCAGTCCATCATGTATTCACAGACCGTCCTGACGGCTGCTCATACTGAAGAGCTGCTTTGCGATCCACTTATAATCTCCGTTACCTTCTGTATGAAATCTTGTTTTCATGCAGAACAATCTGATTAAAGCGTCACTACACATCATACACAAAAAACCGCTTTACTTCAAGAGTTTTTGGCATATTTAATAATTATTTTATATACAGATTATCTTTTTGAGTTTATTTTGCCCTCTTCAAAGCCTTCCAGCCGCATTTTCTTATATTCTGCGAAGTTTCCTGCATCAAGAGCATCTCGGATCTCTTCCATCATATGATTATAGAAATACAGATTGTGAAGTACACAGAGACGCATTCCCAACATTTCCTTTGCTTTCAGAAGATGACGGATATAGGCTCTGCTGTAATGCTGGCATGCAGGACACTGACAGCCTTCTTCGATAGGACGTGTGTCCAGTTCATATTTTGCATTGAACAGATTCATCTTTCCATGATTGGTATATACATGTCCATGGCGGCCGTTACGGCTTGGATATACGCAGTCAAAGAAATCAATTCCTCTCTCAACACCTTCCAGAATATTTGCCGGTGTTCCCACACCCATCAGGTAAGTAGGTTTATTCTGAGGAAGATAGGGGACTACCGCATCCAGGATCCTGTACATCTCTTCATGGGTTTCTCCAACTGCCAGACCGCCGACCGCATAGCCATCCAGATCCATTTCAGAGATCGCTTTGGCATGCTCAATACGGATATCTTCATAAACAGCACCCTGGTTGATTCCAAACAGAAGCTGTTCTTTGTTAATGGTATCCGGCAGACTGTTCAGTCTCGCCATTTCCGCTTTACAGCGGGCAAGCCATCTTGTGGTCCTGTCTACAGATTTCTGCACATAATCCCTGTCAGCCACACTGCTGGGACATTCATCAAATGCCATGGCAATGGTGGAGGCAAGATTGGACTGGATCTGCATACTCTCTTCCGGTCCCATAAAGATCTTATGCCCGTCAATATGGGAATTAAAATAAACCCCCTCTTCTTTGATCTTTCTCAGTTTTGCAAGGGAAAATACCTGGAATCCGCCTGAGTCTGTAAGAATCGGTTTGTCCCATACCATAAATTTATGAAGGCCACCTAACTGCTTTACTATTTTATCACCCGGGCGCACATGAAGATGATAAGTATTTGATAATTCTACCTGTGTTCCGATCTGCTGTAAATCCATGGTGGATACAGCGCCTTTAATCGCACCGATCGTTCCCACATTCATAAAAACAGGAGTCTGGATCGTACCATGCACTGTATGAAATTCTGCACGCTTGGCACGGCCTTCTGTTTTAAGAAGTTTATATTCTGCCATTTTTTCTCTCCTCTTGATAAAAATCACTTTTTCTATTATATCCCGAAATAGCTGAATTTTCAACTGCAAATAAGGTAATCATTGGTAAACTTTCATATTGTCTTTTCCAGACCATTAGCGTATAATATTACGGAATATTCATATCTGGAAATAGATATTTTAATAGGAAAGAATTACTTCAATATTTTTTCTTTTATACAGAAAGAGGAGGCTTGAATTTACTTTATGAATTACAAAACACTTGGAATTGACATTGGTTCCACTACTGTAAAAATCGCGATTCTGGACGAGAATGAAAATCTTATTTTCGCAGATTACAAGCGCCATTTCGCCAACATTCAGGAAACCCTTGCAGACCTTCTTCAGGAGGCCTTTGACCAGTATGGCGAGATGACTCTCCATCCTGTGATCACAGGTTCCGGCGGTCTGACCCTTGCCAACCATCTGGGCGTTCCTTTTACCCAGGAGGTTATTGCAGTTTCTACTTCTCTGCAGAAGCTGGCACCAAAGACAGATGTTGCCATCGAGCTTGGTGGTGAGGATGCCAAGATCATTTATTTCGAAAACGGAAACGTAGAACAGCGTATGAACGGTATCTGTGCAGGCGGTACCGGTTCTTTCATCGACCAGATGGCTTCTCTTCTCCAGACAGATGCCACAGGTCTGAATGAATATGCCAAAGATTACAAAGCGCTCTACCCGATTGCTGCCCGCTGCGGTGTTTTCGCCAAAACGGATATCCAGCCGCTGATCAATGACGGTGCAACCAAACCGGATCTGTCAGCTTCTATTTTCCAGGCAGTTGTAAACCAGACCATCTCCGGTCTTGCCTGCGGAAAACCCATTCGTGGACATGTTGCATTCCTGGGTGGTCCGCTTCACTTCCTGTCCGAACTGAGAGAATCCTTTATCCGTACTTTGAAGCTGGATGAGGAACACACCATCATTCCGGAGAACTCCCATCTTTTTGCAGCCATCGGTTCTGCATTAAATGCAAAAGAAGACAACTCCATTTCCCTGACAGAAATGAAAGACAGACTCCGCAATTCCATTAAGCTGGATTTCGAAGTAGAACGTATGGAACCACTTTTCGCGTCTCAGGAAGAATACGATGCATTTGCAAAACGTCAGAGTTCCTACAAAGTAAAAACAGGAGATCTGGCTACATATAAAGGAAACTGCTATCTGGGTATTGATGCAGGTTCCACCACAACCAAAACTGCACTGGTAGGCGAAGATGGAACACTTCTCTATTCTTTTTACAGCAGCAACAACGGAAACCCGTTAAAAACTACCATTCGTTCTATTAAAGAGATTTACGAACTGCTTCCCGAGGATGCAAAGATTGCTTATTCCTGTTCTACAGGTTATGGCGAGGCTCTGATTAAGGCTGCTCTGATCCTGGATGAGGGCGAGGTTGAAACCGTATCCCATTACTATGCAGCAGCGTTTTTTGACCCGGAGGTAGACTGTATCCTGGATATCGGCGGACAGGATATGAAATGTATCAAGATCCGCAACAAGACCGTTGACAGCGTACAGTTAAATGAAGCATGCTCCTCCGGATGCGGTTCCTTTATTGAAACCTTTGCCAAATCCCTGAATTATACAGTACAGGATTTCGCAAAAGCTGCTGTTTTTGCACAGCATCCTATAGATCTTGGTACCAGATGTACTGTTTTCATGAATTCCAAGGTAAAGCAGGCACAGAAAGAAGGAGCTGAGGTATCCGATATTTCCGCAGGCCTTGCTTACTCTGTTATCAAAAATGCACTCTATAAGGTTATTAAGGTTTCTGATGCTTCCGAACTTGGCAGACACATCGTTGTACAGGGTGGTACCTTCTACAATGATGCGGTTCTTCGAAGCTTCGAAAAGATTGCAGGCTGCGAAGCCATCCGTCCGGATATCGCCGGAATCATGGGTGCCTTCGGTGCCGCACTGATTGCCCGTGAACGCCATCAGGAAGGCGCAGAAACGACTATGCTCTCCATTGATAAGATTAACGAGCTGAAATATACAACTTCTATGGCAAACTGTCGTGGATGTACCAATAACTGCCGTCTGACTATCAACAAATTCTCCGGAGGCCGCCAGTATGTAAGCGGTAACCGCTGTGAACGCGGTATCGGTAAGGAAAAGAACAAAGATCATATTCCGAATCTTTATGAATACAAATATAAACGTATTTTCTCCTACACACCGCTTACTGCTGATAAGGCAACGCGAGGTAAAGTAGGTATCCCCCGTGTTCTGAATATGTTTGAGAATTATCCTTTCTGGTATACTTTCTTTACAGAACTGAAGTATGAGGTTGTGCTCTCTCCTACTTCCACCAGAAAGATTTATGAGCTGGGTATTGAATCCATTCCAAGTGAATCCGAATGCTACCCTGCCAAGCTCGCACATGGCCATGTAACCTGGCTGATCCGCAATGGTGTGAAATTTATTTTCTACCCTTGTATTCCATATGAACGTAACGAGTTCCCGGATGCAGTCAATCACTATAACTGCCCGATCGTTACCTCTTATGCCGAAAATATCAAAAATAACGTAGACGAATTAAATGATCCGTCCATTACCTTCCGCAATCCGTTCCTTGCATTTACTTCTGAGGAAATTCTGGCAAATCGTCTGGTAGAGGAATTTAAGGATATCCCGGCAGAAGAAGTCAAAGCTGCTGTGCATAAGGGCTGGGAGGAAATGGCTGCTGCACGCCGCGATGTGCAGAAAAAAGGGGAAGAAACCCTGAAATATCTGGAAGATACAGGACGCCATGGTATTGTCCTTGCAGGACGCCCATACCATATTGACCCGGAAATCCATCATGGTATCCCGGATCTGATCAACAGCTATGGTATTGCCGTACTTACCGAGGATTCCATCTCTCATCTGGCACCTGTGGAACGCCCGATCCGCGTCAATGACCAGTGGATGTACCACTCCAGACTGTATGCTGCTGCAAACTATGTAAAGACACGCGATGACCTGGATCTAATCCAGCTCAACTCTTTCGGATGTGGTCTGGATGCAGTTACTACAGACGAGGTTTATGAAATCCTTGACGGAAGTGACAAAATCTATACCTGCTTAAAGATTGACGAGGTAAATAACCTTGGTGCTGCAAGAATCCGTATCCGTTCCCTGATCGCAGCAATCCGCGCGAAGAAAGCACAGGGACAGAAACGCACTGTCAAACCTGCTTCCATTGATAAAGTATCCTTTACAAAGGAAATGAGAAAGGACTATACCATCCTCTGCCCGCAGATGTCACCGTTCCATTTCAGCCTCCTGCAGGCAGCATTCAATTCCTGCGGATACAACCTGGAGGTGCTTCCGAATGACAATAAGCATGCTGTGGATGTTGGTCTGAAGTATGTAAACAATGACGCCTGCTATCCGTCTCTGATCGTTGTGGGACAGATCATGGATGCTCTGCTTTCCGGTAAATATGACCTGAACAAAACGGCCGTTGTCATGTCACAGACAGGTGGCGGATGTCGTGCTTCCAACTATATCGCATTTATACGACGCGCATTAAAGAAAGCCGGTATGGAACAGATTCCGGTTATCTCTGTTAACTTAAGCGGTCTGGAAAGCAATCCCGGATTCAAACTTACGCTTCCATTAGTGAAGAAAGTTGCTTACGGTGCCGTATTCGGAGATATCCTGATGAAATGCGTATATCGTATGCGTCCTTATGAACTGGAAGAGGGAATCGTAAACAGGAAACATAAAATCTGGGAACAGCGTGTGATCTCTTTCTTAAGCGGAAGCAGTATCAGCCACAGCCAGTTTAAAAAAATGTGCCGCGAAATGGTTCATGAATTTGATACCATTCCGATCAGTGATGTGAAGAAGCCTCGTGTCGGCATCGTAGGTGAGATCCTTGTCAAGTTCCTGCCTGCTGCAAATAATCATCTGGCAGAGCTTCTGGAATCTGAAGGCGCTGAGGCAGTTGTACCGGATCTGATTGATTTCATGTGCTACTGCTTCTATAATCAGAACTTTAAGGTAGAAAATCTTGGATTCAAGAAGTCCAAGGCAACCATGGCAAACTGGGGAATCAAAGCAATCGAATGGGTGAGAAAGCCTGCAAGCGAAGCTCTTGCACAGAGCCGCCATTTTGCACCGCCTGCTGATATCAGAGATCTGGCAAAAATGGCATCTCCGATCGTTTCCACCGGAAACCAGACAGGTGAGGGATGGTTCCTGACAGGTGAGATGATGGAACTGATCCATGGAGATGTTCCGAATATTGTTTGTATCCAGCCTTTCGGATGTCTGCCGAACCACATTGTAGGTAAGGGTGTTATCAAAGAGATCCGCA
>ULQQ01005567.1_pt1 | contig 13625 bp, 21 predicted proteins | sample 1954621 | NCBI WGS metagenome assembly ULQQ01 (sample SAMEA4835659, study PRJEB28245) | human gut metagenome | biome: gut microbiome; material: fecal sample | place: Denmark | collected 2008
GTTCGTTGAAGCATTTAACGCCTCTAAAGACTGGCAGAAGTGTGATGCTATCGCTAATAGGGGATACATCGAAAAAGACAATATCCTTTATTTCTATCTCAAAGGCAAAGAGCGCACAAAGATAAACTATGAAGAATATTGTATTATGTCGCATTTGACAAAACAATCATAAATGTGATATAATATAAGTATACTAAGAGAAGGGCAGGATTGATGATATTGTATAAATGGCAGTTGCCCGGCGCATTGCGTAGTGGCATGGTTTTGACTGTAAAAACTATTGATGAACTTACGAAAGAGTTCGGTAGTTTAGATGGAGTGCCCGGTGGTTTTACCACAGCGATGCGCATATATTGTGGACACAAATTTCGTGTAACACCAGAAGTAAAAGATAAAATCGTAAAAACAAACGATGGTATCTCAATTCATCTTTTCCAAAAAGACGGGTTTGGTTTTTCTGCGGCAATGTTGAAACCAAATAAAAAAGAGCTGTGCGAACGTGTGGAGGACACCATTGTTATTAATGGTGTTGGGGATTTTGACAAAGCAATTATTGAAGAAATGCTGTCAAAAGTTGATTTTGACATGGCAAGAAAAATGATTGCTCATGGTACATGGGAGAATGCTTCGCCAGAGGAAATCCCAATGGACTATGTAAAAAAGCTGTTGACGAATTGGGCAATCAACAAGAAATGGCTTTATCTCTTAATGGGGCGCAATCTGTCAGTTAAGAAAACATTCCAAGTCAACAAAACAGAACGTGAAATGGAGGCCTTGATTGATGATTTTATCAGAGAGTTTCCAGTGTATGGATTTCATGTAAGACAATTTTCGGATAAGGAAATTCTTGACAATAAGATTCAGAGAGTTCCCATTCTTTACTCTAAGTATTGCGATATATGTAGAACTGGAATGAAAGTATCAAAGTTTTTTTCACAGCTTTTGAACGATGATGCGTTCGATATCGCCTTGTCTAAAATTATGCAGAACACCAAGATTGATGCTGTTATTGAGATTTCCATTGACCCAATGGATTACTTTACAATGGCAATCACAAAGCACAAATGGATATCATGTTTTGATATCGGACAAGGTAGTTTTTCAAACTGCGCGTTTTCTATAATGCAGGACGCCTTTACAGCAATTGCGTTTAAGCACAACGACAAGAAATATGATTATGAACGCAAAATTAAAGGTGGACGTTTTCAATTTCGATGGAATAGTAAACAGTGTCGTAGTGCTGTTTGTTTCGATGAAGCAAGTAAAAGTATCATGGGATTTAGAGGGCAGGGCAGTCCAGATAATTCATATTATGATGCCGTCGATGCCGTAGCAAAGGAAATTATGGGCGGCACTGATGTTGAATATACCAAAATCGACAGATATTCAAGCACTTACTATCAGAACAATAGTTGGCACTATACGCCGAAAGAGTCAAGATACGGCCATGTACACGATGATGCTCAATATATTCTTATTCCAAACGGCGTTGATAGAGACGCTATTGAAATCGAAATGGGGGTGCCTGAGCTTAAAAATCCTTTGAACGGGAGCGTTATACATCGAAGTTCAAAGTTGTGGTGAGAAATATGTCTTATGACGAGTTTAAATTGCTGTTAGACGATATAACATTTAGAGAAACGCACGAGTTTGATGCGTTTCCAATTGATTCTGACGGATGTGTTTTGTATAATATTGGCGTGCATACGACTATGTTTCTTGATAGTGGCGAACTATTAGTACCTAAAATTAGGAACTGGATTGATATAAGTAACGCCGAAATAAAAGAGAATAAAGATAAAATAATTGTTGTGACTGATGATTGGTTTTTCGAGTTTTATAAGGCTCGTAAGCGCCCGCCTAAAGATGGCAAAGTGAAAGGTGTTTTTTCGGGACTTGGGGACACGTCTCCTTTTACTGTTGATACATCAGTCATAACAGGAGGACTATCGTCTAGTCCATATCTAACATATATTTCTTCTTCGCGTAGCACAGGAATACTGAACCATGTTGATACAATAACCACAACTGGCACCACTTTAAACGTGCGAATAGATAGCAATGGAAGAATCATATTTGTATAGAAAGGAGAACAAAATGAGAGTATTTTTGACGTCTGATTTACACTTTGGGCACAAAAACATCATCGAATATGAGAAGCGTCCGTTTAGGAATATCGAAGATATGAACGCTGGTATCATCAAAAACTGGAACAAGGTTGTTTCAAATGATGATATGGTATTCTGCCTTGGAGATGTTTCTTTTGGCGGCGCAGAAATGACCAAAGAGTGTGTAAGTCAATTACAGGGAAAGAAAATCCTTATCATGGGCAACCATGACAGAGGACGCTCTATTTCGTGGTGGATGGATAAAGGATTCGACGAAGTGTACCGTTATCCCATCATGTATAATGGATTCCTTATCCTTGGACATGAACCGCCCGATTATATGAGCGACGCTACACCATACTATTTTGCTTATGGACACGTCCATGGTAGTGAAATGTATAAGACGCTTACAAAGAGAAGTGTCTGTGTATGCGTTGAGCGTTGGGGGATGGCCCCGGTGGAGTTGAGCAGAATCGAGGAGCTTTGGAAAGTCTATTACTAAACCCTCGGTTCTGCTTGACAGAACCACATAATAGTGATATAATATAAACATGATAAGGGAGTGATTACTAAATGTTCCAAGATGGAATTTATCAAGGCACATATCTCCCGCATTTTATTTGTGATAAAACTATGGAAATGATTGGCGAAAAGAATCGTCAAATATTTCATTCTAGACACTGTTCTGAAAAAATAGTAGAAAACTATTTGGAACACAAGAATTGTTTTAAACGCAGATATAATTTGACTGACATCGACAAAGAACTGTTGCTTTGCGGCGAAATAGTTCGTGTCGAAGTAAGACAGGGGAGAATAGATAAGGCGGTTCTTAGAGTTCCTTATGGTGATACTAAAAACCTAATCGTTGTTATAGGGTTTAATCATCCAAGATATAGATATCCATGTATTTATGTCATTACAGCATGGGTAAATATAAAACCCGAATACAGTGTATTCAGGAAAAAGGGGAGTTCTAAAGATGGGAAGAAAAGAAGTAAGGGAGTTTGAAAAATCAAAAGTTGTCCCATATCGAGAGGTTCTGCCGTATTCAGTAGCAAAAGTTGAGTTCGGTGAAAAGGGCAATTTTGTTCGTGTTATCCTTCGCGGATTCTCTAGGCAGTCAAACGGAGACTTGTGTATTCTATATTCATGGCCGACCACTCCACGCAAAATCGAAAAGATGTATTCGATTGGTGGAAGTATGGATGAAGAAGTAGAAGTCATTGGCGTTTACGCATGAGTGCCGTAAAGCCCCAGCCTTTAGGCATGGGGATATAAGGCACACCTTATTCTCCCGTTAGAACGGGAATCAGAAGAATGTATGAAAGCGAGGTAAGGACAGTGGAGTATTCATACAAGTTTCGCATATACCCAACTAAAGTTCAGCAGGAACAAATTTCCTGTAATTTTGGGTGCTGCCGGTATGTATTCAACCACTTTCTCGCCCAGCGACAGGAACAGTACGGGGAAACCGGGAAAGCCCCCACACGATACCAGCAGGACAAAAGCCTCACCGCACTCAAACAGGAATTGCCGTGGCTGAGGGAGGCAGATTCCACATCTCTGCAAGCGGCAATTCAAGATTTGGATGCAGCCTTTCAGCACTTTTTCCGTCGAGTAAAGCAGGGGAAAAAGCCCGGCTACCCACGGTTCAAGAGCAAGCACGACCACAAGCGAAGCTACAAAAGCAAGTGCGTTGGCACAAATATCAAAGTTTTGGATAGAGCAGTGCAACTCCCGAAACTTGGCCTTGTAAAGTGCCGTGTCAGCAAGGAGGTCAAAGGCCGTATACTATCCGCAACGGTATCGCAGAACTCCAGTGGGAAATACTTCGTTGCTCTGTGCTGCACGGATATAGAGATTGAACCGTTGCCACCTACCGGGGCGGCAGTTGGCCTCGATATGGGCTTAAAGTCATTTGCAATCACTTCCGACGGAGCGGGATACCCTAACCACAAATTCCTGACCAAGAGCCAAAAGAAACTTGCCAAACTCCAGCGGGAGCTGTCCCGAAAATCAAAGGGCAGCAAACGCAGAGAGAAAGCGAGAGTCAAGGTGGCACGACTCCACGAACATACCGAAAACCAAAGAAAGGATATGCTCCATAAGCTGTCCACGAATTTGGTGCGTCAGTATGATGTGGTCTGCATTGAGGATTTAGCCCCGAAGAACATGGTAAGGAACCGCAAACTGGCAAAATCCATCTCGGACGCAAGCTGGGGTGAGTTTCGGCGGCAGTTGGAGTACAAGACGGCGTGGTATGGGAAACAGGTGGTCACAGTAGACCGTTTCTTCCCGTCCAGTCAGCTTTGCTCCGCTTGTGGAAATCAGTGGCAAGGAACAAAGGATTTGTCTGTGCGGGAGTGGACTTGCCCGGTTTGCTGCACTGTCCACGACCGAGACATCAATGCCGCAAAGAACATCCTGAATGAAGGGTTGCGCCTGTTGTCATAGCCTAAAACATGTGGTAGGGCGGGACACGTCCGAACCTAATTACGCTCGAGGAGACCATGTAAGACCTCGCATCGTGCAGGCGGCGGTCAGCGAACCGAGAATCCCCCGGCTTTAGCCGTGGAGAGTGTCAAGCATAGAAAAACATGTGTTTTTATTTGACACATATCACGATGAAGTGATATAATATAGATACTGAGGAACACCAAATAAAACATCGTTTTTATTTGACGGCGTTTGGTTCAGTATGTTATAATAATAACACTGGAACAGGGAAGCAAATCAAAAATAAATTTCTCACCTTTTATGCTAACTTGTTTCAGTGTTTCAAACTCCATAGGATTGACGGCAACTCCACTATACACGATTGAGCATAGCGGACGGGCGAACAATAGCATCGTGAACGCGGTGGATTCTATGGAGTTTTATATGGCAGGTTCGACTAGCGGTCTAGGTCGCCGCCCTCTCAAGGCGGAAACATGTGTCCGAATCACATACCTGTCACCAATATGGCCTCTTGGACAAGGGAAAGTCGTCTATCTCTCCGATAGAAAGCGGTGGTTCGCATACCACCAGAGGTCACCATTTATGGTTGCTTGGACAAGGGAAAGTCGCCCGCTTCTCAGGCGGGAGGCGGTGGCTCGTATGCCACCAGCAATCACCATTTACCCATTACACAAAGTGCACTGTGTAAAATCCTTACCATTCACGCAAGTGGGTCGGCTGTTCGGTGTTTTCCAACTGAGCAGTAGTGGTGGGTTGAGTGAGACTGGAAAACTCACAAGAGGCTTGGTTGTTTGTTTCCGGCCCAGCACAAAAAAAAGGAAGAAACTTGTAGCCCGGAAGTTTGGTGGGGAAGTTCCTCACGTTTTCACAGGGCATTTGAACACAAACGGTGCAGTCGCTCTGCGCTGGATACATGGATGCCTTTTGCCAGCGTCTAATAAACGCTGGCTTGGCATGGCCCCGTAGACGAATCGGATAAAGTCACAGCCCTTTCAAGGCTGAATTTGCGGGTTCAATCCCCGCCGGGGTCACCAGTTGGGCATAATTTTTCCTCTTAATTTTTCCCTTGGCTTTGGGGCGGGAATACTCGCCCCATTGTGTTGGTGTAGCGCACAGGAAGCGCACTCACTATCAACGTGAGTTGACTGGGTTCGAGTCCCGGCACCGACACCATTATGAAAATTTTATAAATTCGTTAAAAGGAGAGCAATAATTATGGTACTGAAAGAAGCATTTCACGCACAGAACGTACTTACCAAGTGGCTTACAGACGTTGAGCGTCGTATGGCTATGACCGACCTCTTTGTGAAAACCAAAGAGAAACATCTGAAATCCAAGGCATATTCAGAAGCAGAGGACGAAGAAATCGAAGTCCTGTGCGTCAAAGAGAGCTATCGTTTGCTCAAAGCTGATGGCTCTGCAGTTTCGGCGTCTGAGCTTCTTGGATTCGCGCTTCAGCTCGTGGATGAAAAATGCCGCCTTTCTGACGCAATTCGAGATGCTAAACGCACTATCCCGTTCGATTTGGACAACGCCATTAATATGGCAAACGTCAAACGTTCTCTTTCTGAGCATGTGGCCAACATCGCCTCAATCAAATCCTCTGCTACAAAGTCAGAGGGGATTGGCTATAAGATGGATAATGAGGGTAAACAAACGTCCTATCGTTATCCCATCGAATGTGTAAAAACCATTGACTTCGACCGCAACCACTTCCGCAAAATTCAGCGCACTCTTATCACGGAAGCAAATTCGACATCCAACTATGTGGACAAAGCGATGGTAACAACGGATGTAACCTACGAGTCGATTTTCGACTTCGATGGTTCTCTTTCTGATGCGGTAGAGACTTACTTTTCAACCGCTATGGGCGCTGAGAAGTAACTCCCGCCACAGGGCTAACCGCCCTGTTTAAAAGCAAATTGGAATATGAGTAAACCGGTTCAGACGCAGATGAACTATGAGGCTGCGTAAAAATTTTGCTCTTTGAGCGAAAATGTTATCTATTAAAAGTTTGACTGATAATCAAATTGTGATGATAGTTTCGTGTTGACTTTACTAACACTTCATATCAAGCAAAAGTCTCAATCATCGTTACATCACGACTTCGATTATTCATCATCGTGTTAGCTCATACTTCAATACAACCACCAGACATTTCGCCAGTTATTTTATAATGTATTGGAATTACATTTCTTAGAAGAATTTCTGGTTTTGAATAATATATTAGCGATGAACACGCAAGTGGAATTTGCGAAGTATGTTAGGATAAACAAATTGGCTGAAATTATTTCAATTTGCTTTTAAATAAGGCGGCTAGTAATGAGTTTAGCAAAGGGGCTCAAAGAATGAGTAAGTTAGATGGAAAATTCAATGTAGGACAAACATACACCTATAAAGATGTATACCGTTTCTTCCCAAAAGCATATTGCGACATATGTCTTATTCGTGGAGAATATTTTTACCATCAGAGAGTGAAAAACGATGGTTATGATGTTTATATAGGGGAGCACGAATTTTGCCCGGCTAGAATAAGATATAGGGGAAACGGGTCGTTTATCTCTACAAGTTCCGGGAATGAGTTTGTGTTCTATTTGACAGACTGTTGATAATATGATATAATATAGACAATGAAAACGACGCGGTGTGAAAGTAAGGGAAACGGCTGGGTTCATACCCCATGCCTTTCGAGTTCGAGTCTCGACACCGCAACCAACCGCCATTTGCTTGCGGTAGATTTGGCCAATCTCAAAATGGCTCTAGTTTCAGAGGTCTAGCCTATTATTATTAAAACCTCTGACAGGTTATACGAGGGTTTGGGTGGGGCGCAATATTGGGAGCGCAAAGGAGCCATAGCTTTTCCCCTGATGGCGTGTAGTATAACTTTGTGTGTTGATGTAGCTCAGACGGTAGAGCCACCCGGGTGCGACGATGGTTCGACTCCATCCATCAACATCAACCTCTGCAAAGAGGTAAACCCCTTTCTTTCTCTTTTCTTTGTCCCAAAAATCCGCCGACTAAGGATTCTTATGCGTTACCCTCTCGCATAAGTTATGCCAAATTGGGCATGAAGTCGGCAATTATTTTGTGAAATTTTTGTAAAATCTGTCGTTATGGTGTTGACAAAATGACGATTTTATGTTATAATATAAACATCAAAATTTAATATTTCTGTACTGTTACATGTCACTTAGGTATCTCCTTTATGTATCAGCTTTTCCATGATGATTGCGTACAATTTCATTACCAATGATATATTCTTCGCAGAACTTCTTTTGTTGTGAAATTCGACAAATTTCATTCTAAGCACTCCTAAGTGGCATGTAACAGTATAGAGTGGAAGGAGGAATCAGTAGAATGAGAAAACTTTCGTTTATCGAGAGTCTTGCTCTGGCGTTACGAAGCGCGGTTGAAGCAACTGGCATGAGCGATGTGCGCTATGACCGGATGAACATGGGGCGATAAGCCCCAAAATTTGGGAACTTAGCTCAGTTGGTTAGAGCGATAGTCTTATAAACTATGCCAGCGCGGGGTTCGAGTCCCTGAGTTCCCACCACCAGAATCTTTCTGGCATTGTTTGTTATTCTTTCTCCTAAAAACATAGCCACGATGTTCCCTCTTCCTCCTGAGAGGGTTTTGTAGTGGCACGATTCTTAAATTAGGTGGTGTAAAGCATGAGATACATATACAAGTTTAACCCTTTAAAAGAACCCGTTATCAAAGGCCCAATCGAAAAGGTATTGAGCCTCAAGAAACAAAACGAAACCACTGTTGTGTATTGTTTAATGCGTGATACGATGCCAAGAAGTCGCACTGTTACGTTTCGCCCGATTGAAACCGGAGCTTACATAAAAGATGAAAGCCTTGGCGGATATACATTTCTTGACACCATTATGTACTATGATGATTCGTATGTGCTTCACTGGTTCTACAAAATCGAATAATATGCTGTGCTTGCCAATGGTTGGCAACTAGACTTGAAATCTAGGATACGTCTGAAAGGACGGGGGTTCAATTCCTCAGCACAGCGCCAAGTTCCCCAAAACCAAGCGAACATAAAAATTCTTGTACAAACGAATGTCGTATTTCGTTCAATGCCTGTTTTCCATCCATTGTTCGCAAAAATCCCCAAGTTTTTGGTCTTGGGGTATAAATGAAATATCACATATAATAAACCGAATAATTTCTGTCGGGACTACACTAAACGGGCGTGTGTGAAATCGTATAAGCACATAGTCTTATGTGTGCTTGGGTTCGACTCCCAAGAAGAATGAATCTGCACCTTACGATGGTGAGCCTCCATCTTGTTGATGGGAAATCGGTAGGTTGCGCTAAACCTTGGGGTGGTAAAAAGCGTATTATATGTGTTATGTATCGGGGTATAGCGCAGTTGGTAGCGCGCCTGCTTTGGGAGCAGGATGTCGGGAGTTCAAGTCTCTCTACTCCGACCACCTGATTTCCGCTTGATTCGCTTGAATCTCTTTTTTAGAACGGCAAATCAGAATGTCCACTATCTACACAAAAAGAGTTATGGATACTAATTCCATGGCTCTTTTTGTGTATTTATACGCATTTGATTTGACACATGATATGTTTTCGTGGTATAATATATACAATGAAAGGGGATGTAGTGTCGATGGAAACAAAAACATTGTACTATGCGCACACAGACAAGAAAGCATATCAGAATCTTGTAAAAGAAATTATCACTCGTGGCAAAATTGCGTCTAAGGATGAAAGAGAGTATTATTATTACTTCTTTTATGAGACTGATTTCGGTGCGTTTAGACTATTGGTTGACAAAAGCAATCGTATAGCATATACTATAACAGCTTTTGTTAATACATGGAACAACATCTTCGCTTCGGGAGTGATTTAATGAATCCTAATTTCGCAATATCAGTATTGACGGTTAAAGGACAATTTGTAATAGGCAATTCTCGTGGTGAGAATGCTTTGATAGCACTAGCCAAATTTCTTCATCGTGCTGGAATAGACGTAGATGATTTCATCGAAATCCAAATAGCAGAACGATTTGAAGATGGCAGACTTTCAAGTCGAATGTTAAGTCTCAGTTATACAGGGAAGTCCAAAACGTTTCCGACGATAGAAGAAATATTCAATAAGTGAGGGACAATATGGTACACAATGGCAAAAACGTAGAACTTGTAATTACAAGTGGTAAACTTTACGCATATGACAAGTCTAAAAAATATTCTGTTTCTTTGCCGAAAGGTACACAGATTTATATGCGACAAAAGTTCGATTGGCTCAAGTATTTGAAAAAATACAATGAGCTTAGAATAAAACACGAAAGAGAATGGACAATTTCACAAATTGAGCTGATTTCTGTCGCATTGGCATGTGAAAAATATCCGTGGGGATTCAAGTTAAAAGAAAACGGATATAAAATCAAATACAACGAAAAGGATGAAGAATATCATATCAATATGATTGTGGAGGTAATGTGATGTACAATTTCAAAAATGTCTATGGGCATATAGAGGTATATTATAATGGGAAATTTGTTTTCTCAGCCGATACAATTGAGGAAGCGCAAAGGGAGTTGCAAGAATCTTGATTCTGACAAAAGATTTAGCGAACATCATCAAAATCATAATCAATGAATATGATATTGATACATCATATGACGAAGAACCATACTATGGAGGATTTTTATACGACATCAGTTCACGCAATTTTATTATTGCCGACAGAAAGATACGACATTGTAAAAGCCCAGAATTTAGTATAGATGAACTAATGGCACATCGTCTAGAGTTTATAGACCGCAAAGTAGTTACTATTAAAGGCAGAGGATGGGGAATAACCGATTATGTTGTCTTTTATCCAAGCCATAGGCAACCTCATGTGTATCAGGAAGATGGTAAGAAAAAGGGTTATTATGAGCAATGGGTTAAAAAAATAAACGAGGTGTTGATTTGAAGGTGTTGATTTGAGTGGATATAAGAATATTTTCCAGAGCAAACTTGCTGACATATTTGCTTCAACATGACATTAAAGAGCCGTTTTTAATTCTGTCAATAGTAACTCCTCTCGACAGAAAACCATTCTTTAAAAACCCACACGCAATTATAGTTACTGAATTCTTCTATGATGAAGAAAACGTCATGGGAATGTCAGAAGAACATGCAAAGCATTTTGCTGACGCTGTGAAATATAACAAAGATAAAGTAGAACATATATTTGTCCATTGTGATGCAGGAATTTCTCGTAGTGCGGGTGTTGCCGCCGCAACGATGAAATATCTAAACGGTGACGATTGGCCTATATGGAACAACTATATGTATGCTCCTAATACGCGCTGTTATAGGCTAATGATGAACGAGTATTTCGGTGCTTTTGACGTAGACGAAGCATATGACAAATACGTCAAAAACATGGAGATATACAAAGAAAAATTCAAGTATGATTTTGAGTAAGAAAGGTGAGCAAAATGGAAATTTGTACAAAACTTGAAAAAGGTGACTTCGCCCGGTTCGCTATTGATGGGAACTTTGCTAAAACCACATGGGGCATCGTAACCGACCACAAAAGCATCATCAATCTGATGGACGGTTCGGAGTATCCGTTGGAAGAAGTTGGAGTTGTCAAGATGTGCCCGTCTGACAAGATGGGGCTTGAGTTCTCTCCAATTGAATCTTTCCAATATGTGCCCATGGCTTCAAAGGATTGACAAATACTTTAAGGGCGTATGTAAAATCATACGCCCTTTTTCTTTTCGGGGTGTAATATGCTAAAAATAGGAGATTTCATAACGGGGACAAGAGAGGCAGATGAACGCTATTTTATCACCAATAAAAACATGACTTTAGCGATTGTGTCTTATGTATACGATTGTAGACTGGACGACGATGATATTGAATATGTGGATATAGTTGTCCTAAAACATAGGGACTCAACGTATGTTGGTAGAACGTATAAGGTTGTATCATGTCTTTTTGATAATGTAAGTAATTCACATAAACCAACGAAAAATGAACTTACGATTCAGAAATTACTTCTGAATTATAGGTGTGATGTTCCCGGCCAAAACGTTTATCATAAGCCGATAACGGAGATAATTCTAAGCGAAAACATGTATAAGTTCATAGTTTACAACCGTGATTTTCCACAAAAATATAAAAACTTTATATACAAAATTAGAAAACCGACGAGTCTTTAGATTCGTGGTAGTTCAAATACAGAATTAGGTGATGTAATGTATATTGGACAAATCGTTTCAATAGGTGGCAGTTCTTATATTATATGCGGTATATACAGTACCTCTATTAGAACTATATATGTAGGTCCAACCATTTATGATGGAACAAAGTGCTATGTAAGTCATAGAACAAAAACAGAATATGCCAATATTGATATAGATGAAATTGACGATGGAATAAAAGAGGCATACAAGCTTATTCGGGACGCACTTCGTTGGAGACGTGATTTACCACATGCCAACATATACAATTCGTGTGTTTGCGACGCTCGTAAACTGATGGTTTTTATAAACGAATGTATAAAAAGTGGAACATACCCAGACACAAAATACAAGTCGAAGTTCCTTCCTAAAGTATGCGTATGTTATAGAAATATCTCAAAGGGTATGTACAAAGTTAAACTTCCATGTGATAAATAACCAATCTATGTTTGACACCATATAATATAATATGGTATAATATATGTATAGCAAAAGACAACGCGGTGTTCATAACAAAAAAACATTGGAGGGTTACTAATGCGTAAAATCACAAACTACAATTCGTTCTGCCGTGATTATCTTGGCGTTTCTGAAAGCGAAGTGCCAAGTTTCATTGTGCGAAACAAAAACACCATTGATAGGCTTATTGCCAGATATGGAATCCCTCTCTCGGAGAGAATGAGCGCCGCAAAAACAAAAGTCGGTGTGCCTCTTATGTATGGCACAGACGATTATGAAATCATGTTGAAGTGTGACTTCGGAAAGTACGGAGGCACAGAAGATGCCAAGGTAGTTGAAAGCGTAGGGGATTTTGTTGTCTATACTTTCAGAGCAAACAATAAACCCAAAGCTGCGACACCGTCTGTTAGGACAACCTCTTTTAATGCTCCGTCACAGAGTATGTTGCCGGGTATCGAATTTAGAACATACGTTGAACCGTCGAAACCCAAAGCAAAAACTTCAGTTGTCGAGTTCGACCCATTCGACGCATGTCTTGAAATCTGAAAATTCATGGAGTAGACAGAGCCGTCAGGTTTTCTTGACGGCTCACAATCTCCAATAAATATAAAGGTGGGGAATTATGGACGTTGTATACTATGTACCCTATGAATATAGCGCAAGAATATATGGCCTAAATCAGTACAAGATATATCGCGCAAGAATCAACAAGCGTGTCAAAAGTTCTATGTTTGATATAGAATTTGTCCTATCCCTTATCTTCGACAGCGATGAAACAAATGTAGTGGCGAGCAATGATGAAGTTTTCACATCTTACAAAGAAGCTCAAGATTGGGCTAAAAATAAAAGGGAGTGCTTAAAATGAACGTAGTTATGAGTCCAAAATACGCCAAATTCAAACAGGGAGACAAAGTATACTTTGTACCAACTCCTGCCATGAAAACTATAAATCTCAAGAACTTTGAGGTTTATGCGGCGAATGTATATCAGGTTGCCGCAAAGGTTGACAATGGCGCTGTCATTGGCTTGGCATATATGCTGGAAGTAAACAGAGGATATGACACGCAGTACCTTGTAACGACTGGCGAACATATTTTCAAGAATGAATATGACGCTGGACTGTACGCTATTGGCTGTTCCAATATTGCCAAACGGGACATAACTGTAAAAATGTAGAGGGGTGTTTGTTATGATGGGGGTTTGGTTTGCTGTTGCTTTCGTTGTTTTTATTGTAGTGATTTCTCTGATTTCACGCACTCCAAGTGTAAAAGAAGAAAAACCAAAACGTGGTGAATGGATTCCAAAACTTGCTCAAGATGCCGCAACGATAGCAAAAACATTTGATGAATCAATGAAACCAACTGCTGTTAAAGTCAAAGCAAAACAAAGCGCAA
>ULQQ01007260.1_pt1 | contig 13505 bp, 10 predicted proteins | sample 1954621 | NCBI WGS metagenome assembly ULQQ01 (sample SAMEA4835659, study PRJEB28245) | human gut metagenome | biome: gut microbiome; material: fecal sample | place: Denmark | collected 2008
CGGTCGTAAATTGTAGGCAAGATATGGAACATAAAAAAGTATCTGATAAGGGGGTATTAGATCATGTCTGCTTATCAGATACTTTGTTTATGCTTCTGGCTGTGTTCGTGTCATCAGTTGATTAGTTTGATATTTATGATCAATTTTCGAAAAATGTGACAGTAAAACCATCAGTTCCTATAGTTACGTCAGAAATAGTATCATTATCCCAGAGAGCATCCGTAATGACCGACTTTAAGGCTTCGTCCAGAATAAGATTAAATTCTTCTTCGATAAGTGAGAATGGAACCAATTTCTGGACTTCTGCACATTCCAGAATAAAATTAAGTATTTTTTCTTCCATGATAAATCCTCCTCGTAAAATTCCATACAGCATATATTACAATAGACAAAGCAATCTGTCCACCTTAGATTTTATTTTTGATAATTCATTATGGTACGATACAGGTGGCGGTATATGACAACCGATTAGAAATTACTTCTCCAGGAAAGCTGCCAATGGGACAAATATTCATATCGGATGTACCTTGATGGTGGAAATATATAGCTAATTATTCAGAACTTTCATAGACAAAACGGATTCTATCGTATATACTTTGAGTAGAAACGAAAAAAGAAAAGTAACTGTTCATGATAGTTTGGAGTATCTGCGTAATGAACAGCTACGGGAAAAAGAGGAATAGTTATGTTATTGGTAAAGAATGCAGAGGTTTACGCACCGGAATATCTCGGAAAAAAAGATCTTTTGATTTGCGGAGGAAAGATTGAATGTATACAGGATTCCATCGGAGAACTGCCTGTGGAATGTGAGATACTGGATGCAGAAGGAAAAATTCTTACACCCGGATTTTTAGATCAGCATGTACATATCACCGGGGGCGGCGGAGAGGGAAGTTTTCATACGCGGACACCGGAATTACAGATGTCGGAGCTGGTAGAGAACGGTATCACAACAGTGGTGGGACTTCTGGGTACAGATGGTATTACCAGGAGTGTGGACAATCTTTACGCAAAGACCCGGGTACTTTGTGAAGAGGGCGTGAGTGCTTATATGCTTACAGGTGCTTACGGATATCCCAGCCCGACGCTCACAGGCGAGATAGATCGAGATATTGTATTTGTGAAGGAGATTCTGGGTGTGAAGCTGGCAATTTCTGATCACAGGGCACCTAATGTGACGGAGGATCAGCTGATTCAGATTGCAAGCAAAGCCCGTGTGGCGGGAATGCTCAGTGGAAAACCGGGTATTGTGGTGCTTCACATGGGAGATGACAAGGCTGGTCTGGCTCCGGTATTCCGGGCACTGGAGGAGAGCTCCGTTCCCGTACGGATTTTCCGACCCACTCACGTGAACCGGAATGAAAAGCTGTTGGAGGATGGATATGAATTTTTAAGTCAGGGAGGCTATATTGATCTGACTTGTGGTATGCACACTTCACCGGGAGAATGTGTTCTGGAGGCGAAAAAGCGGGGATTGCCCACAGAGCATATTACCATGAGCTCTGACGGACATGGAAGCTGGTCTAATTATGCTGAGGATGGCAGCCTTTTAGAGATAGGTGTGTCTGGTGTGGATGCGCTTTATAAAGAGTTGAAATATATGGTGCAGGCCCTTGGAATGAATCTGGAGGAAGCATTGCCTTATATGACCTGTCAGGTGGCGGAGAGCCTGGATTTACAGGGAATCAAGGGAATTGTGGCAGAAGGGGCCGATGCAGATATGTTGTTGTTTGATCAGAACCTGACGCTGGATACCTATGTGGCAAGGGGAGAGATCTTTATGAAGCATGGAGAGGTACTCCGAAAAGGAACTTACGAGAAATAAAAGATAAAAAGAGGTAACTGGTCAGAAATCGAACTGCTATGAAAAGAGAATAAAAACGAAACCGGATATATGGTTTCCTGCGGGAAAACTGTATATCCGGTTTTTTGTCTGGAAATCAGGATGGCAAGGTATCAATAAAGATCTGACGTTCTGCTGGCGATACACTGTCGATGACGAGACAGGAAGCCAGAATATTGAGCATGGCCATGGGCACGGTCATGGAGTTGTAAAACAGCTTCGTAGAAGTGGGGCAAAGCAGCAAAAGTGTGCTGTGTGCTGCCGCCGGAGAAGTATCACTGTCGGTGATGGTCAGAATCGGTACACCTGATTTAGCAGCTTTTTTAGCAATATTTCCAATCGGAAAATAATAGCGGGGGAAAGAGAAAAAGATTACCAGGTCACCATCCGTCAGCTGTTGGATAATCTTCTGGGTGACTTCCAGATCCGATAAATCAATCAACGCAGAATTCAAGTACAGAATTTCCAAACGGCTCTGTAAAAATTTGCCGGGAACCAGAGAAATATCATGGGCAAAGATGTAGATACGGGTGCTTTTCCGGATTTCATCAGAAGCCTTTATGACAGATTCCAGATTGATGTTGGTAATAAAATCAGAGAAAACTGCGGCCTCTGTATTGCAGATTTCATGAAGCATTTGTTCCCGCTCGGTGTCTTCGCCTGAGGTACGCTCTGGCAGAAAAAAGGAAGAAGAGGAGGCCTGCTTAATCATTTTTTGGGTATAGTCCCGAAACTGCTCCTTTAAGTCCAGAAAGTTGGAGTACCCCAGTTTTTGACAAAAACGAAGCAAAGTCAGCTCGGAGGTACCGGTCTGATGGCTTAGCTGTGCCAGTGTAATGTAGCTGATTTCCTCCGGATTAGCAATTAGATAATCTGCGATTGTTTTCTGCTTTTTTGTCAGGGCAGGATAAAGTTTTTGAAGATGCTCTAAAATATCCATAGATATTACACGATGTCCTTTCTTTGCATGGCGCATGCAATGTTTTATATTTTTTTCATAAAAATATAAGTAAAAACTTTACAAATTTATTATAGCATGTATAATGGAAAATATAAAGTAAAGTATATACTTAACAAAAAATCGAAAGAAAATCATAGTATATAGATTTTCTTTCGAAAGCAAAGGAGGAAAAAGGCTATGAAGAAACTTTTTGAGAAACACTTCGAACGGACATGGTTGATTATTTTTCTGATTATGTTTGTATTAATTATGATTCCGTTCCCGTTTTTCTACAGCGAGACGTATATTCCCGCATTTGGTGGTGTTCCACTCTATATATTCGGATGGATTGTTCACACTGCCATTACATTTGTGCTGATTATTGTTTATTATCGCATGTGTATGAAGAGAAAAGAATATCACACTTATGATGAGGAGGACAAATAAATGAATGGAGCAGCAGTAATTCAGCCAGCACCGATTCCTTTCTATACAGTTCTGGTACTTTATCTTGGAATTATGGCATTTATTGGTTGGTACGCAGGACGTAAGACGAATAATATTGGCGATTTCTTTGTATTGAGTGGAAAGGCTGGCGTGGTAGTAAGTGGTATTGCATATTTCTCAACCCAGTTTTCCATGGGAACATTTCTTGGTACACCGGGAACCATTTACGGTGTAGGCTATGCAGGAATGGCTATTTCTGTACCTGGAGCTGTGTTCTGTATGATTCTTCCGGCTCTTCTGATTGGTCGCAAGCTGATTACCCTTGGTCATAAATATGGTTTTCTGACCATGGCTGATTACTTGACAGATCGTTATCACTCCAAGAATATGAGCGGTGTTTTGGGCGTGATGATGCTCTTCTTCCTGGTTCCGATGATGGGTGCACAGATTATCGGAGCAGGCGTTATTGTACATGTATTTACCGGACTGCCTGAATGGGTAGGCGTTGTGGGAATGGGTATCATTGTCATTCTCTACTGTATGACTGGTGGTATGAAAGGTGCCATGATGACAGACGTTATCCAGGGGTCTCTGATGATTGCTACTGCAGTGGTTACTTTTATTGTATCCATAGTAATGGGTGGAGGTTTCTCCAATATTAACCATACACTTCAGAGCATGAATGAGGCTTATTTGACTTTCCCGGGTGCCAATGGTTATATGCCTTGGACTTATTATATATCCAACATTGTACTGTGGTCCTTCTTTACCATGGGACAGCCACATCTGTTTACCAAATTCTTTGCCATGAAGGATCATAAGACTATGTTTAAAGCAATTCTTCTTGGTACTGCAGGTATGTTTTTCTCTGCGACTCTGATTGAGTGGGCCGGTGTAAATGGTATCGCTTCTATTCAGAATATCGAGAAGGCAGATCAGATTATTCCAATGATTCTGCAGAGGGGAATGAATCCATTCCTGGCTTCTATTTTCATCGCAGGTATCGTGGCAGCAGGTATGTCCACTATCGATGGTATTCTGGTCACCACCACCGGTGCTGTTACCCGTGATATTTATCAGAAGATTATCAATAAGAATGCTACAGATGAGGCTGTTATGAGCCTGTCTAAGGTAGTGACTGTAATTATCGGTATCGTTGTAATTTGCTTTGGTGTATTCCAGCCAGGCAGTATTTTTGAGATTAACCTGTTTGCATTCTCAGGAATGGCAATTTTTGTAGTGCCGATTCTGTTTGGAATTTACTGGAAGAAAGCAACAGCGAAGGGAGCAATCGCATCGGTTATAGTAGGTATTATTTCACTGTTGCTCTTTACACTGAATCCGTCTGTCAAGGCGTTGGCTATGGGATTCCATGCACTGTTCCCAACTACGATCATTGCTTCTATTGTAATGATTGTAGTAAGTAAATTTACAGAAACTCCGCCGCAGGAGACTATTGATCGTCATTTTACAGTATAAAAGTTAGGAGGCGTATTTAAAATGTATCTTGCAAAAATGACTACAGCACAAGCAAAAGAGGCTTTTGAGAAGGATCCGATTATTGTGATTCCGGTGGGAAGCACCGAGCAGCACGGAACACAGGGTGCGTTGGGAACGGACTTTATGGTACCGTCCTATCTGGCGGATCATGTGGAGGATGTAGATAACGTAATCGTAGCACCTACTGTTCCATACGGTGTATGTCCTTATCACTTAAGCTTTGAGGGAAGTATTAATATTGGTTATGAGGGACTGTATATGGTTCTGCATGGCATTATGGACTCTTTGATGCAGCATGGCGCAAAACGTTTTGTAGTTCTGAATGGCCATGGCGGCAATACTCCATCCATTGATCGGGCGGCTCTGGAGGTATATCACAAAGGGGGCGTATGTGCAAGTGTAGACTGGTGGAGTCTGGTGGCTCAACTTGACAAGAAATTTGATGGCGGCCATGGTGATGTTCTGGAGACCTCAGCTATGATGGCAATTGCTCCGGAATCAGTACATCTGGAACTTAGCAAGCCTATCAATGCACAGGATCCTTCTGAGAATATGAAAGCGGCTTATATCCAGGCAGTTAATTTCAAGGGTGGTATCGTACGTCTTGTGAGAGATACCAAAGAAATTGCTCCAAGCGGCTGGTTTGGACCTTTTGATCCGAAAGATTCTTCCGCAGAACTTGGACAGGAGGCCCTTGATTTGGCAGTATCCTATATCCGTGATTTTCTGGAAGAAATGAAGCAGATAGAACTGTCTTCCTGATATATATCTGAAGGGATGGGGGTGTCGTAAAATCATCAAATTAGATGATTGAGCGATGCCCTCGCTTTATATGTGTAAAAAACCGGAAAGAATCTTTTGAACTGTTAGATCTTTCTGGTTTTTTACGTACTTTAAGCAGTTAGTCTATGAAAAATAGGTTAGCTGCTTTTTTTTGTCTCAAAAACAATTATCTTTGAATCAGTTATAATAATTTTATGAAATTCATCATATTACCGCTGGATAGTTCTATGCCAAATTGCACATTATAACATACAGAACAGGAGGAATGCTTATGACATTGGAACAGGTTGTACTGACAATGATTAATGACAAAATGCTTGATAATGGACAGATTTCCGAAAAACTGCACAGCAGTATCCAGAAAGACATTATAACCTTGAGTACATTCAATACAGCAGTCGCGAAGAATGGAGAACAGATGGACAGTTCAGATGAATATTGCCAGCGAATCAGTTGATTGGAAAGGAATAAGATGGATATTTATGCAACACGTGAGGAACTGAAATCCCGGCAGAAAAATATATTTGATCTGAAACTGAATGTGGCGTATTATGCCCGAGTCAGTACGGATAAGGAGGAACAGAAAACCTCTATTGAGCATCAGTGGACTTTTTTTGAACAACTGATTTCAGACGTAAAGAATTGGACGCTTGTGGATGGTTATATAGACGAAGGAATCTCCGGTATTACCGTAACCCACAGAGAGGAATTCCAGAGAATGCTCCAGGATGCAAAAGCCGGGAAAATTGATCTTATCATAACTAAAGAGATTACCCGTTTTGCCCGAAACGTATTAGACAGTATACGATATACAAGAGAGCTTCTGGACTGTGGAACTGCTGTCTGGTTTAGGAATGACAATATCAATACATTAGATGAGGATTCGGAACTCAGGCTGTCAATTATGTCCGGTATTGCACAGGAAGAAAGCAGAAAACTTTCAAGTCGTGTGCGTTTCGGTCATGCAAGATCCATACAGAACGGTGTGGTTCTTGGTAATTCACATATATATGGATGGGACAAGCGAAACGGAAAATTGTTTTTGAATCCCGAAGAGGCAAAAATGGTACAGCTTATTTTTGAAAAATATGCTCTGGGAAACTGGTCTACCCATTCACTGGAACAATTTTTATGGGAATGTGGATACAGAAATTATAAAGGGGGAAGGATTGACAGCCATGTGATTGCCAATATTATCCGAAATCCTAAATATAAGGGTTACTATGTTGGTGGAAAAGTAAAAATAGTTGATCTCTTTACTAAGAAACAGAAATTCCTGCCTGAAGATGAATGGGTGATGTATAAAGACGATGGTACCCATGTCCCTGCAATTGTGGATGAAAAACTGTGGGAAGATGCAAACAGGATTCTGGAAGAAAGAAGTAAAAATATCAAGTTGAAAAAAACTTCCTATAAGCAGGACAACCTTTTTACCGGACTTATACATTGTGCGGAAGATGGAGCTGCATACTGGCTGAAAGTCAGAAATGTCCGCGGAAAAGCTGCAAAGACCTGGGTATGCAGTCATCGCATAAAACAGGGCGCAGTTTCCTGCAGATCAAAACCGGTAAAAGAAGAAATCCTGCTGGAGATGATATCGGATGTTTATAACAATCTGGCTCAAAGCAATAAAAGTATATTGCATAAGTATCTGGAACTTTATGAGAAAGAGATTAACAAAACAGAAGGAACTGAAGAAAAAATTGACAACATACAGCATGAAATAACCGTACTGGAACAGAAGAGAGATAAGCTGCTAGATTACAATATGGGCGGCTACATTTCTGATGCAGAATTTTTAAGCAGAAACAAGGTTTTTACACAGCAGATAGCAGAGACAAAAGCGAATCTGGAACAATTGAAAAGCATGAAACCTCTTTCAAAAACAGAATTGACAGATCAGATGGACAGGATATTAGACTATGCAAAGGAATATTCCTGCGTAAAACCCAAAGATATCACCAGAGCCATGATTGAAAACACAATCAATAATATAGAAATAACTCCGGTTAATGAAAAGAAAGCAGAAGTGATGATCGTATTTAAAAGTGGAAGTCTGCACAGCTCTGAATCTGTTATTCCGGCACTGGGACAGGAAAAAACTTATACTACGGAGACAGGGTATGAATATGTTGTACATTCAGGAATTTCTATGTAGATATTGCACTCACATATGGAATTCTTTTGCGAAGGTTACGAAAAGTAAGAAGTAGTGAATATTTCAGTTTGAAATAATATATAAAACAGGTGTAAGACATGGCAAATACGAAAAAAAGATGGACAGCCGATGAAATCGAAATATTAAGAAAGTACTATCCCGCAGAAGGAGATCAGGTCTGTGAAAGATTATCCGGAAGAACTGCAAAAAGCTGCAGGATCCAGGCATCAAAAATGGAAATATCCAAAAACATTTCCTCTTCAGCAACTGTACAGAATGATGTTAAATATGTCAGATTATGGACAGAGGCAGAGGATAAAATACTCAGAGAGTATTATGCTGCGGAGGGCAGTAAGGTACGTTATCGCTTAAATCAGAGATCAGCAGAATCTTGCAGAGGAAGAGCTGCTGCATTAGGACTTACTTATTCCGGGGCAAACAGAAAATGGAGCAGCAGCGAAGATGAAATTCTGAGAAATTATTATCCGACAGAAGGTGCTGAAGTTCAGAAAAGACTGGAGGGAAGATCCAAAGAGGCATGTAATAAAAGAGCTGCCAAATTAGGTCTTTGCATACAGGGAAGAAAAGAATGGACTGCAGAAGAAGATGAAATTATAAGAACATATTACAAAGCGGAAGGCAGGAAGGCAGCAGAACGATTGGAAGGGAGAACTCTGACTGCCTGTCAGTCCAGAGCTAAGTACTTAAATGTCAGATCAGACAATAACAGACTTCCATGGACACAGGAAGAGGATGCGATCATTTCCCGATATTATGAAGAAAAAGGTGCCGGATATGTGCATACTCTTATTCCTGAAAGATCTCTTCAGGCATGCAAATACAGAGCGATGATTCTGGGATTAAGCAGGAAAACCAATGATCCATGGACAAAAGCCGAAGAGAAGATACTGAAGAAATACTACCCGGTTGAGGGCAGCAATGTTTATAAACGTCTGAATAACCGTACCAGAAATGCCTGCATCAGCAAGGCGGCCCAATTACATCTGCAATATGGACTTCCTATGTATAAAGGACCTGTATTGGATGAATGGATCATACTGGCAGTGAAACAGGGAATCACAAAAGTAAGACAATCTATGACATACAGTGAGATAACCTTTAAACCCGGAAAACTCCCTGAACTGCATCTGAGACTGGAATGTGATGAAACCGGAAAATTCAGGGTTTATGAGAAGTCTGTTCTTTTGGATGAAAAAGAATATGACAGGCAACGGGTTGAGAATCTCGCGGATACAATGGGGCTTCAGATAGAAGGAAACAAAATTACTTTAAACAGCAGCGAAAAAGAGATAGAAGATGATATTTTCAGACTGATAGCAGGATGTTACCTGATTTATTACCTGCATTATTTTATGGAATTGCCATAATTGCTCTATTCTGTCTTATCTTGCTGTGAAATGATAAAAATTTGTCAACAGGATACTGCTTGATTTATGAGATACTTTCTCAACAGATGCAGAATAATTCTCTTGCATTTTCACATAGGTTAGAATATACTAACCAACAGAGTTAACCAAAGCAAACTATTGCGTGATTTGATCATTTAAACTTCCACTGAAGAACTGAGATGAATCGGAGGATTTTATCCGCTTCATCTGAAATGAGATGATACACAGATAGCTTCAAGTCAGGGACGAAATATCTTTTGCCCCTGATATCATATTACAGGAGGATAAAGAAACAGATGAAGAAAAGAATGGCAATTCTGATGTCTATGGCAATTGCGGCAAACATGATTGCTTCTGTACCGGTATGTGCAGCAGACATATTTACAGATTCAATGACTACGGATTCAGCGATCACACAGGAGGCAGATGATGATTCCTTTAGTGATGGATCGGGAACACCGGATTTTGCGGATGAGCAGGAGAATGTACAGGTGGCTCAGGATGAGGGTACACAAAGTGTGAAAGAACCGCCGGAGGTGATAGCAGAATATGAAAGTGGTTCTTTTGCGAATGTTTGTAAACTAAAAACTTCTCTTAACTCAAGGTATGTTGAGCAAATTACAGGAATATCTATTAATGGAACAGAGTGGAATGAAGTAACTTATTCGTGGAATCTTACAGGAACAACATATATTAAAAAAGACTCAGACGGTTATGTTGGACTATCTCCAGATAGACTTGAAGTGGGTAATGAGATTGTAATCACCAGTACCGGATACAAGGATCTTACTTTAAAGGTAACAGGAACCGGAAAACACTGGAACGTTGAAAAAGTAACTTCACAGTCTGAACCTGAACAGACCAAAGATGCGCCAACATTTGCGGGAGATCAAGTGGAAATTTCAGGTACAGACTACAAGATCATTAAACCAGCTGATGAAAATAATGTTTCTGATTATATCAGTAAAATCAAAGAAATATCTGTAGATGGGACAGTATGGGATAAAACAGATTATGCAATAGCATTATATGGCAGAAAAGCATATTGTCCAGACAGCAGTAATAATCGTGTTGTATTTGATTCAACTGTACTTCATACTGGAAATGTCATTACAATAAAAAGTGATGGATATAAAGAACTTTATCTTAAGGTAACTGCAGAAGGAAATGACTTCAAAGTTGTTACAGCTGATTCCGGTGAAACTAATATTAACGGTGCATCTAACGGAGTGAACACTCTTCATGTCAGATTAAAAGGATACTTCGAAAGCGCTGTTACAGGGCAGCAGAAATACGATGCAGTTTCAGGGGCATCCACTTCTGTTTCATCCAACAAAAACAGTAATGTAGTTGTGGAAGCAGCTGATCTTCCGGATGGGCAGGAACCTGTTGAAGCTGACTGGAAGGAGTTAAAAGAAACAGGTGTAAAAATTGACAAAAAAAATACAAAGGTAAACATTGACAGTAAAAGTGGAATGGCAGGGATGTATTCCACATATGACAGTTCTCTGTCTCTCAGCGGAACTCCTGCTGAAATCGGTACATATCCTGTCAGTGTTACAGTAACTGATGAATCAGGGCGTACAGTAACAAGTAATGAGCTTACTTTCAAGGTTTACAGTACTAAGGAAAAACTGGCAGATCATCTGAAGCTTGACAATGCAACTCAGACTGCAGATAGAAAATATATGTATGATATGGATCCATGGGTAATTCCTGATTTCAATGATACAGATGATATTGTAACAGTCCCGGCAGAGATTAAAGCCTGGTATGGCTCTCATACCAGCGGTACATACGGAGAACTGGGATATGCTGTTTCAGAGGGAGAAGCTACAACTCAGATATTGATCATACCGGATGGATGTAACCTTACAATGGTCAATATGAAGGTTCTCAGCAGTGTGAAGATAAAAGTAGAAAATGGCGGAACATTGAATCTGAGAGATTCTTCCATATATGGACAGATTGAAGTAGAAAATGGCGGAACAATATCTGTCAACCATGATGATTATAGCGGAAAATTCCTGACAGGTACTTCAATCAATGGACAGCTGATTCTGAATGATGGAGCGACCATAAAGAATTCCATGATCTACTCCAACACTAATTTCCTTCCCAATGGAACACAGGCACGTCACAATACATCACCCGTTGTTGTGACAAACGGAAATGTAAAGGTGGAAGGAAAAGTATATATCAAAGGTGATGAAGCTGCCACAGGAACAGATTCTGCCACAGGAAAAAGCTACAGCGGACAGCCGGCCTTGAAAGTCAGCAGCGGAACACTTACTATTGGCGAGGGCAGCCAGCTTGCAGCATACGGCGGAGGAAACATAGCAACTACTTCAGTTGGCGGTGCATCGGTGATTCTTGACAACGGAACGATTTCCGGAGCAGGAACGTTGATTGCTGTTGCAGGACGAGGAGATGGTGATAATGGTGGCAATGCAGTTGAGGGCACCGGAAATGTAGAAACAGCAAAAGCATATCTGGAGGGAGGTTCTGCTTATTCATTTATGAACAAAAATGCGGAGCCAGGTAAAGCGTATACTGAATCTGTCACTATATCTCCTTCTACAAAAGGAACAGCAGTAAATGGTAAAAAAATAACTTCCAACAGTGAATCTGCTCCGGATACATATTGGAGTGACATTACAAAAACACCAGATGATAAAAATCAGAACTGTACTATATCAGATACCACAATCATACAGACCGTAAATCCATCACCGTCGGTAAATCCGTCACCGTCGGTAAATCCGTCACCATCAGTGAATCCAACAGTAACGCCGGTACCAACTGTCGCTCCGATACCGGATACTTACCCGGAGGGAACTGAGAAAGATAAAAATGGAAATCTTGTTACACCGGAAGGAATCGTGATCAGCTCAGACGGAACTGTAACACTTCCGGATGGCACGAAGCTGACACCTGATGCAGATGGTAAAAAGCCAACTGTAAATAAGGATGAAACTGTAACCGATACCAAAGGAAATACCTACAGTACAGACGGAAGTATCACAGATTCAGACGGAAATTATACCAGACCTGCAAAAGCAGTTATAAAGAATGTATCTATTTCCAAAAACTCTGTAAAAATGGTACTGAATGAAGAGTGTAAGGGTGCTCTGAAATATGATTATGTGATCGGCACCTCTGAGGATATGCTCAAAACAGGACAGTATACAAAGGTTCTGAAAAATCAGGAAGAACTGAAGTCTGCGTTTGCATATATGGATAAGGGAACCTGGTATGTAGCGTGCCACGCATGGTTTAAAGGGGAAGATGGCAAAAAAGTATTTGGACAGTGGTCTGAAATCCATAAAGTAGATGTAAGTACCATTACGCCACAGACACCTGTGATCAGTAAAGTAACTGTGAAAGGTTCCACAGTGACAGTAAAATATACAAAGAGCAAAAACTCTCAGGGATATGATGTGGTTCTCAGTGACACCCTTACCAAAACTAACGGACAGAAACGCCCTGCTGTTTCAGGAGAGAATTATTACGTAAAGAAGATAAAAGGAAATACAGTAACTGTTATATTTAAGAATGTTAAATCAGGCACTTATTATATTGGTTTACATGCATGGAACCGTACTTCTGAGGATAATTCAAAAACATTCAGCGAATGGTCAAATGTCAGAAAAGTTAAAATGAAATAAAAAATTGTGAATAATGGTTGAGTAAATCAGAGGGGATACCGGCAATGCACATTATACATTGCAGTATCCCCTCTGATTTGTCAGGAATGTTGCAGAGATTTCTCTTTTAAGAAAAAAGATACCAGTTTTACTAACAGTTTATGTGGAAAACCGGAAAGAACCCTACGGAATAAAAAGTGTGTATTGGAACCGTTACTGTTCAGGGGTTAGCTGGACAGTAACTTTCCATGTTTATAGATTCGATTTTATCATAGGCGGTATGAAAGATGGTATGTTGGAAATGGCGAATGGGCATTTTTTCCGCGGGATTAGAAAAATAAACAGCAGGTCCTCACCCACTGCTTATTGCTTTTCGCAACCTCCGCAGGGGAGTTACTTGATTCGGTTAAAATATATGTAAATTTTCCACCAAAATATTATTGACGTAAGAACAACCACATGGTATTTTATTTTTTGGAAAAAATGAACAATATTTTAAAGGCAAACCTGTTGAAAGGCAGGGACGCAAAGCCAGAAGGGACTAAAGTCAGAAAGTTTGACCATGTCAGCCGGTTGCCACTGTTTCCATATCATCATAATATATGGAAAAGATATTTGAACAGAAGAGATTCCGATACCTTTTATACTATATAGATGTGTGATTTTAAAGAAATATAGTAGGGACACTGGCAGAGATTTTGGCAGGTGTCCTTTTTGTATGCAAAAATGGGTAACAAAACTAGTGTACCAACAAGTTGATTTCTAGAACAATCTTGCG
>ULQQ01025437.1_pt1 | contig 13339 bp, 8 predicted proteins | sample 1954621 | NCBI WGS metagenome assembly ULQQ01 (sample SAMEA4835659, study PRJEB28245) | human gut metagenome | biome: gut microbiome; material: fecal sample | place: Denmark | collected 2008
CCATTTTTGATAATCCTCCTTAAAATCAATAGAAATCAATTGTTTCTTTTTCTAATCGGCTAATTCTGATTATATTAGATTATACCGATATTTTCAAGCTTTATTTAGCTTATTTTGCCTTTGCTGCAAGTACTTTTTACACAGGAAAAAGTTCACTACTTTTATTTTGCCTTTGCAGCAAGCACTTTTTCCTGTACGTTCTTCGGTACCTGCTCATATTTCTCAAAGAACATGGAATAGTTGCCACGTCCCTGAGTCTTGGAACGCAGGTCTGTGGAATAACCGAACATCTCAGCAAGCGGTACATATGCTCTTACCAGCTTGCCTCCGCCGATGTCATCCATACCTTCGATACGTCCGCGGCGGGAGTTGATATCACCGATAACATCACCCATATAGTCTTCAGGCATGGTAACTTCAACCTTCATGATAGGCTCAAGCAGTACCGGGTTAGCCTTGGACATAGCATCCTTGAATGCCAGGGATCCGGCAATGTGGAATGCCATTTCGGAAGAGTCAACTTCATGGTAGGAACCATCGTATACGGTAGCGTGAACACCCAGTACAGGGAATCCGCCGAGGATACCGGCCTTGGATGCTTCCTCAATACCTTCACCAACTGCCGGGATATATTCCTTAGGAATAGAACCGCCGACAACTGCGGTATCGAACTTGAATGTCTCTTCGCCGTTAGGATCCATGGGCTCGAACTTAACCTTACAATGTCCGTACTGTCCACGTCCACCGGACTGTTTTGCGTATTTGCTGTCAACATCAACAGGCTTGGTAAAGGTTTCTTTGTATGCAACCTGAGGTGCACCAACGTTTGCTTCCACCTTGAACTCACGCAGAAGTCTGTCTACGATAATTTCCAGATGGAGCTCGCCCATACCAGCGATAATTGTCTGTCCTGTTTCCTGATCCGTATGGGCACGGAAGGTCGGGTCTTCTTCTGCCAGTTTGGAAAGAGCTTCACCCAGTTTACCCTGGCCTGCTTTGGTCTTGGGCTCAATAGCAAGCTCAATAACCGGTTCAGGGAATTCCATGGATTCCAGAATTACCGGATGCTGATCGTCACAGATGGTATCACCGGTTGTGGTGAACTTAAAGCCAACTGCTGCAGCGATATCGCCGGCAAATACCTTATCCAGCTCCTGTCTCTTGTTAGCATGCATCTGCAGGATACGTCCAACACGTTCCTTCTTATCCTTTGTTGCATTCAGCACATAAGAACCGGAGTTCATAGTTCCAGAATACACACGGAAGAATGCAAGCTTACCAACAAACGGGTCAGCCATAATCTTGAATGCCAGAGCGGAAAAAGGTTCCTCGTCAGAAGAATGTCTTTCCACTTCGTTTCCATCCAGATCAGTTCCCTTTATAGAAGGGATGTCCGTAGGAGAAGGCATATACTCAAGCACTGCATCCAGAAGCTTCTGTACACCCTTGTTCCTGTATGCGGAACCGCAGCAAACCGGGATAGCTGCACATTCACATGTAGCTTTTCTCAGAACTGCCTTAAGTTCTTCAACAGAAGGTTCTTCCCCTTCCAGATACATCATCATTAAATCATCATCTAATTCACAGATTTTCTCGATCAGCTCTGAACGATACAGCTCTGCATCATCCTGCATATCCCCAAGATCTTCTGTTACTGTAATATCTTCGCCCTTATCGTCGTTAAAGATATAGGCTTTCATTTCAAACAGGTCGATGATTCCCTTGAATTCATCTTCCTTGCCGATAGGCAGCTGCAGGATGATGGCATTCTTGCCAAGCCTTGTCCTGATCTGGTCTACGGCACCGTAAAAGTTTGCGCCAAGGATGTCCATCTTATTGATGAAGGCCATTCTCGGTACATTGTAGGTGTCTGCCTGACGCCATACGTTTTCTGACTGAGGCTCAACGCCGCCCTTCGCACAGAATACGCCGACAGCGCCATCCAGTACACGAAGAGAACGCTCAACTTCCACTGTGAAGTCAACGTGGCCGGGAGTATCGATAATATTGATACGGTACTCAGGCTCATTGGGATCAACCTTGCATTCATGATGCTTGGTCCAGTGGCATGTGGTAGCGGCTGATGTGATGGTGATACCTCTTTCCTGTTCCTGCTCCATCCAGTCCATGGTCGCAGTACCTTCATGAGTATCCCCGATCTTATAGTTAACACCGGTGTAGTACAGAATACGCTCTGTCAGAGTAGTCTTACCTGCATCGATGTGAGCCATAATACCAATGTTTCTGGTTCTCTCTAATGGATATTCTCTTCCAGCCAAAGGTTTTTCCTCCTTAATTTTGTATCCCGGGCCTAAGCCGCAAGGACGCGCCCACCCAGATTAAAATCTGTAGTGAGAGAACGCCTTGTTTGCTTCTGCCATTTTGTGCATGTCTTCTTTTCTTTTAACTGCGGATCCGGTGTTATTGGATGCGTCAAGAATTTCGTTTGCCAGTCTTTCTTCCATGGTCTTCTCGCCTCTCTTGCGTGAGAAGGTTACAAGCCATCTTAAGCCCAGCGCCTGGCGTCTGTCAGGTCTTACTTCGATAGGCACCTGATAGGTAGCACCACCGATACGCCTAGCCTTTACTTCGAGAACAGGCATGATATTGTTCATCGCTTCCTCGAATACTTCAAGAGCCGGCTTTCCAGCCTTTGCTTCAACTCTGTTGAACGCACCATATACAATCTTCTGGGCAACGCCTCTCTTACCATCCAGCATGATGTTGTTGATAAGTTTGGTGACTACCTTGTCGTTGTATAAGGGGTCCGCCAGTACGTCTCTTTTCTGAATATGTCCTTTACGTGGCACGGTTCTTCCCTCCTTAATTATAATCTGTAATTAAATCATCGGTACTCACATGTGTCTGATACACGGCCGCATGCGGCCGGGCAAACGTCTGTCCGGAAACAAAACGTTACTAATTACACCCAATGTGTTCGTGCGGTCTATCTGTTCGCTTAGAAAGTGAAAATCAGAATCCCAACACTAAATTAGTTCTTTCTGTGGTACATGGAAAATAATGAATTATTTTCCTGCCTTAGGTCTCTTAGCACCGTATTTGGAACGGGCCTGACGTCTGTTAGCAACGCCTGCGGTATCCAGTGTACCTCTGATGATGTGGTATCTGGTACCGGGAAGGTCCTTAACACGGCCGCCTCTGATCAGAACAACGCTGTGTTCCTGCAGATTGTGTCCTTCACCGGGAATGTAGCTTGTTACTTCGATTCCGTTGGAAAGACGAACTCTGGCGATCTTTCTAAGAGCTGAGTTAGGTTTCTTAGGAGTAGCTGTCTTAACAGCGGTGCAGACACCTCTCTTCTGAGGAGCGGAAGCATCCGTAGCTTTCTTGTGAAGGGAGTTGTATCCTTTCTGGAGAGCCGGTGCGGTAGACTTCTTTACAGATGTCTGACGTCCTTTTCTGACTAACTGGTTAAATGTTGGCATTCTTTTTCACCTCCTGCGGTATAGGTTAATGTGTCGTTATATACATGCATAAGAAAAAAATGCATTCAAATGCACGCTAGAATAGTATACGTGCTTCAGAATGCATTGTCAATAGATTTTCTTTAAATTTACAGGTATTTTATGGTAAATGAGCGGCTTTTACACCTAATTCTCAAAAATTTTACGCAAACGTGCCTCCTTCACTTTCTTACGGTCAGCACGAAGCGCTGTCCTGCGCAGCCAATAGCGCGGATCTGACTGGACTGTAACACTCTGCTTGCTTTTCATTTCCTGAGGAATAACACGCGTCGCTGTAAACGCCAGACAGGCATGGAAAATTCTCCATGCCTGTCTGGGTACGTTTACATTATAAATGAGACAGCTTCTCATTCTTAATCAGCTAATTACTCATTATCCTCTGCAACAGAAACTGCCAAATCCTCATCTTCATCGATTTCTTCCGTTTCTTCTGCAGTTATGATATCCTCTTCCTCATCCGGAAGGACGTCTTCCTCCACGCCTTCGTCAAAATCGAATTCATCGTCCATATCCAGCATGTCATTCAGCGTGTCGTCGGTGCTCAGATGCACGTCGCGGTAGCGCTTCATACCGGTTCCGGCAGGAATCAGCTTACCAATAATTACGTTTTCCTTCAGACCGATCAGAGGGTCAACCTTTCCTTTGATTGCAGCTTCGGTAAGAACCTTGGTAGTTTCCTGGAAGGATGCTGCCGACAGGAAGGAGTTGGTTGCAAGAGCCGCCTTGGTAATACCAAGAAGAATCTGCTTGCCGTCCGCCGGCTGTCTGCCAGCTGCCACAAGCTCTTCATTCAGGTCTTCGTAATCCAGAGCATCCACAAGTGTGCCGGGCAGATATTCGGTATCACCGCTGTCTTCCACACGCACCTTCTTCAGCATCTGACGAACGATAACCTCGATATGCTTATCGCTGATATCAACACCCTGGAGACGGTATACACGCTGTACTTCACGGAGCATGTAATCCTGTACTGCACGGATACCCTTGATCTTCAACAGATCGTGGGGGTTAACGCTACCTTCGGTCAGTTCATCACCAGCCTCAAGTATCTGGCCGTCCATAACCTTGATTCTGGAACCGTAAGGGATCAGATAGGCTTTGGATTCGCCTGTTTCACTGTTGGTTATGATAACTTCACGTTTTTTCTTTGTATCCTTAATGGCCGCCACACCGCCGAACTCTGCGATAATCGCAAGTCCCTTGGGCTTTCTGGCCTCAAAAAGCTCCTCGACACGGGGAAGACCCTGTGTGATATCGTCACCGGCAACACCGCCCGTATGGAAGGTACGCATGGTCAGCTGGGTACCAGGCTCACCAATTGACTGTGCAGCGATGATTCCAACTGCTTCACCAACCTGCACCGCTTCACCGGTAGCCATGTTGGCTCCGTAGCACTTGGCGCAGATTCCGTTTCTGGAACGGCAGCTTAATATAGTACGGATTTTCACGCTTTCCACAGGTTCACCCTTATCATTTACGCCAACGCTGAGAATTCTCTCCGCACGGCTGGGAGTGATCATGTGGTTCTTCTTAACAATGACATTACCATCGCGATCCTTGATTTCCTCACAGGAAACCCTGCCGGTAATTCTGTCCTTCAGGCCTTCGATGGTTTCTTTTCCATCCATGAAAGCCTTAACTTCCATGCCTGGAATTTCCGGTCTGTCTTCACAGCAGTCCAGTTCACGGATAATCAGCTCCTGTGATACGTCGACCATACGTCTGGTCAGGTATCCGGAGTCAGCGGTACGCAGAGCCGTATCGGACAGACCCTTACGTGCGCCGTGCGCGGACATGAAGTATTCCAGTACGTCCAGACCTTCACGGAAGTTTGATTTGATGGGCAGCTCGATGGTACGGCCGGTTGTATCGGCCATCAGTCCACGCATACCTGCCAGCTGCTTGATCTGCTGGTTGGAACCACGGGCACCTGAGTCGGCCATCATGAAAATATTGTTGTATTTATCCAGTCCTGCAAGCAGAACGTCCGTCAGCTCTTTATCCGTCTCATTCCAGGTCTCCACAACCGCACGGTAACGCTCTTCCTCTGTGATAAGGCCGCGGCGGAAGTTCTGTGAAATACGGTCAACGGTAGCCTGCGCTTCTGCCAGCATTTCCGGCTTCTTTTCAGGAACGGTCATGTCGGAAATGGAAACCGTCATGGCTGCCCTTGTAGAATATTTGTAGCCGGTTGCCTTAATATCATCCAGCACCTCAGCCATTCTGGAGGAACCATGGATATTGATAACCTTTTCCAGAATCTGCTTCAGGCCCTTCTTGCTTACGTGGAAGTCAACCTCCAGCTTCAGCGCATTTTCCGGAACGCTTCTGTCCACAAAGCCCAGATCCTGAGGAAGGACTTCATTGAAAATAAAACGGCCCAGCGTAGATTCTACGATATCAGACATTTCAGTGCCGTCAGGCATCTGCTTTGTTATTTTAACTTTAATTCTTGAATGCAGGGTCAGCGCCTGGTTTTCATAAGCCAGAATTGCTTCATTCAGGCTCTTAAAGCACTTTCCTTCGCCCTTGGCTCCGGGTCTTTCCTGTGTCAGGTAATAGATACCAAGTACCATATCCTGGGAAGGAACGGCAACAGGGCCGCCATCGGAGGGCTTCAGCAGGTTATTGGGTGAAAGAAGCATAAAACGGCACTCTGCCTGCGCTTCCACGGAAAGAGGAAGATGCACAGCCATCTGGTCACCGTCGAAGTCCGCATTGAAAGCCGTACAAACAAGCGGATGCAGCTTGATAGCCTTACCTTCCACCAGGATGGGTTCAAACGCCTGAATACCCAGTCTATGCAGTGTAGGGGCGCGGTTCAACATAACGGGATGCTCTTTGATAACATCCTCCAGAACGTCCCATACCTGAGAATCCAGTCTTTCCACCAGCTTTTTGGCATTTTTAATATTCTGGGAAATGCCTCTGGCCACCAGTTCCTTCATAACGAAGGGCTTAAACAGCTCGATTGCCATCTCCTTAGGCAGACCGCACTGATAAATTTTCAGTTCGGGACCTACGACGATAACGCTTCGTCCTGAATAGTCAACACGCTTGCCCAACAGGTTCTGACGGAAACGGCCGGACTTACCTTTAAGCATGTCGGAAAGGGATTTGAGTGCCCTGTTTCCGGGTCCTGTTACCGGACGTCCCCTTCTGCCGTTGTCAATCAGGGCATCAACGGCTTCCTGAAGCATTCTCTTTTCATTACGGACGATAATATCCGGAGCGCCAAGCTCCAGCAGTCTTTTCAGACGGTTATTTCTGTTGATAATCCTGCGGTACAGGTCGTTTAAGTCGGAGGTCGCAAAACGTCCGCCGTCCAGCTGTACCATAGGACGAAGATCCGGAGGAATTACCGGGATGGCATCCAGAATCATCCACTCCGGACGGTTGCCGGATTCGCGGAAAGCTTCCACAACCTCAAGACGCTTGATTATTCTTGCACGCTTCTGGCCGGTAGACTCATTCAGCCCTGTTTTCAGTTCTTCGGATTCTTTTTCAAGGTCAATAGCTTCCAGCAGCTCTTTGATGGACTCGGCGCCCATGCCCGCCCGGAATTTATTTCCCCAGGTTTCCCTTGCGTCTTGGTATTCCTTTTCGGAAAGCACCTGCTTGTATTCCAGGTTGCTTTCGCCGCGGTCAAGTACGATATAGGAAGCAAAGTAAAGTACCTTTTCCAGCACTCTGGGGGAAAGATCCAGAATCAGTCCCATACGGCTGGGGATACCTTTAAAATACCAGATATGGGAAACCGGCGCAGCCAGTTCGATATGTCCCATACGCTCACGGCGGACGCTGGACTTGGTAACCTCAACACCGCATCTGTCGCAGACAACACCTTTGTATCTGATTTTCTTGTATTTACCGCAGTGACATTCCCAGTCCTTGGTAGGCCCGAAAATACGTTCACAGAACAGGCCGTCTCTTTCCGGCTTCAGCGTTCTGTAATTGATGGTTTCGGGCTTCTGTACCTCACCTCTGGACCAGTCCCTGATCTTTTCAGGAGAAGCCAGGCCGATTTTGATGGCATCGAACGTCATCGGCTGATATACTTCATTTTTTGTAGTTGTTTCAGACATTGTGCACTCCTTCCAAAACTATTCCGGATGAACGGGCCTGCCCTGCGCAGGCCGTTCATTTTCCATACAGATGCAGATTATTCCTCGATTTCCTCGAAATTCTCATCTATATCGAATTCCAGGTCATCTTCAGGCTCCTCTTCTTCAGCAGTCACCAGTTCTCCGCTCTTATCGTCGAATTCCTGATGCTGGTAACCGAGTTCGCCAAGAGAATCTTTTTCATACTTCTCATAACCTTTGGAGTCACCTTCGATTTCGTAGCGGTAATCCGTATCACCGTAGTCCACCGTTTCCATGATTTCCACTTCCGTATTGTCCTCACGCAGAACCTTAACATCCAGCGCAAGAGACTGCAGCTCCTTCAGCAGAACCTTGAAGGATTCCGGAATGCCGGGCTCAGGGATATTTTCACCCTTGATAATGGCTTCGTAAGTCTTCACACGTCCCACGACATCGTCGGACTTCACTGTCAGGATTTCCTGCAGAGTGTAAGCAGCGCCATATGCTTCCAGCGCCCAAACTTCCATTTCCCCGAAACGCTGGCCGCCGAACTGCGCTTTACCGCCCAGAGGCTGCTGTGTTACAAGGGAATAAGGGCCGGTGGAACGCGCATGGATCTTATCGTCTACCAGATGGTGCAGCTTCAGGTAATGCATGTGTCCGATTGTTACCGGGCTGTCAAAATACTCTCCGGTACGGCCGTCACGAAGCCTTACCTTTCCGTCCCTGCTGATGGGCACGCCCTTCCAGAGTTCTCTGTGATCTCTGTTCAGAGACAGGTACTGGAATACTTCAGGACGCAGCTCATCTTTATGCTTTGCTTCAAATTCTTCCCATTCCAGGTTCACGTAATCGTTTGCCAGGTCAAGGGTATCCATAATATCATTTTCATTGGCGCCGTCAAATACCGGTGTTGCCACGTTAAAGCCCAGGGCCTTGGCTGCCAGGGACAGATGGATTTCCAGTACCTGTCCGATATTCATACGGGAAGGCACGCCCAGAGGATTCAGTACGATATCAAGCGGGCGTCCGTTGGGCAGGTAAGGCATATCCTCCACGGGAAGCACACGGGAAACAACACCCTTGTTGCCGTGACGGCCTGCCATCTTGTCACCTACGGAAATCTTTCTCTTCTGTGCGATGTAAATACGCACTGCCTGATTCACACCGGGAGAAAGCTCATCGCCATTTTCCCTCGTAAATACCTTGGCATCCACAATGATGCCGTATTCACCGTGAGGCACCTTCAGGGACGTATCCCTTACTTCTCTTGCCTTCTCACCGAAAATGGCACGCAGAAGCCTTTCTTCAGCCGTCAGTTCGGTTTCTCCCTTGGGAGTTACCTTACCCACAAGGATATCGCCTGCACGGACCTCTGCACCGATGCGGATAATTCCTCTGTCGTCCAGATCCTTCAGGGCTTCATCACCAACGCCGGGAACGTCTCTTGTGATTTCTTCCGGCCCCAGCTTTGTGTCTCTGGCTTCCGCTTCGTATTCTTCAATATGGACGGAGGTATATACATCCTCCTGTACCAGTCTCTCACTTAAAAGAACAGCATCCTCGTAATTGTAACCTTCCCAGGTCATGAAACCGATGAGAGGGTTCTTGCCCAGCGCCAGCTCGCCTTCTGAAGTGGAAGGGCCGTCTGCAATTACCTGGCCCGCGGAAACATGGTTGCCCTTGAATACGATGGGTCTCTGGTTGTAGCAGTTGCTCTGGTTGCTTCGTGAAAACTTCGTAAGATGGTATTCAACCTTCTCACCGTCATCACAGGTCATCTTAATCAGGTTGGAGGATACATAGTCGATAATACCGGGCTTTCTGGCAACAACGCAGACACCTGAGTCAACGGCTGCCTTCACTTCCATACCGGTTCCTACCGCCGGCGCTTCCGTGGTGAGCAGCGGCACCGCCTGACGCTGCATGTTGGATCCCATCAGCGCACGGTTGGCATCGTCGTTTTCCAGGAAAGGAATGAGGGCTGTAGCTACGGAGAACACCATCTTGGGAGATACATCCATGTAATCAAACATGGTCTTGGGATATTCCTGCGTCTCTTCACGGTAACGGCCGGATACGGTATTTCTTACGAAATGCCCTTCCGCATCCAGGGCCTCGTTCGCCTGTGCCACATGGTAATTATCTTCTTCATCAGCTGTCATATAGACAACATCCTCGGTAACCCTGGGATTCATCGGGTCCGTTTTATCAATCTTACGGTAGGGTGCTTCCACGAAACCGTATTCGTTAATTCTTGCATAACATGCCAGAGAGTTGATCAGACCGATGTTGGGTCCTTCAGGCGTCTCGATAGGGCACATCCTTCCGTAATGGGAGTAATGTACGTCACGTACCTCAAATCCGGCACGGTCACGGCTCAAACCGCCGGGTCCCAATGCGGACAGACGTCTCTTATGGGTCAGCTCGCCCAGCGGGTTGTTCTGATCCATGAACTGGGACAGCTGGGAGGAACCGAAGAATTCCTTCACGGCAGCCTGTACCGGTTTAATGTTGATCAGAACCTGCGGAGAAATTTCTTCCGCATCATGCGTGGTCATTCTTTCACGGACCACTCTTTCCATTCTGGACAGACCAATACGGTACTGGTTCTGGAGCAGCTCGCCCACAGCCCTGATACGCCTGTTGCCCAGATGGTCGATATCGTCATCGTTGCCGATGCCGTATTCCAGATGGATGTTATAGTTAATGGAAGCGATGATATCTTCCTTCGTAATATGCTTCGGGATCAGCTCATGGATGTTCTTCCGGATGGCCTCTGCCAACTCTTCCGGATCCGCAGAATACTCTTCCAGGATCTGCGCCAGGACAGGATAATATACCAGCTCGGTAACGCCCAGTTCTTTTGGATCACAGTCCACATAATGTGTAATATCAACCATCATGCTGGAGAGCACCTTTACATTGCGCTCCTCTGTCTCAATATATACAAAAGGAACCGCACTGTTCTGGATGGTGTCCGCCAGTTCGGCCGTCACCTTGGTTCCCGCCGCGGCAAGAAGCTCTCCTGTTGTGGTGTCAATCACATCCTCAGCCAGGATATGGCCGCGGATTCTGTTTCTGAGCATCAGCTTCTTATTGAATTTATATCTGCCGACTTTCGCCAAATCATATCTTCTGGGGTCGAAGAACATGGCATTGATTAAGCTCTCCGCGCTTTCCACGCTGAGAGGCTCGCCGGGACGTATTTTCTTATATAACTCTAACAGACCCTCCTGATAGTTCTCAGCAGTGTCCTTGGCAAAACTCGCTTCAATCTTGGGTTCATCACCAAACAGTTCTCTGATTTCATCATTGGTACCGACACCCAGTGCACGAATCAGAACCGTGATCGGGACTTTCCTCGTCCTGTCCACACGAACGTAGAAAACGTCGTTGGAATCCGTCTCGTATTCCAGCCACGCACCACGGTTGGGGATCACCGTACAGCTGTAAAGCCTCTTACCGATCTTATCATGGCCGATTCCATAATAAATACCGGGGGAACGAACAAGCTGGCTGACGATAACACGTTCTGCGCCGTTAATAACGAAGGTTCCTGTCTCAGTCATCAAGGGCAGATCGCCCATGAAGATTTCATGCTCTGTAATCTCTTCTTTTTCTTTATTGTAAAGACGTACCTTAACCTTTAAGGGGGCCGCAAATGTGGCGTCTCTTTCCTTACATTTCTCGATAGAATACTTCACATCGTCTTCGCACAGTTCGAAATCCACGAATTCCAGGCTTAAATGGCCACTGTAATCTTCTATTGGAGAGATATCGTCAAAGACCTCTTTCAGGCCTTCATCGAGGAACCACTGATAGGAATTCTTCTGAACTTCAATCAGGTTCGGCATCTCCAAAACTTCCTTCTGCCGTGAATAACTCATACGCATGTTCTTGCCGGTGGCAATTGGACGTATTCTGTTCTTTTCCATTGACATTTCACCCCGTTCTTATGATTTGTTTGCCATTCGTTCCCAAGGAGGCACTTCTTTACCGCAGAAAAACCTGATGTCACACCCTCTGAATGGCAAACGAATAGGCGGCCGCAGGCAGTAATGTAACCCGCCAACAGGCAGCTTGATATTAGTTTATCGGTTTTACGCACAAAAATAGCATAACTTACCACAATAGTGCACTATCCATTCTACTACAAGAAAAAAGGGAAGTCAACCAAAATTTTTGTAATATTGTGGATAAATAAAAAGAAACCTCTGCCGTGCTGGCATAAAGCAGCAGGCAAAGGTTCCTGACAAGTCATTTCGTTTTCGAAAGATACTCCGATTATTTAAGAGTAACTTTAGCGCCTTCAGCTTCCAGTTTAGCTTTGATGTCATCAGCATCCTGCTTGGAAGCAGCTTCCTTAACAACCTTGGGAGCGCCGTCAACAACGTCCTTAGCTTCTTTCAGGCCAAGACCGGTTACTTCACGAACAACTTTGATAACCTTAACCTTGTTAGGGCCAACTTCTGTCAGCTCTACGTCGAATTCTGTCTTCTCTTCAGCTGCTTCAGCTGCGCCGGCACCTGCTGCTGCAACTACAACGCCTGCTGCTGCGGATACACCGAATTCTTCTTCACATGCTTTTACAAGATCATTTAATTCTAATACGGATAATTCTTTGATTGCATCAATAATTTCCTGAGTGGATAATTTAGCCATTTTATTTTACCTCCATTTAATTTGTTTAAAATTGATTTATCTGCTAATGTACTGATTATTCAGCAGTTTCAGGTGCAGCTTCTGCTGCGGGTGCCTCTGCTGCTTCTTCCTGTGCTGCGGGTGCTTCGCATGCTCCGGCGCCGCCTTTTTCAGCCAGCTGCTTCATAACGCGTGCAAAGTTGGTAATAGGAGACTGGATGCTTCCAAGCAGTTTGGAAAGCAATTCGTCTCTGGAAGGAATCAGGGAGATTTCCGCCATTCCCTTCGCATCATACATAGTGCCTTCTACTACGCCGGCTTTGATTTCAAGCTTGTTTGCAGTCTTTGCGAATTTAGCAAGTTCTCTGGCGGGTGCGGTAGCATCCGTGTTGGAAATTGCAATTGCGCTGGGTCCTTCCAGGAAAGGTGCCAGTGCTTCAAAGTCTGTTCCCTTGAAAGCAAAGTTCATCATTGTGTTCTTGTAAACTTTGTAGTTGATTCCCGCTTCACGAAGCTGTTTACGAAGAGCGGTATCCTGTTCTACGGTAAGTCCGCGGTAGTCAACCAGTACGACTGACTGCGCATCCTTAATCGCTTCGGAAATCTCTGCAACTACAGGTGCTTTAAGTTCAACCTTTGCCATTTCTTTACCTCCTTATAGATTTTTCTGAAAACAAGTTCAGTGCCGAAAAGGAGTTTACGCCGGTGCCGTCAGCCTGAGCTGCAGCCGGATATAAAAAAACCTCTCTGCGAAGACACAGAGAGGATAAGTTACGGATAAACCGTTACAATCGTCAACTCTTTTCCTCGGCAGGCGCTGTTTTCTTATACCGGAATACCGGTACCTGCTGTCTTCGGCATGGCCGCTTGCGACCTTTCTCAGACTATCACATGCTGTAATGTTTGTCAACATTTTTTGTGTTTTATATTTACAATTTTTTTGAATGCATTGATTGTGCTTTATTTTTCCATCAGCTTCAGACAAAAGGGGCCTCAGGCACAAGGCCTGTGGCTTTTTCAAAAGCCTGCGCCCATTCGGCAGTGCGGTAAAATACAAGCGCTCCCTGCCCGTTATCCCCGATGACATAAAAACGCTCCGCCGCATCCGTCTGTTCCAGCAGCCCG
>ULQQ01008152.1_pt1 | contig 12822 bp, 12 predicted proteins | sample 1954621 | NCBI WGS metagenome assembly ULQQ01 (sample SAMEA4835659, study PRJEB28245) | human gut metagenome | biome: gut microbiome; material: fecal sample | place: Denmark | collected 2008
GATAATGGCTGGGGGGTCTGTGCGCAGAAGGTGCCGGTCTTATTCCTGTGGGCTTTTTTGGGGAAGCCGACGAAGGAAGCAGATATACTGCAGGTGTTGCAGAATATCATGTCGGGGACAGGCATTTTTTGTCAGGGTGAAGGTATGCAGAAATATACGATATTAGGAATTAAATTATATGATTACGGGGCGCGCGAAGCGCTGCGCAATACAGACAGCTTCCTGCACAACGGGGCGCTTAATACGATTGCGTATATTTCCAGTTCCAACCTGGCGCAGGCATCCAAGGATGAACAGCTGAGGGAGTGCCTGGAAGCTGTTGATATGACGATTTGTACGGAACCGGATGTGCTTGAGGCAGCAGGGATAGCCGGAAGGAACAGAATCCGCGAGATTGACGAAAAGGTTTATCTGCGGGAGCTTCTGAAGAAATTCGGAAGGAACCGCAACAGTGTGTATCTTCTGGCGGATACCCATGACAATCTGGAGGTGCTTGGGGAAATCATTTCCGAATATCAGGATAATCTCCTGATCCGGGGCTGCGGCGCCTATGAAGATTTTGGAAACCAGCCGGAAAGACTTGTTAATGCACTTAACGACCTGGCGCCGGATGTGGTGATATCCAGAATGCCGTGGCCGGAGGATCTTTATCTGATGCATGACTATGGACATTTTGTTAATGCGGAGCTGTGGGTTTCCCTCCCCTTTGGAGCGGTGACCTGGGTGCAGAATCCCTCCCTGTTCGCGCGGCTGAAGCGCAAGCTGGTATACCGGGCTTTTGCACATAATGTGAATGAATACAATAAGAAAAGGGACGGGTGAATGAGCCTGTCTTTTTTTGTTTAGGTTGCCCAGAAGGTAAAAAATAGGATAAATGAAAAAAAAGCTCAAAAGTGCATAAATTTTTTGAGTTTCCTATGGATCTTTTTGTGGTTTTCAATTAAAATGGAAAAAGGGTGTTACAATAGGCAATTTTCCGGCGGCCATAACGTTTGTGGAAATTGCATAGAGAAGGAGTGGGGTAAGAATATGATATCAAATCAGGTATTACAGACGACAATTGACGGGCTGCGCAGCATCGCACGGGTTGACCTGTGTGTCGTTGACGTGGACGGCAAAATGATCGCAACAACATCCGAGGAAATGAGCAATTGTCTGGGTGCTGCACAGGATTTTTCCAGATCCCCCGCAGACAGCCAGGAAGTGCAGGGTTACCAGTTTTTCAAAATTTTTGATGAAGCGCAGCTGGAATATATCCTTGTGATCGGAGGCTCCGGCGAGGACGTTTACATGATCGGGAAGATGGTTGCTTTCCAGATTCAGAGCCTTCTGGTAGCTTACAAGGAACGGTTTGACAAGGATAATTTCATTAAGAACCTGCTCCTGGACAATCTGCTTCTGGTGGACATTTACAGCAGGGCGAAGAAGCTTCATATTCCCACGGACGTGTCCAGAGTCGCGCTGATCATCGAATCGGAGAACAGCAGGGACAGCAATGTCCTGGAACTGATGCGCGGCAGCTTTGGCAGCAATAACAAGGATTTCATCACGGCAGTGGATGAAAATAATGTAATCGTTGTAAAGGAACTGGTGGAGGCTGACGCCGGCAAGGAAATCGAACGCGCGGCCAGGACCATTGACGATTTTCTGGAAAAAGAAGGAATTGCGGGCGTGCGTATCGCCTACGGAACCATAGTAAAGGAAATCAAAGAGGTGAGCCGCTCCTACAAGGAAGCCAAAATGGCGCTGGATGTGGGAAAAATTTTCTTTGACGAACGAAACATTATCGCATACAATGAATTGGGTATCGGAAGGCTGATTTACCAGCTTCCCATTCCTCTTTGCAAGATGTTTATCAAGGAAATTTTCGGCGGGAAAAGCCCGGATGATTTCGATGAAGAGACGCTTACCACAATCAATAAATTTTTTGAAAACAGCCTGAATGTATCAGAGACAAGCCGTCAGCTGTTTATCCACAGGAATACGCTTGTATACCGCCTGGATAAGCTGCAGAAGAGCACCGGTCTTGATTTGCGTGTGTTTGAGGATGCCATTACCTTTAAGATCGCGTTGATGGTTGTAAAATATATGAAGTACATGGAAACGTTTGAATATTAGGCTGCCGTTTTTTAGGCCGCCGGGATAGCGAGGTGTAGGTTTTGGGACTTTTTGGTACGAGGAAGACAAAAAGGAGAATTAAGGATGACGGCTCCGTCATAGTTCTTGACAGGGTAAGCAAGAGCTATTCGACGGGCGCTCCTGCTTTGAACGGAGTGAACCTGCGGGTAAAAAAGGGAGAGTTTGTTTTTATCGTGGGTGACAGCGGTTCCGGAAAGTCCACCCTCATCAAGCTTCTGCTGCGGGAACTGACGCCCACCTCCGGCACCATTCTGGTGAACGGACAGAGCGTGGCGGATTTGAAGCCGCGCCAGATACCAAGGTACAGAAGGAACCTGGGGATCGTATTCCAGGATTTCCGTCTGCTCAAGGACAGGAATGTCTACGAGAACGTGGCGTTCGCACAGCGGATTATCCAGGTACCCACAAAGGAAATCAAACGGAATGTCCCGGCAATTCTGGCGACCGTGGGGCTTGCGGGGAAATATAAAGCAAAGCCGAAGCAGCTTTCCGGCGGGGAGCAGCAGAGAGTGGCCCTGGCCAGGGCTCTGATCAACAGGCCGCCCATCCTGCTTGCCGACGAACCTACCGGAAACCTGGATCCCAAGAACTCCTGGGAAATCATGAAGCTTCTGGAGAAAATCAACGAAGGGGGAACCACAATACTGGTAGTAACCCACAACCGTGAAATCGTAAATGAAATGCGTAAGCGGGTTGTTACGATGAAGAAAGGCGTCATCGTGAGCGACGAAGAAAAAGGTGGTTATATCGATGAGAATTAGTACATTTTTTTATACGCTGAAACAGGGTATTATCAATATTTTCCGTAATAAATGGTTTTCTCTCGCTTCAGTGGCGACTATCAGCGCCTGCCTGTTTCTTTTCGGATTGTTTTATGCGGTGATTGCCAACTTCCAGAGTATTGTGAAAACGGCGGAGGAAGGCGTGTCGGTTACGATTTTCTTCCAGCCGGGTACCACGGAAGAGCAGATGAAGGAAATCGGGGATAAGATAGAGGCGCGGGAAGAGGTGTCCAAGGTGGAATTTACCTCTGCGGATGAAGCCTGGGATTATTACAGGGCGAACTGGATTCCTGAGGAATTTTCTGACGGCTTCCCGGATAACCCCCTTGAGAATTCAGCCAGCTACGCGATCTATATGAAGGATATCGCGGAGCAGGCGGCGCTGGTGGATTATCTGAACACCATACCGGAGATCAAGACGGTTAACCAGTCGGAGCTTGCGGCAACCACCCTGACGGGTGTGAATGCACTTGTGGCATATGTGTCGGCGGGCATTATCCTGATCCTGCTGCTTGTTTCTGTTTTCCTGATCAGCAATACCGTTACCATTGGTATTTCTGTCAGAAAGGAAGAAATCAGCATTATGAAATATATCGGAGCGACGGATTTCTTTGTAAGGGCGCCCTTCGTAATTGAGGGTATCCTGATCGGTATCCTCGGATCCGCATTCCCTCTGGGAACGATTTATGTGTTATACAATAAGGTTGTGGATTATATAGGGACCAAATTTTCCGTACTGTCTAATCTGCTGCATTTCCTGCCTGTAAATACAATTTTTACAACATTGGCCCCGGTCATAGTAATCGTTGGTGTGGGCATCGGTTTCATGGGAAGTTTCATTACGGTCCGCAAGCATCTGCGTGTCTGATAAGACGAAGCGGTTTGTCTGTGCGGTGCGGTGGAGAATATGATAAAGAACAGAAGAGATATCAGTCTTTTGCTCTGCCTTGTGCTTCTTTTTTCCTGGTTTTTTCCGGAAATAGGAAGCGAAGCGGCAACCTCCAGCGAACTGGAGCAGAGCATTAAGGAAAAGGAATCTGCGATAACGGAGGCACAGGAGCAGAAAAAACAGCTTCAGTCCACAATGTCGGATATACAGGCCATGGTAGACAGCCTGGAGAGCTCCAAAAATGACCTGGAGGCATATGTAAAGCAGCTGGATGGCAATCTTGCACAGATTCAGTCTAAAATCAATGAGCTGAAGTCCATGATTTCTGAAAAGGAAGAGGAAATCAGGGAGACCCAGAAGCAGCTGGAGGAAGCCATTGAGCGGGAGGAGCAGCAGTATGCGGCCATGAAGGTGCGCATCCAGTATTCCTATGAACGGGGAAGCAGTAACTATATTGAGATGCTGCTGGCTTCAAAGAGCTTCGGGGAATTTCTCAACAATGCCAATTACATGGAGCAGATGAATGAATATGACCAGCGGCAGCTGGAAGAGTACCAGAAGAACCGTGAACTGGTGGAAACATGTAAAAAGGCGCTGGAGGAGGAGCAGGAGGTGCTGGAGCAGGCCAAGGCTGAGGTGGAAAAGGAAGAAGCCGGCCTGGAAACGCTGATCAGCCAGAAGGAACAGCAGATTACTGCTTTTCAGGGCGATATCAGCAATAAAGAGGCTGCCATCAAGGAATATGAAGCGGATATTGCGGCGCAGAATTCCACAATCGCCGCTTTGGAAGCGGCGGCAGCGGCGGAAAGAAAGCAGCTGGAGGAATTAAATAAGCCGAAGGTGACCTATGACGGAGGCATGTTCCAGTTCCCGCTTACTTCTTATAAGAGGATTTCAGATGAATACGGCTACAGAATCCATCCGACGCTTGGTGTGAAGAAGTTCCATAACGGTGTGGATTTTGCAGCGGCCAGCGGTACGCCGATACTGGCGGCCTATGACGGAACCGTGGTGGGCGCCGCATATAACAGCTCTATGGGAAATTACGTCATGCTCAACCATGGAGACGGGCTTTATACAATTTACATGCATGCTTCTTCACTGAATGTCTCCCAGGGGCAGACGGTGACCAAAGGGCAGCAGATCGCAGCGGTAGGCTCCACGGGACGTTCCACCGGACCTCATCTGCATTTCAGTGTGAGATTGAACGGGGAATATGTAAACCCCTGGAATTATTTAAAATAGTTTACTATATACTAGAACAGGACGTAAACTTTGGAACCGGGCGGGGGCAGCGGATAAAGCTTGCAGCCCGGTTTTTATTTTCCGGAGCCACTGACGGATAAACATTTAGTAAAACGGCCTGACAGCCGCAGGAATCGAGGTTAACGATGAGTAATAAGAAAAGCTTCTTGGGAGGGATAGTTACAGGAGTACTGGCGGCAGCGCTGATTTTAAGCGGTGTTTTCATGGGGCGTTCCGCCTGGAATCTGCTTCAGGCGTCAAGAGCGCAGGAGGCAGCGTCACAGAGCGCGGCGGAAAACACAGGCAGCGATACTGTTGCCAATCAGCGGACTATGGATAAGCTGAAGCTGCTGGAGGATACCATAGGAAAGTATTATCTGGAAAGCGTGGACGAACAGACACTGGAAAAAGGCGTGTACGATGGGCTGGTTAAAGCCCTGGGAGATCCCTACTCCGTTTATTATTCAGCTGAGGAACTGAAAGAGCTGCAGGACAAAACTGAGGGTATCTATTATGGCATCGGCGCTTATATCGGCATTGACGCGGACACCAGCCTGCCCCGCCTGACGGGGATTATCGAAGGTACGCCCGCCCAGGAAAGCGGGCTGCGGGCAGGAGATCTTCTCTATAAGGTGGATGGGGAAGAGGTCCAGGGACTGGAGCTGACGCAGGTAGTCAGCAAGGTAAAGGGTGAGGAAGGCACTACGGTGCATCTGACCATTATCAGAGAGGGTGAGTCGGATTATCTGGAAATTGACGTTGTGCGCAGAAAGGTGGAAAGCCCTACTGTTAACCAGAAGATGCTGGACAACAACATCGGATATATCCAGATTACCGAGTTTGACACGGTAACCCTGGATCAGTTTACGGAAGCCCTGGCAGTATGCCGCGGTTCGGGAATGAAGGGGCTGATTCTTGACCTGAGAGGAAACCCGGGCGGAAATCTGAACACGGTCTGCGATATCGCCCGCGAGATCCTTCCCAAAGGCCTGATTGTATATACGGAAGACAAGAACGGGAAAAGGACGGAATATACCTGCGATGGAACAAACCAGATAAAGGAGCCGCTGGTAGTCCTTGTGGACAGCGGCAGCGCCAGTGCTTCGGAGATCCTGGCCGGGGCGATTAAGGATTATGGAATCGGAACGCTGGTGGGCACAACGACCTTTGGAAAGGGTATTGTGCAGCGGATTATTTCCCTTTCTGACGGATCGGCTGTAAAGCTTACCGTGAGCAACTATTATACCCCGAATGGGAACAATATCCATAAAATTGGTATTGCACCGGATATTGAGGAGAAGTTTGACGGGGAAGCTTATTATAATGACGGTGTGGATAACCAGCTGAATAAGGCGATTGAAGTAATGAACGGGAAGCTGGGGGATGGGCAGTAAACTGTTGGCCGTGCAGGGCTGTGATACAATGGGTACGGTATCATAGCTCTGTTTTTATATAAATATTGAATAGAAGAATTGAAGTTGAGGACGAAGCGGTTATTCGAAGGCTTCGAAAGAACAGGATTGATAAAATCAAGAGTTTCAGCGAGGTGGATTATGGATATAAAAGAAATAATTGACAGTAATTTCAGAGGGAATATATACGTTGTCCAAGATGGTAAGGTGATAATAGAAAATGTATCAGGCTTTGCTGATTTGGCCAATGAAATTCCAAATACGATGGAAACAAAATTTGCAAGCGCATCAGCAGGAAAAGTCTTTGTTGCGGTAGCCATTTTGCAGTTAATTGAACAAGGGAAACTGAGTTTTGATGATACATTAGGAAAACTGCTGGATATTGATTTGCACGATATAGATGCAGATGTGACAGTAGAACAATTATTAAATCATACTTCGGGAGTCCCAGATTATTTTGATGAAAGCATTATGGACGAATACGAGGATTTATGGGTTGATTTTCCTAATTACAAAATCAGACATAATAATGACCTGCTCCCGTTGTTTATAGAGAAGCCTATGATGTATCCGAAGGGTGAAAAATTCCAATATAATAATTCAGGGTTTGTGCTGCTTGCGTCAATAATCGAAAAAGTAACGGGAATGTATTTTGACAAATATCTGCAGACAAATATCTTTGATGTATGCGGTATGAGCGGAACGGGTTACTATGCACTGGACAGATTACCGGCAAAATGTGCAAATAATTATATTTATTGTGCTGACACAGATGATTACCGTACCAATATTTTTTCTGTTGATGTAAATGGAACAGGCGCAGGGGGAGCGTTTATCACGGTAAAAGATATCCTTAGCTTTTGGACGAATTTATTGAGCGGAAAACTTATTTCAAAGGAGCTTCTCTCAAAAATGTTTACTAAGCAAAGCGGGGACGGTATTGATGCCGAAGAAGGCTATTATGGCTATGGGATATGGATTATTGACAATCCATGTGGCAAAGATTTTGTTTACTTTCAGGGCTGTGACCCTGGTGTGAGTTTTCTTTCTGAATATAATCCTAATAATGGCATGATTTCTGTTTTGGTAAGTAATTATGGGGATAATGTCTGGAAAGAAATGAGAAAGATCAGAAAGAAATTTTATAAGTAGTATTGTAAGGGTTTCAGGATGGTGCAAAAACGGTCTTATAGGCCGGCTTAATGATTGGTTTTGCACCAATATTCCCGGCGTACTGAACTGTTGTCAGAGAAGAAAAAAGTCTCGATTGGTATTGCTCTTGTGCCATTGCTTTCTGGGCTGTCTTGTTAATGAAAGCTATATGAGGGGGACTCTTGCATAACTGAGCCTGTCCATTTATTTTTTCATCTACCTATTGAATATTTCGTCCATATTAAACTATAATATGGACGAAAGGGTAAAAGGCTGGACGAAAAGATTCTGTCAAAGCCGGGTACGGATATGAGAACATTTGATTATATGAAACTGGCAGACCGGATGTGGGATAGCGAAATTCTTATTTATGTTGCAAAAATACATGAATATAAAGGAAAACAGGAACTATATGTGCGGCAGAAGCCTGTGGAGTTGGAACGCCTGGTTAAAATTGCACGGATACAAAGTACCGAAAGCTCCAATAAAATTGAAGGCATTGTCACCACAAGCACGCGAATCAGACAGTTAATGGATGACAAGACCATGCCAAAAAACCGGGATGAGAGTGAAATTGTTGGATATCGGGATGTACTGAATACCATCCATGAGAGCCATAACTATATTCCAGTCAAGCCGGCCTATATCCTGCAGCTGCATCGTGATTTATTAAAACATGCCGGCTTGTCATATGGCGGTCAATTTAAGAACACACAGAACTATATTAATGAGACAAAACCAGACGGAACTGTAGTGACACGCTTTACTCCGCTGGCCCCTTATGAAACAGAACCAGCGATTGGGGCCATCTGTGAAAGCTATCGTCAGACATTGGCCATGGAGGTCATAGACCCTCTGATTTTGATTCCGACTTTTATCTGCGACTTTCTGTGCATCCATCCATTTAATGATGGAAATGGAAGAATGAGCCGACTGCTCACCTTGTTACTTCTCTATCAAAATGGCTATGAGGTGGGTAAGTATATCAGTGTTGAAAAGAAGATAGAGGAAACCAAAGATGTCTATTACGGTGTACTGGAATGCATTGATGCAGGATGGCATGAGGAACAGAATGATCCCACGCCATTCATTAAGTATATGCTTCAGATGATTCTTGCCTGCTATACTGAGTTTGAAGCCAGAGTAGGTTGGGTATCCGACAGTAATCGAAGCACGGTCTATGATGTGGTAAAAGCCTATGTGACCGGAAAAATTGGTAAGTTTACCGGCGCAGAAGTGATTGCTGATTGTCCCAGCGGAAGCCGTTCTGCTGTGCTGGGAGCATTGAAACGACTTACCGATGAGGAGGTCATTGTGAAATGCGGAACTGGGCGCAGAACCTTTTATGTGCGGAAGGACGCTATGGAATGATAGGGTTTCGTCCAGCTATGGAAGCTTTCGGCCAAATGGAACAAAGAAATAGATGATAATTGAATTAGTATTATCTTGGATAGGGTAAAATTACACCTATTACTATTAGTAGACCTTCTGTTCATGAAGAGTATGAACTATATCACTTTACTGATACAGAGGCAGAATTAAAAAAGCTGTTGTAAATATGTTGATGAAATAAAAACAAAGTATAGAACAAACATTCGATGTTTCTCTGTACTTTGTTTTTATATTCTGATATAATGAGGTTTACGTAAGAAGAATATTACTGATTATGAAGAAGAGAATAACTAATGTATTCATAAAAGAGGACTTTTATGGATCATTTTGAAATAGTTTCAGAATATAAACCAACCTTGATCATAGCCAATAACAAAACATTAGCAGGCCAGCTATATGGAGAATTCAAAGAGTTTTTTCCAAATAACGCGGTGGAGTATTTTGTCTCCTGCTATGAAGTTATATTATTTACCTTTAATATCTCGTATGGACTTAGATTTGGAAAAATTGAAGAACCAGAAAAATTTTGATAAAAGGGCATAAATGGGATATATATGGGTAATTTGGGATTGGCGTTATCTTTAATACACCTATTCTGGAAGGAGAGTTACCGCAGATTAAATGCGAGTGTCGGGGAGATGCAACTGAGTGTGCCATGACAATCTAGGGAGAGGAAAGTAACTATCGCTTGTTGTTAGAGTGCATGGAAATATATGGATGTTTATTTGAGTGTAAAATTGAGGAAATATTTAAACATTATACAGATGAAATAGAAGCCGTACAGCATGCAAAAGATATAGAAGAAGCATATGTAAAGATTATTGAAACAGGAATAACAAAAGCGCAGCCGCATGTTATTACAATAGAAAAGTTAAAAACTAAGATAGAGCAATTGTTGCGAATTACAATATTTGATAATGATTTTGACTATAAAACGGACACGGAACGTATGTGGAGCGCAATATGAATTCGCTACACGCATGTAGCGAATTTAATCAGAGGTTAGATGTACGAAAAAAACTGTTGAAAAATCTATCGAAGGAATTGTTAGATGAATTTGGGAACAGTGAAAATGAGAGAATTATTTGTTGAAAAAATAGAAGAGAGGCAGGTGAAGATAGATGGATTTTGATATAAGACTCTTCGATGATTATCGGGAAAATAATCGCCTGGAGGCAAAAAAAGCAAGAGGCGGTTTGCCAAATAGCTTATGGGATACGTACTCTGCCATGGCAAACTGTTATGGCGGGGTAATTCTGCTTGGTGTAATTGAGCGTGAGGATGGTAGTTTTGCAACAACCGGTTTAAAAGATATTGAAAAATTGAAAAAGGATTTCTGGAATGTAATCAATGATAGAAAGAAGGTCAGTATTAACCTGCTTACCGATGAGGATGTAAAAGCATATGAGATTCATGACGATGTTGTTATGGCTATTCATGTGCCACAGGCAACACGTGAGGAAAAACCGGTTTACCTGAATGACAATTTATTTGGCGGAACATTCCGACGAAATGGAGAGGGTGATTATCATTGCACTCCAGGTGAAGTGCGTGCCATGATTCGAGATCAGACAGAAGAAACATCGGATATGAAGGTGTTGGATGAGTTGGAAATCAGTGATTTGAATTTGGATACCATACATGCCTATCGTAGCAGACATGCAGCGCTGCGCCCAAATCATGTGTGGGAAAAACTTTCGGATGCAGAGTATTTAGAGCAGATTGGGGCTGCCAGACAATCACGTACCGATAAACGGATTCGTCCAACCGGGGCAGGCCTTTTGATGTTTGGCGAGGAGTATAAGATTCTTTACGAGTATCCGGAATACTTTTTGGATTATAGAGAAATGCTTGATCCAACAATCAGATGGACCGATCGTCTGCAGTCAAGCTCTGGTGATTGGACAGGAAATTTATTCGACTTCTTTTTTCGTGTGAACAGCAAAATCACAAAAGATCTAAAGATTCCGTTCAAGTTGGATGGAATTACCAGAATTGATGATACACCAGTGCATAAGGCAATGCGAGAGGCACTTGCCAACTGCTTGACTAATACAGACTTTTTTGTGCCACGTGGCATTGTGATTCGGAAAGATGCTGAGCATGTGATTATGGAGAATCCGGGATATATCCGAACCGGAAAAAACCAGATGCTGAAAGGTGGAATATCTGATCCTAGAAATAAGGCGCTGATGAAGATGTTTAATATCATTGGAATCGGTGAGCGTGCTGGTAGTGGGGTGCCAGATATTTTTGATGTTTGGAAATCACAGGGCTGGGAAACGCCAGTGATTGAAGAGCAGTATAATCCGGATAGAACGATTTTAATATTGCCATTCGTTCAGAAGCAATTATCACAGGGAAATAACGGTTCAAAAATCCAAAATGAACCGATAAATGAACCGATAAATGAACCGATAAATTCAATTGGGTATGAGAAAACTTTGCTTGAAAAAAGAATAATTGATATTTTAGTAATGAATTCAAATATCAGTCAACCTCAAATGGCAGAAATAATAGGAGTTTCATTATCCAGTGTGAAAAGAACTATAAAAAAGATGGTTGAATCTGGACAGATTAAACATGAGGGCAGCAAAAAGTCTGGTCGCTGGATTGTATTATAAAATAAATGCGTTTTAGAATGCTTTTTTTGCAATAAAATGCGTTAATATCCTTTAAACTTAGTGTAATAGATTTGCACAATATGGAGATAAATATGGATCATTTTGAATTAGTATCAGAATATAAACCAACCGGTGATCAGCCCCACGCCATCGCCGAACTGGTGAAAGGTTTTCAGGAAGGCAATCAGTTTCAGACATTACTTGGTGTTACCGGCTCCGGTAAGACCTTTACCATGGCCAATGTCATCCAGGCCCTGAATAAGCCAACCTTGATCATTGCCCATAACAAGACATTAGCAGGCCAGTTATATGGAGAATTCAAAGAATTTTTCCCAAACAACGCGGTGGAGTATTTTGTCTCCTACTACGACTACTACCAGCCGGAAGCCTACGTCCCTTCCTCAGATACCTACATTGCTAAGGATTCCTCCATCAACGATGAGATAGACAAGCTGCGCCTGTCAGCTACCGCATCGCTGGCGGAGCGCAAGGATGTCATTGTGGTGGCCAGTGTGTCCTGTATTTACGGTCTGGGAAGCCCGGATGAATACAAGGACATGATTGTTTCATTGCGCCCCGGCATGGTGAAGGACAGGGATGCGGTTCTGCGGGAACTGATAGATATACAATATGACAGAAATGATATGGATTTAAGCCGCGGCTGCTTCCGTGTCCGCGGGGACAGCGTGGAGATTTATCCGGCGCAGGGCGGCGATTACCTGATAAGGGTGGAATTTTTCGGGGACGAGATTGATCGGATTGCCCAGGTGGATCCGCTGAGCGGGAAGCTGCATGCTACACTGGAGCATATCGCTATTTTCCCCGCCTCCCATTATGTGGTTTCCCAGGGAAAGATAAATATAGCCTGTGACAATATTGAACAGGAGCTGGAAGAACGTATCCGGTATTTTAAGGGAGAAGACAAGCTCCTGGAGGCACAGCGTATTTCTGAAAGGACTAACTTTGATATTGAGATGCTGCGTGAGACCGGGTTCTGCTCCGGTATTGAAAACTATTCCAGACATCTGAACGGCACGCAGCCCGGTGAACCGCCTATGACGCTCCTTGACTTTTTCGGGGATGATTTCCTGATTATGATAGATGAGTCCCATATTACCATTCCCCAGATCAGAGGAATGTTCGCGGGCGACCGTTCCAGGAAGATGACGCTTGTTGATTACGGCTTT
>ULQQ01041404.1_pt1 | contig 12776 bp, 8 predicted proteins | sample 1954621 | NCBI WGS metagenome assembly ULQQ01 (sample SAMEA4835659, study PRJEB28245) | human gut metagenome | biome: gut microbiome; material: fecal sample | place: Denmark | collected 2008
TTTACGTTGATATGTCCGTCTGGCTTTTTGTGGGAAAGCAGGACTACCGTCTCTACCTGTGTCGTCCCCGGAAACATGTCGACACAGCATACTCTTGTGACCTCATAACCTTTTGCCTGCAGCACGACGAGATCTCTCGCAAGGCTCGTTGGTTTGCAGGAAATATAGATCATTTTTTCGCATCCATAATGGTCGATGATCTTTGGAAGCGCCTTCGGATGGATTCCGTCTCTCGGCGGGTCCAAAACGATGAGGTCCGGGCGTTCCTCTAAGGTATCCAATACTTTTAAGACATCCCCCGCGATGAAGTCGCAGTTTGTCAGTCCATTCTGCGCCGCATTCACCTTCGCCGCCTCAACAGCTTCCTCAATGATCTCCACGCCGGTCACATGTTCTGCCGCCGGAGCGAGGATCTGGGCAATGGTACCGGTTCCGCTGTAGAGATCGAAGACCTTTCTTCCGTCTGTCTCACCGATGTATTCGCGGGCCGTCTCATAGAGCACCTCCGCACCGAGAGAGTTGGTCTGGAAAAAGGAGAATGGAGTGATCTTAAATTTTAATCCGAGAAGTTCTTCCATAAAGAAGTCCTGTCCATAAAGGATCACCGTGCGGTCATTCTGTACCACATCCGCAAGACTGTCGTTTTCTGTGTGGAGGATTCCGGCAAAAGAGCCTTCCAGATCCAGTCCCAGAAGTTTTTCTTTCCAGCCCTCAAGCAGCGCTTCCTCATTCTTATCACTCTTCCATGTTCCCTCCGTCTGGGTGGAGGTCACAAGATCCACAAGGATCTCCCCGGTCTTCACACCGCGGCGGACGAGAAGATGTCTCAGATAACCGACATGCGCCATTTTTTTATAGAAGACTGCTCCGTGCTCCGTAAAATAATCCAACGTCGCTCTTAAGATCTTACAGCAATCCGGATGCACCAGCACACACTGGTCCACGGTCACGATATCATAAAAGCTGCCGCGTTTATGCATTCCCAGAGTCATGGGACCGTCCTTAAACTCATCTCCGAAGGAAAATTCCATTTTGTTCCGGTATGCCTTTGTCAACGGACTTCCTTTGATCCCCTCAAAATTGTAGCCTGCCGGAAGAACCGGATCTAAAAGAGCCCGGACCTGCTGCTCCTTGATCTTTAACTGTTCCTCATAAGGAACCGTCTGGTACGTACATCCACCGCAGTCCGCACGATGAGGACATGCGCCCTCTGTGTTTTCGTATGCTGCAGGAGTCACGACCTTAAGGAGTCTTCCCTCGCATCTTCCTTTGCGCTGCCTGGAGATCGCGATCTCGACGGTCTGCCCCGGGAGCGCATTCTTTACAACTACCTTTTCCTCTCCGATATGGAGGATTCCTTTATTTGGAAAATCCATCTTTTCCACTGTACCGGTGTAGATCTCACCTTTTTTCATATAATTTTTGTACTCCTTTTTCTGCCGGGAATCGGATTTTTCCGTTTCTGATCGCACAGCGCACAAACGATGCCTCGTTCCCTGATATGTTTTTATGCACAGAAAAAGGCTGTGCAAGCGATCCCTGCCACAGCCTCGTTCTCATTGTGTTTGTAAGCATTTCGGCTTAAGCTTCTTTCTCGTCATCCTTCTCGACAGCTTTTTCCGTTTTTTTCGGAGCTTCTTCCTCTTCCTCGAAAAAGTCATCGTCGAAATCATCGTCGAAATCGTCTTCAAAATCTTCCAGATAATCCGGTGTAAAGAAGCGATATACTGCGTATGCGATTCCGGCTACAGCAGCAACAGCGCCGATGATAGCAAGCACCCAGAGGATACAATTCTTTTTCTTATCCTCTTCTTCTTTTTTATGAAGCAGTTCATTCAGCTTGGACGCGTTTATAAGCTCTTCCATTTTGCTGAGTGCGTCTTTACTCATCGTATCGAATTTGTTCATCCTCACACATCCTTTCTATTTCACAGCCGCCCCGGACAAGAATGATCCGCACGGACAGATACTTTGTAATAGTATATCATGATTTTATGGTTTTTACTATCCCTAAATTTTCACAGTTTTATGCATCTCTTTTTTATACTTCGATATATGGAGTTTCACAAGCAAACATGATAAAATTAGGTCGCTGTCGAACCTCCAGTAGAAGGGAGGTGTTGTTTGTGGAATTCCTAAGTACATTATTACATAAACACTTTCCTTGTCTCTGTCGCGGCAAGCATAGTTGGCTACTATGTTTGCAAATGGCTGGATAGGGACAACCGACAGTAACAGCCTAAATGGTTTAGCTCACCGCAAAGAGCAAGAAAACCCCCGGAGTGGCACCTCCGGGGGTTTTCGCGTACTCATAGACATATAAGCACTTTCCTTAGCTGTTTTTAATTATATGCGATTGCCTAAAAAAAATCAATACTAAATTTCTTTTGGCTGATTTATTTACAGCTTCTTCAGCTTCGCAAAGGAAGCAAACATCTTCCTTGTCCCGATCGCCGCATGATCAAAATCGACTGTGACCTCGAAATCTTTTCCGCCGTCCGCGATGGATTTCACGGTTCCGTCACCAAAACGCATGTGATGGACGCGGTCGCCTTCGGAGAAATCCAAAGACTTCGGTTTTTCTACGGTAAACGCCTTTCCGAAGGTCGGCGTGTTCTTCGGCGCCGCAGAAGTCCCGGAGGCATATGGATTCTTATAGGCATCGGATTTCTGTCCAAAAAGACTCACCCCCGCCGGACGGTTCTGGAATCTTCCAGTGTGACCGTCAGCCGCTTTTCCGTCCGCGCCGGAAGCCTTCGCCCACGGAAGTCCCGCTTCCTCCGGAAGGTTCCTGTACGCGTCTGCCATTTTCTTCCATCCGGTCTTTGAATCATCCCGATCCGGACGTTCCAGGCACACATCCGGGATCTCGTCAATAAACCGGCTCGTTCTCGCGTACTGCATCTCGCCCTTCACCATACGGCTCTTTGCGGCGGTCAGCGTCAGCCGCTTCTCCGCCCTCGTGATTCCCACATAGCAGAGACGGCGCTCTTCCTCCAGTGCCTCCGGTCCCTCCATCAGAGACATCATACTCGGGAAAAGTCCATCTTCCATTCCTGCAAGATACACATACGGGAACTCCAGACCCTTTGCGGAATGAAGCGTCATGAGGATGATCCGGTCCTCGGATTCGTCCATACTGTCAATGTCCGCAACCAGGGCAACCTCCTCTAAAAATGCAGACAGACTCGGTTCCTCGGCGCTCTCCCAGTAGGAGACTGCCTTGTTGATCAATTCCTCAATATTTTCCATTCTGGACTCGGCTTCCACCTCGCCCTCTTCCTTCAGCTCATCACGATATCCTGTCTTATCAAGGATCGCCTCAATCACATCCTTGATCGGAGTCTCTTCCTTTAACATCTTCCGGAACTCGCTGATCTGGTCTGTAAATACTCCGATCTTTAACGCCGCTTTTCCGATTCCCGGAACAGCCTGCACCCTCTCCAGCGCCTCATAGAAACTCATATCGTTTTCCATCGCGAACATGTTCACCCGGGCGACACTCATAGCTCCGATTCCGCGCTTCGGAACATTGATGATCCTCTGCACAGCCAGGTCATCCCGCCCATTGGCGATCGTCTTTAAATAGCAGAGAACATCCTTGATCTCTTTTCTCTGGTAGAAGTTTACACCGCCCACGAGACGATACGGGAGATTGTACGCAACACATTTCTCCTCGAATATACGGGACTGGGCATTCGTCCGGTAAAGGATCGCGTAATCCTTCCATGGACCGCCCTTTTTTACGATATCCCGCACGATCCACTCCGCTTCCTCAAAGGAAGAGCTGAACTCCCGGAACACCGGCCGCTCGCCCACCTCATTCTCGGTCCAGAGCGTCTTATCCTTTCTTCCGGTATTGTTCCTGATCACTTCATTCGCCGAATCCAGGATCATCTTCGTAGAACGGTAGTTCTGCTCCAGCTTGATCACCTTCGCCCCCGGGAACGTCTCCTCAAAGCTTAAGATATTTCTGATATTCGCACCGCGGAACCGGTAGATCGACTGGTCATCATCGCCCACCACGCAGATATTCCGGTATTTTGCCGCTAAAAGGCTCACAAGCTTAAACTGTACCGTATTTGTATCCTGATACTCATCCACCATAATATAGCGGAAACGGTCCTGATAATACTCCAAAACTTCCTGCTTTGACTGGAACAACTCCACGGTCTTTACAAGAAGGTCATCGAAATCCAGGGCATTGTTCTTTTTTAAACGTTTCTGGTACTCCATATAGAGCTCCGCGATCCGTTTCAGTCTCGAATCACCCTCAGCCTTCGCGCTGAGCATAAATTCTTCCGGACTGATCATCTCGTTCTTTGCGGAGGAGATCACGCCGAGGACGCCCCGTTCTTTTAATACCTTCGTATTCACCTCAAGATCCTTGAAGATCTGTTTCATCAGGGTTTTTGTATCATCGGAATCATAGATGGAAAAATCCGTCGTGTAGCCGATATTCTCAATAAATCTCCTTAAGATCCGCACACAGAGGGAGTGGAAGGTGCTGCCCCAGACACTATCCGCGCCGTATTCCACAAGGCTGTTGACGCGGTCCCGCATCTCTCCCGCCGCCTTGTTTGTAAAGGTGATCGCCAGAATATTCCAGGGCTTCACACCCTTTTCCTCTATTAAATAAGCAACCCGGTGTGTCAGCGCCCGTGTCTTTCCGGATCCTGCACCCGCCAGCACTAAGAGCGGACCTTCCGTAGTTAAGACAGCTTCCCGCTGCATCGGATTTAATGTATCGTAATTGTTCATTCTGTTCCCCTTTCACGTTTCCGGATACCGACAGTTCTGCTCGTATCTCCCACATACTGAAACCACCGGTATTCCGGCAACAGATACTACCATTCTACCACAGGAACACTCGTTCGTGCAATCTTTATTATATGAAAAGTATGTGGCTGTTCCTGTATGCAGATAGGAATTTTCTGAACTGATAATTCCGTAACAGTACAGTGGCAGCAGTAGATTTTGCCGATTTGGAATGCGAAATGGTAATGATATAAAAACGCCCCGGATCAGAGAGAACTGTCATCTCAGGATCCGGGACGTTTCTTTTGCAGGCCGGCAGCCAGCATTTACTGCCAGTCTCATTTTATTTTTTTAGAATTCCAGATATGCACCTTTCATCGGGCTTGCCGCATGCTCACTGAACATGCGGAGCACACCGCTCTTGTAGCGGAGCTCTCTCGGCTTCCAGTTTTTCTTTCTCTCAGCAAGGACTGCGTCGATCTCCTCCGGAGTCTTTCTCTCGCCCTTGATACCGATGATGTTTAACTTTCTTTCCATCACATCGATCTCGATGAGATCGCCTTCCTCAACGAGAGCGATCGGGCCGCCGTCTGCCGCCTCCGGACTGCAGTGTCCGATAACCGGACCTGTGGATGCACCGGAGAATCTTCCGTCTGTGATCAGGGCGATGGAACGGCCAAGCTCCTTGTCGCTGCTGATGGCCTCGGAGGTGTAGAACATCTCCGGCATACCGCTTCCCTTCGGTCCCTCGTAACGGATGAAGACTGCGTCACCTTTCTGAACTTTATGTTTTAGGACAGCATCCAGACACTCTTCCTCGCTATCAAACGGTCTCGCCTTGAGAACTGCCTTGAACATCTCCTTCGGGCATGCGGTGTGCTTGATAACCGCACCTTCCGGAGCAAGGTTTCCGCGCAGAACTGCGATGCTGCCGTCGGTTCCGATGGCCTTGTCAGCCGGACGGATGATATCCTGTCTTGTGATGGAGATTCCGTAGCGCTCATTGAACTTCCGGAGCCATTTCTCGCAGCGCTCATAGAATCCGTTCTCTTTTAATTCCTTTAAGTTCTCACCGAGAGTCTTTCCAGTCACGGTCATGACATCAAGGTGAAGGTGGTCTTTGATCTCCTCCATGATCGCCGGAACGCCGCCTGCATAGTAGAAGCACTCTGCCGGCCACTTTCCTGCCGGGCGGATATCAAGAAGATACTTCGCGCCGCGGTGGAGTCTGTCGAAGGTGTCACCTGTGATCTCGATTCCAAGTTCATGAGCGATCGCCGGAAGGTGGAGTAAGCAGTTTGTACTTCCGGAGATGGCCGCATGTACAAGGATCGCGTTTTCGAAGCTGTCCATCGTCACGATATCACTCGGACGCATGTTGTCCATCTTCGCAAGCTTAACCGCCTGTTTTCCGGCCTCTCTCGCGTAGTTTAAGAGATCCGGGCTTGTCGCAGGCATCAATGCACTTCCCGGAAGGGCAAGGCCAAGAGCCTCGGCCATGATCTGCATGGTGGATGCAGTTCCGATAAAGGAACAAGCGCCGCAGCTCGGACATGCGTTATGCTTTGCCCAGTTTAAGCGTTTCTCATCGATCTCACCGCGCTCATACTGGGCGCTGTACATGCCAAGCTGTTCCAGGGTTAACATCTCCGGACCTGCATTCATGGTTCCGCCCGGAACAACAACCGCCGGAATATTCACGCGGAATAAGCCCATGAGGTTTGCCGGCATTCCCTTATCACAGCTTGCGAGATATACGCCTGCATCGAAGGGAGTCGCGTTCGCGTGGATCTCGATCATGTTCGCGATCATCTCACGGCTTGCAAGGCTGTAGTTGATTCCATCGGTTCCCTGGCTCTCGCCGTCGCAGATATCGGTGCAGAAATATTTCGCGCCGTGGCCGCCTGCCTCGGCGATTCCTTTTTTTACTTCATCTACAAGGATATGGAGATGTCCGCTTCCCGGATGGCTATCACCTGCCGTGCTTTCGATGATGACCTGCGGCATCGCAAGCTCTTCCGGCTTCCAGCCCGTTCCGATTCTTAACGGATCAAGCTCCGGTGCAAGTTTTCTCATTTCCTGACTCTTCAGACATTTCATGATATTTCCTTCTTTCTTCGTGGGGTGCTGCTCGTTACTGAGCGAATGATATATTTTATTGGAACTGTTTTTTCAATTTTGTTCATTCTCTGTGTTTCGAATGTACCGCGGCTTTAAGCTGCGTATCTGCATCTTTCTATTACGCAAAGAATGAAATTACAAGTGCTACAAGGAATCCGGTCACGCCGACTAAGGTCTCCATGATGCTCCAGGTTTTCAGAGTCGTCTTCTCGTCGATTCCCACGAGGGATCTTACCAGCCAGAAACCGGAATCATTGAAGTGGGAACATACGGTGGAGCCGCCCGCTACTGCCGCTACGGTACATGCCAGATATAACGGGGACAGCTCGCTGATTCCCGGAAGCGCCGCAACAATACCTGCCGCCATGGTCATGGCAACCGTCGCGGAACCGACGCTGATACGGACAAGGACTGCGATGATAAATGCAAGGATAACGATCGGAAGATTCATGGATGCAACCGCGTTTCCGATCACGTTTCCGAGACCGGAGTATTGAAGCACATAGCGGAGCACGCCGCCGCAGGCGGTAACAAGAAGGATGAGACCGGTCGGCTCTAAGGACTTTGTCATAACCTTCTCAAGCTCTTTCATCGTGTAGCCATGTTTTAAGCCGAGACCAAACATAGCAGCCAGAGTCGCAAGTAACAGTGCTACGAACGGCTCACCTAAGAACTCAAAGACCGGAGCAACACCGGCTAATGCCGGAACGACGCCGCAGATGGAGTCCAGAATGATGAGCACCAACGGGATCAGGATGATCCCAACGATCAGCCAGAAGCTCGGAAGCTTGGACTCATCGATCTCTTCCTGATTTGCCACGCTCTCCGGCACCGGAACATAAAACTTCTTACCACAGATGGATCCCCAGACCGGACCGGCTACGATCATCGCGAAGATTCCGCAGAAGATTCCGACTAAGATGACCCAGCCAAGATCTACATTTAACATCGTTGCTACGAGAACCGGTCCCGGTGTCGGCGGAATGAACGCATGTCCAACCGCAAGTCCTGCAAGGAGCGGGATCACATAGTGAAGAGAGGAACGCTTTGTCTTCTTTGCAAGGGAGAATGCTAACGGGATCAGAATGATCAGTCCTGCATCGAAGAATACCGGCATCGCGATCACGAGACCTGTGATTCCAAGCGCCCACGCGGCCTTCTCGTCACCGAATTTCTTTACCATCGTGACGGCGATCGTCTGTGCACCGCCCGAGACCTCCAGGATCGCGCCGAACATGGATCCTAAGCCTACAAGTAAGGCAATTCCTTTTAACGTGTTTCCAATTCCATCATTGACTGCCGCGATAATATCTTTCGTCGGCATTCCCGCAAGAAGTCCGATGCTGATCGCTCCGATCAGGATCGCGATCATTGCCTGCACATTAAACTTGATGATCAGGACGAGCAGGATCACAAGACCGATCAGTGCTGCCAGAACAAGGCGGGTCGGGTTGAGTACAACTCCTTCAGACATAGTGGATTTACCTCCCAGTGTATTTGTTTTGGTTGTTCCGCGCAAAGATCCGTATCATACCCCGAACCGGACTGCTCTGCGCTTCATGGTTTCATTCCGGAAAAACAGTTCACGTTTTGACTTTCCTGTTTTCCGTTTTCATCAGACATGTCAAGCCGTTTAGCAAGTTTTTTGATATATTTGTCTGATGTCTTATGTCTATGTGCTTAATCTACCATTTTTCTGTGGAATTTGCAATACTTGTCTGATGTATTTTGCCTTTTCTCTTTTTCGCACAAAAAAAGCAGGGGAAAATTGTGCATTATTTTTCCCTGCTCGCTGCATTCTTATTCCATTTGAATGGCTTCTGACATTTTACTCTCCTACTGCTCTTTCTCCTCTTTTGTCTCGCCCTGCGCCTTATAAGCCGTCCGGCGTCTCAAAAGCTCCTGCCTGTTATACGTCAGATGCATCACCATTGCACACCGCGCCCCGGTGGAATCATGATTTGCGATGGCTTCCGTGATGGCCCGGTGGGTCGTGATCGTCTCTGTCCGCAGTGAGCGCCTCGTCAAGTTTACAAAGGTATTGATTCCCGAATTGATGATCGGGATCAGGGACTCCATGACCTGATTCTTACTGCACCGGGCGATCCAGGTGTGGAACTCAATGTCTTTCGGCATGTGATCCTTGTCCGCCAGATACAGTTCCTCCGTCTCCTTACACAGCCTCTTTAATGTCGCGATATCCTCGTCCGTCGCATAAACTGCCGCCTTAGCGGCGATCTCCGGCTCTAAGATCAGGCGGACGTCAAAGAGATCCAGCGCCAGCTTAAACCTGTCATGGAGCTTTGCGTTAAGCCTTAACGGATCATCCTCCGCAGGCGTCAGACTGCTGACATACGTTCCCGCTCCTCTCCGCACCTGCAGAACTCCTTTCGTCACCAGACCTTTTACCGCCTCGCGGATCGTGCTTCGTCCCACCTCAAACATCTCCGCAAGTTCAAACTCGTTCGGAAGCCGGTCTCCCACCTCCAACGGTTTCTCTTTTATATACTCTAAGATCCGGTCCTCGATCTGGCTGCCCAGAAGTTTCCGGTCATCTTTTTTCTTCGTCTCCATAGTTTCCCCCATGTTCTGTTACAAGTTGTCTGATGTCTTCATTATACGGAAGATCGCATATGCTGGCAAGCTGATTTTTCCAAATGACCGCAAATACTAAAAAAATCCCGCACACAGTCCGGATATTATCCGTAATCTGTATGCGGGATCAAAATCATCAGATGAAATGCGCTTTACAGCTCATCCTTCACATATCCGGCCACATTATAAGCATGGTCGGAGATACGTTCCAGATTGCTTAAGATATCTAAGAACACAACGCCGGCGGACGGGTTGCACTCGTTCTTGGAAAGACGCTCGATGTGCTTGTCACGCATCTCCTCCTCGAGAGTATCCACACGGTCTTCCAGCTTGCTGACCTGACGGATATCCTCCATTCCGCCATCCTGACGGGCAGCGACTGCATGGTCCACAGCTCCGATGGCCGCGCTCGAAATCTCTTTGAGATCCTCGATCCCGGTCTCTGAGAAAGCGAGTCCATGTTCCTTCAGGTACTGTGCCGCCTCCGCGAGGTTTTCCGCATGGTCGCCCACACGTTCTAAATCGCTGATGCTATAGAAGAGGTTGCTGACCTGAACTTTCTGCTTCTCATTTAAGGACAGGTTGTTGACCTTAATGAGATATTCGGTAAGCTTCTTATTTAAAATATCGATCTCTGTCTCGTTCTTAAAAACCTCATCCAGACATTCATATTTGTTTTCCAGAAGGACGCTTGTTGCAAGCTTTAAGTTTGCAAGGGCCATCTTACCCATATGAACGACTTCCATCACACCGACTTCAAGGGCAAAGGTCGGGGATTTGAAGATACGTTCGTCGAGAACCGGAAGCTCGTCCTCCTTTGTTTCCTTCTTCTCCTCTTCCTCGCCTGTCTCACGGACGATCAGACCGGAGAACGCAACGAGCTGTTTCGCGAACGGGAATAAGAGCAGGGTGTTCGTCACGTTAAAGAATGTATGGAACACCGAGATCTGGAAGGAATTGATGCTGCTCTGGGCAATATCCGGGCGCATCATGGAAATGATATACATACCGATTCCGAATACGATCGCACCGAAGCTGTTGAAGGTCAGGTGGATCACAGACGCACGCTTAGCGTTGCGGCTTGTACCGGCACTGGATAAAAGCGCAGTCAGACATGATCCGATATTCTGTCCAAGTGTAATATAAATCGCGGCATTTGCGGATACCACTCCACTCATCGCCAGAGTCTGTAAGATACCGACAGAAGCGGTGGAACTCTGGATGATCGCAGTTACAAGGGCACCTACAAGAATACCGAGGATCGGGTTCCTTCCGAGTACCGCAAACGCCTTCGCAAAGATCGGGGCATCCGTGTACGGTGCTACCGAACCTGACATGAAGGTCAGGCCCACAAACAGGAGGCCGACACCGATACAGATCTCACCTGCCAGACTCTCCTTTTTCTTCTTGGAAAACATCAAAAAGGCTGCACCGATGGCAACTACGAGCGGTGCGAAAAACGACGGCTGCAAAACCTTCATCGCATCCCCCAGAGAGTTTAAGGAAACCATCCATGCGGTGATCGTTGTACCGATATTCGCGCCCATGATGACCCCGACCGCCTGGGTCAGATTCAAAATTCCGGCGTTTACGAAACCAACCACCATGACGGTTGTGGCTCCGCTGCTGTGCAGGATCGCGGTGATCAGAGCGCCAAGACCGACTGCCAGAAGTCTGTTGTCCGTCACCATTCTCAGGAACTTGTTCAGCTTACTTCCCGCCGACTTCTGCATGCCGTCACCCATGATACTCATACCGTAAAGGAACATGCCCAGACCGCCGAGGAAGCTGAAGATACTTTCCAGATATCCGATATTCATAATGCCTTCTCCATTCTCTTTTGTCGCTGCCTGTTGTCTTAACACGGCGGCGTGGCAAAAGCGCAGTTTCGATCCGATTCTGCAAAATTTGCCTTCGTGTTCCATCATATCATAGAGCACACGCTTTTTTCAATTATAAATATAATATTTGTAAATTTTAGGTAAAGAATACAAAATGAATTTCGAATTTTTAGTGAATGTCCCGTTACTTCTTCAGAATCTTTATCGCTTTCTTTACATCCTTATGGAAGTCCTCCCATTTCTCCGGATAATCCACAAAATATTTCGGGCAGATCTTTCCCGTCACGTCGTAGTGGCGGATCACGTCATCCGGCTTCAAATCAAATTCCACACAGAGGTACGCGCATAAGTTTACAAGCGTCTGATATGTACTGTCATAAAATTTTCCGGTCTCATCCGGGTGGCAGCACTCGATGGAGATCGTGTCGCTGTTGCGGTTGTTGGATGCGTAGGCCACCTCATTTAATGGAACGCACTGGACGACCTCACCCTCCAGACCGATCACAAAATGGCTGCTGACAGAGGTGGTCTTCGAACCCGTCTGGTCCTTTAATCCCTCAAAATAATTCCGGTTTTCCAGAGCGGTGCTGCAGGGATTTGCGACATAGTGTACCACGATGCCGTTTACTTTCTCAAGCGGGATCTGCGGCCGTGAGTACTCATTCGGGGTCAGGAGATTCACGTTCACATACTCTGGCACTGCCACGTCCGCTGGATCCACCTGTTTTCTTCCTATAAGTCTCTTTGTCACGAGCACAGCTGTTGCGATCACGGCGATTCCGATCACGGCTGTCAGACCTCCTAAGATCATCCGGCGGATCCGCTCCTGTTTCCTTCTTCTTCTCCGGTTTTCTTCCCGGCGGATCCTGCGCTCTTCGATATCATCTCTGTATAGCATTGTTCTTTCCTTTCTTCTATATATAGAATTGTGATGTAACTTTTCAGTAAGTCTGCGCACTTGCTGCGCTGGCCGTAAAGGAACCTGGATGGAAGGCAAAAAACCATCGGCACAGCTGATTTGGAATGGATTTTTGCACGTAACCGCGAGGACACTGAACAGTTACGTTATAAAAGCGTAAAAAGGTTCTTCTCAAATTCAATCAGCCCGTCTTTTTTCATTCTGGAGAGTTCTGCGGACAGAGCGCTCCTGTCCACCGCGAGATAATCCGCGAGCTGCTGGCGGTTAAAGGGGATCCCGAAGGTCTTTTTCTTCTGTTTTTCAGACTCAAAGGACAGGTACGCCATCACCTTTTCCCGGATGGACCTCTGTCCCATGTGGTCGATCTTCCGCGTCAGCATTAGATTTTTCTTCGCCATGATATAGAGAAGGTTGTGGATCAGGCGGTTGTGATGCGAACATGCCGGGGTGCAGACGTTTAGGATCTTTCCGATGTCCAGAAACAGGATCCGGCACTTCTCCGCCGCCTCCACATTTACCATCAGAGGCTCGCCGGGCATACA
>ULQQ01022211.1_pt1 | contig 12600 bp, 12 predicted proteins | sample 1954621 | NCBI WGS metagenome assembly ULQQ01 (sample SAMEA4835659, study PRJEB28245) | human gut metagenome | biome: gut microbiome; material: fecal sample | place: Denmark | collected 2008
ACGGACAATATGAAGAAATTTCACAAGATCAGGTAAAATTGTACTTAAAACGGGAATTTGTGCATATGATAAATGTTGATACAGTCTTTGTATCTCTTTTTGCGATGGAAAAAAGAATGTTGGCAAAGGATGCGATGGTATTGCATTGTTCTGTACTCAAAGTGAAATCAGGAGTGATCTTATTTAGCGGACCAAGTGGAATTGGTAAGTCAACGCAGGCAGGATTGTGGACGAAGTATCGGAAAGCAAGAGTTATCAATGGTGATAGAACTTTATTAAAAAAAGAGAATGGCAGATGGATGTCTCTTGGATGGCCGATCTGTGGTTCTTCAGAGATCTGTTATAATGAAGCTTATCCTGTGAAAGCAGTCATTTTTCTTGGACAAGCAGAGGAGAATGATGGAAGGAGACTTCGTTATTTTGATGCGATCAAGGCAATGATCAGTCAGATCACAGTGAATGGATGGAATCCGCAGTTCGTGGAGAAAATATGGAATCTTACAGAAGATTTCGCGGCTCAGATCCCGGTGTTTGAGTATGGATGTAACATGGAAGAAGCGGCAGTAGATACTTTAGAGAATCTGCTTTTGGATATTTTAGAATAAAGGAGCATGTAAAGATGAACTTAACCAATGTATTTATAGATATATTAAGAAGTGCTATGACGCAGACTTCCTGTGATATGATAGAGGGACTTTCTACACAAGACTGGGAGAAGATCTATGATATTAGTCAGAAACAGCAACTGGCACCGATGATCTATCAGCAGATTTTTTCAAATGAATCATTTCAAAGTAGTGATCCAGGGTTTCAGCAGTTCTGGAAGGGAGATACGATCGATCAGGCAGGAAATCAGGCAAGAAAAAGTATTCTATTTTTGATGTTGTTTGATAAAATGCGCCAGAATGGATTGACCCCATTGATCGTGAAAGGAATTGTTTGCAGAGATCTATATCCGAATCCAGATCTTCGAACATCCAATGATGAAGATCTTTATATCCCAAGAGATCAGTTTGGGAAGATGGATGAATTTTTGCAGGCAGAGGGATTTATGAGAGAAGAACTGATCAAGGATAAAGTTTATCAGGAAGTTCCATATCAGAATCCAAGGAATGGATTATATTTTGAACTGCATATGGATCTGTTTCCTCGGGAATCCGGAGCGTATGGGCATTTTAATCAATTATTTGAAGATGCGTTTGATACTTGTATGGAAACAGATATTCAAGGGAGTAAAGTATTGACGCTGAATCCAAAACAGCATTTTTTATATCTTGTATGCCACAGTCTGAAACATTTTCTTCATAGTGGATTTGGAGTCAGACAGGCATGTGATCTATTATACTTTGCGAAGAAATACCACGATCAGTTGGACTTTCATGAGATCAGGAATATCATGAAAGAATATCATATGGATTCTTTTGCTATGAATGTATTGGATATTGGAGTCTGCTATCTTGGATTTACTTGGGAGGAGCTAGGGCTTTCAAAACCGTCTGATGTAGAAATTGACTGCACAGCATTATTGGATGATATGTTAGATGGTGGTATTTTTGGACAAAATGATATGAATCGTGTACATAGTGCAAATATTACGTTGAATGCAGCAGAGAATGAATCAGTCAATGCAGCTTCCGGGATCCTGGCTTCTTTATTTCCAGGGAAGGAATATATCAAGACGAACTATCCATATTCAAGGAACTATCCGTTTTTACTGCCAGTGGCGTATTTACACAGGATATTTAAATACTTAACTCATCGTAACACAGATGCGGTCAATACAGGAGAAAAAAGCAGTGCACAGATTGGGATGGAACGTGTCAAATTATTAGAGAAATATAAGATTGTAGAGAAATAAATATAAAAGTGAAAAGAGGTGATTCCTCATGCTGGATCAGGAGAAATTTTTTAACACATACAAAGTACAGGAAGCATTTGAGGATTCTGGACTTTCCTGGGATACGCTTGAGAAGATTTATGAGGATTATACGAGACGTTTACCAGAGATGAAAAAGATTGCAGATCGTTTACAGGATGAGATATCAAAAGTAATAGATTTTCATGTACATTCAATTCATAACCGATGTAAGGATCCAGAGCATTTGATTGAGAAGATCATACGGAAAGTTGGAGTTGAAAAACGTCAGAAATATAAAAATATTAATGAACGGAATTATCTGAGAATCGTGCGTGATCTTATGGGTATCCGAATTTTGATCTTATCAAAAGAAGAATGGCGTACGGTACATGACTTTTTGCTGAAAGTTGATGAAGATTCCAGATATGATATGCATATGGCGGAGATGCCAAGGGCTTATATCCGTTATGGGGATCGTGACATTTTTAATTATACGATTCATAAAGAATATACAGATAAGGGATATCGTTCACAGCATTATATTTTTAAATATGGGAATTATTATTTTGAAGTACAGGTACGAACGATCGCTGAAGAAGTATACGCAGAATTTGACCATTATGTAAAGTACCCATATCGTGAGAATAATCATTTTCTAAAGCGGTATACAAGTGTTGTGGCAGAATTGTTGAATTCTGTGGATGAGATCATTTCGACATGTTTTCAGTTTGGAGAAGCAGGCTGGCTTGACATTGAGAAATATTTTGCACAAGACAGCTACAGTGACTTGCAGAGAATGTCGAAAGAACCGCATAAGAGAGAACAAGAACAGATCCCAAGAGCCAATGACGGAGTGATCGATGCTCAAAGTTATATGAATCGGATGATCTTAAGAAAGGGATAAACCAGATGGAGAGATATGACGACGGATTCGCAGAAGAAAGACAACGGATCGAACGATTAGTAGAGGAGATCATTGCTGGAGAACATAAGATTGATAAACTGCCGAATTCTTCCGCAGGATTTAGTGGAGCTGCACAGGCAGAATATTTTTCGAAGGCAAGATATCATTTAGAATCGGATGTAAGTAATCTGATCGTGAATCATAAACAGCAACTGGATGAATTACAATTGTTAAAGATGATAAAGGGGCAAGAATGATAGAACACAATTTATTTGAGATGGAAAATTACAGAGAGCTGATCGATGAGGTCGGTGTCGATAAATTCCGTGAACGGTTTGAGGAACTGCAGAAGACAGCGATGGAATTTATTGAAATGGCAGGATTTTCTGAGACATCTTACTGCAATGAAAGAATTTTAATGCAGGTGATCCTTGATTATTTTATGGATGTGATGCGGTTAAAGGAATTTCATAGTATTGAGAGGATCCGCACAGAAAAGCTGTTTGCATACACGATTTCCTGGATCGTTCGGAGAAAACCAATTCAGTTTCGGGATTATTCCGAAGAAGAGAGAGATATTTTTATCAATGAACGTTTTGCTGCATATCTGCTCATCAATGAATGTCTGATGTGTGGAACGAAACATTTTGTACAGGAAGCTTACGCAGAAAAATTAGTAGAATATACAGAAATGCTGCTATATTATTTCAAATACCGTCAGTGCGATCCAAAGACATTAGAACTTTTGATCGAATCATTTAAGATGGGCGGACTTGTGCATTAGAAGGAAAGAACACTAGCAGAGCTTCCATTTGTGCATCGTTTTGATATTATTTCAAGAAATGGAGTAAACTATGTGATCGCATGTACTTTAAAATCAGGACATGAATACAAAGAAGACTGGAGAAGCCCAGGAAAGATTCAGGTATGCGTTCTTCCAGAAGATTTAAGTAGTGTTGATGAAGTTTTAAGATCTTATGTTGCAGCAAATGAAGGTGTTTTTGAATGTATACCACCAGAATCAGAAGAAGGAACATGGGAAATCAAACAGATCTTAGATGAAGCAAGCAATGATATGGCATTTGCAGACTTTGACAATGATGGTGAAGATTATATCTTATCTGCAAACAGAGAAATTGATGAAATCGCATTGTATAAAGTGGAAAAATAACTACAACTGCAGGAAATCTGAGAATGATAATTAACAGATTGTATACTGGACTGATATATAGCAATGCGGTATAATAAAAAGTGCTTTGGATAACGAATGGGAGGTGGAAAACAATGAAGGAATATGATTCACTTAGCGATAACGAAAAGCGCAACATGTTTGCCAGTGTTGCAAACCTCTATTATAATGCGGAAATGACTCAGAATCAGATTGCGGAACGTTTTTTTACCTCACGTTCTAAGATTTCAAGAATGAAATAATACGATGGTCCTTCAGAAATTGGGTGAAGTTGCAGCATACTATCTAGATAATCTGTTAAATGATAATATGATTCTTGGAATTTCATGGGGGAATACGATGTATCATACTGTCAAAGCGGTCAAGACAAGTAAGAATATCCCGATCACAGTCGTACCGATCATGGGAGCAGCCAATGTAAGGACTCCAGAGAGAGATTCCTTGGATCTTTCGAAAGAACTTGCCTATGCATATGGTGGAACGTATCACTACATTTATGCTCCGCTTTTTGTGAATTCGGAAGAAGTCAGGGACAGTCTTGAACAAGAGCCGAATATTAAAGGATGTTTAGAGCTTGCAAGGAATGCAGATATCATTCTAACCAGTGTTGGTTCTATCGTATATAAGAGTTGGAAATCTTATTTAAGTACCAGAGATTTATATAATCTTGAGAAGAAAGGTGCGATCGGACATATCGGAGGACATTTCTACGATATGGAAGGAAATGAAGGCAGAAGCGATTCTTGGAGCTGTGAGAGGCGGATATATTAATACACTGATCACAGATGAAGAGGCAGCGAAGGCAGTGCTTGCATTATGTAAATAATATTTACATCATATTAATAAAAAAAGACTGTAAAATAAGTTAGTCAGACTTATTTTACAGTCTTTTTTATTACGATTATTTAGCTTTTACACCTTTAGAACCAGACCAGTTAGAATAATAAGTTTTACCACCAGATTTCAATATTGTGCGGATTCTTACATAATATTTTTTCTTAGATTTTAGTTTTTTTATTGTTACACTTGTTTTTTTGTATCCAGAAACTTTCTTGATCTTACTCTTAGAGAAATTCGTTTTTTCACTGTACTGAATCTGATAACCAGAGATTCGTTTTGCTGGCATTTTGGTGGTAAGCTTTTTCCAACGGACAGTAAATGATTTTTTCTTAGCTTTTACAGATCTTAAGCTGCAGTTTTTAGGAAGAATCTGATAAGAAATCGTCTTACTTCCCTTATAGTCACCACGGAAATTAATCTGAGCCTGATAGGTACCAACATTTTTTCCAGTTTTCTTATAGATGATCTCATAAGAAGAATGAGAAAGCTTTTTGCCATTGCGATCTGTAATCGTGACAGATGGTTTTAGAACTTTTCCATTGTAGGTGTTTTTGGTAATTGTATAAACAGCAGGCTTTGCAATTGTCTGTACAAGCTGGCTGTCATTACAAATACTACATCGTTTTATGATACTTCCATCCTGAGTTGGTGTAGCTTCGGTTCGTATATTTTTATAGTGATGAGATTCACATTTTTCAACATGAATCTTGATGACAGCGGTGGAAGCAAGCTTATTATTTGTCATAAAAATATCTGGTTTTGAAGCTGTTGCATAGCAGTTTTCGTCAATCACATATTCAAGGTAAATCGTTCCAGGTGCTGTTGCATTTAAACTCACTTTTCCAGTACGGTCTGTTGTGAGTGTTGCAATTTTTCCAGAAGTATCTTCATGACCAGTGGCATCGGTTAAGATCCAATGACCCCGATTCTGGTTAAATCCGATATAATCAGTACCAGCAGCATTGATTCCTTTTAGTTTGATATCAGAAACATTCATGGAGGTACCTGCTGGTAAGTTTTTATGATTTGTATTATCAGCAGTCTCAATCCGTGATAATGCCCGTGTAGAGATCAGACCGTCATAAGTAATGTTGATCGTCTTTAAATTAACACTGTAAGTAGCACCTGCGGATGACATCGGAATATACTGGGCAGTATTTGATAAAGCATAATGAAATGCCTGTTTTGTATCAGCATTTGAGGCAAAACTGCTCCATGTAACGTTACGGTTGGTATCTTTAATATTTAAGTTATCAGTAAGATAAGTCTTTAAATCTTCTCGGGCACTGATGCTATTGCTTCCAAAAATACCCAAAGTTGCGGTTGCAGCATTAGCTTCGTCATTGCTTGCATTGAGAACATGTTCTAATAACATCACTTTATAAGTAAGGATCACAGGACAGTTATATGTTGTCACTTCTTCGCTGTCAGAAGTAGTTCTCTTCATTTTAATCGCACTGTAAGCAGGAAGAGAAATGGATGATTTATCTTCTTTTTTCTCTGTTTTGCTGACAGAATCTTCTTTAGACCAACCTTTTTCTACAGTATTGGAATAATCAAATGTATAGTTCACAGAACCGCTTGCAAAAGCTCCAAAATTAACGCTTGTTCCAACAGTTACAGAGTGGCCCATTGTGTAAGAAGAACTTCCACTGATATTGCTTGTATGGGATACAGTGTTTTCTGTACTTCCTGTGTACTCAGCATTGGCACTCTGAGGAGTATCATTTGTAAAACTAGAAACAAAAGATTCGTTTTTATCAGAACCATTGCTTCTTGTACGGATATAAGTAGTTCCAGTGTCTTCCTGAAGAACAGGGCTTACCTTGAAATCATAAAAGACAGCGATCAAGGCACTTCCATGTCCGCGTCGCCTGTTATCACCTTCAGATCTGTTCAGGCTCAAAATAGACCAAAAGACATCTTGATTTGTATTATCTTCCAGAGATTTAAAGCTGTTTGTTGCACTTTTGTCGCTGGAATTCCAGCCTTTTTTGTTGCTACCGCTCGTGTGCTGTGCCAGATAATATTCATATAATTTTTTACGGATATCTGTATTTGCATTACTAAGTGAATTACTATAATTAAAGCCGTTGCGATGAATATGCCATACATAACCGCCCTTATATTCATTATTGGATATTTTACCAGTGTTATTATATTCAGCGATCGTAGAATAACGCATAACTTCCATTCTTGAGCTGTAATTGCTGGTACCAGACTGCGATTGACGATTTCGGTGAAGTATATAAGCGATGTCAAACCAGTCTTCTGCCGAAGTTGCATTTGGTGCACCAGATTTGGTGGAAGCATTTGTCTTTGTATGACTGCCACTAAGCATATCCTGATAAAATTTCAGCTTACTGGAGTTGAACGCATTTGATCTTACATTAAATGCGACAGAGTTTCCACTACATACTCCAGCAGATTCTTTTAAAGTTAAAGTATCAGGAACAGATGCAGGAGAAGCTGCCGATACATTAAATGCAGGGGAAATCCCGCTTAATAAAAATGATATGGAGAGAAAAGAAGAAAATATCCTCTTACCCCATAAGTTTTTCAGATTCTTTTTCATATATAAGACCTCCTTCACATAAAAATACCTTATTATCTCTGATTTTATTTTATGAAAAAGGTTGTTTGAGAAATAGTAACCGATAGTCACATGTTGATTTTGGAGTTTCGATGAAAAGATGTGACTCTAAGACACTATTTCATAAGGAAAAAAGATTATAAAATAAGATCATAAAAAACAACGACGTAAGTATTATATTCAAAAGAATAAGATGCTTACGTCGTTTGCTTTAGGATTTTATCGGAATTTCCTATGCAATAAAATTTATTAATTTGAAATTTCCTGATAAGTATTCAGATCGTCAGGTAAGGTCACAGTCACAGATTTTCCAGGATCATGATAAGTCAGGTCCATTTTTAAAGTGATCGAACCTGTCTCATTGTCACCGCTTTCCATAACCATCTGGATGGATTCTTTTACAGGAAGATCTTTGTCATTCAATGTTTTTGTACCGGTCAAAGAAGAAACCTTAATGGAATTACTTCCACCAGTTACAGTTGTCATCTGGGAGGTAACATCTTTGACGTATTGATTCAATCCATCATTATTGATACTGTATTTAAGAACAGTATTTCCATCCTTTTCACTAAGTTTCAGATCTTTGTAATATTTTGCAGGCAAAGAAGTCTGACCTGTGGTTGACTGAATCTGTTTTTGAAGACCTGCGATATCCATTTTTATTTTCTGCTTTGTTCCATTGGTGTTCATGTAATAATAACCATCAGAATAATACATATTCATATCCATAGTCTGCCCAAGCATGTTTAAGGTAGAAGTCATAGACATTTTTAACTGATCTTTATCAACAGTCTGTAGTTTTGTGTCAAAATTCATCTTGATCGTAACGTTTGAGGATGAAGAAGCCTCACTATTTGCGATCTTATAAGAAGCTTCTCCACTGAAATCAGCATCTTTTAATTTGGAACTTTGTTTAAGACTTGATTCCAAAACTTCTTTCGCAGTACGTTTCTTCTGACAGCCGCTGATCGAAAAAAGCAGCATACAGGAAAGAAGCAATGCAGTCACTTTTTTTATTCTAATTTTCATAATGAATCCCTCCATGAAAGAGTTAGTAGTTATTAAGTTTAGTTTACCATATAATCATAATTTTGTGTTAAACTAAAAATAAGAATAGGAACGGAGGTACTTGAAATGAAAAAAACAGTATACCTGACATCAAAACAAGATGGATTAAAACTACATGTACTGCTTATGGAACCAGAACAATCTCCAAAGGGAATCGTACAGATCTGCCACGGTATGGCAGAACATAAAGAACGCTATGAGCCTTTTATGCAAATGTTGTGTAACAATGGCTATATCAGTGTGATCCATGATCACAGAGGTCATGGTAAGAGTGTCAAAGATGCGGCAGACCTTGGATATTTTTATGATGACAGTGGAAAAGCGATCATAGAAGATGCTCATCAGGTAACAACATGGATGAAAGAACGATATGGGGAAGAACTTCCATATCATTTGTTCGGACATAGTATGGGATCTTTGGTGGTTCGTTGTTATCTGAAAAAATATGATGATGAGCTGGACTCTCTGATCGTATGTGGAAGTCCAAGTGAAAATAAAGCAGCAAAGGCAGCAGGATTTCTTGCAAAAACTGCTTGTAAAATGGGAGCACACAAAAAAGGAAAGTTCTTCCAGAAGATGGCACTTGGCTTATATGGAAAGGCATTAGGAGAAGATGAATCCGAAAATGGCTGGATCAGTTATAACAAAGAAAATGTAAAAGCTTATGATGAAAATCCATTGGATGGATTCGTATTTAGTAATAATGGATTTTTAAATCTGTTTTTACTAATGGATGAAACTTACAACAAAAAAGGATGGCAGGTAAAACATCCGTCACTTCCGATCTTGTTTATCGCAGGAGCAGATGATCCATGCATTGGTTCAAAGAAACAGTATGCACAGGCAATGACAACTTTAAAAAAGCGAGGGTATAATCAGGTACGTGGAATGTTATTTTTAAATCGGAGACATGAGATCTTAAATGAAGATGATGTAGAGAAAGTTTATGATGCGGTATTGCATTTCTTAGAACAGCATTCCAAAAGAGATGACTGATAGTAACTAGGGAGATAAGAAAGAGCGTGATAAACTAAAAGCAAGATCATGAAAGGGGAGGAAAGTTCGTGGGAAAATGGTTTCGTCAGATATTGCAGGGAGAACATTCACTGTTTCGGTTATCCCTTCCATTTCGGGTAAGATTATTTAATGTGCTTGCATTAGTTGGTGGAATGATCAGTCTGATCAATGGGATTTCATCATATGCGAATAATCAGGATAGTGTGATTCTAGGATTGAATTTTGGGATTGCAGTGTTGTCTTTCGTGTTGTTGTTTTATGCATACAAAAGTGGCAGATATCAGTTTTGTTATGTTGTTACGATCATTACGATCTTTCTTGTGATGTTCCCATATTTATTTTTTAAATCCGGCGGTTACAAAGGAGGGATGGTCTCTTTTTATATTTTTGGAATCTTATTTACAGTCTTTATGTTGGAAGGAAAGGCAATGTTTTTTACAGCATTTACGGAAATGGTCGTATATATAGCAACGATCATGATCGCCTATCAAAATCCGCAGATGGTTGTATGGTTCTCCTCTGAAAAAGAAGTTGTGATGGATCTGTTGATAGGATTTTGTGCATCTAGTATTTCGGTGGCAGCAGTGATGTATCTGCATTTTCGGATGTACAACAAACAACAAGAAATCTTAGAAGAAGCAAGGATCGAAGCACAGTCAGCGAACAAGGCAAAGAGTGCATTTCTTGCTAATATGAGTCATGAGATCCGGACTCCGATCAATGTAATGCTTGGAATGAACGAGATGATTCTTAGAGAAAGTGAAAGCAAAGAAATCCGCCAATATGCAAAAAGCATTGAACGTTCTGGAGGTTATCTGATCTCATTGATCAATAATATTCTGGATATTTCAAGGATCGAATCCGGAAAAATGGAGATTGAAGAAGGAAAATATGAACTCAGGCAGCTACTTGATGAAGTGATGTTGATCGCAGAGAAACAGGCGGAACAAAAGTCGTTAAAAATGAATCTGATATTTGATAAGACCTTGCCAGCGTATCTGATCGGTGATGTGATACATATCAAACAGATTCTTTTGAACCTGATCAATAATGCAGTAAAATACACTAAAGAAGGTCAGATTGATATTAAAGTCAGTAAAAATGCAGAGGAAACGAAGCTTATTTTCGAGGTAAAAGACACAGGAATCGGAATCAAAGAAGAAAATTTCCCCGTTTTGTTTGATGCATTTATGAGAGTAGACTCTAAGAAAAATAAGAAGATCAAAGGAACCGGATTAGGACTTGCGATCGCAAAACAGCTGGCAGAACAGATGGACGGTATGATCTGGGTAGAAAGTGTATACGGCAAAGGAAGCAGTTTTTTTGTGCAGCTTCCAATGAAGAAGGTATCTGATGGGAAGATTTCCAATGTTGAATGGAAGGAAACGGATGAACGAAAGAGAAGATCATTTGTTGCACCGCAGGCAAAGATTTTAATTGTAGATGATAATCCGGAAAATCTCATGGTGACAAGATCACTTCTGAAGCGTACAGCTGTGTTTGTGGATACAGCAGCCAGCGGAGAGGAATGTGTCCACAAAGTCAGGCAAAATATATATGATCTGATATTACTTGATTATATGATGCCGCAGATGGATGGGATCGATACGATCAGGGAATTAAAGAAAGATGTACAATTTCATATTCCAGTGATCGCTTTAACTGCTGATGTGACGAAAGGAATTGAACAGACATTTTTAAGAGAAGGATTTTGTGCGTATCTTTCAAAGCCGGTGATGTGGAGCAAATTAGAAGACCTGCTGATGAAATATTTGAGAGATGATCTTGTATTTATTCGTGAGGATCTGAAAGAAGAACAAAAGATCAAAGATGAAGAATTTAAGCAGCTGAAGGGGCAGCTAAAAGAAAATGATATAAAGATTGAAGAGGGGCTTAGACTTCTGGATGGAGACTTTATGCAGTATCGTAAACTGATGGAATTCTTTATGGAGTACCAGGAAGAATATATGAGACAGATGCAGCAGTTGATGACACAAAAGGAAGTGAAAGTCGATGAAATCACAAGGATGATGCACACCTTAAAGAGCAATGCAAAAGCGATAGGTGCGATTCATTTGTATGAGATCGCAAAAGAAATGGAAGATAGAGGGAAACAAAAGGATATGGAATACATCATGTCTGCATATGATCTGCTTAAATTGGAGTGGGGACGAGTATTTAAGGCATCACGGGAATTTATTGAACAGACGAAAAATATTCTGTTTGATCAGAAAAAAGAGGAAGAAAAAGACAAGCAAAGTAAAGAAGAAATCAAAGAAAAATTAAAAATATTTATCACCAGATATCAGGCGAAAGAAGCGAAAGAACAGATTCAGTATTATCGAAAAGGCAAGATATCCGAGGAAGAAAGAAATATCTTGAAAGAGATGGAAATACGGATCGATCAGCTTGATTTTGATGAAGCAGAAATCCTTATGAAACGATGGGAGGGAATGGAATGAGAGAGAATCATATTTTGATCATAGATGATGATCTTATGCTTCTAAAGACAGCAGAAGAGATTTTATCTGACCAATATAATGTCAGTGTCGCAAAGAGTGGAATACAGGCATTAAATCTGTTAAATAAAAATATCATTCCAGATTTGATCTTATTAGACATTGATATGCCACAGATGGATGGATACGAAACATTAGAAGAAATCAAAAAAATCTCAGGATGTGAACTGATCCCGATCATATTTTTGACTGGATTTTCAGAAATGGATTATGAAGTAAGGGGCTTGAAAGCAGGGGCAGTTGATTATATCGTAAAGCCATTTGCAAAAGAAATCTTACTTGCCAGGGTTGAACGGCATTTGGAACGATATCAGCAGAGACAGCACAAACAACTCATGGAATTATCAGATTATGCCAAGCAGATCAAAAGCCAGTTAACACCAACAGAATGGAAGATCGCAATAGCGATCGCAGAAGGAATGGAAAACAAGGAAATTGCAGAGTCTATGCATTATTCTTATGGGTACGTGAAAAATCTTGTAGCAAGGATCTTCTCAAAATTAGAGATTGAAAAACGACGGGAATTAAAAAAGCTAATGGTCAAGGAATAAATTTTAAGTTGTAGTTGGCTAACTGTAGATTTTGAGTATATGATAAAAAATAAATAAGCAA